>Ga0335078_10016521_pt1 | contig 10954 bp, 11 predicted proteins | sample Lox_Sample_32_FD_206711 | JGI IMG/M metagenome (GOLD analysis project Ga0335078, IMG submission 206711) | Soil microbial communities from Loxahatchee National Wildlife Refuge, Florida, United States - Lox_Sample_3.2 | ecosystem: Environmental > Terrestrial > Soil > Wetlands | place: USA... | reverse complement strand
TGAAAACCGGATGTCTTGGGACGGTCACGCGTGGTCACTGACCGGGCCGTGACCTATCCTTTGGTGGTAGTCAAAGAGTATTATGGTAGGCTCACGAAGCAGAGTAGAGGGCTAACGGAATGTTCTTAGCGTTCGATCCCACCGCGAATCCAATTAACAATACCGAGTGGGGATTCCCGCTCCTCGAGATCATCCACATTACCGGATTCACCCTGTCCATCGGCACCATAGCGATTGTCGACATGGGTCTGCTGGGGTGGGGAAAGCGCGGCACGGCCGCCCAACTGCTGAAAGAAACCGGAACGTGGACGCTGGTCGGCCTGATCATCATGCTGATTTCGGGTCCGCTGATCTTTTCATCCGATCCCAACATGTACCTGGGCAATTCGTCGTTTCGGTTCAAAATGGGGGCTCTGCTGATCGCGATTATTTATAACTACACGGTCCACCGCAAGGTGGCCTTGTCGGGAGCCTCGCCGGGTGTGAGCAAGATTGTGGGTATCGTCTCTCTGGCGCTATGGGTTTCGGTTGTGGCGGGCGGTCTGTTCATCGCGTTCGTGTAAGGGACGGGGAGGATGACGTGGCGATTGCGGAATCGATCCAAAGCATAGGGTTCCTCGCGGATATTCGCGAGTCGGCGCTGGTTTACCCGGTGATCATGACTACCCACCTGGCTTGCATCGCCGTCTTCGGTGGCATGATCCTGATGACGGATCTGCGCCTGCTCGGTCTGGCGATGACCGACCGCACTGTGACCGACGTGGTGAACCAGTTCCGCACGTGGAAGCGGGTCGGGTTTTGCATCATGGTCGCCATGGGCATTCTTCTGGCCGCCTCGGAGGCGGCGAAGTATACTCCCAATCCGTTCTTTTGGGGCAAGATGGCCAGCCTGGTTCTGGTCGCCATCCACGCGCTGATCTTCCGGCCGATGGTCTATAACAACACGGCTGCGATCGACGCTGCGCCGTCGCTGCCAGGCCGGGCCAAGCTGGCGGGGGCTCTCTCTTTGATCATCTGGTTTAGCGTTTTGAGTAATGGCCGCTTGATCGGGTATTGGGAGGGGCCGGGCTCTCCAGGAAAACCGGTGGCATCGGCTATGCATTCCACGGTCGCTGCGGCGCATATCCCCGGCCGCTGAGAACTTCCATGTTCCTGGCCGCGGTAAACCCGCTCAATTCCTCCGAACTGATTTTTCCCACGCTCGAAGTCATCCACATCGTGGGGTTTGCGGTGCTGGTCGGAACCATCGCCATTGTTGACTTCCGGCTCTTGAATCTGGGGATGCGCCGGCAAGCGGTAGCCGAGGTGGCGAGCGATCTCGCTCCCTGGACGCTGGTCGGGCTGGCCATGGTGCTGCTGTCGGGTCCCCTGATGTTTTCCTCGGACCCCGACATGTACTACCTCAACCGGTCCTTCCAGGTGAAGATGGTGCTGCTTCTCTTAGCGATCATCTTTCAATACACCATCCATCGCAAGGCCACCAAATCGGAAGGCCCGCCACTGCGGCACAAACTGGTGGCATGCATTTCCATGGCCTTGTGGGTAGGGGTGGTCTTCGGCGGGATCTTCATCGCGTTTATCTGAGCCAGGAGAAGCCATGTCGCTTTTGTCATTTGCGCAGTGGGTTCAAAGCACGGACTTCTTCACGGCCATCCGCTCCTCCTGGAACATCTACCCGATCATCATGGCGACCCACCTGGCCGGCATCGCGCTATTCGGTGGAATGATCCTGGCGGTGGATTTGCGTCTGCTCGGGATAGCGATGCCCAAGCGCCCGGTGGCCGACGTGGTGGGACAGTTGCGCGGTCTGAAACACCTGGGCCTGACGATCGTGGTCACCTGCGGCGTTCTCATGCTCGGGTCCAAGGCTGAAGAGTATTACTACAACGCGTTTTTCCGCGCCAAGATGGCGATTCTGGCGCTCATCGTGATCCACGCACTGGTGTTTCGACCGAGTGTATATTCCCGCGTGGCGGAGTTCGACCAGGCGGCGCGGATCCCCGGGCGCGCGAAGCTGGCTGCGGCGCTGTCACTGGTGCTTTGGATTTCGATGGTGATCGCCGGGCGAGGCATCGGGTACATCGAGCCGCCGCTCGACAAGATCCATGCCCAGGGCGGGGCGCCCAGTGCCGCGTCAGATGTCGTCGCCGGTGCGCTCGCCGCGCAGGTTGCGCCGGATTTCAAGCGCTAGAACGACGGTCGAGGCCAAGGTTAGCGCCCCGGTAGTGACGTGACCAATCGTCGCTATCTGCACGGGCAAAGTATTTTCATCAGCCATCATACGCACAATGAACGCGCCGAACCCCAGAAACACTTGCGCCCCGGCGATGACCATCATGGCGATGGCCGCAGGACGCAGCGTCCGGTGCGTGGGACATTGGTTCATCACCAGCACGCCCAATACTACGATCATGAGGGCCACCACCAGTGCACCGGTGATGTGTATGCCGGCCCCCATCACTTTGTGGCGCACCGCCGCGCCCAGCGCGACTTGCGCGACGACCACTCCCACGGTGATGAGGGACAGCGTGCGCAGCGACGGCTTCGCCATATCCGTGGCGATTTCGGGATCGCGTTTCCATGATTGCGACGATACCAGCGCCCACATGACCGTGCCCGCGAAAAAGATCTGCGCCAGAAAGGCGTGCAAGGCCGCCACAACCGGGTTGCGATTCCCCAACAGAGCCAGAAGGAGCGCTACCCCAAGCATGGTCCAGCCGAACCGGTTCCGCCGCAGCATGGCAATCGTGAGCGTAAGGGCCCCGACTGTCGCCCCCGCCACCAGATGGCTTATTTCCCAGGGTTGCCCCGCCTTGCTGGTGACACCGGCCCCGAGCACGATCAGCAGCAGGGTCGAAAAGGCGAGGAGGACGGTGACGCCGTGCAACCACGGTCTCGAAATAGCCTGTGGCGCGCGCTTGGCCGTGGCGGCCCGAACCTGGGATGCTGTCGGTCGGGGTGCGTCCGCTTGTCCCACTCCAAAATCTCCGATCCACAGCGCCGCGGCCACACCAGTTACGACAAGCCCGATTGCCGAGACGATCCAACTCGTCACCACACCCCATAGGACGCACGTCAACCCGACCGCCATCAGGGGCGGCGCGTAGCTCGGCTCGGGTTTGTGAAATTCCGTCATGCTTCCTGCTCGGCTGTGCCGTACCAGCGTGCGGCGGTCGCCAGAATCGCGCTCAGATAGACGAAACATCCCGGCACCCACATCAGCAATCCGCCCAATTGCTGGTCGGTCTTGGGATCGAGCCCCCAGCCGTTGCGAACCAGCCGCAGAATGCCCAACTGGTCGTGCGGATTCAGGTACGCGGGGTAGGCGCCGGGCGGCATGAAGGTCAGAACAGCCCCCAGCAAACTGCAGCAGACACAAGCGCTGAAGAGATACGCGATGGTGTGGTGGAGCGGCGCCATGCGCCGCTCTTCAATAGGCCCCAAAACCGGCCACCAAAAGATCGTGCCCGTAATCAGAAAGCTCAGGTGCTGGCAAATGTGGAGGCTGTCGCTTGCCAAGGCGGCATTAAACAGCGGTGGCAGATGCCAAAGGATCATCGTGCCGACTCCCAGCGTCCAGGCAACCAGCGGCTGCGCGAGCACTCGCTCGATGCGGCGGATGAGCGGACGCCGCAGCGCTGCCTCCGCCAGGGTGCGTGGTGTTCCCAGTAACCACAGGGGCGGTATGATCAAGGCCAGCAGAAAATGCTGGACCACGTGCGCGCTGAAGAGATAGCCATCGCCCAGCGTGTCGATGGGTGACACCAGTGCCAGCAAGAGCAGCAGAACCCCTGCGAGGAAGCTAGTGGGGCAGCCCTTCCGGGCTGCCGCCGCGCTTCCGCGCGGCGCGCCCGTCGGAAGACCGGCGGCAGGCCGGAAGGCCTGCCCCACTAGCCCGACAATCGCCAGGGCTGCGCAACCCACCACCACCGAAGGCTCCCAATCCCACGCCGATACCAACAGTTCCTGCGTCGTCATCGAAAAGTCCAAAGGTAGACGATCGCGAAAATGCCGAGCCACACGATATCTACGAAATACCAGTAAAGCGCCACCGCCTCGACCGCTAGCGCGCGGCGCCCCATTAGAATCGCCAGTAGCGCGACTCCCACCAGCACGTGCAACCCATGCAGCCCCGTCAGCGTGAAAAACGTCGTCCCGAACAGGCTCTGGCTGATGGTAATCTTCTGGTGAAACAGCCGCAGATATTCACTGCCTTGGCCGAACAGAAAGACAGCGCCGAGCACAATGGTCCCGCCCAGCCAGGAGCGCAGTCCCGTCACTGCCGCGCGCCACATGGTAAAGCTGCTGGCGATCAGGCAAGCGGTATAGACCGCCGTCACGCCGAGGTTCAGGTTGGCTGCTGCGACCGCCAGGCTCGCCGCGCGGAAGTACACAAAGGCCGCGATCAGCATGAAGAAGAACACCGCCTCGCTGAGGAGGAACATCGCCATCCCGAGCCTTGCCCGCTGCTGCATCAACCACCGCCTCGCGTGGCCCAGTCCGGCGACTCCGGATGCTTCAGGTCCCATAACGGCCGGCGGCTACGCACGAGGGGCACACGCTTGAAGTTATCCGGGGGCGGGGGAGACGCGGCGGCCCACTCCAGGGTCCAGGCGTCCCAGGGGTCGTCCCCGGATCGAGCGCCGAATGCCAGGCTGGCAAAGAGATTGGCGACAAACACGAGCGCTCCCAGCCCCAGAATTACCGCGCCGAAGGTCGAGATCACGTTGAGCACGCCCCACCACGGCAGGTCGGGGTACGTGTAGACTCGCCGGGGCATTCCCATCAGGCCCAAGATGTGCTGCACAAAGAAGGTCAGGTTGAAACCTACGACCACCATCCAAAAGTTCCAGCGCCCCAGCGATTCGTTCAGCAGACGCCCGGTGATCTTGGGAAACCAGTAGTACGCGCCGGCAAACAGCGCGAAGGCGATGCCGCCGAATGCGACGTAATGCAGGTGCGCCACCACGAAGTAGGTGTCAGTTAATTGCCAGTCGATAGGAACGATGGCAAAGGCGAGTCCGCTCAAGCCGCCGAATGTAAATTCGAGCAGGAACGCAACCGCGAACAACATTGCGGTGGTAAACCGGATGGACCCGCCCACCAGGGTTGCCGCCCAGTTGAAGATTTTGACGCCGGTCGGCACCGCGATCAGCATACTGGCCGCGGCGAAGACGGAGATGAACACCCGGCCGAGCGCCACCGCAAACATGTGGTGGACCCATACGCCGAAACTCAGGAAGGCAATGGCCAGCGTGGACGCAGCCACAAATCCATAACCAAAGATCGGCTTCCGTGAGAATACCGGAATGATCTCGGAAATCATCCCAAACGCCGGCAGCACCAGAATGTAGACTTCCGGGTGTCCGAAAATCCAGAAATAATGCTGCCAGAGGATCGGCGAGCCGCCGTGGGTGGGGTCGAAGAAATGCGCCTGCAAAAGGCGATCGCTGAGCAGCATGACCAGCGCTGCATTGAGCGCCGGCAGTGCGGCCAGGATCAGCACGGAATTGACCAGCGTGATCCACACGAACAGAGGCAGCCGCCGTATGGTCATCCCCGGGGCGCGGAGCGTAACGATGGTCACCACGAAGTTGACGGCGGCGATCACGCTTCCGGCGCTCAACAGCAGCAATCCAAGCGCCCAATAGTCCATTCCCGAGTGCGGCGAGTAGGCCTTTTCGCTGAGCGGTGCGTAGCTGAACCAGCCCGCGTCGGGCGCGCCGCCCGCCAGGAAGCTGACGTAGAGTAGGAAGCCTCCGCCAAGCGTTAGCCAGTAGCCGAGCGCATTGAGCCGCGGAAACGCCATGTCGCTGGCGCCGATCATGAGCGGCACTAGGTACACGCCGAAGCCGACCAGGGAGGGCATCACCACCAGGAAGATCATGGTGGTGCCGTGCATGGTGAAGATCTGGTCGTAGGCTTCCGGCGAAAGGAATTTGAGGTTGGGAGCCGACAACTGGGCCCGCATAGCCATGGCTTCCAGACCGCCGACGACAAAGAAGAACAGTGCCGTGAGCATGTACAGAATGCCGATCTGTTTGTGGTCGATGGTGGAGAGCCAGGCCTTCACGCCGCTTCTCATCGGCGCGTCTCCAGAAAGCGGGTCAGCTCCTGCAATTCGTCCGCAGGCACGGGGAGGTCCGGCATGCGGTTGCCCGGTAGGATCGATTGCGGACTGGTGATCCACCGCGTGAGATTTCCGGGCGTATTGGGGAGGTTCCCGCCGAGGTATTTCCGGCTGGCGATGTGCGCCAGCGGCGGTCCGATGCGGGTCGCGTTATCGCCGGCTGAAATCGCGTGACAGTCCGCACACTTCCGCTCGCGAAACAGACGCTCCCCCGGATCCACAGCCGGCGTTTCGGCCTGGCGCGCGACCCACGCCGAGAAATCCGCCTCCGGTTCGGCGACGACTTCGAAGCGCATCCCGGCATGCTGCATCCCGCAGAACTCCGAGCAGGCACCCTGGTATGTTCCGGGGACATCCGCACGCAGCCAGATGTAAGCGGCGCGGCCCGGCACCGCGTCCATCTTGCGTGCCAGTTGCGGCGCCCAGAAATCGTGGATCACGTCGGCGGATTCGATCTGCGCCAGCAGCCGCCGGCCGGCCGGAATGTGAATCTCGCGGGCCGTGGTAGCGCCGTTGGGATAACGCGCTTCCCACCACCACTGATGGCCGGTGATCACCAGGTCGGGGGGCCAGTCCGGTTCGAGCGGCGCATCCACGGTGGCCATGGTGCGAATGGTGAAAACGAAGATCGCCAGCACAATTACCAGAGGGACGACCGTCCAGGTGATCTCGATCCGCCGGTGCCCGAAAGTGGGCCGCGGGTCGGCCGCGCCGGGCCGCGCACGGTAGCGCACCACGCTGTAACCCACCATCCCCGCCACGACGAGGAAGATGATCGCGGCCAGCACCAGGAAATACGTGAACAGCGTGGCGATGGCATGCGCTTCGGGCGACTGGGGACTGAACACAGGGACCAAGGACTACATCTTAACGCCGCGCGTGCGCTCGGGCGCCGCAAGCGCGGTCACGAGCCGGTCACCAACCTGGAAGTGACCGCGATTTCCGACAGGGCCACTTTGCCCGTGATAGGCTCTAGGAGAATGCTGAAGAATTCACTGTGGACCTCGATGATCCGTCCGACCGGCGGCAAGGACCGCCGGCGTTACGTACCGCCGGCGACGGTACGTCCGTTCCGGATCTTGTCGCCGGTACGGCAGGCAAAACTCCTGTTGGTGCTATCGCTCACGATGGCGGTATCGGCAATTGGGCAGTCGCCCGCGCCCGAAGTGCTCTCCAATCCAGCCGCGCCGGGAAGCCTCCAGCCGAACTGGTCGACGGCGTCCGATGGCAATGCCGTTTTGAGTTGGATCGAACCGTCGAGCGGCGGTTACTCGCTGCGCTATGCCGTGCGGCGGGGCGGCACGTGGTCGGAGCCGCATACGGTGGCCGCCAATCGCAAATTCTTCCGGCATGCGGCCGAGGTCCCCGAGGTGATGATGATCAGCGATCATCAATGGCTGGCGCATTGGATTGAGATGCCCAAAGAGGAGAACGAAGCCGAGTTTGTATATGTCTCCTCCTCCTCCGATGGCCTGCGCTGGACCACGCCCGCGATGGCCCACCACGACCGCAGCGAAGTAGAGCATGGGCTAGCTTCCATGGTGGCAAGCGGAAACGGGGAAGCCTCGCTCATCTGGCTGGAAATGCTCAAGGGCGAAGATGGCCCGGCCGCCCTGAAGCGAACGGTGGTGAACGCCGCCGGACAAATCGTCAAAGAAGAGCGTCTCGATGACGATGTTTGTTCCTGCTGCCCCACCGCGATTGCCCGGACGACGAAAGGGCTGGTTGTCGCTTACCGCGCCCGTACCAAGCAAGACATCCGCGACATCGCCGTGATCCGTTTGGAGAACGGCCAATGGTCCAAGCCGAAGATCGTACACGCGGACAACTGGAACATCAATGCATGCCCGACCAATGCCGCCGCTATTTCCGCCCGTGGCGATCAACTCGCCATCGCGTGGTATACCGGTGCGCAGGATTCACCGCGCGTGGAAGTGGTTTTCTCGGCGGACGGCGGTACTACGTTCGGCACAGCGGTGACGGTCAGCACGGGGCACGCTTTCGGTTATGCGTCGGTGGCTTTGGCGGAGGATGGCAGTGCGACGGTCTCCTGGCTGCAGCGCGTCGGCGGTGACGGTCCGACTCAGGTTCTGGCCCGGCAAGTCAGTGCGGCTGGAGTCGCGCAACCCGTAGTCGAAGTGGCCAAGGGCGGACAATCGGCGCTTGGCTACCCGAGGGTCTTCCATTCCGGGGCGGAGACTCTGATTGCGTGGGGCGGCGCTAAGTTGCAGACAGCGCGTTTGAAGAAGTAAGAACTGGTGGGCTCAGGCCTTCCGGCCTGTCTTGGCACTCCGTGACAGTCGCGGCCTCGTAGGGTCTCTTGAAGTTTGTAGTTTTTCCCACGCTACAATTGACAAAGAAGCCGGATGAGCCTCCACTCGTTTGCGAAGGCATCGGGGGTCGCGATTGCGATCGTAGCCCTGGCGATGATCGGCGGCTATGCCGCAGGCATTGCACTCCCGCTTCCGTTTGTTCCCCCCTGGTCCTGCGTCGCCTTTCTGACGATCGGTTGCGTCCTGTGGGGCGCGGAGCGCTATCCGAACCTGCTCCGGGCCGGCGGCCTGGTGGTTCTGGCAATCGGGTCTGTGGTCTGGGGCGAATTCATCCTGAAAACGAACAGCGCTTTTGACCAGTTGCTGTTCCCCAAATTGCTCCTGCACACCGTGCGTTATCCCGGACGACCCGGGGCGTTATCCGCATTTCATTTCTGCTTGCTAGGGACTGCCCTGTTACTCATTCCCGTCCGCCGCAAGGTCGGCGTCCTCGTCCGGGAATGCGGCTTGGTCGTAGTCGTCACGCTCTGTTACTTCAATTTCGTGGCCTATCTGTTCGCGGGCGGCCGCGCCGCACCGGAAAGGATGACGCCGATTACCGCGCTGTTGGCGCTGCTCGCGGCCGTGAGCGCGCTCATACTTGGCGAGGACGGCCAGTTGATTCCCCTGATCCGCGACACCGGACCCGCCGGCCTCATCACACGGCGCCTGATGCCGGTCCCGCTGGTCCTGCCGGCCATCGCTACCGGGGTGAGAATCGTCCTGCTACGCTTTGGCATTGACGGTGGCCAGCCCGGCGCGGCCATCTTTGCCTCTGCCAATATTCTGGCGGCGATCGCCATTCTGTGGTTCTGCTGTTCCAAAGTTCTGAGCGTCGACCTGCTGCGCAGGAGCGCGGAAGATGAGCTGCGCAGCTCGCGCGACGATCTGGACCGTCAGGTTCACCTCCGCACACGGGAATTGCTAAACACCAATGAGCTTCTCGAACTCGAGGTTGCCAACCGCCAAAAGGCGCAAGCCGAATTACAGCAGACCAATGCTGTGTTGAGCAGCCTGATCGAAGCCTGCCCGCTGGCGATTTGCGCCTTCAACCTGGATGGAAGCGTGCGGCGCTCGAACCCGGTGGCGGAGGCCATGTCGCTCCCCGGCAATCCACAGTGCCGCGAGCTGGTCGAGCGAGCCGGCAGGGGCGAATCGGTTTCGGGCGTGGAAGTGGCGATGGACTCCCGGGGAAGCCAGATCCATCTCCATGTTTGGGCGTCGCCCATCCTGGCGGCCGACACGACGCTGGATGGCGTGGTCATGATGGCGGCCGATATTTCGGAGCGCAAGGCCCTCGAAGCGCAGATCCAGCAGACCCAGAGGCTCGAAAGCCTGGGCGTGCTAGCGGGAGGGATCGCGCACGACTTTAACAATCTGCTGACCGGCGTCATCGGCAACGCCAGTCTGCTGCTGGAGCGCCTGCCCGCCGGTTCCAAGGACAGCGTGGCCGTGCGCTCTCTGTTGGAAGCGGGCGAGTCAATGGCGAAACTGACGGCGCAGATGCTGGCCTACTCGGGACGAGGGCGCTTCTTCGTAGAGGCCCTGGACCTTTCGCAACAGGTGGCGCTGATCACCACTCTGATTCAAGCGTCGATTCCCAAGAACGTCCGGCTGCGCTTGTTGCTGGAAGACCAACTGCCCCGCATCGACGCGGATGCCAGCCAGTTGCAGCAGGTGATCATGAACCTGGTGATCAACGCCGCCGAAGCGATCGGCGCCGAGCAGGGCACCGTTGAGGTCAGCACCTTTCTGCGGCCCATTTTACCGGCGGAACTGGAAGCCAACGTCACGCGGCAGCCGATTCCGGCCGGCAACTACGTGGCGATGGTAGTGCGAGACACCGGCGCCGGCATGGACCAACAAACCCAGGCGCGCATCTTCGACCCGTTCTTCACAACGAAATTTGCGGGCCGCGGCTTGGGCCTCTCGGCGGTCTTGGGCATTATTCGAGGACACCGCGGCGCCCTGCTGCTGGAAAGTCATCCCGGAAAAGGGACGACCTTTCGCGTGTTCTTCCCCGTCTCCGGGCAGGAAGCAGAAGCCCTTCCCGCGCCGGCGCAGTTCAACACGCACGGCCGCGGCACGGTGCTGGTGGTCGATGATGAAGACGTGGTCCGCCGCACCGCGCACCTCGTGCTCACCAGCGCAGGATATGAGGTGGTCACGGCCACGGACGGCACCGGCGCCCTCACTGCGTATGAGGCGATGCCGGGGCAGATCGACGCGGTGCTGCTGGACATGACCATGCCCGTTATGAGCGGGGAGGAGACGCTGACCCGTTTGCTGGCGCGGTGGCCGCAGGCCGCTGTAATCGTGACCAGCGGCTATGACGAACAGGAGGCGCAGCGGCGGCTGGGCAATCGCGCCATCGGATTTCTGCAGAAGCCCTTCACGGCGGCGCAGCTCTCCCGTAAGATTTCCGAGATCCTTAGGCCCAGCCGGGCGTCCGGCGCAGGCGGCTAGCGTTCCCGCATAAGACCGCTCCTTGAGTCGCGGCTCAGAAACGCAT
>Ga0335078_10016519_pt1 | contig 10954 bp, 5 predicted proteins | sample Lox_Sample_32_FD_206711 | JGI IMG/M metagenome (GOLD analysis project Ga0335078, IMG submission 206711) | Soil microbial communities from Loxahatchee National Wildlife Refuge, Florida, United States - Lox_Sample_3.2 | ecosystem: Environmental > Terrestrial > Soil > Wetlands | place: USA: Florida... | reverse complement strand
AGGTCGGCTCTCTGCCGAGTTGAAGCTGGCGGAGGGCAAACCCCGGGCCCTGTTTCACCGCCGAAGGAAAAGCCGACAGCGCCTCCAGCGAATCCCCCTCGAATTGAAGCTCGGCGGGCTGCGGGGACTCATCTTTGGATACCATCACCACCATATTACCTCGCTGTCGAAAGTTTATACAAGATTTATTATAAACCCGAAGCGTTACAGGAACAACCCCGGGGAGCCCTGGAATCGCGCGCTGATCCTGCTTGAAACTGCGGCACGGCTGCCGTATCATCCTACCTCGGAAGCAGGCATAGCAAACGGCGTCGTGCGCGGGGCCTCCAAAATGGACAAATACGACCTCATCGTGATCGGCTCCGGACCGGCAGGCCAGCGCGCCGCGATTCAAGGCGCCAAGGCCGGAAGGCACGTCGCCTTGATCGAGCGCCGGGAAGTGGTGGGCGGCGCCTGCATCAACACCGGCACCATTCCCAGCAAGACCATCCGCGAGGCCGTGCTGCACCTTTCCGGCTACCAGTACCAGGGCATCTACGGCATGAATTACCGGGTTAAGGAAAAGATCACCGTGGCGGACCTGGCGTTCCGCGTGCAACATGTGATCAAGACCGAGATCGACGTGACCCAGGCGCAGCTTTCGCGCAACGGTATCGAGGTGATCAGCGGTACGGCCAGCTTCGTCGATCCCACTCACGTTCGCGTGCAGGGCGCACGCGGGCAGTCTGATCTGGAGGCCGACAAGATCATCATTGCCACCGGCACCAAGCCGGCGGTTTCCGCCAAGGTGCCGCTCAACGGCCGCACCATTGTGGATAGCGACGCGATTCTGAGCATCCCGGAAATCCCCAAGACTTTGATCGTGGTGGGCGGGGGAGTGATCGGAGTGGAGTACACCAGCATGTTCGCGACGCTGGGCGTGCGCGTGATCCTGATCGAGAAGCGGCCCCGCCTGCTCGAGTTCGCTGACGCCGAGATCATCGAGGCGCTTTCCTACCATCTGCGCGATAGCCGGGTGACGCTGCGCCTGAACGAGGAAGTGGAAAGCGTGGAAGCGATGCCGGACGGCAAGGTGGTGGCCAATCTGATGAGCAAGAAAAAAATCTCGGGCGACGCGCTGCTGTTTGCGGTGGGGCGCCAGGGCAACGTCGACGACCTGAACCTGGCCGCGGCGGGCCTGGAAGCCGACGCGCGCGGCCGGATCGCCGTGAACGAGGACTATCAGACGCACCAGCCCAACATTTACGCCGCCGGCGACGTGATTGGATTTCCCAGCCTGGCCTCGGTCTCCATGGAGCAGGGCCGCGTGGCGGCGGCGCGCGCTTTGGGTTTGCCGGCGAAGTCGAATCCGGCGGCCTATCCGTACGGCATTTACACCATCCCCGAGATCTCCTTCATCGGCAAAACCGAAGAGCAACTCACCGATGAAGATGTGCCTTACGAGGTGGGCGTGGGCTACTACCGTGAGATCGCCCGTGGGCAGATTCGCGGCGACACTACCGGCCGGCTCAAGCTGATCTTTCACCGCGAGACGAGGGAGATCCTGGGAGTGCACATCATCGGCGAGGGCGCGTCGGAGTTGCTGCATATCGGACAAGCGGTGCTGATTCTGAAGGGAACCGTGGAGTACTTCGTCGATACCGTTTTCAATTATCCGACGCTGGCCGAGTGTTACAAAGCGGCGGCGTTTAACGGACTGAATAAGTTGTCGAGACTCTGAGTTCGAAAACCGAAAATCGAAAATCGAAAATCGAAACTCGAAAATTCGAGACTTGGAGGGTGAAATCGCTACAGAAAGCGCAAACCCGAATCCCGGACCGTATACGCCGGCGAAGCCGCGGATTAAGGATTTCAAAGACCTCGACGTGTGGAAGGCGGCGCGCGAACTGCGCAACGAACTGTACACCGCTGCGCGAGCGTTACCCGATTTCGAGAAGTTTGGGTTGGCAAGCCAGCTTCGTCGGGCCGCGAGCTCAGTTACGGCTAACATTGCCGAGGGTTTCGGCAGGTTTGGTTACCAGGAGAATGCCCAGATGTGCAGGCAGGCGCGAGGGTCAATTTACGAGATCAGAGATCATCTTACAACGTGCGTCGATCAGAACTATATGGTTTCGTCGCAGGCGGAGAAGTTGGACGCACTGGCTCAGCGCGTGACTCAAATCCTCAACGGTTATCTTCGTGCCACGCTGGCGATGAAGGCCAGCGCCTCCAGACGGAGTGGCGGTTGACGATTTTCGAATTTCGAATTTCGAGTTTCGAATTTCGAACTTCCAGGGTGGAGCAAAAATGCCTAGAGCAATCGGTGTGCTGGCTGCGGAGCATCTCGCGGCCGGTTTGGTGGAAGGCAACAATCTGGCGGGTGGGTTGACCACCGAGGGGCAGGCCGGGGGCACGGGCGACGTGTTGCAAGGAGCTCCGGCCGAGAGCGTCACCCAGAGTATCGCTGAACTGGTGGCGCGGATCGCCAAGGCCCAACCCGGCGGCGAGCCGGAAGCGGTGGGCGTCGGCTTTCCCGGGATCATCCGCGAAGGAGTCATCGAGGACTCGCCCAATCTGCATCAGATGAAGGGCTTCAATTTGCGGGCGGCGCTCTCCGCCGCTCTCCGCCCGCTGGGGATCGCCGCGCCGGTGTTCATCTTCAACGACGCCGATGCCACGGCGGCGGGCATCGCCGCCACGCGCGGCCATCTGGACCGGTTCATCCGCGTGTGGACCCTGGGCAACGGCATCGGCTTCGGCCACTACCCGTGGGCGGAGGGCACGTGGGAAGGCGGGCACTCGGTGGTGACCCTCGACCCGAAGGAGAACCTCTGCGGCTGCGGCGGCCGGGGTCACCTCGAGGGCATCATGGGACACCGTGCCATGCGCCTGCGCTTCCTCGACCTGGAGCCGGACGAAATCTTCGCCAACGCCAGGCAGGGCGAGCCGCGTTGCGTGGACTTCGTCGACCTGTGGCATCGCGCCCTCGCCGCCGCCACCGCCACCTGCATCCATATGGAAGGGCCGGGCAAGTTCTTCGTTACCGGGCCCAACTCTCACTTTATCGACCTCACCCGGCTCGACATCTTTCTGCGGGAGATGGTGATGATGAGCCCGCTCCAGGGCAGCTTCTTCGAGGTGATCACGACCGGCGACGAGATCGGCGTGATCGGCGCCGCCGTCAATGCGCAGCGCCAGAAGAGTTGAGGGTCGAAGGTTGAAGGTTGAAGGTTTCGTCCTTCGTAACTTGTCCGTCGCTTTTGCGTCAACCGATGCATCGTCGATCGCCAATTTGTGGTACCTTAGGTTCGTCTGGCGCGAAGAGTTGAAGGTCGCAGGTTGAAGGTTCACGGGTTTTGAACTTTCGATCTTCAACCTTCGATGGTTAGACTCGAAAAAGGAGCGCCCGCCATGAGAATCGATTCCAAGCACAAGCTTGCGTTGTTCGTCGCTATTCTCCTGCTCGCCTCGTGCGGGAAGCCCGCCCACGAGAAGTCTGAGCGCTTCGTGTTCGTGGCCACCAACGTGGGACTGCCTTACTGGCAGGATGCCAAGGCCGGTTTCCTGGGGGCGGCCAAGATGCTCGGCGTTCAGGCGGATTTTGAAGGACCCAACACTTACGCTCCCGACCAGGAGCTGAAGATTTTCCAGGACGCGGTGGCCGGCAAGCCCACCGGCATCGTGGTTTCTCCCGGGCAAGCCAGGCTGTTTACGGATGCTATCAACCAGGCCGTCGGCGCCGGCGTGCCGGTGATCACCGTCGATTCTGACTCGCCCGACTCGAATCGGCTTCTCTTCATCGGCACCGACAACTACCGCGCCGGCCTCCAGAGCGGCAAACTCCTGGCCAGCCTCATGCACGAACATGGACGCGTGGTGGTGCTCACGATTAATGGCCAAAACAACCTCGACGAGCGCATGCGCGGCGTTCAGGAGGCCTGGAAACCTTACTCCTATATGAGCGTCTACAAGTCTGCCGACGATCAAGGCGATCCGGAGACCGCCCGGAGCGAAATCGCTACTATGCTCCAGAACAAGGAACCGGTCGAGGCTATCCTCTGCCTCGAGGCTTCGGGTGGGCCGGGCGCCGCGAAAGCGGTGGCGCAGTTCGAAATGTCGGGCAAGATCACCATCGTGGCTATGGACGCCAATCGCGAGACTCTGGACGGGATCTCGAAGGGCGTCATCGCCGCGACGGTGGCGCAGAAGCCGTACACCATGGGCTTTTACGGCTTGCAACTGCTCGACGACCTGCACCACAACCGCGTGCGCGAATTCAAGGACTGGCGCACCGCGCCGGCGTCGCCTCTGCCGGCGATCATCGACACGGGAACGGTGGTGGTCGACGCCAAGAACGTGGACGACTTTCGTAACGCGCTGGCGGCGCACACCGACTAACCAAAGTTGAAGAGTTGAAAGTCGAAGGTCGAAAGTTCTTCACTTTTCGACCTTCGACTTTTTCCCTCAAATGACATACGTCAACACCGCCGTCGGACGCCTTCACGTTGAAGACGTGGGCGCGGGGCCGGCGGTGGTGCTGTGGCCCAGCCTCTTCTGCGACGCCAGCCTGTGGCGCCATCAGGTGGACGAACTGGCCCGCGATCACCGCCTGCTGCTGGTAGAGGGGCCCGGGCACGGCCGTAGCGAACCACCCGGGACGCCCTTCACCTTGGACGAATGTGCCCGCGCCACGGTGGAGATCCTCGACGCCGCCGGCCTCAATCGCGCCGTGCTGGCCGGGCTTTCCTGGGGCGGCATGACGTTCATGCGCGTCGCGCTCGCGGCGCCCGAGCGGGTGGCGGCGCTGGTCCTCATCGATACTTCCGCCGACGCCGAGCGCCGCCTCGAGAGCATAAGGATTCGAGCGCTGGAGATGTTGTTCCGCCGCTTTGGTTTTCTCGACACCATCGAGCGAGCCATCATCAAGGCGCTGGTCGGCCGTACGGCGCGCCGCGAGCGGCCGGAAATCGCGGCCGACCTCGCCTCCCGGTTTCGCCGGTGGGACCCGAAGGGCCTCGCGCGCGCCGTTCGCGCCGTAATTCTGGACCGCCAGTCCATCCTGGACGATCTCTCCCGCATCCGGTGCCCGACCCTGGTGATCGTGGGTGAGGAAGACCAGGCCACGCCTCCCGCCTGTTCCGAGCGCATTGCCCGCCGCATTGCCGGCGCCCGCGTGGTGCGCATTCCGCGCGCCGGCCATCTCAGCGCGCTGGAGGCGCCGACGGAGGTGAATCGAGCCCTGCGAAACTTCCTGACCAGGACGGACATTCAATAGGCTACCACACTACACTCATGCAGCACCGCTTCGGTGGCCGCGTAAAGCTCCCGGGCCTGCACCGGCTTGGAAACGTAGCCGTCCATGCCGGCGTCGAGGCACCGTTCGCGATCGCCCTTCATGGCGTGGGCGGTCATGGCGATGATGGGCAGATGGGCCCCGGTGGCGGTTTCGGCGGCGCGGATGGCCCGCGCGGCTTCCAGCCCGTCCATTTCCGGCATGGAGACGTCCATCAACACCAGGTCGAACGGCTGCTTCTCCAGCGCCGCCAGCGCCTCGCGCCCATTGCCGGCCACCACCACGGTGAAGCCGCGCTTCTCCAGAAGCCGGGAGGCGAGTTTCTGATTGACCTTGTTGTCTTCGGCCAACAGGACGCGCAGCTTGCGCTGGCTTTCGCGCAACGAGTGGCGCGTGATTAAATTGGGGCGAGGCTCCTCGACCGGTTGAGGTTTGGTCCCCAGCACGTTCAAGATCGCGTCCAGCAACTGCGACTGGCCGACCGGCTTGATCAGGTAAGCGGCGATCCCCAGTTCCCGGCAGCGCGCCGCGTCGCCCCGCTGGCCGACCGAGGTCAGCATCATGATGGTGGTCCGGCACCGGTTCTCCTGCCGGCGGATGCTCTCCACCAGCGCGAAGCCGTCCATCTGGGGCATGTTGACGTCGGTCAGCAGCAGGTCAAACGGCGCCGCTGATTGTTTGGCCTGCTGGAGCGCCGCCTGGGCCTGGGCGGCGCTCTCCGCCAGCACCGGGCTCATCCCCCAGCGCTCGAGCATCTCCCCCAGGATGCGGCGGTTGGTGTGATTGTCGTCCACCACCAGCACGCGCAGTCCGGCTAGCCGGCACTGTTCGATGGGCTCCGGCGCCGCGGCGGTTTCGGCCATTCGCACCGGCAGCGTAAAGTGGAAACAACTGCCTTTCCCCAGCTCGCTTTCCAGCCAGATGCGGCCGCCCATCATCTCCACCAGGCGCGACGAGATCGTCAGCCCCAGCCCCGTTCCTCCGAAATTGCGCGTCGTGGAGCCGTCGGCCTGAGAGAAAGCCGTGAAGATGACGGACCGTTTTTCCGGGGCGATGCCAATGCCGGTATCCCGGACCTGGAAATGCAACTCCGCCCGGTCCGGCCCCTGCGATTCCACCTCCACCTCGATCCCTACTTCGCCGCGTTCGGTGAACTTGATGGCGTTGCCGGCGAGATTGACAACGATCTGCCGCAAACGGCTGGGATCGGCCACCACTTCGTCCGGCACCTCGCGCCGGATCTCGCAGGTGAGCTCCAGGCCTTTCTGGTGGGCACGCAAGGCCAGCGGCTTCATGCTCTGCGCCAGGTGATCGCGCAGATTGAAGGCGATGGGATCGAGATCCAGCTTGCCGGCTTCGATCTTGGAGAAGTCCAGAATATCATTGATGACCGTGAGCAAGGCGTTGGCCGAGTTCTTCACCATCTCCAGGTACTCACGCTGCTCAGGAGTCAGGTCAGTGTCGAGCGCCAACTCCACCATGCCGAGCACGCCGTTCATCGGGGTGCGGATTTCGTGGCTCATGTTGGCCAGAAACTCGCTTTTGGCCCGGCTGCCTGCTTCCGCAGCTTCTTTGGCCTTTTGCAACTCCTCGTCCGCCCGCTTGCGATCGGTGACGTCTCGGGAAACGCCCACGTAGCCCATGATTTTACCCTGGGCATCATAGAGGGGGACCTCGGTGCTCGAGAGCCACCGAATTTGTCCGTCGGCTGTAGGGGTCTTCTGGACGGAGTCAATGATGGGCTCGCCCGATTGCAGAAGTTTCTGTTCACTGTCATAAAATCCCTGGGCGATGTCGGCCGGGAAAAAGTCGAAATCGGTTTTTCCGATAGCCTCGCTCGGATCGGCCACCCCCAGCAATTTGGCCTGGGCCTTGTTAATTCTCATAAAGCGGCAGGCGGTATCCTGAAAATAGATGGTGTCGGGAATGCAATCCATCAGGGCGTGAAACAGATTGCGCTCCTGGGCCAGTTCCTGCTCGGCCCGCTTGCGCTCGGTGATGTCCTGGTAGAGGCCAAAAGACCCCACGAACTGGTCTCCCAATTTCAGGGGGACCCCATAAATCTCCACGTCCACCAGGGTGCCGTCGCTGCGGCGCCGCACCGCCGTGCCGTGGACGTGCTCTCCCTCCGCGACCTGCCCGGTGTAAGCGCACGCCTCCTGGCGCTGGTCCGGTGGGGCCACCAGATCGTTGATGTTGGACCCTACGATTTCGTCCCGGCGGTACCGGAAGAGCCGCTCGAAAGCGGGATTGCAGAGCCGGATGCGGTCCGCAGGATCAACCACCACGATGGCCAGGGGGCTGTCTTCCACCAGGGCGTTCAAATAAGCGGTACGCTCTTCCAGTTGCTTTTCCGCGCGCTTCCGATCCGTGAGGTCGACCGAGAGGCCGAAGGTTCCGATGATGTTCCCGTTGAGGTCGCGCCGAGGCATCTTGGTGGTCAAGGCCCAGGTCTCACGGCCATCGGGCCATGTTTCCCTCTCCTCTTTGGCCAACACCGGCCGGCCGGTCCGGATGATCTCCTGCTCGTCGGCCAAGGCCTGCTGCGCATGAGTGTCGCTGAAGAAGTCGAAGTCGGTCTTGCCCAGCGCCTGGGCCGGGTCGCTCAGTCCAAAGAGTCGGGCGTGGGCGTTATTAATCCGGACAAAGCGGCTCTCGCGATCCTTGAAGTAGATCACGTCGGGGACGTTGTCCATAAGGGTGCGGAGCAGTTGCCGTTCCTCCATCAGCGCGTCTTCCGCCCGCTTGCGTTCGGTGACGTCCCAGGCGACGCCGATGATTCGGACTGGTTTGCCGTTCTCCCGGTACACCTCCCCGCGATTGGCGATCGCGTGCACGCTTCCATCGGGCCAAGTTACGCGAAACTCGCACTCAAAGGGAACCCCCTCCCGGACCGAACGGGCGACCAGTTGCTCGGCAGTTCTGAGGTCGTCAGGGTGGACAGCAGTCTTGAGATGCGGGTAGTAGTCGTGCTTGGGGTCCCCCGACTCCAGACCGTAGAGAGAAGCCACGTGGCCGTCCCATCGCAGGGTCCGATGGGCAACACTCCAGCTCCAGGTTCCAGCCTTCGCGGATTTCAACGCCAAATTGAGGCGGTCGGAGACCTCGCGCAGGGTGACCTCTACCCGCTTGCGCTCGGTGACGTCGCGGTATCCCCAGACTCTTCCCGTACTCTTGCCTTTCACCCGCTGGGGCTCGGAATGCCGCTCGAACACCCGTCCGTCCTTGAACTCCACCACGTCGTCGGTCTGCGCTTCGTGGTCCGAGTAAACCTCCTGGACCCTCGCCACGAAGGCTTCGGGATCCCTCACCTGCGGTGCCGCGAGCTTCAGTGCGATGCTGTGGTGCCGCGACGTCAGGGCCGTCTCGGGAAGGCCCCACATCTCTACGAACTTGCGGTTGTAGGCCACGATGGCGCCGGAGGAATTGACCACCAGAATTCCGTCCGCGGTGGACTCTAATGTGGCGCGGAGCGTCGCCGTCTGTTCGTCAACTCGCCGGCGCAGGACCGCCACCCACAGCGCGCTCGCCAACAGGATTCCCGCCAGTACCACCAGCAGGCCTTCGAAACGGCTGCCGGTCCACCAAGGCGCCTTGGCCAGCACCACGATGTCACGAGGCGATTGCAAAAGGATGGAGAACGCGGTCGGGTTTCCGTCCTCATCTACCTTGACCAAGCAGATACCCTTCAGCCGTAGTTGACTGCCGGCCGCCAGCCTCAAGCGCCCGTCGTTCCCGATGGCCGTCTGGTCAACCATGGCGGCGAAAACCACATTGCGGGATTGCAGGATCAGGGTGCGCCCGGCCGCATCCGGTTTGTCCTCTTTCAGCGACCCATCGATCTCGACCAGTTCGGCGTCATAATTGCCGGTCAGCGCTTGCTCGGCGGTGATCGGGAGGGGCGACGACACCGAAGCGCTACCAACCTGGCGAAAGTGGGCATTCTCCAGAACCGGCGTGTAGCCACCGGTCGAAGGAAAGCCGACCACTTCCACCACGTCGCCCGGCCTGACCGAACCCCGATCCATCGTCCCGACGCTCAGCGACCCGGTTTGATCTTTAATAAAGAGCCGTCCATCGGGAAGTCGCAAGGTTACGGTGCCCCGCACCTTCAGGCGGTGGCTTTCAGTTCCTTTGGGAGAGAAACGTCCTAACTGCGCGATGGGAAGGGTGGGAAGGGAAAAGGGCTCGGCCGGGGCAGCTTCAGTGACGCTCACTTGGCGCAGACTCGGGACGAATACATGCACGGCGACCAGTTGATTCTTGGCATTAAAGGTTGCGCCGCAGACGCCGCGCACTCGCACCTTGGCGTCCACAAGCGATGAGGGAAAGGGGCCATCGGGATTCGGGAGGCGGGCCTCGAATCGTCCGCCCATGGTCGCGACGTCCATAACCCACATGTTGCCTGTCGACTCGTACCAGATGGAGCGGGCGATGCCTTCAACTTCAACCCAGAGGCTGTCTTCCTGGCTGGTTGCCATTTCCGCATAGGTGACGCGTCGCGGAGGAGGCAGGGGCCTCTTGCCAAACACGCGCCAGCGCGGATGCCCCACGTAAGGCGCAAAACCCTCCGAGGCGGTCCCGTAAAGATCGAGCAGTTCTCCCGTGCGAAAGGAGGCGTGCATTCCTCGCAGGTCAACCCACACCCCTGCCGTCGAGTCTTGAACGAATAGATCTGGACCGCCGGGATCGAAGTAAGTCACGACCGCCCGCAGGTGGACGGGATATCCGCGCCGGGCCTCTTCCGGAGTGAGTTTGCGGATTTGCGCCGCCTGAGTCAGCACCTTCGCGCCGCCCTCGGCTTTCGCCGGGAGGGAACCGAGCGTCCCGCCGCAGATGATCCCCATCAGCAAGGCTGCCAGAATTGACGATTGACGATTGGTCCTGAGCGAAGCGAAGGATGACGACTGCCCGGAACCCGGAGAATCGCAGCTCGGAATTAGAGGTTCGCAACTCGAAACTGCATCCGGCGGGCGAGTTTCAAGTTTCGAGATTCGAGTTTCGTCTTGTGGGCGATCATCAGTCGCGAATCGGCAATCGACAATTTCCGGTAGCTGCGCTACCGCACTCCCAGGAGCGGACCCGACCAACCATCGACGAACCATCGCACAATCCCCACGCAGCCGGACGCGGCTGAAGTTGCCGCTTGGCCGGCCTATGCTGCCTATCGGCGCTTGGACTGCGGCACTTTAGCCCTTTGTCGTTGGTCCCTTGTCCTTGGTCCGTGGCCTTCCTTTTTGGTTCCGATTGCTGAATTGCCCTCGGTGGAGACACGAAACTCGAAATTCGAAAACTGAAAATCGCCAAGACGCGCCCCCAACTGGCACCTCTTGGCGCGCCACCCCGAGCCAACAACCGCCGCCGGCCCTGATATTGCGTCTCACCGCCTGCCTTCGCCGTCTTCATTTCTCATTTTTGCTTTTTGATTTTTACTTTTCCTTTCTCTTCCTTCCCAACCAGGGGGCCGGAAAAATCCCCAGCCCTACGGCCCGCCTAACGGCTGCGGTCCCGACCTGCCGCGCCACGTGATCTGTTGCTGCTTCTCCTGGTCTAACGGTCCGCCCTTGGCGGCGAAGAGGTTCAACACGAAGTCACCGAGATCATTCACCCGATCGTGGAGGGTCGGCGCCTTGGGCTTGAAGAACTCAAAACTGGGGAGATCGCCGTAGAGCGCCACCAGCA
>Ga0335078_10016518_pt1 | contig 10954 bp, 12 predicted proteins | sample Lox_Sample_32_FD_206711 | JGI IMG/M metagenome (GOLD analysis project Ga0335078, IMG submission 206711) | Soil microbial communities from Loxahatchee National Wildlife Refuge, Florida, United States - Lox_Sample_3.2 | ecosystem: Environmental > Terrestrial > Soil > Wetlands | place: USA... | reverse complement strand
GCCCGATCGACCGAAGCGCGTAGGCCGGCCACATCGGCGTGCCCACGACGTTGCGCTCCCGGCGTCCCGGGCCGGGGAACTGCGAGTGGTGCTGGCGCATGATGATCGCCAGGTGGAACGTGATCAGCACGGCGAGGATGACCGGGATCAGCAGTACGTGCACGACCTCCAGACGGGCCAGGAACGTGTCGCTCCCGGGGAACGGCCCGCCCCAGAGCAGGGTGGCCATCTGCCCGCCGATGAATGGGATGGCCATCGCCACCGAGTACGCGATAGCGAGACCCATACCCGAGAGGAGATCGTCGCCCAGCGAGTAGCCGGCGAAGCCCTCGAGGATCGCGAGCATGAGCATCGTCAGCCCGATGAAGTAATTGAGATCGCGCGGCTTTCGGTAGGCGCCGGTGAAAAAGACGCGCATGAGGTGGAGCACGATCGCGGCGATGAACACGTCCGCGGCCCAGTGGTGCACCTGCCGGAACAACAGCCCGGCGGGGACAGTGAGGCTGAGGTTCAGCACCGAGCGGTAGGCCTCGGACATCTGCGCGCCGTAGAGCAGCGGATAGGAGCCGTGGTAGATGACCTGGGAGTCGCTCGGGACGTAGTAGAGCGTCAGGTAGATGCCGGTTCCGACGAGGACGATGAACGAGTACAGCGCGATCTCCCCGAGCAGGAACGACCAGTGGTCGGGGAAGACGTATCGCATCGCCCACTTGATCGCTGCCCAGGCGCCGAGGCGTTCCTCGGCGCTGCGGCTGGCGCGCTCGAACCGGCGATGGGCGTAGCGCTCGAGCAGGTTCACGACTGTGACCGGTGCACTCCCCACCAGGACGGGCCGATGTCTTCGTGGAACGGCCCGGCGGCTCGCAGGTGCCCCTGCGCATCGATCATCAGCGGCAGCTGCGGAAGCGCGCGGCCGGCGGGACCGAATATGAGACGGCCACCCTCCCCCGGGAGGAAGGTCGAGTAGTGGCATGGGCAGGTGAACGCCGGTTCCTGGCTCGTCGGGGCGTACGTTGGATAGCGGTACAGCGAGATCGCACAGCCGGCGTGGGGGCAGATCTTCGAGTACGCCAGGATCCCCTCGGGGGCCCAGTCACGTCGGGCCGCGGGCAAGTGGATGAACTCCGCCGGAAGGCGAACCACCAGCAGCCCGGCCCCGAAGGACTCGGCGTTCTTGCCCTCCGGGAGTGCCGTGTAGAACGAGCCGTTCTGGATCTCGCTGGCCAGGTACGGCCGGCCCTCGTCGTCGACCAGCCGCACGCCGCGTGCCCAGGGGGTCTCGTGCAGGACGTGTGGCGTCGGCCCGAGCGAGGCGAGGGGCGTCGCCGCGGCGGTCAGAAGCGCCGCTCCTGCAACCCCGCCCGCGCCCACCAGCATCGCCCGGCGGGAGATTCCTTCTCCGCCCGCCTCGATCATCCCGACGACCTCCTCGGTTTCCTCCTCGTCGAGCAGCGGACCCCGCTCCTCGACGTCGGTCTCCTGGGGAACCACGAACTTGCCGGCCACGATGCATGCGGCCGCGAGCAGGAACAGTGCCCCGCCGATGGCGATGCCGAGCAGTTGGGTATTCGCGGACAGCGCGATGTAGACCACCGTGAAGGCGAACCCGAACGCCGCTGCCACCATGAGCAGCAGGGCGACCACGCCCTCGGCCCGCCGGTTGGACGGGATGACTCGCTTTCGCGGATCGACATCGGACTCCCGCGCGGGTGGGGGAGGCACGCGTCGGCTCCGGGCCGCGCGGAACGCCGCTCGCGCCGCGACCAGCCCGCCCAATATCCTCGCCATCTGCGAGACCTTCCCGTGGTCGTCGGAGCTCACTGATCAGCCTCCTTTCGGTGGGTCATACGGGCTCGTCCGTCCGCTCGCCGATCAGCCGGGCCACGAGCACCAGCGCGGCCAACCCGATGAACCACGCGACCATGCCCTCGGGGATCGGGCCGATGTTGTAGATCCCCCAGCCGCCGGCGTTGTAGGGGTGGCGCGTCCACATCACATAGCGGACGATCGAGTCGAGCTCGTGCTGGTCGATCTGGTTCGCGTCGAAATGCGGCATCAGGTAGGGCCCCATGCGCACGGCTTCGGCGATCTGCTGCGGGGTCGCCTCCTGAAGGTCGGGGACCTGAGCGTCGACTGTGATCCCGCCGCGTGCCACGATCTGGTGACAGCCGGCGCAGTGCAGCGTGAACTGACGGAAGCCGAGAGCAAGGTTGCCGTTGGCGGGGTTGGCGGTCGGCGCGGCCGGACCGCCGAACGAGCTGATGTAGGCGATCAGGGCGTCGATCTGTGTCCGCGTGAATGCGGGCGCGTTGCGGAGTGGCTCCTCGCGCGGTTGCTCGAGCGGCATCCGGCCGGTGGAGAGATAGAAGTCGACCGGCCCGGGACCGACTCCCCGAAGCGACGGCGCGACGCGCGGTGTCCCGTTCAGAGCGATCCCGTGGCAGGAGGAGCAGCTCCCCTCATAGAGAGTGAATCCCTCGGCCCGCAGCGCGGGCGAGTCCGGAAAGCTCTTGGTCGGGTTGTCCGCGCCGGGCGGAAGAGGTGTCTTCGTCGGTGCGGCCGGCGCGCTCGAGGCTGTTTGAGAAGGAGCGCCGGGCTGAGCAGGCGAGGAGGGCGCGGCGATGCCGACCAGCCAAGCCGCTCCCAGCGCGACGGCGAGCGCGGCGCGGAGCCGGCGCGGGACGCGCGAGCGGTGGCGGAACCAGCGCACGAACAGTCGCGTCACGCCGGGCGCATCCTTTCGGGGCTCGCCAGCGACGCATCCGCCCGCGCCTCGCGCGCAATCTGGCGGCGCTCCTCGGCCACCATCGCCGCGACCGCCGCCCACAAGCCGACCGCCGTCATGACCACGCCGCCGGCCACCCACATGATCGCTCCCGCCTGCGCCTGATCGTTCAGCGCCGAGATGCCGAGCGTCCGCGCCGGCGGTCCGTAGGCCGGGTACACGAGCGTTGCGTGGCGGTTCAGGTAGGCGCCGATCAGCGCCATCGGCATCATCGCCACGATCAGATAAACGAGCTTGCCGAGCCCGCCGAGGCGGTGCCGGGGGACGGGATCGCCGTCGAGCAGCGGCGACCACACGAGCACGCCGGCGAGGACGTACGGCACATGCTCCGCGTCGTGCAGCGCCGGATGACGCAGCGTCGCGTCGTAGAAGAAGGGAAGGTGGGTGAACAGGATCACCGCGGCGAACAGCGTGAGCGACCCAATCGGCCCGGTGACTCGTCGGCCCAGATCCAGAGCCGTGGCAAATCGGCGCCGTGGAACCGGCGACAGTGACCGGAGCGCGAGGATCACCGGTCGACCGCCCAGCAGCAGCGGCGGCGCGACCATCAGTAGCAACAGGTGCTGGACCATGTGATCGGACAGCAGCTGCGCGTCGTAGGTGTCGATCCCCGACTGCAGCGCGACGACGATGACGCCGATCCCGCAAATGAAGGAGGCCGTACGCCGCACCGGCCAGCGCCGGCCGCGGGCCGCGAGTCCGTACAGGATCCATGCCGCTGCCGCCGGGACCGCCACGGACGCGCTCAGCGTCCAGTGCGTCGCGAGCAGCGATGGGAGCGATGGCGCGCTCACTCGTGCTTCTCCTCGGCGAGCACCTGACGTCGGCTCGCGCGCTCGGCGCGGAACTCGAGCGCCATTCGTCCAACCGACACGATGAACAGCGCGATTCCGAAGTCGAGCAGGAACTTCGCCCACGCGAGCCCGAACAACGCGCAGCCCGCCGAGACCCCGATGCCGACGGCGGCCAAGCTCGTCTGTGGAATGGTTTCGGGGTCCTCGCGCGGCTCGGGAGGCCCCCGGCGGATCGCCTCGCGACGCGCCAGCCAAACGGCCAGGCCGAACAAGTAGATGATGGCCACGGCGCCGCTGGCCGCGAGCCCGCCCACGAGCCGGCCGTTCCACACCCAGTTGCCGATGGCCAGCAGGAGCAGGATCGTGCCCCAGGCCAGGATCGGGATCGCGCCGCCCCGCATCAGTCCGCGGTCACCTCGGCACGCTCGCGCGCCCGGTCGATCTCCTGCTCGCGGAGGTCGAGCAGGGGCGCGTAGGAGCGGATCGGCGGCAGCGGCGCCTCGAAGTTGAGCGGCGGCGGGGGCGACGTCGTGGCCCATTCGAGCGTGTGCCCGAGCCACGGGTCATCACCCGCCGGCACGCGCCGGCGGAGCGACACGAACACGTTGATCAGGAAAGTGAGGACGCCGAGCGCGATGATCCCCGCGCCAATCGTCTCGAGCTCGTTGAGCGTGCCCCACCCCGGATGGGTCGGGTAGCGCGACACGCGGCGGGGCATCCCGTCGTTGCCGAGGAAGAACATCGGGAAGAACGTCAGGTTCGTCCCCACCACCATCAGCAGCAGCTGGAGCTTCCCGAGCCGTTCGCGCAGAAAGGCGCCGGTGATCTTTGGGAACCAGTGGTAGACGCCGGCGAAGAAGCCGAAGATGCTGCCCGCGAACAGCGTGTAGTGGAAGTGCGCCACCACGATGTACGTGCCGTACGCCTGGTAGTCGAGCACCGGCGAGGCGACGAAGATCCCGCTCAGCCCGCCGATCAGGAACTGGATAAAGAAAGTCAGCGCGAACAGCATCGACGTGCGTAGCACGATCGAACCGCCTATCAACGTTCCGACCACGTCGAAATATTCGATTCCGGCCGGCACAAGCAGCAGCGTCGAGGTGAACGCGAAATACTGGTTGGTTACTCCACCAGTCACGTACATGTGGTGTGACCACACCGCCATCGACAGCGCCGCGAACATCATCATCGAGGCGACGAACGCGATGTAGCCAAACCACCGCTTGTGCGAACTCACCGCGATCGCCTCGGCCGCCGATCCCAGATATGGGAAGAACATCACGTACACCACCGGATGGCCGAAGAACCAGAACAGGTCCTGGTAGTCGATCGCGCCGGTGAATCCGGTGAAGATGTGGCCGCCATGACGGTCGATGTAGAGCAGCACCATCGCCAGGATCAGCATTGGGAACGACCCCACCACCATCAGCACGCTGACCAGTTCGGTCCAGGTGAAGACGGGCATGCGCAGCAGGGACATCCCCGGCGCCCGTCGACGCGCAATCGTGGTCACCAGACACGCCGCCATCAACAGGATGCCGCAGGCGGCGAGGATCACGCCAATAACCCACAGATCCTGTCCCACCCCCGGCGTGTTCGTCCCATTGGACAGCGGCGCGATGGAGGACCAACCGGTGCGCCCGGCGCCGCCCGAGGCGAACCAGCCCTGCTGCATGACGAGGCCGCCGCACAGCCAGGTCCACAGGCCGATCAGGCACAGGCGGGGCGCGGATACGCGGGTCGCGCCGATCTGCAACGGCACCAGGTAGAGGCCAAGCGCGATAGCCATCGGCGTGACGAACAGGTAGATCATCGTCGAGCCGTGCATCGTGAACAGCTCGTTGTAAGAGTTGTCCGAGACGAACTGCATGTTCGACTGCGCCAGTTGAGTCCGCATCAGCAGCGCGAACACGCCACCCAGCAGGAAGAAGAACAGCGAGCAAACTCCGAGTGTCAGGCCCATCCGCTTGTGGTCGGTGCTGGTGACGGCACCGAACCAGCCGGTCATTCGCGAGACGCGAGGGGCAGGAGCAGTCGAGACGCTCACGGCGTTGGTCCCCTTCCCTTGCTCTTGGCCCACGCCGCGAACTCGGTCGGAGTAACCGCGTAGGCGGTGAAGATCATGTCGGAGTGACGCAGGCCGCAGAACTCCGCGCACTGCCCCGGGAACACGCCTCGGGAGAACGTGAGCGTGATCAGCTGGGTCGACCCCGGGATCGCGTCGTGCTTGTAACGGAGCGCCGGGATCCAGAACGAATGGATCACGTCGACCGAGTTGAGGTTGAAACGGACCGCCTCGCCGGCGGGGACGACGAGCGGCTGGCGTCCCACAGTGCCGCTGCGCTCGCTGAACCCGTAGGCCGGATAGTTGAACGTCCACTCCCACTTCGAGGCGACGACGTCGACCACCACGGCCGGGCGCGTCCGGTTGGCGACCGTGTCGACCTTGTGTTCGGTGGTGAACGTCAGGTAGAGCAGAAACGCCGCCACGCATCCGAGCACAACCGCGTACGTCGCCTCGACCGGGTTGTTCTCATGCCATCGGGCCGCGCGTTCCGGCGGACGACGCCGGAACGCGAAGACGGCCACCACGACGATGACGACGATCAGGAGGAACACGCCGACGGCGATCGGCACGTAGATCGAGAACAAGTGTTCGTACTCGGCGCGTGTGCTGACCAGCGCCTGGGCCACCCCAATCGGCTGCACGGTTGGTGCTTACCCCCGAAGGGTTCCGATAACCAGCCGCGGTCCGGGTACAGGGTGTCTAAACACCAGCGAAAAGGACGGTTCACGTGAACTACGAAACCGAGCGCGACCGCGAGCGCGACGCGGAGGCTCCGGAGGACCGGCCCGAGGAGCCCGGGGCCGAGGGAGGAAGCAAGAGCCCGGCCGCCGACACGCTGCCCGGCGCGCCCGCAAAAGACGACTCCGACGTGGGCGACACGGATCAGCATTCCGACGCCTGAACGGACCACATAGCCCGTCCGAGCGGCATGATGGGTGGGTGCACGGGACCGAGGACCCGAGGTGAGCGAGGTCGCCGCCCTCGTGGTGCTTGCCGCCTGCCTCGTGGCCGCGGTGACGCGCCCGCGGTGGGCGCCGGACTGGGCGGTCGCGGCCGGCGGGGCAGTCTTGCTGGTGGCCGTGGGCGTGCTCAGCGTGAAGGGCGCGCGCGAGGCCCTCGGTCAGCTCGGTCCGACCGTGGGTTTTCTCGCTGCGCTGCTCGTGCTGGCGGACGGTTGCCGGCGAGCCGGGATGTTCGACGCGCTGGGAGCGTGGATGGCGCTCGGCTCGCGAGGGCAGCCGCGGCGGCTACTGGCGATGGTGTTCATCGTCGCGGCCGCGACGACTGCGGTCCTGAGCCTCGATGCGACGGTCGTGCTCTTGACGCCGATCGTGTTCGCGACGGCGGCGCGCCTACGCACTAACGCCCGTCCGCACGTGTACGCGTGCACGCACCTGGCCAACAGTGCCTCGCTGCTCCTACCGGTCTCGAATCTGACCAACCTGCTCGCGTTCCATGCGAGCGGCCTGTCGTTCGCCCGGTTCGGCGGCCTGATGGCGCTCCCATGGTTGGTCGCACTCGCGATCGAATGGCTCGTCCTGAGCCGGGCGTTCGCCGGCGACCTGCGGCGGTCGGGTGCGTTGCGACCTGGCCCGAGTCTCGAGGCGCCCGCGGTGCCGAGGTTTCCGCTGGTGGTTGTGGGACTGACGCTTGTCGGCTTCGCGCTCAGCTCCCTGATCGGGATCGCGCCGGTGTGGATCGCCGCCGCTGGCGCGGTCGCCATGGTCGTGCGCGAACGCCCCGATCCGATGGCCGTCGTGCGCGCGGCCGAGCCGACCTTCCTGGTGTTCGTGCTCGGCCTGGGAGTTGTTGTGCGCGCGGCGAGCGTTCACGGCCTCTCGAGTGCGGTCGATGCCGTGCTTCCCCATGGAACAGCTTTGCCGGCGCTGCTCCTGGTCGCGGTGATCAGTGCCGCCGTCGCCAACCTCCTCAACAACCTGCCGGCGACGCTGATCATCCTGCCCGTCGTCGCCGTCAGCGGTCCCGGCGCGGTCCTGGCCATGCTCGTGGGCGTCAACGTCGGTCCCAACCTCACCTACGTCGGGTCGCTGGCCACGTTGCTGTGGCGGCGGATCGTCCACGCCCACGATCATGAGACCGACATGGGCGAGTTCACGCGCCTCGGTCTGCTGACCGTTCCGGCGGCATTGGTGGCCTGCACGGCCGTGTTGTGGTTGGCTCTACAAGTGATCTGATGCGCGTAGTGGTGTGGATATCCGAGGACACGTGGGAGGCCTGCGTCGACGAGGCGCGCCAGCTACTGCCCGAGGACGCGGACGTGACGCTGCTCCACGTCGCGCCGGCCGACGTCGAGGCGCTCGCCGCGCATCCTGGCGCGCGCCTGCTCGGGCGCCATCCCCCGCCGCCGCCTGGCCCGCCGGTCCGGGCGATCGCCGACCAGGAGGCGCAGGCGCTGCTCGAGGCCGCGCAGAGCCGGTTCGCACGCCCCGCCCAGTTGGTGGCGCGGCGGGGGAGGGTCGAGCGAGAGGTCGTGGAGGCCTCCGTCGGCGCCGATCTGCTCGTGCTCGCGCGCGACGGCGAGTTCCGTCTCGGCCCCAAGAGCCTCGGGCCGCGAACCCGGTTCGCGCTCGACCACGCCCCGTGTCAGGTGCTGCTCGTCTGGCCCGAGGAACCGCCCGGGGTCGAGACGATCCCGCCCCCGCCGCGGCCTAAGCGGCATTGACTTAGCGGGTCGGCGCTCGGCGGCGGCGAAACCACATGACGGCGCCGGCTATGACCACGGCGCCGACTGCAAGCGCGGCGACGGCGGTCGGGGTCGGCCCGCCGCCTCCGCTTCCGGAGCTGGTCCCGGACGCTCCGGAGATCGCGCCGATCGGGTGGCCGGCGGCGGCGGAAAGCTTCGGTATCGCGGCGAGCGCCGCGCGGGCCAGATCGTCGCTCTGGCGGCCGGCCGGCCTGGCGAGCGCTGCCGCGGCGCTCGTGGCGGGCGCGGGTAGGCCCGCGACGCCGTATCCGTTCGGCATCACCACGAGCAGGAGATCCTTGGTGTTCTGGAAGCTGATCTCCTGATCGAGGAAGTTCGCGTACTGCTGGGGCTTCGCGAACAGGGACGGGATCGCCCCGAGGTCGGTCGGCGAATCGATCAGCGCCACCTTGATCGGGAAGTGCGCATGGCCGGCCGCGGCGGCCTCGGTGTTCAGCGTCTTCTGGAGCCCGGCCGAGACCGCCGGGCTGAACGGGTAGAAGACGTCTTGCGCGAGCAGCATGTCGCTTGCGGGGTCCCCGTCGGCTCGTGCCGGCGCTGGGTTGACGATCGATGTGAGGAACGTTGCCGCGAGGGCGAGCCCGATGACCACCCGTCTAACCAAGGGCGCTTCGCACGAGTTCGATCGCCACGATCACTGCGGCGACGCCGGCGCCGAGCGCGACGACCGCCGCGAATAGACGAAGTCGAACGCCGGCGGACCTCACGACTTCACCTCCAGCGTGTACGGAGCGGTGACGATCCGCCCGCCGAGCTTCATCTGCAGGAACAGGCGCCACGTTCCGGGCGCGGGTAACAGCACGCCGATCGTCAGCTTTCCGGGCGCGGTCGATGTCCCCGAGATCCGCGACGAGGCCACGCCCGGCAGCGCCCCGCAGTTCGGCGCGTTCGGCGCGCAGATGTGGGTGTGGAAGTAGTCGAGCGAGCCCTCCCTGAAGAAGATGGCGTGCGCGAGCGCGCCGAACCACGGGGCGAACGTGGGCTTCTCGCCGTGGGGGCCCCTCACCTCGACGTTCAGGAACTGTGCCTGGATGGCATGGACCGCCGGGTGTGGCGCCATGCCGAAGTGGTAACCGTCGACTGTGAGGTTGGCCTGGTATGCGGGCAATGGCTTTGGCTTGTAGCTACCGGTGACGTGGATCGTCTGGAAGAGCTGGAAGTTCGCCTGCCCGCCCGGGATGTTCGGATACACGTCAACGAGCACCTTGTACGGGCCCGGCGCCGGGAAGGTGACGGTTTGACGCAGCAGTCCGTTCGGTCCGACGGGCGGATGCTGATGGATGATGTACGCGAGGTCGTCGCGGACGATGATCAGGTGCACGCCGGTGTGCGGCCCGGTGCCGGTCTTGTACTGCGTCAGCGGCTTGCCGCTCGGGAGCATCACGGTGAACGAGACAGTGACCGGGCGGCCAGGGGTCACAGGCGCGCTCGGGGTAAACCCACCGAGGGTGTACACCTTGGCCGGCGCCACCGTCGGCACCGTCAACCCGCTCCCAGCGCCGCCGCAACCGGTCAGTGTCGCGATCGCGACGAGCGCGGCGCCGACGATATAGGTGAGTCGTAGCGTTCGGTTGATCACGAGCTCTTCCTTTTCTCGGAGTTTCATCCGTCGGCCTGGTCGACGATCAGCACGGTGAACGGCGGGCCGTTCTTCGGGGTCACCTGGAAAGTCAGTCCCCAGCGCCCGACCATCACTAGCGCCGGCGCGGCACGCGAGTAGACACCCGGGGCGCCCTCGGTGAGCTGGTACTCCTGCGTCGGCATCTGCATCTCGAGGTGGTTGAACAACAGCGTCACGTTGGCGCCGCGCACCGGCTGCCCGCCCTTTGTGATCCGCAGCGCAAACGAGTCGGGCGCGGCCGCCTTGTTTGGGGAAACGAGGACCTGGAGCTGATAGCCGGCGTGGGTGATGGTCTGCACCACCCGGCCGGGGCCGACCTTCGCGAGCGCCGAGTTCTCGAGCGCGAACGCCGGCGGAGGGGGCGCAAGGCTCGACAGCACGGCCGCGGCGAACACCACGGCGAGCACGACCACGACCTCGCCGCTCACCAGTCCGCGCAACAGCCGGGCCGCGCCGTCGCCGAGCTCGGGGTGGCGGCGGGCCGCGATCAGTTGCGGCCGCGAGCGCAGCAGGTTTCCCGATGCGATCAGCATCGCCACGCCGAGCAGTCCCGCTTTTACGAGGATCGCTTCTCCGTATCCCGTCTCCCACAGAGCGTTGACGGCCGGCATGTGGACGACCGCTTCGCCGATGCCGGTGGCGCCGACCACGATGACCGACCCGAGCGCGACGTTCGAGAACCGCGGAACGAATACCGACAGCGCCGGGACGCGCGCCTGGGAGGGCAAGGTCCACCACAGCACGAGCAGACCGGTCAACCCGCCGAGCCAGATCGCTCCCGAGCCGACGTGGAGCCAATCGAACAGGAGCGTCAGGCCGCGCGGTGAGGTCTGGGCGGCGTGACCGGCGGCGCCGGGGACGATCAGCACCGCGGCTGCCGCGACGAGCGCGCCGACTGACGCGATCAGCTCGGCGAGGGATCGCCGCGGGCGATCGGGACGGTCGTTCCAGAGCGCGATCG
>Ga0335078_10016517_pt1 | contig 10954 bp, 10 predicted proteins | sample Lox_Sample_32_FD_206711 | JGI IMG/M metagenome (GOLD analysis project Ga0335078, IMG submission 206711) | Soil microbial communities from Loxahatchee National Wildlife Refuge, Florida, United States - Lox_Sample_3.2 | ecosystem: Environmental > Terrestrial > Soil > Wetlands | place: USA... | reverse complement strand
GTTCGGCGGCCTCGACATCCTGGTCGTGGCGTCGGGTCAGAACAAAGTGTCGAAGATCGTCGATCAGAAGGCGGAGGATTTCCTCGACGTGATGGACGCCAATGTCACGCAATCCTGGCTGATGGCGCGCGCGGCGGCGCGGCAGATGCTCAAGCAAGGCCGCGGCGGAAAAATCATCCTCATGTCGTCGGCGCGCGGGCTGCTCGGCCATCCGGCCGGCTATACCGCCTATTGCGCGTCGAAATCGGCGGTCGACGGCATCACCAAGGCGCTCGGCTGCGAGCTTGGCGCGACCGGCATCACGGTGAATGCGCTGGGACCGACCGTCTTCCGCTCGCCGCTGACGGAATGGATGTTCGCCGACGACGAGCGCGGCAAGACCGTGCGCGCAGGCTTTCTCACCCGCGTGCCGAAAGGCCGCCTCGGCGAGCCGGAAGATCTTGCCGGGCCGCTGCTGTTCCTCGCCTCGAAGGCGTCCGATTTTTATACCGGCCACATTCTCTACGCCGACGGCGGCTACACGGCGGGTTAGGCATGGCCGACACGATGGCCGAAAGCGTAGAGCAGGCCCGCATCGCCGTCGTCGGCGCCGGCCTGATGGGGCATGGCATCGCGCAGGTTTTCGCGTTGGCCGGGCATGACGTGACCATCACCGACACGGTGATGAAGAACCTCGACACCGTCACCAAGCGCATTGCCGCCAACTTACGCGACCTCGGCGACGATCCCTTGGCGATCTCGCGGGTGCGGCCTTGTTTCGAGCTTGCCGAAGCGGTGCGCGAAGCCGATTACGTCGTCGAGGCGATCGTGGAAGATCTGCCGCTCAAGCAAAAACTGTTCGCCGAGATCGAACGCCATGTGCGCCCGGACACCGTCCTCGCCAGCAATACCTCGGTCATTCCGATCACCTCGATCATGCAAGGGCTCACGCATCGCGGCCGGGCGCTCGGCACGCATTGGTGGAACCCGCCGTTTCTGGTGCCGCTCGTGGAGGTGATCGAGACCCAGTGGACCTCGCCGGAGGTGGTGGCCTTCACCATGGCGCTGCACAAGAACGCCGGCAAGAAGCCCGCGCATGTGAAGAAAGACGTGCCGGGCTTCATCGGCAACCGGCTGCAGCATGCCTTGTGGCGCGAGGCGATCGCGCTCGTCGAGAACGGCATATGCGACGCCGAGACGGTCGATGCCGTGATCAAGGCGTCATTCGGGCGGCGGCTTGCCGTGCTGGGGCCTTTGGAAAATGCCGACATGGTCGGCACCGATCTGACGCTGGCGATCCATAACACCGTGCTGCCGGCGATCGACAGCCGGCCGACGGCATCGCCCTATCTGCAGAAGCTGGTCGCCGACGGCAAGCTCGGCTTCAAGTCCGGCGAGGGTTTTCGAAAATGGAGCGCCGACGACCAGGCGGCGCTGCGCAGCAAAGTGCTGCTGCATCTCAAGGCCTCGCGCGACCGGTAAGCGAGCGCGCCGCCTCGAGCGTCTTCGCCGCGCGCAGCGCCGGCATCACGCGATCGATGAACAGACCGATCGAGGCCAAAGCCTCGTCGCGGCTCATGTCGCCGAAGACATATTGACCGACGACATAATTGCATTGCGTCTGCGCAAGCTGCGCGGCGAGAAACTCCGTCACGGTCGAAGGCGAGCCGGCGACCCCCTGGCCGCGCTGCATCAGCGCGTCGAAATCCGCCGGGCGCGGATGGTTTTGCGGCCGGCCGAGCGCGCGAAACAGATGGGTGAAGCTTTGGTGCCAGACCGGATAGGCGCGCCGCGCCAGAGCGAGCGCCTTGGCGTCGGTCTCGCCGACGACGATGAAGCGGCCGAGCCCGAGCTTGGGCAAGGCGGCGCCCGGGTGCGGCGGCCGCCAAGTGGCGCGATAGCGCTCGATCGACGCGCGCGTCATGTCGGGAGGGTCGAGGCTGACGACGTGGAGGCTCCGCCTGGCGGCGCGCTCGGCGCTGTCGGGAGCGTGCACGCCATACCAGATCGGCGGGTGCGGCTTTTGCAAAGGCTCGATTTCCATCGGCACGGCGTCGAACGAGAAATGCCGGCCGCGGTAATCGAGCCGCCGCTGCGTCAGTCCCTTGAGGATCAGTTCGACCCCTTCCGTATAAATCTCCTGGGCCGCGTCGGGATCGGCGCCGTAAAGCTCGAGCTCGATCATCGAGGCGCCGCGGCCGAATCCGATCTCAAGGCGGCCGCCGCTCATCTGGTCGAGCATGCAGATTTCCTCGATCAACCGCAGCGGATGATAGAGCGGCACCACGAAGACCATCGGGCCGAAGCGCAGCCGCCGGGTGCGTTGCGCCAAGGCGGCAAGAAAAACATTCGGCGACGGCGCCATGCCGAGCGGCGTTCCGTGATGCTCGGCCAGGTGATAGGCGTGGAAGCCGGCGCGATCGTAGACTTCCGCGATCTTGAGGCGGTCTTCGTAATAGTCCGGCAGCGCCGCGCCGTTGCGGTCGAGATGGTCGAAAACGCCGAATTCCATATCGGGGCTCGGTCACGCGCGCAGTTGCAGTTGCTCTATCAGCGTACGGCTATCCGCAAGCTTGTCCAGTCCGAGGACTGCATCGATGAGCGCATCCTGCTGCGCTTTCGGCATGACGCCGCGGCTGAGCTTGCGGAATTTACCGACGATGTCGGCAGCCTCGGCAAAGGCGTGCTCGCTGCCGCGCGGCGCTTCGCGGCTCTCGCGCTCGACCGAGCCGTCGCGCAAGCGGACCTCGACCGCGACCTTGTGCCGATGCGCGGCGCCGAGCGCCGTGATCGCCGGGTCGTGCACGACCTGCACCTTGTTCGCCAAAGCGATCCGCGCCGGATCGGCGACGCAGTCCGGCGTGAATTGATCGACGAAGACGTCGCCTTCGATGATCAGCGTGGCGACGCAAAACGCCAGGTTGAGCTGCGCCGCGGTCAATCCTTCCGGCCGATAGGACCAGCCGGCGTGATCGAGCGTGACCTGCGAAGCATGCACGGTGATGCGGTCGATGTCGGCGGCGGCAAACGGATGCCGCTTGCGAATGTCGCGAATGGCGTCGAGCGTGGTGTGATTGGAGCCGACGCAGGAATAGAATTTGAGCGAAATGCGCATGGTCTCGAAGCGCTCGCCGAGGCCGGCGCTGAGTTGCTTCAGATCGAAGCGGTCCTGCGATCGCGAGAACGTGGTGCAGAAGCCGCCATAGGGCGCCTCGAAAACGTCGACGATGCCGGTGAAATTCCGGCCCGCCAACAGCGCGGCATAGAGCCCGCTTTGCGCGGCGCGGCCGGCATGCATGCGCTTGACCATGGCGCCATATTGCGCCGCCATCAGGCCGGACGACTGCGTGCCGGCGATACCGAGCGCATGCACGGTCTGGTCGGCGGAAAGCTTCAGCGCCCGCGCGGCGCCGGCGGCGGCCGAGAACACCCCGACCGTCGCACCGGAATGCCAGCCCTGGCCGATGTGCTCCTGCCCCATGCACAGTCCCGCGCGCGGCCCGATCTCGTAGCCGGCGACCGCGGCGGTGAGGAAATCCCGGCCGGACAGCGACCCGTGGCTTTCCGCCACCGCAACGAGCGCCGGCAGCGTGACCGCGCCGACATGCAGCACCGCCGTGCGATGCACGTCGTCGAGCTCGAAGCCTTGCACCTGCGTGCCGTTGACCAAGGCCGCGTGCGGCGAGGATGATTTCTTGTCCGTGCCCCAGATCGTCGTGGTACGCGAGGCATCGAGCGCTTCGAGCGTTTCGCGCAGGATGCGGCACCATTCGAGAGCGGCGCCGTAAATGGCGCAGCCGAGCGAATCGAGGATCAGAAGCTTGATCCGCTCGCGCACTTCTCCTGGTATCCGCTCGTAGGTCAGGCCGGAAACGAATTCGGCGATCGCCCGGGTGTGGATGTTATTTGCCGGCGCGTCCATTCACTGGATCATCGCACACGGCTTCATCGCGCGGCGGACCGCGACTTGACGCCGTCCCACCACGGGCAGACGCCGCTCATCACGTCATAGTTGCCGTCCATCACCTGCACCGGACGGCGATAACCGTTCTCGGCATTCTGCAGGCGCAAGTTGCGGGCTTTGGCCTGGTCTTCGGCCGACAGCCAGGCCCGATCGTGGCCCCACAGGCTCGGCCCTTCCTTGCGCTCATAGGCCTGCCAGGTCTCGACGTCGATCGAACGAGCGCCCCAGCCGTATTCGACCATGAAGGCCGATGGCGTCCAGGAATAGAACGAGGTGATGAAGTCGGATGTGTGTCGGCCGAGCGTGGTGGCGACGCGCCTCGGTTCGCCCAGCGCGATGTCGTAGCCTTGGCCGACATCGTCGAAGCTGAAAAGCTCCATCATGATGTGATGCACGGCGTTCTTGCCGGTCTGGATGAAGGCAAGGCTGTGGTGCCGCGGGTTCAGATGCAGAAAGCGGGCGACGAACGGCTGCGAATAATAATCGGTCAGCCGGAAGCCGAGGGTGTCGCGATAAAACGTCATCAGCCGGTCGATGGTCTCCGGCGTGTCGACGTTGAGCACGACATGACCGAGGCCCAGCGAGCCGGTGCGAAATCCAGAGATCGAACGGCCGGGCTTGAACGGCTCGGTCGCGGTTTCCGGGCCGTGAAAGATCTCCAGGCGGTTGCCGAGCGGATCGCTGAGCACGATCAGATCCTGCACGTGCCGCTCGTCGGCAAGCGCGCGCGACCCGCGCGCGACCTTGACGCCGCAACGATCGAGATGCGCCGCCAGCGCCTCCAGCGCTGCCGCGTTCGCCGCTTCCCAGCCGAAAAAGCTTACACCTTCGCCGCCGTCGGCATCGACAATGAGGCGCTGCTTGCGGTCGTCCATGCGGAAGGCGAGCGTCGCGCGCGACTTGTCGATGCGCTGCAGGCCGAGCAGGCGACAGCCATAGTTCGCCCAATCGGCCAAATCTTTGGCGCGGACGCCGACATAGCCCAACGCCTGCGGAGCGGGACTTTGCGGTGCGGGACTTTCCGGTGCCATGGCGCATCTCGTTGCCAGCATTTTATGCCGATGGCAACGGCCGCGCTATGCCGCGATTTCGCTTAAGATTTCCGCCGCGCCGACGAAGACGGCGAAAGCCGGTCCAAGCCGTCTTCCGCCTCGACCGCGGCGTCGTGCAGCAGTTTTTCCAGGCTTGCCAGCGTCGATCGCTGCTCGCGCGTGCGAGCGCCCTTAGCCCAGCGCCGGCACTGATCCGCCCACAGGCTGAGTTCTTCGGCGGCGGACTTGAACATGCCTGAATTCCTCAAGTCGCCAGCGGCGACGCGAAAGCCGGTCCGAGCAAATGCCTGCCCCGCACCAAGGTCGCGCGCGCCGCGCGGGCGTCGAGCGCGGTCTGAAACAAGGCCGGAAGGTCGCGCGGCCGGCGCATCACCGAGCGAAGCATGGCGCCGATATTGGTGGTTCCGTTGGGACGCATCGCGGCGACGGCCGATACCGGCAACGCGCGTCTGGCCGGATCGGTGATGACGCGGATCGCGGCAACCGGCACGTCATGCGCCAAGCCGACCGACGCGACGATGTGCGATTCCATGTCGACCGCGATGGCGCCGGTCTGCAGATAGAGGGCGCGCTTCTCGTCCGGATGCGCGATCGGCGCCGGCACGCCGAGCAGCGCGCCGGAAACCGAGTCCGGAATCGTACGCAGCAACTTGTGCGACCATTCCTGGCTGATCGGCATGCGCGCCGACCCGGAGATCACCGCCGAACCGACGACGCAGGTTCCCGGCCGCAAATGCGGCGCCAAGCCGCCGGCGACGCCGAAGCTGATAATTCCCGGGCAGCCGCGCACCAGGGTACGGGCTTCCGCGATGGCGGCGGTGAGCTTGGCCGCCAGGTTGCGCCCGTCGCCGCTGCAAATGACATGGACGCCGGGCCCCGCAGCGATCTTGGCTTCAAACGCCAATCCGACAACGATGATCACGTTATCCCCACTTGCGCATTCACGGACACGACACGGCGCGGGCCATGGCTGGCCCGCTCCCGTCTTTGCAATCCCGACGCGACAGCACCGCGGTAACGGCGCGTCGCCTCAGCCCTTGGTCACCACGGGCGGCGGAGCCTTGCCCTTGCCGGTCTGAGCGCATCCGGCGATGCTGAGAAGCGCGAGGATAATCGCCGTTCCAAATGCGATTTTCTTCATGGGAGCCCCCATCCTTGTCACTGTGGAGATGCAGGATAGAAAACCCGGTGCGACCTCCACTAGTGCATAAAAGCCACAGTTCGAACCCGATTCATCCGCCTGTGCACGAGTCGCCCCATAATGCCCGAAATTGCCTATATGCCCGGTAAATGAAACTCCTGGCCCCGCTTGCCGCCATTGCCGGCCTGGCGACTTTGACCGCCCTTATTGCCTATTTCGGCTTTGCTTCGGTGCTGCAGGCGCTGGTGAGTTCGCGATGGGGCACCGCCCTGGTCGTGGTCGCGCGGGCGGCGGCGCTGGCCGGCGCCGGGATCGGCTGGTGGCTGGTGCTGACGCCGAAGCGCCCTGGAGCCTCGGTCTTTATCGGGCTGCGCTATATCCGCGATGGCATAAACACCCTGATCCCTTTTGCCATCGTCGGCGGCGACGTGGTCGGAGCGCGGCTGCTGGCGCATTTCGGCATAGCCGCGAGTTCGGCGATCGCCAGCGTTCTGGTCGATATTTTTCTGCAGGTGGTCTGCCTGACGATCTTGCTGCTGGCCGGGCTCGGCATCGTCGCCGACCTGGTGGGCGCACACCGGGTCACCGGAGCGGCCCTGGCGATTCTGGTCGTCGCGGTGCCTGCCGTGACCGGGTTTTTCCTCACCTTGAATTTCGGCGCCTTCGAACCGGCGGTCCGGCGTCTCGTCGCCTTCGGCGAAAAGCATCAGTGGGCGGTATTCGATCACGTTGTCGATCTCGGCGACCGGCTGCAGCAGATCTGGCGCAACCATCGCAACCTTCTGGTATCGCTGGGCGTTCATCTGGTGACGGTGTTCTTCGGCGCCACCGAAGTCTGGATTGCGCTCCTCTTCATGGGCTATCCGGTCACGCCATTGGAGGCGGTTGCCATCGAAGGGCTCGGCCAAGGCACGCGCGCAGCCGCTTTTGTGCTGCCCGGCGGAGTGGGCGTGCAGGACGGCACCTTGATCGCCGCGAGCGCTCTGTTCGGGGTTCCGCCCGAGGTGGCGCTGGCCATGGCGCTGATCAAACGCGTTCCCGATCTGGTGCTGGGCATACCGTCGCTCGTGGCGTGGCAGACCCTGGAAGGCCGCCGGCTGTGGTCGAGGCAGAAATAGGGCGATACGGTGAGTTCGAATCATGCGCAGCCGCGAATTTCGACTTTTCTTGCGGATGCTTTTCTTCCGGATGCATGAGCGGCGATTGGGCCCTATAATTGCAGCCGGCAAAGCTCGGCGCCGGCAGGAGCAAAGGTGAGCACGCTGTTTGCGAGTTTTACCGCGTGGGCCGCGGCCGCATGTTACGCCGCCGCCGCATTGGGCGCTTGCTATGCGCTTTTGGCAGCGGCGGCCGCGCGGCGCTTTGCGGGCGCGCCGGACCCGCCGGCGGCAAGCTTCCCGGCTGTCACCATCCTCAAGCCGCTTCATGGCGCCGAGCCCGATCTTTACCCCCGCCTCGCCGGATTTTGCCGGCAGGACTATCCGGGCCCGATGGCAATCGTCTTTGGCGTGGCCGACGCAGACGATGGCGCGGTTGCCGTGGTGCGCCAGCTCATGGCCAATTTTCCCGATCGCGAGCTGACGCTCGTGATCGACCCGCGACGGCATGGCGCCAATGCCAAGGTGTCGAATTTGATCAACATGCAAGGCGCGGCGCGCCACGACGTTCTGGTGATATCGGACAGCGATATCGCGGTCGCTCCCGATTACCTGCGCCATGTGGTCGGCAGCCTCGAACGGCCCGGCATCGGCCTCGTCACCTGCCTTTATCGCGGCCTTGGCGGTTCGACGCTGTGGTCGCACCTCGCCGCCAATCTCGCTGCAATGGCGATCGATTATCATTTTCTGCCGAACGTGCTGGTCGGCTTGAAGCTCGGCATGGCGACGCCGTGCTTCGGTTCGACCATCGCGCTGCGCAAAGCCACGCTCGCCGCAGTCGGCGGCTTTGCAGCGATCGCCGACCGGTTGGCCGACGATTACGCGCTCGGCGAGCTGGTGCGCGGCGCCGGATTCGCCGTCGCCATACCGCGATACGTCGTCACTCACGTCTGCGCTGAGCGCAGCGCCGGCGATCTCATTCGGCACGAATTGCGCTGGGCCCGCACCATCCGATCCGTCGACCCCGTCGGCTTTGCCGGCCTGGCGATCACTTATGCCGTGCCGCTGGCGCTCCTCGGTCTGCTGTTCGGCGGCATCACGCCGGCGGCGCTGCTCGTGCTCCTCGCCTTGGCGTGCCGTTTCGCGCTGGCGGCCGAACTCGATCGCGCCTTCGCGCTGCGCGGCGCGCGGCTGTGGCTGCTGCCGCTGCGCGATGTGCTGTCGTTCGCCATTTTTCTTGCCAGCTTCTTCGGCCGTGCTATCGAATGGCGCGGCCGGCGCTATCGCGTGCGCGCCGACAAGACGCTTACCCTCTACGGCGAGGTCGAAACCTGATGCGTGCATTGTTCCTTCAGGCGCCTTCGTTCGACGGCTTCGACGGCGGAGCCGGCGCGCGCTACCAGATGACGCGCGAAGTGAGATCGTTCTGGTTCCCGACCTGGCTGGCGCAAGCCGCCGCCATGGTGCCGGGCGCGAAACTTATCGACGCGCCGCCGCACGACCTCACCTTCGACGACATCGAAGCCGACGTCATGGCGCACGACTTCATCGTCATTCATACCTCGACGCCGAGCTTTAAATCCGACGTGCGGACGGCGGCGCGCATCCGCGCGCTCAATCCCAATGCCAAGATCGGTTTCATCGGCGCCAAGGTCGCGGTCGAGCCGCAAGAAAGTCTGGAGGCCGCAGCGGCCATCGATTTCGTCTGCCGCAACGAATACGAGTTCACCATCAAGGAGCTTGCCGACGGCGCCGATTGGTCGACCGTCAAAGGCCTGTCCTATCGCGGCCCCGACGGCAGAATCGTCCATAATCCGGAGCGGCCGATCCTCACCGACATGGACCGGCTCCCCTCGGTGCTGCCGCTCTATAAACAGCTCAATGTCGAAAAGTATTTCGGCGGATATCTCAAGCACCCTTATATGAGCTGGTATACCGGCCGCGGCTGCAAATCGCGCTGCACCTTCTGCCTTTGGCCGCAGACCATCGGCGGCCACAAATACCGCGCCATGTCGATTCCGCGTGTCGTCGAAGACGTCAAATACGTCATGACGGAATTTCCGCAAGTGAGGGAAATCTTCTTCGACGACGACACGCTCACCGACGATCATGCCCGCGTCGAGGAACTCGCCCGGGCGCTCGGTCCGCTCGGCGTCACCTGGTCGTGCAACGCCAAGGCCAATGTGCCGCGCAAGACGCTGGAGGTGATGAAGGCCAATGGGTTGCGGCTGCTGCTGGTCGGCTACGAATCCGGCAACCAGAAAATCCTGCACAACATCAAAAAAGGCATGCTGGTCGACGTCGCCCGCCGCTTCGCCAAGGACTGCCACGAGCTCGGCATCATCGTGCACGGCACCTTCATCCTCGGCCTGCCCGGCGAGACGCGCGAGACGATCAAGGAGACGCTTGCGTTCGCCAAGGAAGTGAACCCGCGCACGCTGCAGGTCTCGCTGGCCGCGCCCTACCCCGGCACGTTCCTCTACAAGCAAGCCAAGGACAAGGGCTGGTTCGCCTCCGACACCGACCTGCTCAGCGACGACGGCACCCAGATCGCGCCGCTCGATTATCCGCATCTCGGCCACACCGAGATCTTCGACTCGGTGGAGGAGTTCTACAAGAAATTCTATTTCCGCCCCTCCAAGATCGCCGAGATCCTCGGCGAGATGCTGACCAGCCGCGACATGCTGGTGCGGCGACTGCGCGAAGGCGTCGAGTTCTTTCACTTCCTGCGCGGACGTAGCGCCGCGCATTAAGGCGCAGACGCCCCGATCGCGCATTAGGCTTTCAGATAGCCGTGCTGGCGAAACCAGGCGATCGCGTCGGCGATCGCCTCGCGGTATGGCCGCGCGCGGTAACCCAGTTCGCGCTCGGCCTTGGCGGAAGAAAAGAACATGCGATCTTTGGCGAGCCGCAGTCCGGTCACGGTCACGAACGGCTCGCGGCCGGTGAAACGCGCCACGGCTTCCGCGCCATAGGCAATTGGGAAAATGAGCCGGCGCGGCAGCCGCACCCGCGGCGGCGCCCGGCCGACCTGGCGCGCGATCTCGCCCAGCATATCGCCGAGCAGCACATCCTGGCCGCCGAGGATATAGCGCTCGCCGATGCGGCCTTTTTGCCAGGCCAAGAGATGGCCCGAGGCGACGTCATCGACGTGGACGAGATTAAGCCCGGTGTCGACATAGGCCGGCATGCGGCCCGACGCCGCTTCGATGACGATGCGCCCGGTCGGCGTCGGCCGTGCGTCGCCCGGACCGATCGGCGTCGACGGATTGACGATGACCGCCGGCAGCTTTTCTTTGGCGACGAGCTCCTGCACCAGCCGCTCGGCGAGAACCTTGCTGAGTTTATAGGCGCCGATCGCTTTGTCGGCCGGCAGCGGATGAGTTTCGTCGCTCGGCGCATGGCCGGGCAGCGCCGCCAGCGTGGCGACGCTCGAGGTGTAGACAATGCGCGCCACGCCGGCGCGCAGCGCCGCTTGCATCACCGCGCGCGTGCCTTCGACATTGGTGCGCACGATCTGCTGCGGTTCGCGCGCCCATAGCCGGTAATCGGCGGCGACATGAAACAGGTCGCGAATGCCGGCCATGGCGCGGACAACAGAGCCGGCGTCGCGCAGATCGCCCTCGACGACGTCAAGCCGCGGATCGCCAAGATTGGTCCGCGCACTGGTCGGGCGGACCAGTACGCGCACCTCGTGGCCGGCATCCAGCAGCAGGCGCGC
>Ga0335078_10016516_pt1 | contig 10955 bp, 7 predicted proteins | sample Lox_Sample_32_FD_206711 | JGI IMG/M metagenome (GOLD analysis project Ga0335078, IMG submission 206711) | Soil microbial communities from Loxahatchee National Wildlife Refuge, Florida, United States - Lox_Sample_3.2 | ecosystem: Environmental > Terrestrial > Soil > Wetlands | place: USA: Florida... | reverse complement strand
GATCGGCCCGCTACCTGCTGCCCGTGGCCGCTCCCGTGGCCCTGCTGGTGTCGCGTCTGCGGCCCCGGTGGCTGGCCGTCGGGTTCGCCGCGCAACTGGCGCTGAGCCTGGCGCTCGCGACGGTGAATGACCAGCATTGGGACGGCTACCGGCGCTTCGCCCGGCAGATCCGCGCGGCGACTGCAGGCCACCGCGTGTACATCGACGGCGAATGGGGCCTGCGCTACTACCTGGAAGCTGATGGCGGGCTTCCCCTGGAGCGCGGTCAGACGCTCCGCGCGGGCGATATCGTGGTCTCCAGCCGCCTCGCATATCCGGTTGAGATCGCCGCTCCCACCGCACCCATCGCCGAGCAAGTGATTCGCGCCTCGCTGCCCCTGCAACTCATCGGACTGGAATCTCACTCCGGCTACTCGACCGCCAGCAAAGGACTGCGGCCGTTCGATATCTCTACCGCACCTATCGATATCGTGCGCGCCGCGATCGTGCTCGACCGGCATCCGTCGCTCGCTTACCTGCCCATGAACGCGCCGGAGGCGCCTGCGCAGATCGTCAGCGGCCTGTACAGCCTGGAAAGCGGCGCATGGCGCTGGATGTCGGGTAGTGCGGTGGTTCTGCTGAAGACTCCGGCGCAGCCGCTGCCCATCGAAGCGGTGTTCACGATTCCCGATCCCGCGCCCGCGCGGCACGTCGAGTTACTGCTGGATGGCCGCGTGGCCGCTTCCGAGACGTACAGCGGGCCGGGCGCCTATACGCTGAAGTCGCCGCCCGAAACGCTCGCGGGTCCCACGGCGACGGTGACGCTGACCGTCGACCGAACCTTCTCCGTGCCCGGCGATCACCGCGAGCTAGGTATGGTAGTCTCCGCCATCGGATTTCGGGAGTAACGCACTACTCGCGGAGCTTGCGACGGAGGAGCGCCAGACCCACCAGACCGGCTCCGAGCAGCGAGACCGATGCCGGTTCCGGCACCGCCGACTGTTGAGGCGTGAAGTGCAAGGCAAATGTGAAGTCGTCCGCCGTGGCCGGGTTGATGCCGCCCTCCGAGACGATGCTGTATGGATCCGCGAATATTTCCTCCCAGTTGCTTTGAACGCCGGCCGGCAGCGGATCGCTGAAGCCGCTGCTGTAGTACGCTTCGCCCGGCAGGATCGGGTTTGACGATGTCGCGCAGCAGATGCCACTGAAGTTGAATAACGGATCCACCGGCGTGCCATCGACCGCCCACTGCGTAGCGACGCCGTCGAAATACGCCGCCTCGCTCAGGTCATAGCTCATCGTGATGTTCCAGTCGGCATCGATGTTGTTCGCTAACGGCCCGCCGTCAACGATCTGCATGTAGAATACGTCCCACTCCCCGCCCCCAGCCGTCGGCACTTGCTGTTGCCAGATTTCCACCGCCCCATTATCGACCAGGACTGGCGTCGAACTAAAAGTGGTGACCGCCGAGTAAGTGTCCGGCGAATTAGTGCCACCGAACGTCAAGCTTGAACCGATATCAATGATGCCGGCTTGCGCCGTGGTTCCAATTGCGAGAAACACTGAACCGCTAAACAGCAACCCAACTCTGCCCATAAAACCTCCAGTTGTGAGCCATCTCCGCCGAGCGCATTTGTAAGTTCACTTAAATGAGATTATTATCGATTGTATCGATTCTGTCAACGCACTGATTCAACCTTGCGTAGAGAACAGCACACTGCCGAGAGTGTGTGATCGTACGATTGCGATGCAGCGTGGCGCAGCGAAACGTCAACCTCTTAATAATAATAGAGAGCCCCGGAGTCCGCCGAGGAAAGCAGTGCAACCTCATACCGGATGGCGCCACCTCAAAAGCGCGGCCCCCGCTGTAGTCATGATCACAATCGCCGGCGAGCGGGTCCGCCTGCTTCGAGAATGGCGGCCCATCGACCAGGCGCAACTCCAGGGCGAGATAAACGGAGGCCGCCGCCAAACCCTTCGCAATCGCTGCCAGACCGCAGGACTTTCGCGGGTTCGCGCGCGGCGTCTACGCGCCCCCGAATCTGGATTTGATTTGGCGCATAATGGAAGGCATGAATGCTGCGGAGCTGTATGATCGGGACTTCGCGGAGTGGGCCGTGCGAAACGCCGAACTGCTGCGTTCCGGCCGCGTCGCGGAAGCCGATCTGGACCACATTGCCGAGGAAATCGAGGATATGGCCAAACGCGAACGGCGCGCAATGCAAAGCCGCTTGGCGCGGCTCATCCAGCACCTTTTGAAACGGCAGGTACAGCCGATGAAGCGGAGCGCGAGCTGGCAAAGCACGATCGCTGAACAGCGTTTCCGGATATCCAAGCTGTTGAAGGAGAATCCGAGCTTCCGGCCTGATCTGGCAAGCTGGATCGACGACGAGTATCAGCACACCGTGCACATGGCGACGCTCGATACCGGTTTCGAGCGGGAGCGATTCCCAAGTTCCTGGCCTTATACGGTGGAACAAACGCTCGACCAGGGCTTTCTGCCAGGGTAAGTCTAGCCGCCGGATGCGGTGTGGTATGGTGGCTTCCGAAGCCATGAAACGCACTCTCTCTCCAATGTTCATGCTGATGGCAACGGCAGCGTTCGCACAGCCGCCGGCGCAGAGCCAGGGCCGGCGCCCTGCGATGGCGGAAACGCCCAACACCGACATCTACTACAAGCTGGCGCCGGATGCGATCCCGCAGGATGGAGTTCCGAAGGGCGAGATCAAGGGACCCTTTACCCTGCCCAGTCGAGCCTATCCCGGGACGCAGCACACTTACTGGGTCTATGTGCCGGCGCAGTACGACCCGTCCGTGCCCGCCAGCCTGATGATCTACAACGATGGGCAGGCTTTCATGGCCCCGGAAGGCGATGTCCGCGCGCAGGTGGTGATGGACAACCTGATTTACAGGCGCGAGCTTCCAGTGATGATCGCCGTCTTTATCAATCCGGGCCGCCGGCCCGATCAGCCGGAGCCGTCCGGCAAGGAGTGGGGCGACCACACCACCAACCGGCCCACCGAATACAACACCCTGGACGATAAGTACGCGCGGGTCATAGTGGATGAGTTACTTCCGGTCCTTTACAAGGAGTATAACATATCGAAAGATCCAGAGCGGCATGGCATCGGCGGGTCAAGCTCGGGAGCTATCGCCGCTTTCTCGGTGGCGTGGGAGCGGCCCAACGACTTCCGCAAGGTACTGAGCAACGTGGGTAGTTTCACTAACATCCGCGGCGGAAATGCCTATCCGGATATCATACGCAAGAGCGATAAGAAACCGATTCGCGTGTTCCTGGTGGATGGCCGGAACGACAACCGGAGCCTGCACGCTGACGGAACCTACGATCAGGCGCGCGACTGGTTCTATCAGAACGTCCGGATGCAGCAGGCGCTCACGGAAAAGGGCTACGAGGTGAACTATGAATGGGGCATTCAGCGGCACGGCCAGAAGATGCTGCAGACGGTTTTCCCGGAGATGATGCGCTGGCTATGGCGCGACCATCCTGTTTCCACCGACGTGCACGACATGGTGGAGCGCTCGTTCAATGCGCCCAAGAAGCAGCCATAGGCTCGCCTTCCCGCGGATTCCGCGCGCCTGGTGGCTGGCGATACCGCTGCTCGCGATGCTCTACTTCTCCGGCCTCTCGGCCACCGGATTGCTCAAAGAGGACGAGCCGCGCTATGCCTCGATTGGCCGCGAAATGGCGCGCTCCGGCGACTGGATCACGCCGCGGCTGTGGGGCCAGCCGTGGTTCGAGAAGCCCGCGCTGCTCTATTGGATGACGGCCGCGGCCTTCAAGCTGGGAGCCGGCGAAGACCTGGCGCCGCGCGTTCCAGTGGCGCTCGTCTCGGTTGCCTTCCTGATCTTTTTTCAATGGATTCTCGGCCGCGAATTCGGCGCGTGCGCGGGCTGGACGGCGGCCATTGTTCTGGGCACTTCGGCCGCATGGGTGGGATCGAGCTTCATCGGCACCACCGACCTGCCCATGACGGCGGCGTTCTCAGCCGCCATGCTGCTTTCGCTCGAGTGGCTGGAAACGGGCGAGCGCCGCCGGCTGCCGCTGGCCGCCGCGCTGCTGGGCCTGGCGGTGCTGGCCAAAGGCCTGGTGCCGCTGGTGCTCACGTTGCCGCTGGTCTGGTGTGGCCGCCGGCGGTGGACGGATCTGTTGCGCCTGCCTGTGTCCGGCGTCTTCCTGATGGTCGCGCTGCCGTGGTATCTGCTGTGCTATCTGCGGAACGGCGCGGTCTTCCTGCGCACCTTTTTCTGGGAACAGCATTTCGAGCGCTTCACGACGACGTCATTGGCGCATGGCCAGCCATTCTGGTTCTACCTGCCGGTACTGGCAGCCGCGCTGATCCCATGGACACCGCTGCTGGTGCTGCTCGCCCGCCGGGCTCTCTACCGCGATGCCCGGCGCCGGTTTCTCTTGCTATGGCCGCTGTTCGTCCTGGTCTTCTTCTCGATATCCAAGAACAAGCTGCCGGGCTACCTGCTGCCCCTGGCGCCGGCGGCCGCCGCCTTGATGGGGATCGCCCTGGCGGAAGCCAAGCGCGCACGCTGGGCGCTACCTACTGCGGCGCTGTGCCTGGTGGTGATACCGGCCGCCATCCCGATGCTGCCGCGGGCGCTCGCCAGCGGCCTCTCGCGCGCGCCGCTGCCCGCATTCCAGTGGACGTGGCTGCTGCCGGCCGCATTGGCGCGGGCCCTGTGGTGGCTGGAGCGGCAGGGCCGCCGCCCGGCAGCGCTGGCTGCCATAGCAGTGGCGGCCACTGCAGCCGTGGTCGCGCTGAAGTTGATCGACCTCCCCGCCATCGATGCCGCCGTGTCGGCGCGGCCTCTGTGGCGCGAGATCGAAGGGCGGCGCAACGCCGTGTGCGTCGAGAGTTTGCACCGGAGCTGGCGCTACGGACTGAATTATTATTCCGTGACGCCGCTGCCGGATTGCAGCCAATCGCCCCGGCCCTTCCGCGTGTGGCAGCAGCCGGGGCACGCGCCGCTGGTGCGAGCGCCGAACAGCGCCCCTTGACCCGCCCGATACTAACGTTGTAGGCTCAGGTTTCACGTCAACGGGGCTTTCATGATCCTACCGCACACCTATATCGCGACCCTGCTGGTGCTGTTGTTTAGCATGCTCTGCTGGGGATCCTGGGCCAATACCCAGAAGATGTCGGGCAAATGGCGTTTCGAGCTGTTTTATTTCGACTACGCCTTCGGCGTCCTGCTAGTCGCCGTGATCTGCGCCTTCACCCTCGGTTCGCTAGGCTATGACGGCTTCTCGTTCATGGATGACATGATGAACGGCGCCAAGCGCTACGCGGCCATGGGCTTCGGCGCCGGCGTGATCTTCAACTTGGCGAACATGCTGTTGGTGGCGGCCATCACGGTGGCGGGACTGGCGGTGGCGTTTCCGGTGGGCATCGGCCTGGCGCTCATTATCGGGGTCATCTGGAATTACATCATCCGGCCGCAGGGGAACGCGATTCTGCTGTTCGTCGGCTGCGCGCTGGTGGTTGGCGCTATCGTCGTGGATGCCATCGCGTATCGCGCCATGGAGCAATACCGGGCGGAACAGCGCGCCCAGGCCGGCAAGGCCAAGAGCACGCGCAAAAAGGTGAGCCTGAAAGGCGTATTCCTAAGCCTCGCCAGTGGCGTGTTGATGGGTTCTTTCTATCCCCTGGTGGTGATGGCGAAGTCCAACGACTGGGGCGGTACGGCAGGCGAGAACGGACTGGGACCTTACTCTATCGCGGTGGTCTTCGCACTGGGTGTGTTCCTTTCTACGTTCGTGTTCAATCTGTTCTTTATGAATCTGCCAGTCGAGGGCGAACCGCTGGAGATTCCGGAATACTTCAAAGGCCGCCCGAAACAGCATCTGCTGGGTGTGGCGGGCGGGATTATCTGGTGCGCCGGGACGATCGCCAATTTCGTAGGCTCGAGCGCGCCGGAGTCAGTGCAAGTCGGGCCGGCCATCAGCCTGGCGTTGGGTCAGGGGGCGGCCATGGTGAGCGCCCTATGGGGCCTGTTGCTCTGGAAGGAATTCGCGGGCGCCGACGCGCGCATCAGGTCGCTCGTGGTTATCATGTTCGTCCTGTTCATTGCGGGCCTGGCCATGGTTTCGGTGGCGCCGCTGTACGCGCCACAATAGGCGCGGGCCGCGAGGGCGGCCGGGCCCGGCTGTAAGCGGTGCGAAATCTAAAAAATCAGCTTCAGTCCGAACTGAATCTGCCGCGAGGTGGTAGCCGTCGTGGTGATCAACCCCGCGGATGGACTGATCGCGCTGCCCGAAAACACGATCGCGTTGGGAGTCCCCAGGTTCGTGTGATTGAGTATGTTGAAAAACTCCGATCGAAGTTGCAGATTCATTCTCTCGGCAACGGCGATGTCCTTGACTAAGGATAGGTCCAATTCAGCCAGTCCCGGACCCGAGTAAGTTCCCCTGCCCAAGTTCCCATAAGTCCCAGCCGGCGGGAGCACGAACGCGCTGGGATTGAACCACTGGTTTGGGTTGCCCAGCACCACCGGTCCGCTGAACGCCGGGTTCAGCGATGGCCGGTCGGGATTGCGCGTGTCTCCGTCGCCGGAACGATTCGAGCCAATTTGGGGAGTGAACGGAAAGCCGCTCAACAACGTCGCGATGCCGTCGAGCTGCCACCCGCCGCTGAGACGCCTGCCGCGTCCGAAGGGCAGCGCGTAGGTCCAGGAGACACTGCCCTGGCTGGCGACATTCAATGCCGAGGGCCCCCAGTCTCTCTGCAAATCGTTGCGGTCCAGGATCATTTGCGCCTGGTTATTAGCCTGCGCGCCGGTCAGCGCCGAATTCATGTCGAGATTCTTCGACCAAGTGTAATTGGCCCGGAATTCCAGGCCCTGCGTAAGACGCCGGCTCACATCCGCCTGTAGAGCGTTGTAACTGCTGTTCCCCTCGGTGTACCAGAAGAAGCCCGCACTCAAATACCGGTTCGGCCGGCTCTCGACGGGGATATACTGCGCGCCTTGCGGCACGACACTGGTCGTGGCGCCCGGTGTTCCGCCTGCCGAGCAGCCGCTGGCGCTCGCGCAGATCTGGGCGGGGATGGTGTTCGGGTCCACGCTGAGCAGACCGTGATATCCGAACGATCCCACATATGCCACCCGCAGGACCGAGTTGCGATCAAGCTGCCGCTCCACGGTGAAGCGCCACTCCTCGACCGTAGGGGCTTTCGCGTTGGGCTGCACGCCTTGGGGCGCGTAAGTGGCGCATGGCGCCGGGACGCCTGGGCCGCAGGAGGGCGGGGGAGCGACGGATCGATTAATCGGCAAGATGGAAGGTAGCGAGACGTTGGTAAACGAAAGCGCCCCATTATATGGCGGAACGGAATTCAGCAGAAAGCTAAGATCGTCGATTAGTGAGTAATAAGTGCCAAAACCCGCGCGCAGCACCGTGCGGCCATTCCCGAAGACATCCCAAGCCAGAGCGATCCGCGGTCCGAATAGCCGGGTCGCGTTGTTTTGGGTGAATGCGGAATGGCCGACGATCGGAGTGGTTTCCAGCAGACCACCGCTGTTGGTATAATTGGCTGCCCGGCCGGCCTCTTCGTTCCATCCGGTAGTGAACTCGTGCCGGATGCCTGCTTGCAGCGTGAGATTCGGCAGCAGCTTGATGGTGTCCTCGAAATACCAGGCGCCCAAGAGGCTTCTCCAGCCCAGCTCGCTCGGTGCAGGCACCACCTGGAAACTGCTAACCTTGCCCTGCAAAAAAGTCGTCAGGCTGGTGAAGCTGGCTTGTCCCAATTGGCGCGACGCAGTGTCGTCGTTATCTTGCAGGCGCTGAAACCACACGCCCGCGGCGATCTGATGCTTCCCCTTGACGATCTGGATACTATCGGTCCACGTGAAAAGATTGCGGCGGGTCCAGGAATTCGCGGCATTGTTCGGTCCCGCGGAGGTGACGGCTCCGGAACTTGTAGTTGTGACGCCACCCCCAATCACGATTCCACCCGGCCCCAGCCCGCTGACAAACGAGTCACTCGCCGGAAACGAAGAGAGCGGCGATGAATCCAGGTTGAAGCCCGCGCGCGAAAACCCGGCGCTAAATGTGTTCAGAACTCGCGGGGAAAAGACGTGCGTCTCCTGCGCGCTCGCCACCTGGGAGCGCAGCGTTTCGTATGACGCGAACAACGGGTCCGACAGCGGAATCAAATTAGTTCCATCGTCAATTGTGTAGATCCCCGCGAGCCAATCGCAGCTGCTCACCGCATAGTCGGTGCGCGTGTTGCCGAAATCCTCGCGGATCGCTTGGCGCGGATTGTTATAGGCGAGCGCCGTGCCGGTCGGCAGTCCGCCAACCAACCGCTCCGGACCGTTGGCCTGGGGCCAAAACGACATATACGTGAGCATCGCCGGATTCAAGTTAGCGACCTGCTTATACGCGCCCGAGGCATTGGGCAGCAGTCCCAGCCGGGCCTGCGCGTCGGGAACCACCGCCACGTTGCTAATTGCCAGTGCCTGGCGGAAGCCCTCGTAATTGCCGAATAGAAACAGTTTGTTCTTACGCAGCGGCCCTCCCAGCGCTCCTCCGAACTGGTTGCGGCGAAAGGGAGGAACCGACGCCTGATCGAAGAAATTGCGCGCGTCGAGCGCGCTATTCCGCAGGAACTCAAACACCGACCCGTGCAGCGCATTAGTGCCCGACTGAGTCGCTACGCTGACCTGAGCGCCGGCGCGCTTGCCGTAATCCGCGCCGTAGGTATCGGTCAGGACATTGAACTCACGTATGGCATCGATGCCCAGCAACTCCCCGCTGGCGCCGCCTGGCGTGACCGCAAGTTGGCTGGCGCCGGTATATTCAATGCCATTCAACAGGAACAGGTTTTCCGCGGTCCGCCGTCCGGCCACCGAAAAGGTATTGCCGTCGCTGGTACTGGTCTGCGCGCTCTTCATAGCGCTGTAATTGATGGAGCCTGGATTCAGGGCGATCAAGTTATCGAAGCTCCTTCCATTGAGCGGCAGATCCTTCACTTCGCGTTCGCCAACCAAACCGGCGACCGACGCGGTGGTTGTGTTGACCACCGGCGCTTGTTCGGATACCGTGACCTGCTGGGCCAGGTCGCCTACTTCGAGGCGAAGGTTCACGACCGCTTCCTGGCCGATTCGCAGATCGATGCCGGTGCGCAGCGCCGCCTTGAACCCGGGCTTTTCCGCCTTCACCTCCTGCGCTCCGAGAGGCAGGGAGAGAACTCTGTAGCTGCCCTCTGCATTTGTGGCGGCCGTGCGCGAAGCGCCGGTCTCAAGGCTCTTGACCGTGACGGTAGCGCCGCTGACGGGGCTGCCGGAGGCATCCTCCACCGTTCCGGAAATTGACGCCGAAACCTGTCCCCCCGCAGGAGCGGCCGTGACGGCTGCAATCCAGAGCAGGAGCGCGCAAGAGAGCCGAGATGACGATGCGGTGCCGGCCCGCAGAAAGACCTCGAATGCCATGGTTCTATTTTCGCGTAACCCGGCGTCTTTTTGGGGATGGAGCAGTATCCGCTTTGTGGGACATCAACGTGACTCCTGACTCCTATCTTCTGTAGTCTATTAACCAAAAGAAACTAGAACCAGCCTGCGCAACGTGCGATCCTGAAACCGTTGCTCGCAAGCTATGAAATCAAAGCTGCGGCCGCCGGGCTGGCCGTCTGCCTGATCGGCATAAGTACGGCGGTCTATCGCGCTTCGACGCAACTGGTGGAGAATGCCCGCTGGGTGGCTCACACCCACGACGTCCTCACGCAACTCGAAGCTACCGCGACAGGCGTCACCGCGGCCGAAGATGCGATGCGCGGCTTCCTCAAGACGGACCAAGAGTCCTATCTGGCGCCTTACTCCGCCGGCTTGACCGAAACGCGCAGCCGGCTCCGGGCCGTCCGCAAGATGACCGCCGGCAACCCACTCCAACAAGGCCGCATCGACAAACTGGAGCCTTTGATCCTGCACCGCGTCGACTTGCTGGCGGCGCTTCTGAAGATTGGCCACGACCAAGGCTTCGGGGCCGCTCGCCGGATTCTCACTTTCGACCAAGGCCGGCAAGACATCGAAGAAATCCGGCAGGGGATATATAACATTGAGCACGCGGAGCAGGAAGCTCTGGCGTCGCGTTTTCGCCAGCAGGAGTCCAGCAGCCGCCGCCTGCAATGGATGGTGGTGTTATGCTGTGCCGCCGCCCTGTTTCTGCTGGGCGTCGCGTTGGCTGTGGTCTTTCACGACTTATCCGCGGTAGAGGCAGGTTTCCGCAACGCGAGATACCATATCGCGCACGATACGTTAACCGGACTGGCAAGCCGCCACAGCCTGATGGTCCAGCTTGATTTCGCCCTTGCGCATGCCGTCCACACCGCCCAGCCATTGTCGCTGTGCATCTGCGACATCGACCAATTCAAGTCCATCAACGACACGCATGGGCATGCTACAGGCGACGATATCCTAGCCTCTTTCGGAAAACTCGTGCGTGGTGGCATCCGCAACGGCGATATCGCCGGACGGCTGGGCGGCGACGAGTTCTGCATTGTTTTGCCGAGCACCGGCGCGGACAGGGCTGGGCCGCTCATGGAACGGTTGCGGGAGAGTTGGGAGCGCCTGAGCTTTCACTCGCCGGATGGGGGAGCCTTCTCTGTAACGGCTAGCTTTGGCGTCGTCCAGCACAGCGGCGAACGATCCGCCAAAGCGCTGTTGCACAGTGCGGACAAGGCGTTGTACTGCGCCAAGACCGAAGGCCGCAACCGGATCCATCTCGCGGCTTGAGGTACCAATTGGGCGGGCAAATAAGCGCTAGCAGACGACAGAAACCGATCGTCTGCCCCACCGAAGGTTAAGCGCGGCTCATCTTCCGCGAAATGAACAATGCCATCTCCAGCGCCTGTTCGTAATTGAGCCGGGGATCCAAGCCCGACTTATAGGCCAGCTTCAGATCGGCCTCGCGCAGCCCGCGCGCGCCGCCGACGCACTCGGTCACGTCCTCG
>Ga0335078_10016515_pt1 | contig 10956 bp, 9 predicted proteins | sample Lox_Sample_32_FD_206711 | JGI IMG/M metagenome (GOLD analysis project Ga0335078, IMG submission 206711) | Soil microbial communities from Loxahatchee National Wildlife Refuge, Florida, United States - Lox_Sample_3.2 | ecosystem: Environmental > Terrestrial > Soil > Wetlands | place: USA: Florida... | reverse complement strand
GCGTTAAAGTTCAGGACATTCCGTACCGGGGCGGCGGTCCTGCTTTGCAGGATCTTATTGGTCAGCAATTCGATTATTTTTGCACCTTGAGCCCGACGGCGGTGCCGCCGGTCCAAGCCGGTTTGGTCAAGGGCATCGCGATGCTCAGCCGCGAACGCTTGCCTTCGTTGCCGGGCATTCCGACCGCCGACGAACAGGGAATGGATTTCGAGGCGTCAACTTGGTTCGGCTTTTTCCTGCCGAAGGGAACACCAGCCCCGATCATCAAAAAGCTGCACGACGCGACGACCGCCGCGATCAACATGCCCGCCGTGCAGGAACAACTCGCGGCAACAGGCACATTCGTCGTGCCGCCCGAGCATCAATCAACGCAATACTTCCAAAGCATCATCGTTCCCGAGATCGAGAAGAACGGCGCGCCACTCAAGGCCGCAGGAATGTCGATCGAGTAGGCATAAGCGTATAAGTGCCTTGGCCCAAAGCGGCTGACGGTCGCTTTAGGGAAAAGCCGACATGCGAACGACCGTCGCAAACTGGTTGCTCGTGACCCATCGCGACCAGTTTTATGATCGTCTCGATTGGGCGCTAACTAACCGGGTAAAGCAGACATGCAATCATCGACCCTGGGCCGCTTGATCATACGCTGAGCGGCATCCACTCAAAGCCAATCAACAGGTTTAGGCCACGGGCGAAACAACTGCTTTTATTGGGTTGTCCACGAAGCTCCCCTGACGCAAAAAAGCGAGCACCAGACGGTGGACCTCTTTCTTCGCAGGAAGGAAGGGATGGCTGGCGGCAACGACGATATGATCAGTCATCCCGGCGATCTTCGTCCTTTCGATCGATACGCGACCATCATTCGGATCTCCAATTATCAGAGACGAAACCGGATCGATAGAGCGGTTACCGGCAATAACGCCGAGCTCATAATCAACCCCGCCGAAAAGTGTATTGGCTATCGTTAGCTCGGTCACAAGCTGCTGGCTGGCAGGGCCGAATAGCTTCTTGTAGGCCCACCAATCCTTGAGAAAATCGGCTACTTCGCTGCCCTGGTTGGGTGTACCCAACATGACGACCCTCCCGAGATTTTGCGGTCGGAAGCGATGGAGATATGCACGTATCAAAAGTCCGCCCATGGAATGACCGACAAAGTGCAGCTTTCCGGGAACGGATGCAGCGAACACTGTTGTGCGCGGCTGAATATCGGCAACAAGTGCGTCGATCGACTCGCGCCTGGAAGGATAGCCGAGATTGAGGGTTCGGTATCCTTCCGCGCCGAGGAAGCGCGCCAATCCTCGCATGCTGCGCCGCCCGCGAAGAATTCCGTGCAGAAGAATGACGCCTTCATTGCTCAAGACTAGGGCCCTAACAATCGTTAATTCGCGGGCTGATGCTCTTGCGCAGCTCGGGATAATTCACTTTCGATCGATGCCGCCGATCAAGGGGGATCTTCGAGACGAACGCAATGGTTATATCACCGAACTGCTGGGTGTTAGACTTCCACTCATCCAAGTACTGCGAGTCACCTTCGATTGCGAGAATCGGTAGACCATTAATAACGATGAGAGCGCAGCGGACGACGCCGGGCCAATACTGGGCCGCTGCCTCGACGATAAACGGGAAAAGGCGACCGATGGATCCATCAATCCGGCCCAGGAGCCAAAGCCGCGACATTGAGTCAATTCGTCCGGCGTCTCCGGTACGATGCCAGATCTGGCCGTCCTTGGTTATTTTGGTGGTGCGGTCGTCCGCCGGATCGAGATAACCTTTGTTGACATGATCTCCAGTCACGATGATTTCGTCATTGCGAATATCAACTTTCGCAGAACGTATTGGCGTGCCAGCAAGCAGTCCGGCGCCTTTACGCATAGCCTTCCATTCCGAAGCCGTAATTTCGGCGACGCGAACGTGAGAGATCGGCTCCGCTTCTGTTGACCCGTAAACGGTCACGATGTCGGTTGACGGTAGGGCGTCAGCCATTCGTTCGAGCAACCGCGGAAACACCGGGCCGCCGCCAGTGAACACGGTGTTTAACCTAGGTCTTTGTGAGCACGCATAGAGCTTTTCACAAATCGACGGTGGGACTAACGCGCGTGTGATGTTGGACTGGGCGATGAGCGCCGCGACGCGCTCCGGATCAGCGTTGTCGGGCCGGCGCAAATCCCAATTGGGGAGCACCGATGTCGTTCCCATTCCAAGGTTGGCAAGGACAAATACGGGAAAGGCGACAAGATCAATCTCGCCGTCGCGTTTGGGTTCCAACAGATCGGCTACGTAGGCATTTTGTCGTCCCAGCATTAAGTGACTTCGGACGATCGCCTTTGGAAGTCCGGTCGATCCACTGGTAAAAGAAATGAGAGCGGGATCGGCGGCTCCTACTGGCGCGATGACGTCCAGTCGATTGCTGTGCTCCTCCGTTCCGAGCGATAACGGAATCCGCCACAGTTGCGGAACGATATAGCGCAATACACGGTACCGTCCCGCGGTCAAAAGCGCCTTGGGTTGGGTAACCTCGGCAGCGTGAAGAACACCTCGGAGTCCCAATGACGGTTCCGGGAATACGGCCACGGCGCCAAGGCGCCACAGGGCAATCAGGCTGACATAGAGCTCAATTGATAACGGTACAGCAACCAGTACCCGATCCCCGGATGTAACGCCCCGCAACTGCCATGCCGCCGCGAGCGTCGCCGAAGACTCTGCCATCTCTCCGAAACTTGCAGTTCGGCCATTGGTATCGATGATCGCAGTGCGATGCTCCCGCGTCTCCAGTCGGGCCAAGAATGGGCTGAGAAGATTCATTGTGCCAACCGGCAGCCCATGAGGGCGTAGCGGCGGAATACCGTCGCCGTGTGCAGTTCGCTGTGTTTGCGCGAAACATTATCGACATGCATGAGCGCATGAATCACACCGGAGAAGCCAAGCTGGCGCGCGGTCCGATGGAACGTATCGGCGAGAAGCCGTCCGACGCCAGGCTTTGCGCTTGCATACGTCTTGAGCACCACGGTGGCGGGTTGTTGCTTGGGGACACCGTTAGGAAACCCGAAGAGAAATCCGACCGGCTCCGAGCCAGAGAGCGCAAATAGAACGAGGCGGGGATCGATGGCTGGGATGATCGGTTCGTAAAGCTTCAGAAATTCTGGCAAGTCGATCGGCTTGAAGAAGGCATTGCGGCTGAATCCGCGCGACGAGAACTCAAACAGTCTTTCGATCAGGGCGATCGCATCTTTTCCATCCCAGGCCTGCACCTGTATGTCGTCAATTGCAATTGGCGGCCCGGATTTGATCGCGCCGTCAAGTGAAGCGCGCGCGGAAACATACGACGAGATGGGGTGGAATCCGACCGAGCGGAATGCGGCCAAGTCGTGCGGCCCGCTCGTCGGTTCCATTACGAAGGGAGGCGTTCCGTCGGTCTCGACTACAACGCGATACCGGTGCCAAGTGTCGCCGTCCATCGGGCCGATGACAGCCTCAAATTTCTCGGTGCGCAGGAGCTCAATGCTCCGGACGAGTACGGCAGTACCGTCCGCCGCCGTTGCGCAGCGGAATTGGCCTATTGCGGCCGTGCGCCGGTTCTCCCATTGCGGGGCGTCGCGGTAGATGCGGCATGAAGCAGCGCCAGTTGAGATTTCCGTGAGCCGGTCTGTCATGTCCGGACCATCAAACTCGCGAACGCCGCCAAAGGAATCGGCAAAGCCACCGCGAAGGCTCGCCAACTGCGGTACTGGTCGAAGATTTGTGGCAACGCGAAGGGAACAAGCACGCACAGCCCGAAGCTTGGCGCGATCCACCACCACCCCAGCACTTGGCCAGTGGATGCTGCGTTCCAGCGTATGGTCGTCAGGACGATTGCGTAGAGCGCAGCGGCAGACAGTAGCACCGCGAATTTACTGTTGGATTGTCCCAAAGCGACAAAGATCAGAGCAACGCTGGCAAATGTTAGATTGTAAACATTCAACGCGTTGATGCCTGTTGATTCGCCGACAAATAGCCAGAACAGTGCGACCGCGGATGCCGCGACGAGAAAATCGAGATTGGCATGGCGACTGCTACACGGCCGTGATCTGGCGACGGCAAGATGCGTGGTCACTGCAGCCCACGGCAGTATCGCATTGTGCGGAGCGGTGACAACGAGAATAAGGAAGAAAAGGATCGTATAGCCGCGAGACGCGTGTGCGCTCAGCCCAAGACATTTGCCGAGTGCTATGCCAGCAACCATGACCGTCACAAATGCCACCGTAACCAACAAAAGGTTTAGTGGTGGCGCCTCCAGATACCTTGCGAGGAACAAATAAAGGCCGACCGGAATAAACAGATTGTCGAGTCCGTGCCAGGAGTCGACCTCAACCAGAGCACCGAAGCCGGCGACAATGACCGACAACAGGACGACATTCGGCCGGGCGATGTCAGTGAGGAGTAATAGCAGAATCATCGCCGTGATCCAGCTGACCATGAAAAACATGGCCACGCCTTCCACGCTTTTGGTGCCGATTTCGACCGCAAGGAACTTGCGTCCGTAGCGCGTACCGATCAGCGCCGCGGCAGCGTCGGCCAGAGTTAGAATGGCCATCGGAAGCACATACAGAACGGGTTTGCCGACCGACTCAGAGAACGTAAAGGCGATCGCTGCGGCAAGGAGCAGTTCGCCGTAAGACTTGCGCTCGACGCCGTGGAGCGTCGCGCCGAGGTCAGATTTCGCAAGGCGCGGCCGCCGGAGGATCAGCATGACGGCGGCGGCAATGCCGATGAGAAGAAGCACGGGCCATCGATCCGAGAAGATCAATGGCAGGCAGGTGGCGTAAATGCCAGTCGCGACATGCACCGCCTTGCGCTGCAATTCGGGCGACCATTCAAATCGTCGCCCAAGCTGCTTCACGCCCGCCATGATGCCGAGCAGGATTACGGCGGACGTTGCGACGAGCGCCAAGGCGTAGGGAACGCTCACGCGACCTCCTCGACGACGAAGTCAGAATAAAAGAACGCGTTGTCGACCGCTTTGCAGCGTGTTTCGATTTCGAGGAGGCGACGCACCTGAGGCATCGTCGTTGGCGCGCGCCGCGGCACCATCATATTCCAGTAAACCAAACGCGCGCCGGGATTGGCGGCATTCACTACGGAGCGGTGGACCGCCTGAAAGGCTTCAGCGCTCATATATTCGAATATGTCGGACAGGTTGAACCCGTCAGCCTTTTCGTTCGTTGCGACAAACGCCTCCAAGGTTCCCTGGCGGACTTCGATGCGATCGAGGCGGTCGCGAATGGTTGAAAAGTGTTCTGGCCGGAGCGCCAGAGGCAGGGTTTGGCCGTGTGTCCCTGTCAGGATCCAGTGCAAATAGGGATTGGCGGCTGGGTCGGTGTCGACCATGGCGTGAACGGACCGTCGTGCTACGTGGACGGCGACACTTCCCTGTACGTGATCAAAGAACGCCGGGTCGCGACCGAGACGGCCCATCGTGAAACGCGAGAAGAAAACGCCGAGGAGGGCTCGCCAGCGCCACGTATCCCAGAGATCTCGCATGAAGCGCTCGCGCTCATCGCGCGTCGCGGGCTTCAATAGCGCGTCGATCGTTGCACGATCGTGAACGAGAGGGAGCAGATATTGCCGGAAGAGTCGGAAATAGCGTTCGAACTTGCCAACGCCGCCGAGGCCGTAGCGCATCACGTCGTTCCGGCGCTCCGCCCAAAAGGTCTGCGATGTCACCGGCAAATCGGCTGTCGCACGGTCGAGCAACGACGATCGGCGGGTCGAAGCGCGCGAACCGAAGAGTTCCAGGAATTCGTCGTGATCGAGTACCCGATATGCGGCCATTCGGATCTTGAGGCATTCGATCTGTGACGGGGAGATGTCTATGGCGACCACCCGCGCCGGATCGAGTGTCAGCATCGCCAGTGCGTTGTCGCCAGCCGAACAGATCGACACTAGATGCTTTCCGCCTTTGTCGCCCAAGGCGGTGGTCAGCACGTCGGCGTCTTCCCAGAGCTGGGCGTAACGGATCCCGTTGAAACGGGCTTTTGCGGCGATCTCGGCCTCAGTCATGGATCAGCGTCACGGTGCCCGCACCTCCATCGACCTCGATTTGATCGCCGGTTTTCAGCCAATGCATCGCGCCCTTGACGCGGACGACACAAGGAATTCCGAGCTCGCGCGCGACGATTGCGGAATGCGACAACAAGCTGCCGCGCTCGACGGCGATCGCCGAGGCATTGGCAAACAGCGCGATCCACCCCGGATCGGTGTGACGGGCAACGAGAACCTCGCCTGGCTGCAGCACGTCTGTGCGCGGATCGCGCACGACCCTGGCCCGGGCGCGTACCACACCAGCGGAGCAGCCGATGCCTGTGCGCGTCCGACCGTCGGAGTTTGCGATGCCCGTCGACTCAAAGGATCCAGCGGATGAGCGGAAGATGGCGGCGCCATCGACGCAAATTCGCTCAGGAGGATCGGGCAGTCTGGCATCTTCGGCCATTTCGCACCTGCGCAACGATGCCAGGCCCTTCAAATCCATCGTCGTTCCGAAGCCTTCGATGGCGCCGAGCACTTCGTCGATCGTCAGGAGGAATATGTCGCGGGGATCGTCGAGCGCACCCTTGCTGTGCAATTGGCGCCCCATCGCCAGGAAGAGGCGCCGCGCGCGGCCGAAAATCCGTGTACGTTCGAAGCGCAGGTTCTCACGATCACGGACCCGCGCTTTGGCCATGGATACAACTTTTGTGGCGATGATATTTTTGATCGGATTGCCGTGAACCAACAACACATCCGCTTCGGAATGATCGTGCGGCAGAGCCGTTTCGCGTTTCGCCGCGGCGGCGATGGCGGCAAACAGGGGCTTGGGATCTTCGGCGAGAGTGACGCTTTCGAGCTTGAGCTCCTCGGCGCATCGGTCACCGAACTTGGTCACATATTCATCAATTTCCCTTGCCAGTTCGGGATGCGCGCAAAGCGAGGCCGTGTCTGCGGCGGCGAGTTCCGCAACGAGCTGCGGATTTCGTGACGCGAGCTTGCCCATGCGGGCGATACGCTGCGCCGGCTCGGCCGAGATGATATCGCCCTGGCCGATCATAATGGCGTTGTGCTTTTCAACGCCGACCGCGCCATCCCATCGCTGCATGAGCTTGCGCGAGGCGCCAAAGGCGATCATGCACAGAAAGTCGTTGACCAGTGGCGCGTCCCAACGATCAAGGAGTTCGGCTTCGATGCGGCGGTACTCGGCCACTAGCGCCGAGAGTGGGAGCTTCTCGATCTGCGCGGTGTCAGTCCGCAGCGCCGTTTCGACGCGCGCATAGAAGGCTCGCACTGTTCTCGGCAGACGAACGGCGGCAATCCCAAGCCACACCGCCACTTTTGCTACACGTCCGATCTCGCGGAGAAGTGCTGTTCCTTGCGGTCGCACCGGCGTCAATGATCGGACCATGTCCTCGGGGAGCGGTTCGTCCACGCCCATCATGGCTTCCATGTAGCCGCGGTTCAGGGTGAAACCGGGAAGCAGCGCCAATGCACGATACCAGTTGATCAGATTGTAGTAGACACGGCCGTCAATGCGGCTGAGCATGTTCTCAAACAGGGGTCCTTGTGCGCGGATCACGCTCTCGTCGACGCCTAAAAGCTGAACGAACGCGCGATAAACGCGGGCATAGGCGTACTGGGCGAAGCTGAACGTGAGCGGAGAGACGAGGCCGGGATAGCTCTCGACGATATTGGAGTTATCAAAAATCGTGACTGTCGTGTCGGCGATCGGTGCGGAGCGCAGTGTCGTCGTGATCGGGCGTGCTTGCAACAAAAACAGCCGGTCGCCTTCGAAGGCCCACTCCAGGTCCTGCGGCATACCACGGGTCTCTTCTACTTTGCGCACGAGGGCTGAAAGCTGCGCAAGGTCAGTATTTGACAACAATGTCTTTGGCGGCGCCTTAAGGCTCATTCCGCTGGCACGTTCGAGCACATATTCGCAGCCGTCGACTTCCCCAGAAACGAGGCGATCACCAAGCCCGCCCACGGCCGAAAGCACGATAAGGTCGCGCCGTCCGCTGACCGGATCGGCTGAGAACGCCACGCCGGCCGCGCGCGCCGTGATCATCTGCTGAACCATGACGACCGGTGCACCGGCGGCAGTGCTGACGCCCTTGCTCGCTCTATAGGCGCGGACCCCATCGCTGTAGCCGGATTGCCAGACCTTCTCGGCCGCCGCGGGAACTCCTTCAGTTTCTACGTTGAGTAGCGAAAGAAACTGACCCGCATGCGAATGCTTCGCCCCATCCTCTTCGCGGCCCGATGAGCGTACGGCGAATGGGCCACGGCCAAGCCCTAGCAATTTCTCGGCCAAGACAGGGGCGGCGGCCTCGCGAAGATGGCCATCACTGAAAGCTGCGGGCAAAATGACGAAGAACGGCGGCACGTCGAAGCCCGCGCACCGCAGCCCAGTCAACGCGGCTGCCTTGCCGCCCACGATCCGCGGGTCATCGGCGCTACGCCAATCAAGAATCATGTCCATCAGGAGAGCGCCTTCGCGGCGATCGGCGCAAATCCCGCGGCAGCGTAACAGAGCAGGACCCAGAGACCCGAGGTGGCATCGAGAAGCTTTTGGTATTTCGGAACAGGATTTCGGATGAACCCGGTCGCTGTGAAGATGGCAGTGCAGGCCCCAACGAGGCCGACAGCGCCAACCCAAGGCAGGGCGCTCTCGGCGGCACCGACTGCAAGCAGGCATCCGAACGCGACCGCAACAATCGTGCACCAAAGCGCCGTTGCCGGCCGCGGACCGAGCAGGCGAGAATAGGTCTCAACTCCGGTTCTTTCACTGACCGGCGCGTAGGTTTTGCGTCCGACCTCAAGAACGGTACCGTTCAAAAAGCTTAGAACAAGAAACAGCCACAGCATGCGCGGCGGAGCGGCGGCAGCGGGCACCCACTCGCATCCCGTGGCAAATAGGTCGATCAGCGGCATGATCAGCATGTGCGAGACGAGATAGAAGAATGGCCGGGCACGCAGCCAAGCGGCCGTGAAGAATTCCGCGCCCATAAGGAACATCCACAGCCAGACCGTCGCCAACAACAACAGCAAACGAACGTCCAATGCCGCGGCCAGAACAGCCGATAAGGGTGCACCCGCAACTGCAATGCCGACAATCAGACGGAGCTTGACCAAGCCGCGCGGGATTGGTCGCTCCGGGCGGAATTTTGCGTCGTCTTCGGCGTCCTTGACCTCGTCGCTTGCGCGCAGCTGGAAGAAGAAAATTAGAACGACCGCGAAAGCCACACCATACGACGGCCACGATGGTAGCTCGCGGTGACCCAAATGCGCCGCTACGCTGACGCTCGCTGAGGCGAACACAGCCACAAGAAGAGCCGTGCGCGCCAGTGGAAACCGTTCCGCCTGATAAATCCAAAGCCGCCGTATCAGCGGCAGCGAGGATTCGTTAGACGGGGTTCTCACCGTTCCCTCGCCAATTTTCGATGCGCGCGCGTAAATTCTCCGGCAGCAATGGCGCCGATGATTGAGACTTCGCCGCAAAGACATAGGGCTGCCGCGATCTCTGCAAGCGCGGCAGCGTTACCATCGCCGCTAAGGCCCAAAATATTCAATGCCGCCTTTTGGCTGGGCAAGTGTGTGCCGCCGCCAACGGAGCCGACAAGGATGTTGGGCAGCGTGACCGAAACGAAAAGATCACCGTCGCGGTTTTCCATCCGCGTCATTCCAATCGCAGATTCGGAAACGCAAGCCGCGTCTTGGCCGGTGGCGATATAGAGCGCAGCAAGGCCGTTCGCGTAGTGTCCTTGTGCCCCAAGCTGACCGCTCAGCGCTGCGCCGATACTGGCCATCTGCACGTAGTTCATGATCCCATTCACGCTGACGTGAAGCCCGGCTTCAACGGTCGAGGCCGGAATCGTAGCCGAGGCCGTTACTTTGCGGCCGCGACCGGAAAGCAACGCGAGGTAGGTGCTTTTCTTGTCTCCGGAAAAATTTGCTTCGACGAACCAGTGCTGCGGCCGGACCGGACATCGCGTTTCGATCCGCCGACAGAGCGCGTCGGTAGCCAGAGTCACCATGTTCTGCCCAGATGCATCACCAGTCGTGTAACGGCAAAGCAGGAAGACGATGTCGTTATCCATGATGGGGTCGATGGAAACGAGCTTGCCATGGTGCGTGGTCGCCTCCGCGGCTGCTCGCAGATCCGTTGCCGATCGCACCACCCAATCTACAAACAATCCGGCCTCGACAAGATTGGAGAAGCGGAAGCCGGGACTGCGGAGTACGCCTTCCGACAGGATTGCAGCGCTGATGCCTCCCGATCGCGCCACGATGTCTGCCCCTCGGGCGTAAGAGGCAACGAGCGCAGCTTCTGTCGTTGCGAGCGGGACAAAGAAGTCGCCGTTTGCGTACAAGCCTGCAATCGACAGTGGCCCGATGACACCAACCGGCACTTTCACTGTGCCGATCATGTTTTCAATATTGGCAGCGTAGCGTTCGGCGGTGTCGAGCGTCTGCTCATCGGCCAGTGCGCGCTCGTCGTGAATGCCGGCAGGCCCCGCTTCACGCAATTTGCGCCACAGCGCGTTGACTGAATCGCGTCGAGCAATCCGCGAACCCCGCAGGGGCACTGGGGCCTGGCGGTGCGTTTGGGGTATCAAGCGATCGCGCACGGTCTTTTCGGAAAAAAGTGCGCGCAATTGGCCGAGCATGCCGAGGACTTGTCCCGATATAAGCGGCCTGTCGCCTAAGTCAGTCGTCATTCGACCCACCTTTTAGGGGCTGAGGGCGACGACTAAATAAAGATAGAGCGATAACTACTGCGTTATCGCAAGTTGTGTTGGCAGCAGTTCAGTAAATGAAATCTAAAATGCTGCGACCAAACGGGGATAACAATCAACTAATCCCGGCGTGGGCCGCCCCCCGCCGCCCCGGCGGCGCGCCACCCGACAACCGCCCGGCCCCCACCCACCACCCACCCCGGGGCCGCTTGCCCCC
>Ga0335078_10016514_pt1 | contig 10956 bp, 9 predicted proteins | sample Lox_Sample_32_FD_206711 | JGI IMG/M metagenome (GOLD analysis project Ga0335078, IMG submission 206711) | Soil microbial communities from Loxahatchee National Wildlife Refuge, Florida, United States - Lox_Sample_3.2 | ecosystem: Environmental > Terrestrial > Soil > Wetlands | place: USA: Florida... | reverse complement strand
GCTGCTCTCCCCATGGCCGGTGCTGGGGCCGGCTGTGTTCCGCGTTCCAGGCGCTCTGAGGAGTCCGGAGTCCGGCGTAGATTGAGCTCGCGATGGAGCGGCAACCGCTGGACAGCCTTGAGTACGAATCGACTTACCTCGAGCTCCGCCCGGACTGCGAGCGACTAACCGCCCCGACAAATCCTCAGCTCCTCGCCCGCCTACGCAACGACGTGCCGGCCGACCCTCCGATCGCTTCCTACGGCCGCGCCGACTTCGCGGCGCGGCGCCATCGCACAACTCCGACCCCTCGCCGGGCTCTCGCATCACTACCGGTTGCCCGCGCGGTTTCTCCCGCCAGCGGTCCCCCCACCGCTGTTCGCTCAAGGGTGTCATCGGGCCAACTGCCCTCCCGCCTTCCCCGCTCGAGAACGCTGGTAGGCCCGGGCTTGGTGGCGGTAGCGAGCGCGTCCCTCGGCGTCGTCGCCGACCTCGACCTCGGGGCGGCACGCGGGGTGTTCGTGGCACTCACGGGCGTCCTGCTGGTGGCTTGGGCTCGACTGGCCTGGCGTGGGAAGCCGCGTGCGGGGCCATACGGCGCCGCCGTAACTCGAGTGGCGGATCGGGTAGTGACCGCTCTCGGGACGTTCTTCGCGACCGCGCTGGGGGCGAAGTACGCGCCCCACGCCTCCGCCGGATTCTCAAGGACGGTCGTGCTCGCGCTGTGTGTTATCGGGCTCATCAGTGGCCTAGTCGCGGCGTCCCTCTCCCTCGACGACTGACCGCCTTGTTCTGGGGTGAGACTGGGGCGCGGCCCAGTATCCGTGCCACGATTGCGATGTCCTATCTCGGCTGCACGGCTTGTCTGTGACATCGCCCGCTGTCCTCAATGCGGCGAACAGGAACACGAAGGTCCCCGCCGAGCGCGCCGCGTGGCCTTGACCCGTCCGGACGCGCGGGCGTACGCTCGCTCCAACGACAGAACGGAGGTGGACGCACATGTCCAGCGATGTCACGCCCGGCTGGCCCGATCACAGCGACGGCCGGAGCCCTCGACCTCGCCGACGCCTCACGCCGGCTGATCGAGGAGAGCTTCAACGACGGCAACTTCGCACTCGTTGACCAGCTGGTGGCCGCGGATGCTCTCAACCACGACCCCGCCCTCCCGGCTCAGCTGCGCGATCTGCGCGGCCCTGAGGCGCTAAGGCGCGTGGTGACGATGTACCGCGCCGCGTTCCCGGACCTGCGCATGACGGTCGACGACGTGATCGCCACCGAGGACAAGGTCGTGCTGCGCTGGCACAGCGACGGGACGCACCGCGGCGAGCTCGCGGGCCTCGCCCCGACCGGCTCGCGCGGATCGGTGACCGGGATCAGCATCGACCGGTGGCAGGACGGCAAGATCGTCGAGGCGTGGGCCGAATGGGACAACATGGGGCTCGCGCGCCAGCTCGGCGCCGCACCACCGGAAGGGAGCGTCGGCGAGAAGATCGGCATGGGTGTCCAGCGACTCATGGCTCGCCGGATGCGCCGCAAACATCCTTTGTAGGACGTCGGCGACCGTCCGCCGGCTTGGGTTTGGTTGGCGTCGTTCATCGCCGCTATCAGTCCCGACGCGCTCTGCTGGCTCTTCGGGTCTCGAACCCGACGAGCTTGGCCGCGAGCTGGGCGGAGGCTTCGCGTCTTCGCGCGGGTGATCACGGCGCTCGCGGCGACGTTGTACGCAAAGCGGAGTCCTCAGTCCAGGGCCGCCCCGTCGCGGTGAACGCCGGACTCGAGGACGATATGTCGGCTCCAACGTCGTTCCTACCATCCCCGCTCGCCTAGGCGAATCGGCTCGGGGCGCGGCGCAAGCCGCTGGCGGTTGATCTCGCGACTTACGGCGGTTGGGTCGTCGGTCGTTTCATCAAGAGTGAAAACGAGGTCGCCGCTCCCAGTCTTGTCGAGCTCGGCAGAAGTCCACAGTAAGGCGACACGACCGTGATGGACCTTCGCTGCCCACGGCTCCGGCGAGCATTGTCGGATGGTGCAGCCGGTTGGAAGAACTGTGATCAAAACTCGGTCTCCGTAGGATCGATCAAACCATCCATAGCGTTCGGCGCCGAGTTCGACAAGCTCCGCTGAGTAGCGCTCCAATCGATAGTCACTAGGCGCCATCACGAACACCACGCCATCGGCCATTGCCTCGTAGCCGTTCGGGCACTCGGCTGCACTCCAGCGGACGTATACAGGATCGGGTCCCCAGGCCGTACTTTCGTAGCGCTCGACTTCGCACCTTAAGTCAGACGCCGCGTAAAATAGCTGTAGCGTTGTGACGCTGAGCCTTGGGCTCGGTGCGGGCAAGACGCACCCCCTTCGGTTGGCCAGTTCCGGATTGGTGCGACGTAACGCTACACCCGAATAGACCATCGGCCAAGCCTCGTGCCGGCCCAGCCCTCCAAGAGCCGAGAAGTCACGGCGCGCCTGTCACTCATCATCCAGAGCAGCGGTCACCTGTCGATCGCTTGTTAGCCCATCACGCCTCAGGCGTCCTGTCGCGGCACGGCTTCCAAGCATCGAACGGAGAACTCCGCAACGCATGGGTTTGGGGCGGGCAACAGTTACCTGATGCCTCCTCTCGACCGCTCTCACGTCGATCTCACGAGGGAGGTCGACGCCGCGCTGGCGGGGATCTGGCGAGCGGCGTTCAGCCTCAGCAGCTCTGTCGCCGGGACGCTTAGTTCATCTCGCTCAAGGCGTCTTCGCTACTAGTATCGCTACGAGGCCAGCAAGCAAAAGCATGGCGTGGAGTAGCCCGCTGGTGCGGCGTCTCGAGTGCGAGTCCGCGACGCCGCAGGCAAATGAACTCGACCAGTCAGTCCGGCGATCGTGAAAGCTAGCTGCCAAGTAGGTGGGTCTGCTCGGCACGCATTGCCTGGATCAGTCGCTCCTTCTGATCTTTGACTGCGCCGAGGTCGCGTTGCCATGTCTCCGTAAACGCGTCAAGCGCCTCGACAACGGGATCACTCGCCAACAGTCGCGCATGGTTAGCCGCGGCGTACAATTCGTCCACACCAGCTGGATTCCGGTTGAGGATTGATGACCACCCCGCCTGACGCTCGTCTCGGGGGAGCCGGAGAAGAGAGTTATAGAACGCCTCAAACGCGGCCAGATACCTGGCGTACGCCTCGCGCTGTAATGACGCTAGCCCCTCGCGCCGCTGGTAAGCACGCTCATCGAGCACGCTCTCATGTTGCCATCGGTGAGTAAGCACCGCGGTCGCCAAACCCACGCACCCCGTGATCAGGACGCCGCCCAGGGCACCGACCAATCCGACCCACTCCGTTGCAAGCGCTACGACAAACATCGATCCCGGCGGTTCAAATATAGGCGAAGGCTACTCGAAAGCCACATTGTTGGCAGAACTCAATCGGGTCATAGACAGCGAAACTCGCCGCCGCACGCCCTAACGCAACGGCGGAGGGCGGACTCAAGTACTAATTGGCGGCCGACGGCTCCGGCGTACAGGTGTCGTGAGGTCGGCCGCCCGTCTCAGCTGTCGCGAGCCAAATTAGGTCACACGCCTGTTCGCGGAAAATGGATCACCATTCGGCGTCGCGTCCGCGGCGCCACCATCTCGGTGGCAAGAGGGTTGAGCTTTTCCTGTCCCTGCGACTGGGCAGCCGCACACCGTGCCCTCACTCGGCTTAGGACCCGCCTTAGTGGCACAGCCGACGTGGCGTCGCCACGAGGGACGGGCCGACTGGTCCGCTCGGCCCCGGACGCAACACGAGCGTCCGGCACGTCAGGTCCTGAACCCGATAGGCGAATCACGGACTCCGCCGCGTCACGGATCGGCAGATGGTTGCACCCGGCCATTGATGTGACCGCGGACACTCCATGAGCCGCGGTCGCAATGTCACTAGTCGTCGTGCCTTATGAGACATCTGCGGAGCTCGAGGCCTCGCCTGCGCAGCGTTCCGACGCACATAGGTCGCACTCCTGGGGCGTCCAGGTCGGTGATGAGAGTTGCCGAGCGCGCACCCACCGGTCGTCGCAGGCTCACCGGGTCATCAACCCGACGAGGCTGGGCCGGCCTTCCACGCCAGCACCCGGCCGACGCGGGGCCGCGGCGCGGCGGCAGCGGAGGCTGCTTCAGGCTCTGGGCGAGCTAGGCTCGCGGCATCCCGCTGTGTCGCATGCGGGGCGCTTCGTTTCTCGCGTAGCGTCCCCGGCTTAGCTGAGAGGGCGCGGCCCAGGAATGCGGCTCGCACCGTGAGAGACTGTTCCCAACCCGAAACGAGGGGATTCGTGTTATGGGGTCTGTGGTTGGTCCATCCGGGCGCGCTCGTGGGCGCGCCTCGTCTCGCGTCCGCGTCGGCCGGCTTCGCTGGCGCATAGCCGCACGCGCGGCAATCGCAAGAACGTCCGCCGTTCTCACGGCCGCGCTCGCGCTCGGTCTCTGCGTCCCGTCTGTCTCGCACGCCTCAACAGCCGGCGGTCAGATGGTCGCGTTGCGCTTTCAGCCGTACCTCTACTTCGATAGCGCCGAGCGCTGGCGCCCCATCGACGTCAACCGCTTTCTCGGCGAGGCGGGCCATCGCGTGTGTACCACGGGTGGAAGTACGTGCGTGCCGCTGACCAGTGTCTCGCAGCTGAACAGTCAGGCTGCGTACCTGGACCTGCGCGGCTCAAAGCTCGACGGAAGCGATGCGACCGCACCCGACCTCGCCACCTGCCAGCGCACCGAGCCTATTCTGCGCGACTGCGATGAGCACGGACGCTCGCTGATCTACGCGCACGTGACCCGGGCGGGCACTCGGGTCGCCATCGACTACTGGTGGTTCCTGCGCTACAACGCGCTCTTCCCGGACTTCCACGAGGGCGACTGGGAAGGCGTCACGGTGATCGCCGATGCTGCAGCAATGCACGTGCTGGCGGTCCATTTTGCCGCTCACGGCGACGTGTGGCAGTACGACCGGGGTGTCCCGCTGTTCGATGGGCTACATGTCCATGTGTACGTGGCCCGCGGCGGCCACGCGTCCTATCCGCGACCGTGCGCTCACCTGGCCTGCGTCGAGACCGGCACGCCCCTTCCCGAGGGACGCCACGACGGCCACGATCCGTGGTTCAACAACGACCCGGCACAGTGCATGCAGCGGTGCGTTCGCCTCTTCCCCGAAACCCCCTCCGGTGCGCCCGCATCGTGGGATGCGTGGAACGGACTCTGGGGAGCACCCCGCCTGCCCGCCTTCCCACCCCCGCGCACCCCGGCCTTCCAGACGCGCTACCAGCAACCGTTCGCAGCGCAGACGAGCCATCGACATCATTTCTGAACCGAGTCAGGTCGGTCTTCCAGACGCTGGAATCGGCGCATGAGCACTCGAGCGGAGCGGCTGCGTCGAGCGGCCACCGACGCGGGGTGCCGGTATTTCGTGTCGTTGCGCGTCCCTCGTGGGGTCTCCAACCCGACGAGCGCTCGCCCAGGCCGGTGGTGGCGACTCCGTGCGCCTCACCAGCAGTCGTCAGCTCAGGTCTATCGCCGCCATGCTGCGCGAGCGCAACCCCTGGCGGGAATCCCGTAGCCGGACGGAAGCATCGACCGCCTGACGGAAGGCCAACATGCCGCATGGCGGCGGGCGCTCGTCGGGTCTGAAACCGTACTACAGCCACGCCCAGGCCCGGTGGCACATCTGAGCCGCAGCCCGCGCCGCTCGATGGCACTGTTCAGCTGCCTAAAGCCCCCGGGTGGACATGCGGTCCGTCGCAGTGACCGAGCCGCAACATAAGCGATGAGGCCGTGATCGCTCCAACCGATCCGGCATGCCTATCTGAGATGTATCAGGAGGCCGGTTCGGGCATCGGTGCAGCAGGAACGAACAAGGAGGCTCTCTTGTACACGTCGACGAACCATTACTCCAAACGCCGGCGAATGCGACGCGCACTCGGCCTCAACGGTTCAGCAGCATGAAACTCCGGTCGGGAAGCGGGAACCCGGCCCCAGCCGGCGCATCAGCGGACGCACAGCGTGACACGGGAGGCGATGAGGCGCCCCCGTCGAGAGCGTCGTCGACGCCCGAGAAGATCGTCCGCCTGGCCGCGCAACAGGTTGTCGATCTGCTGCGCGAGATCGACCGCAACGCCAGGCACGCGGGCAGGACTGTCCCAACGGGCAAGGAACGCGACGCCGTCGCCTCGACATTCTGGTGGGCGATCCAGCAGTTCACGGAGGTCGACCATCGCGCGAGCGATCCGGATCGCACCCGGTGCGCGATGGCAGCGCGTGAGGTTCTGCACCCGTGGCTGCTGCGCAGCGACTACTGGAGCCGCAGCTATCTCAAACCGCACGGATACGCCGGCGACTTTCGCATGCTCGAGTGGATGTATGACCTCGAGTCTGACCCGTGCTGCGACCCGACCCGGCCCGCGATTGTGAACTTGCTCGACTACCTGTACGGCACGGTCCACAGCGTCCGCGCCGTCTGGCACCGCCGCAGGTGGTACGGGAACCGGATCCAACGGCTGCGTGACGCCACGCCTGGGCGAGAGCCCGTGCGCATCCTCGACCTCGCCTGCGGCGGAAGCCGCTACGTGCGCGACTGCCTGGGCAGTGGACACAACTCCGATGCGGTCGAGCTCACGCTGCTCGACCAGGACCCGTCGGCGCTGGCATTCGTCGAGCGGTGGCTTCCCGAAACGGCCCGGTTCACGACCCGACTCATCTGCGGCCCGGTTCGCGATGCGTTCAGGCTCATCGACAAGCACGCGCCGGGCAGTTGCGGCCGGTTCGATCTGGTCATCTCGACCGGGCTGTTTGACTATCTCGAGGACGCCGCCGCCGGGCGACTGCTCGCCGAGATGTGCGCGCTCGCTCGTCCGGGCGGATCCATCGCGGTTTGCAACTTCGCGCCCTGCGACCCGTCGCGGATCGTCAAGAACTGGGTGGTGGACTGGCCTCTGGTCTACCGCGACTGCTCCGCGCTCCGCGGACTCGTGCCCGACCGCCACTCGATCCGCTTCGACTGCTCTCCCGACGGCGGACTCGTGTACGCCCTGATCGGTGCTGCCACCGCATCTGGACCGCGGCGATCAACAGAGGATCACGACCGTGTCGCGGGCTGAGCGTCGCATAACGATCGCCGTCGTCGTCGTTCCCTTCGCCGGATTCTGCCTAGCCGTGTGGTGCCTCTGGGGCGGCCTGGTGACCATGAGAGACATCCTCGTTCTGGTCGTCATGTATTCACTGGCAGGCTTTGGGATCACGATCGGCTTCCACCGGCTGCTTTCCCACCGCTCCTTCGATGCGCCCGACTGGGTCCGCGGGTCACTGGCGGCCCTCGGGTCGATGGCGGCTCAGGGCGCCGTCATCCACTGGGTCGCCCACCACCGAAAGCATCACGCCTTCGCCGACGAGGACGGCGACCCGCACAGCCCGCACACAACCGGCATTCCGGGATGGCGCGGCGTCGTGCGCGGCATGTGGCACGCGCACATCGGGTGGATGTTCGACCGGGACGAGCATGCCTCCGCGCGACGCTACGCGCCCGATCTGCGCCGCGACTCCACCGTGAGCCGCATCGACCGCTTGTTCTTCGCGTGGGTTCTGCTCGGCCTATTGATCCCGTTCTCCGCCGGGGTGGCGTCGTCCGGCGGCGACCTCGCGGCCGGTCTCACCGCGCTCCTATGGGGAGGGCTCGTCCGGATCTTCCTGTTCCATCACGCCACCTGGAGCGTCAACTCGATCTGCCATTGCTACGGCACGCGTCCGTTCCAAACGCGAGACGAGAGCCGCAATAACTGGGCGATCGCGATTGTCGCCTTCGGAGAGGGCTGGCATCACAACCACCACGCGTTCCCAACATCAGCCCGCCACGGACTGCTCCGCCGCCAACTCGATCCCAGCTATGCAGTCATCTGCTGCCTTGAATGGGTGGGCCTCGCGCGAAACGTACGCCGACCCGACCAGGGTGAACTCAGCGCCAAGCGGTCTCCGTTACCCCGCACTGCAAGCAAGGCGCCCGACTGAGCGGACCGACCCGAATTGCGGTCGACTATTTGTGCCGCCTGATCATTTCATCATCCGTGCCTGATTGAGATCGATGTCGGCGCTTGCGCCGTCCATCAGCCGCCACATTTCCCGTCGGCCATTCGGCTCACAGATCACGCAGACGCTGCCGGCCGGAGTCCCGCTGGGCGTGACCGTCGAGCCCGTGTAAAGCAGAATGAGCTTGTGGTCGGGGTCGTGGGGGACTGCTGGTTTTCCGGCCCGCGGATTGACCGCTTCGCGGATCTGGCTCATCGCGACCTCGTGTGGAAAGGAGTAGCTGCCCCCACCTCGGACTGAGCTGACGATGCTGACCTTAGGGTTGATCGCTTCGATCAGTTCGAGCGTCAGGCCGTGCTTCGAGCCATGGTGCGGCACCTTGAATATCGCCGCACGCAGGGGTGCGGTCCCGCCGGCGATCCTCAGCGCCTTCGTCACGGCGGTCGATCGGGGGCCGAGCTGAGGAAAGTCGGCAAGCACGTGTGACCACGAAAGCATTTGGGCATCCGCTCCGAGGATGAGCGACTGGCCGATGTCATAGTCGACAACAGAGTGAGTAACGCCCATCGCCGTCGCTTGCCGTACTACCTGTGTCGCCGGGTAGGCGAGTTTGAGGCTGACTGACGAGTTGTTGACGTCAATACCGTAGCTATCGAAGCGCTGCTGCAGGGAGACGCTTGGCGCTAGAACGGCCACCCGCGTCTGACCGATGAAGCGTGCCATTCCGGCGCTCACCACCGTCCGGCGCAGGTCATGTCGCGCGACGCGGCCGAGGATATCGAGGTACGCGCCGGTCGCATGACGATAGCCGGGCTCCCACAGCTCCGGCTTGCTCGAGGCGTATCTCGTGAGGATCCTGGGGACCCCTCGGATGTGGTCGGTATGAGGATGAGTTGCCACGACGATCTCGACCAGCGGACCCCCGACGCCCAGCACGCCGGCCTGGTCGAGGTCGTCGATCAGCTTCTCGAGCTTGCTAGCGCGGATCGCGTCAACGATGATCAGTCGCCGGCGCCCGTTGGGATCGGCGGGGAGGAGAACGAGCTGGGTATCCCCGTCGCCGACGTTGACGGTGACGTGTACCAGGGCATTTGGCTTGATCGCTCCGACCAAACTGCCGCTTGCAGGCTGTTCGAGCGTGTCGTCGGGAACGTCGGTGGCGGCCATGGATGTGCCTGCGCTATCCGCCGGTCACGTCGCCTGGGTCGATCTCTTCTCTCGAGAGTGGCGGTGCGTTGGCAAGCGCGACCTGGACTTTCGTAAATAGTCTCGCTTCCGCGGTCACGTCCATTCCGTCGCGGAACGTGACCTCCACCCGTGAGCCCCCAACCGGCGCATCGGACTCGATGACCGAGTAGTCGAGCGCCGCGGCGAATGTGTCGCCGACCTGCAGCGGCCGGTCGATGAGCTCGGCCGCGTCTGGCACGCCTTCATACTGCGCACGGCGGGCGGTGCGCGCGTTTTCCCATAGGGTCGACTGGTCGATGGCGCCAACCATATGCACTTCTTCTTCATCGATCCGCTCCTCCTCAGCAAACACGAGCATCCCGTCGGTGACTCGCGGCCACGGGCTTATCGCAAGCTCGCAAATCTCTTCGTAGAGATCGTCGATCACGACCCACCGCAGTGGAGAACCCAGCGTTCGGGCGCGTTCGAGCAGCCGCTGAAACATCGGATCCGGCAACACGAGCGGGCCGCCGTCCTGTCCAGCGCGGGGTCCGGGGACGATGCGCGGCACGCTGGGATCAGGCTCGTAACTCGTCTGTCCACACCCCTTTGGAGGCTCGTTGAGGGCGGCCCGACGGGCGAGGACGGAACCGCGGGAAGGCGACAAATCGTCGCAGATCGGCGCGACCGTCCGAACCACGGCATCGGTCAACACGCGGACGTCCGCCGGGGATAGGCTCGCCTGAATGCTTGGCGTATCCAAACCGGTTTTGCGCTCTCCGGCGATCGGCACCGGGTTGGCGGAGATGGTCACGCCGTGCCAGGATTCTCGGCGGGCGGCTGATCCCGGGCGCGTCCCAGACGGACCGACGTTCGGACTCACCTTCTCGGGCGGTGGTTTTCGTGCCACGCTCGCGGCGCTCGGGGTCGTGCGGTTCATGGCAGACGTCGGTCGTCTCTGGGACGTGCGGTTCGTTTCCTCGGTATCGGGCGGATCGATTGCCAACGGTGTGTTGGCCACGCAATGGGGCGCTCTTCGCGACGAGGGCTTCACGACCGGAGCGGTCGATCGACTGGTCATCGATCCGGTGGTCGAGTCGATCAGCGGGTCTTCGTTGAAGCTCGAGTTGATCAAGAACGCCTGGCGAGCAGCCGGAAAGCAGACGCGCACCCACGTGCTGGCGCGCTGTTTGGATGCCCGGTTTTTCCATGGCCGCACGCTCGCGAGTTTGGATCCTGGATGCCGCTTCGTCATCAACGCCGCGAACATCGTCACCGGCGTGCGGTTCACGTTCGAACGCGACGCCGTCGGCGACTATGTGACCGGGCTCGCGCGAACCCCGGATCAGCTCCACGTGTCGTTCGCCGCGGCTGCCTCCGCGGCTGTCCCCGGTGTGTTCGCGCCGCTGCCCGTGCCGGGCATAGCTTTCCCCTGCGGCGAGCGCGGGACGCCGCTGTTGCTCGACGGCGGGACCTACGACAACACCGGTCTCGAGGCGTTCGACAGTGAGAGGCTTGCAGACGTGTTCCTGATCGCTATGAACGCGGGTGGCGTTTTCGCGACTGGCCGCTGGGGTGGGGCCCCGTTCATCCGCAACCTGACTCGTTCGAACTCACTGCTTTATCGCCAGAGCACCGGCCTGCGCACGCGTTGGATGGTCGACCGCTTCAAAGCAGCCGAGGAGGCCGGACGCGCGGGCAACCCGGTCCCGTCGTGGGCTCGCCGCGGCGTCCTTGTGGCCCTCGCGACCGACCTTCGCGACCGGCCAGGCGCCAAGTCGTGGCGA
>Ga0335078_10016513_pt1 | contig 10956 bp, 7 predicted proteins | sample Lox_Sample_32_FD_206711 | JGI IMG/M metagenome (GOLD analysis project Ga0335078, IMG submission 206711) | Soil microbial communities from Loxahatchee National Wildlife Refuge, Florida, United States - Lox_Sample_3.2 | ecosystem: Environmental > Terrestrial > Soil > Wetlands | place: USA: Florida... | reverse complement strand
TGGACCCAGATCGGCATGTGCGTGTAGGCGGGCCCGGTCAACCGGATGGTCGCCGTCATCGGTCCGAATCGAACCGGGACAGCAACGCTGCTGCGCCCCTGGTAGGTAACGGCAAAATCGATCATCCCTTCGCCGGTTGCGTTGGCGGGCACCCTCAGGTTAATCTGCCGATCCTGCACGTACAGCAAGCCGGCCTTTACGCCCCCCACGGTGACGCTGGCGCCACAGAGTTCGGTCGGTTCGGGGTAGGTGCCGCGTTCGGGCGCGCAGCCTGTGGCTGGCCCCAAATGGCGCCCGTAGATTGAAACCAGCATGAATGGCCAGAGTGGCTCCTGGCGCGCCGCATTCGCCGGCAGCACGGAAGCGCCCGTGAACGCCGGCGCTTCGGCGGCGGACAGAGCGAACGGAAGCAGCAAGCCGGCCCACCACCCGATCGCTACACCTCGCACGTCTCTATGATGGCACTGCGGTAGGCGGGCCGCCGCGCGGTTTGTGCTTACCCCGCGATGGCGTCGGCCAGATGCGGCTGATAAGTGCAGCGCGGATCTTCGGCCAGGTAGTCGCCGGTAAGGGCGTAGGCGCGCGAGCGGGAGCCGCCGCAGATTTTCTGGTATTCGCAGATGCCGCACTTGCCGCCGCGCTGCGACGTGTCGCGCAGCGAGCGGAAAAGGTCGGCGTTGCGGTACACATCGGTCAGCGGATCGCGCAGCACGTTCCCGCCGCTCACCGGCAGGAAGCCGGAGGGGAAAATCTCGCCGGTGTGCGACACGAACACAAAGCCCTTGCCGTCGCTCACTCCCGCCGTGCGCCAGGCCACTCCTTTGGCGTTTTCGTTTTCGATTGCGCCATGTTCGGCCTTGATGCGCTGCGCCACGTAGCGGCGGTAGTGCATGGCCTCGGTGGTCTTGATGCCGAAAGACGCGGTCTTCGAGAGCTCGTACATGAACTCGAAGACCTGCTCGTACTCGGCGGCCGCCAGATCGTCGTTCTCGAGCGCGCGGCCGGTGACAATCAGGAAGAACAAGCTCCACATCTTCGAGCGCACTTCCTTGACGATCTCCGCCACCTCCCGAAGCCGCTGCATGTTGCGGCGCGTGACCGTGGTCTGGAACTGGGTATCGAGGCCGATGTCGCGCGCGTGCCGCAAGGCCTCCATGGCGCGGTCGAAGGTGCCGGGGATACCGCGGAAATCATCGTGGGTTTGGGCGTCGGGACCGTCGACACTGATGGCCATGCGCGAGATGCCGGCTTCCTTGAACTGGTCGATCGCCTGGTTGGTCAGCAGCGGTGTGGCCGAGGGCGTCACGTTGGTGCGCAGGCCGATCTTGACCGCGTAGCGCGCCAGGTCGAACAGGTCGGGCCGCTTGAGCGGGTCGCCGCCGGTGAACACCATCAGCGGCTCTCCGAAACGCCGGATCTCGTCCAGGAGGCGATAGCCTTGCTCAGTGCTCAGTTCCTGCGGGTGGCGCTCCGACTGGGCCGACGCACGGCAATGCACGCACGCCAGGTCGCATGCCTGCGTCACTTCCCAGATGACCAGCATCGGCGCTTGATCGAAGTTCATCCGCTCCTCCCGCTTCCGTCCTGGAAGACATAGCATGTCAGGGGCCACGGCTTGCGTACGTCAAATCGTTGAAAAATACAACGATTCGAAGCCCGAATCTCCGGCGCTGGGGCAAATCACCCACCCACTTGCGGCCGGCTGGCCCTTTGTTGTGCAATGGCCCCGAGCTTCCGCCGCTCGAGGAGGCGCAGACACCCGTCAAGCTTCGAATCCGCAAGGCCGGGACTGCCGAGCCGCCGATCGCCGCCCGTGAGATATTGGAAGTTGCTCCAAACATTTTGCAATTCTCAAACCGCCGGAGCGCGGAATGCCCGCTAGCGGCCTGTTCATCACCTTCGAGGGCATGGATGGCTCCGGGAAAACCACGCAGGCACGCCGGCTGGCGGCGCGGCTGCGCGGGTTGGGACGCACCGTGCTGGAAACGGTGGAGCCGGGAGGCACGCCGATCGGCGCCAAGATCCGCAGCATTCTGCTCGATGGCGCCAACCAGGAACTGTGCCCCACCGCCGAGCTGCTGCTCTACTTCGCCTCGCGCGCGCAAAACGTCGAGGAGTGGATTCTTCCGGCGCTCGAGCGCGGTGAAATCGTGCTCGCCGACCGCTTCACGGATTCTTCGCTGGTGTATCAGGGTTACGGGCGCGGGTTGGGCGCGGAAAATGTGATGGCGCTCGACCGCATCGCCTGCCGCGGCCTCAAGCCTCACCTCACGCTGCTGGTGGATATCGACGCCGAAACCAGCCTCGCCCGCGCTCGCGCCCGCAACCGGGCCGAGACAAGCCGCGAGACGCGGATGGACGAGCAAGCGATCGAGTTTCACCGCGAGGTCTACCGCGCCTACCATGAGCTCGCTGCGCGCGAGCCGGAGCGGGTGAAGCTGGTCAACGGCTGCGCCGGGATGGATGAGATCGAAGCCGAAATCTGGCGCCTGGTGAGCCCCTATGTTTGAAAACTTCTGGGGCAACGCGCACGTGACCCTGGCGCTGGAGCAGATGGTGAGGCAGGACCGGCTGGCACAGACGCTGCTCTTCGCCGGCCCGGAAGGCGTCGGCAAAGCCACCTTGGCGCGCCGCTTGGGCGCGCGCCTATTGCCCCATCCGTCGTTGATCGAGCACGACGATTTGAGCCTGGAAGCCAACCGCGAGGTAGTGGCCGGGCGCGAAAAATGGCCGGCCGACAAGCGCAATGAGGATCCGCTGCTGTTTTCCAGCCATCCCGATTTCGTCACCTTCCCTCCCGATGGCCCGCTGCGGCAGATTACCATCCAGCAGGCGCGCGAGCTGAAAGAGCGCGCGCCGTTCCTGCCGAACCAGGGTGCGCGGCGCATTTTTCTGATCGACCACGTGGACCGCGCCAACGACCAGGCCGCCAACTCGCTGCTCAAGACGCTCGAGGAGCCGCCGCCCCACCTGATCCTCATCATGACCGCGGAAAACGCCTACGATCTGCTACCCACCATCCGCTCGCGGGCCGTGCCGTTCCAGTTCACTCCGCTCGCGCGCGCGGAGATGGAGCAGTTCGTGCGGGCGCGCGCACTCGACCAGGAGGAGCGGCGCGTCGCGCTCGCCGCTGGCAGCCCGGGGCTGGCCGTCTCGCTCGATCTCGATGCCTATGACAGGCGGCGCGCCGCCATGCTGGCGCTGGCCAGAGTCGCCGCCGGCGCCGCGCCCTACAGCGCCTGGCTGCCGGTCTCCGAGACGATCGCCCGCAGCAAAAGCGAAAAGCTGGAGCTGCACCTGGAAGCGCTCTACGGCCTGCTGCGCGATCTGCTGATTCTGCGCGAAGGCGGCGGCGAAATCCGCAACCAGGATCTCCGCGCCGAGCTGGAAGGGCTCGCTACGCAAGTGGAATTCGCCTGGATACGCCGCGCGGTGACGCAGGTGGATGAAATGGTACGCCTACTGCGCCGCAACATCCAGAAATCGATTGCGCTCGATTCGCTGATCGTCACCCTCCGCGCGGCGTGATCCGCCGCACGCTTACCTGGCGCTCGCCGCCAGCACATCCCAGAATTCGGGGAACGAAACCGACGCCGCTTCGGCGCCTTCGATCACGGACGGGCCATCGCCGGAGAGCGCGCCCACGGCCAACGCCATCGCAATACGGTGGTCGCCGTGCGAATCGAACTCGGCGGCGCGGAACTTCTGCCGGCCGGGGATCGCCATTCCGTCCGGCAGCTCATCGGCCTCGATCCCCGCGCGGCGCAGGCTTTCGACCATCGTGCGGATGCGGTCTGTCTCCTTGATGCGCAGCTCGCTCGCGTCTCTCACCGTCAGCCCCTGCTCGGTCGCCGCGCCGAGCACCGCCAGCACCGGAATCTCGTCGATCAGCGCCGCGCTCAGCGCGCCGTCAATCGTGCCCCCGCGAAGCGCGGAATGCCGCACCACGACATCCCCCACCAGCTCGCCATTCCGGCTTGCGAGCTCCGGGATGCGGATATCGGCTCCCATCCCCACCAGGAAATCGAGCAGCGCCGAGCGCGTCGGGTTGAGGCCGACGCCGCGGATCGCCAGCTCCGAACCGAGCACCAGCAACGCCGCCACAATGAAAAACGCTGCCGAGGAGAGATCCGCCGGCACGGCCAGTTCGCGCGCCTCGAGCGTGGGCCGGCCGGCGATCGTGATGGTGCGGCGCTCCACGGTAAGGTCCGCGCCGAATTCGCGCAGCGCGATTTCGGTGTGGTCGCGGGAGCGCACCGGCTCGGTGACCACGGTCCGCCCCGCCGCGTAGAGCCCGGCCAGCAATATGCACGTCTTCACCTGTGCGCTCGGCACCGGCAGCGCGTAGTCGATGGCGTGCAATGGCGCGCCCGAAATCTCGATCGGCGGAAACTTGTCTTCGCGAGCGCGGATGCCGGCGCCCATCCGGGCGAGCGGCTCGATGATGCGCTGCATGGGGCGGCGCGACAGCGATTCGTCGCCCACCAGCCGGCTCGCAAACGGCTGCGCCGCCAGAATGCCGGAGATCATGCGGATGGTCGAGCCGGAATTCCCGGCATCCAGATCGCCCGCTGCCTGCCGCAGCCCATCCAGGCCGCGCCCGTGGATCAGGAACTCCGTTCCACTGCCTTCCACCTCGATGCCGAGAGCCCGCACGCAGCCCAGCGTCGAGTGGCAATCGGCGCCGGTCGAATAGTTGCGGATGCGGGTCGCGCCCTCGGCGATGGCAGCGATCAGCGCATACCGGTGCGAAATCGACTTGTCGCCCGGCAGCGTGATAACCCCCGATACCGAGGAAGCCGGTGTGATGATCTTTCTCATGCGGATCTTTCATTCTAGAGCGTCGGTGGGGGTAGCGTCGCCCGGCCCGGATGCACATCTTTCAGCACATGGATTGCACGCTGAAGACACGTCGACGATGATCCCGGCGCGGGACGCCCCGGAACATGCACCCCAAATCCCGCCTCTTCCGGGCAAACCTTCCGCGCAGAATTGCGTCTAACTATTGCATCGCTGCCGTATAAGGAGATACATGGCCCTCCTCTTCCATGACCTGCGCTACGCGCTCCGAAACCTGGCGAACGCGCGTGGATTCACCCTGGTTGCGGTCCTCACCCTGGCCATCGGCATCGGCGCCAACACCGCCATTTTCAGCATTATCGACACCGTCCTGCTGCGGCCGCTGCCGTACCGCAACCCGGACCAGCTGGTGCGCCTGAACGAAACCGAGGCGGCGCCGGGAAGGTACCCGTTCGCGGGGCCTGACTTCCTCGATTGGAAGACCGAGAACCGGACCTTGCAGGATATGACGCTCTTTGGCTGGCCGAATGACATGAACCTCAATGCCGGCGGGCACCCGGAACACGTGATCGCGCTGCCCACAGAGGCGAATTTCTTCAACTTACTCGGGGTCCAGCCGCTTTTGGGCCGAACCTGGGCCGCGGGGGAAGACGCACGGGGCAAGGACGACGTCGCAATCCTCGGCTACGGCCTGTGGCGCAGCCGCTTTGCCGGCGATCCCCACGTGGTCGGCCAGACCATCGAGCTCAACGCGCGCAAGTACACCGTCGTTGGAGTGATGCCCGCGAACTTCCGGTTCTTCCTCGAGTCACAACTCTGGGTTCCGCAGGTAATGGACGCCACCGCTCTGCACGGGCGCGGGAGCCACTGGGCGAATGTGATCGGGCGAATGAAACCCGGCGTCACGGTCAAGGCCGCGCTCGCCGATTTGAAGGTGGTCGCCGGGCGCCTGGAAAAACAGTATCCCGGGCCGAACGAAAAAGTCGGCGCGGCGGTCACTTCGCTGCGCGAGGATATGGTCGGCCATTCCAGCGACACGCTTTCGCTGATGCTGGGCGCCGTCGGCCTGGTGCTGCTCATCGCCTGCGCGAACGTCGCGAACCTGCTGCTCTCGCGGGCGCTGGCGCGGCAGAAGGAAGTGGCCATTCGCAGCGCGCTGGGCGCGGCGCGCTTCCGGCTGGTGCGCCAATTGCTCACCGAGAGCCTGCTTCTGGCGGTCGCCGGCGGCACGTTCGGCCTGCTGCTGGCATGGGGAGGCGTCGCGCTGTTTTCCCAGGCCAAGAGTTACGGGCTGCCGCAATTCAACGTGGTTCAGGTGAACGGCGTGGTGCTGGCCTTTACCTTCGCGCTGGCGCTGGTGACGGGCGTGCTGTTCGGGCTGGTTCCGGCGCTGCAGACGTCGCGGCCGGACCTTTTGGACGAGCTGAAGGGCGGCGCGGGGAGCCTGGTCAGCCCCGGCAAGCGGCGCCGGTTTACCAGCCGCGCGCTGGTGGCGGCCGAGATTGCGCTCTCCCTGGTGTTGCTGATTTCCGCGGGGCTGCTGCTCGAGGACTTCGCGCGCCTGCGCAGCCTGGATATCGGCGTCCGGCGCCAGGGCGTCTGGACGGCCGCCGTGCAACTGCCCGAAGCCGGCTATAAAACCGTGCGGCAGCAATACACCTTTTCGCAGGCTCTGCTCGAGCGCGTCCGGCGCGTGGCCGGCGCCGACGCCGTGGCCTTAAGCGACCATCTGCCGCTCGAGGGCGGCAGCAACTACTATGTGAAGCTCCGCGGGCAAACCGGGCCCATGAGCAACCGGCTGGTGGAATACCACGCCGCCTCACCCGAGTATTTTCGCGCGCTCGGTGTGCGCTTGCTTCAGGGGCGCATCTTTACCGCTGCGGAAATCGAGAGGGCCGTGGCCGCCTTCGAGCCCTTGATCCCGATTTGGGAAAGCGGCCGGGAACCGCTTGCCGCCCAGACGGAGGCCGTGGTCACGCCGTGCGTCATCAACCAGAGCATGGCTCGCTTCTTCTGGCCGAATGAAGACCCACTGGGAAAAATGTTCTCGCAGGGCAACGAACACGGGCCGTGGAAACAGGTTGTCGGCGTGGTGAGCGATGTGCGGCAGTGGGGCCTCACCGAAACGCCCAAACCGGAGGCGTTCGATCCGTTCGGTGGCGATTCGCGGCTGTTTCTGATCCTGCACACGTCCCTTCCGCCGGCCGCGGTCACGCCTGAAGTGCGGCGGGCGCTGGCGCAGGTCGATTCCGCCTTGCCCCTCTACAGCGTTCGCACCATGGATGAGGTGGCGGCGGGCCAGGCGGAGGGCCAGCAGTTCCTCAGCCTGCTGGTGGGTTCGTTCGCGGCGCTGGCGGCGCTGCTGGCCGCAATCGGAATTTACGGTGTGCTCTCCTACGCCGTCAAGCAGCGGACCCGCGAAATCGGCATCCGCATGTCGCTGGGCGCCAGCCGCGTCCGCGTGCTGAGCGAAGTGCTGTGGGAGGGAATGCGCCTCGCCGGGCTGGGCATTTTGGCCGGAGCCGCCGGCGCGTACGCCGCCGGCCGCGTGCTGGCGAGCCTGCTGCACGAGGTCAAACCGGGCGACCCCGTGATCTTCCTGGCGACCGCTGCGCTGCTCGCCGGCGTGGCTCTGATTGCGTGTTACCTGCCGGCCAGGCGGGCCGCGCGGCTGGACCCGATGGCGGCGCTGCGATACGAATAACGAGCGGCCCGCAGAATGCCGGGCGCTACTCCCTACCTGCGTCGGCCTTCCAGCCAAACGCATAGCGAAAGCCATTCGCCGCAATGCCGCGCAGCTCCGCTTCACTGAAATGAAGGGTGCGCGCTGCCAGGCGGTACTCGTCCACCAGCGTGCAGCCGAACATGGCGGGATCGTCGGTATTCAGCACGATCGGCACTCCCGCATCGTACAACGCGCGAATGGGGTGCTCTTCAACCCGCGCGACCACGCCGGTGACCAGGTTGCTAGTGAGGGAGATTTCGAGCGGGATGTCGCGATCGCGCAGATGGCGCAGCAGGCCGGGGTCGCGCGCGGCGGCGATGCCATGGCCGATCCGTTCGGCGCCCAAGCGCAGCGCGGCCCAAACGGATTCGGGGCCGCCGGTCTCGCCCGCGTGCGCGGTGAGATGCAGGCCGGCGGATTTGGCGTAGGCGAAGACTTCGCCGAACCATTCCGCCGGCCCCCGCTCCTCAGAACCGCCGATGCCGATCGCCACCACGCCGCGATCCCGCAGCGCGGCAGCCAGGCGGGCCACTTCCCACGCCGGCTCGACTCCGAACTGGCGCACCGCATCCAGAATCCAGCGCACCGTGACCGGAGAGCCCCGGGCAGCGTCGTGAATGGCGTCGAAGATGGGTCCGAATTCCTGCTTCTTCCAGAGCACCACGCCCGCGGCGATAATGATTTCGGCATAGCGCACATTCTGCGCGGCCAGACGTTCGAGCAGCCGGCGCGTGACCAGCGCATAATCTTCCGGGCGAGCCAGGCGCACTCCCACCGCTCCGAAGGCTTTCAGAAACGCGTTGAAATCCGGATAGCGGTAGATCGCACGCAGCTCTTCGAGCGGCGTGGCCGGGTCCAACTCGTGCAGCGTCTCGGGCTCCACAGACCCTTCCAGATGCAGGTGCAGCTCGGCCTTGGGCAGTTGCGCGGCAAAATCTTGCATACTCGGCTATTATTGAGGTTCGCATAAATGTTACGGGACCCAAGTCAGCTCTCATGACCGCGCCAGAAATTGAATCCATTGTGGGCGGGTATCACGGAGATGCCTTCCGGATTCTCGGCCCCCACAGCATTCGCAGGAAGGTCGGGCAGGCGCGCTGGGAAGTGCGCGCGTTCCTGCCGCAAGCCGAGACCGCCGAAGTGGTGATCGACGGCCAGGTGTGGCCGATGGAAAAACGGCACGCCGACGGGTTCTTCTGCGCCCAGCTAAGTGGCGATCCGCAGCGATACACCCTGCGCGCCCATTTGTGGGACGGACGCCAGACGGCGTTCGAAGATCCTTATCGCTTCGGCCAGTTGATCTCCGACACCGAGATCTACCTTCACGGCGAAGGCACACTCCAGGAAGCATACCGCGCGCTGGGTGCGCACGTGGTGGAAAACGAGGGCGTGCGCGGCGTCCGTTTCGCGGTGTGGGCGCCGAACGCGGAGAACGTGACCGTGGCCGGCGAGTTCAACGACTGGGACATTCGGCGCCACCCGATGCGGCGCCGCAACGGCGGCTTTTGGGAGCTCTTCGTTCCCGGCCTCGGTGAAGGCACTGCGTACAAGTACAACGTGCGTTCGCGCTTCGCCGGGCACCAGCAGCTCAAGGCGGACCCGTACGCGTTCCAGTGCGAAACGCCGCCCAAATCGGCGTCGGTGGTGTGGGATATCGACCGCTATCAATGGAATGACGCGGCGTGGCTGGAGCAGCGGGCCAAGACCGACTGGCTGAAATCGCCGGTATCGGTCTACGAAGTCCACGCCGAATCGTGGATGCGAGATCCGCAGGGCCAGCCGCTCACCTACCGCGAAATGGCGGTGAAGCTGGTTGAGTACGTCAAGCACATGGGCTACACGCATATTGAGCTGCTGCCCATCATGGAGCATCCGTACTCGGGTTCCTGGGGCTACCAGGTGATCGGCTATTTCGCGCCCACTTCGCGCTTCGGAACGCCGGACGATTTCCGCTACCTCGTGGATTGCTGCCATCAAGCGGGAATCGGCGTGCTGGTGGATTGGGTGCCGGGCCATTTTCCCAAGGACGCGCATGGGCTGGTGTTTTTCGATGGCACGGCGCTCTACGAACACGCCGACCCGCGCAAAGGCGAACACCGCGACTGGGGCACGCTGATCTTCAACTATGGCCGCAACGAGGTGCGCACTTTCCTGATTTCCAACGCCCTGTTCTGGCTCAAGGAGTACCACATCGACGGGCTGCGAGTGGATGCGGTGGCGTCCATGCTCTACCTGGATTATTCGCGCCAGCCGGGTGAGTGGCTGCCCAATCAGTTCGGGGGCAATGAGAATCTGGAGGCCATCGATTTTCTGCGGCGCTTCAATGAGCTGGCGCACCAGTCGCCCGGGGTCTTCACGGCGGCGGAAGAATCCACCGCGTTTCCCGGCGTTTCGAAGCCGGTCTATCTGGGCGGCCTCGGCTTCACCATGAAGTGGAACATGGGCTGGATGCACGATATGCTTGCGTACTTCAGCAAGGACCCGGTGTACCGCAAATTCGAGCACAATAGCATAACCTTCAGCCTGCTATACGCCTTCACCGAGAACTTCGTCCTGCCGATCTCGCACGACGAAGTGGTGCACGGCAAGAGCTCGCTGATCAACAAAATGCCGGGTGACGAATGGCGCCAGTTCGCCAACGCCCGCGCTTTCCTGGCCTACATGTGGGGACACCCGGGCAAGAAGCTGCTCTTCATGGGGCAGGATATCGGCCAGCGGGAAGAATGGAACAGCGCCGGCCAGGTCCGCTGGGAACTGCTCCAGTTCGACTACCACCGCAAGCTGCAGGTGTTGGTGCGCGAGTTGAACCGCCTTTACCGCGCCAACCCCGCGCTGTATCAGGTGGATTTTCACTACCGCGGTTTCGAGTGGGTGGACTTTCACGATTCGGCCAATTCGGTGATCGCTTTCCTGCGGCGCGCCGAAGATCCCAGGGACTTCATCCTTTTCTGTTGCAACTTTACGCCCGTGCCGCGAGCCGGCTACGAGTTCGGCGTACCGGAAGAGGGCTTCTACGAAGAGATTCTGAACACCGATTCGGAGCTGTTCGGCGGCTCGAACCTGGGCAATGGCGGAATCGTGTCCACGCGGCCGATTGCCATGCACGGGCATGAGTCAAGCATCGCGGTGACGCTTCCGCCGCTGGCGGTGGTGGCTTTTCGCAAAAGATAACGGACTCGGGCCGCCGCAGACGCGGAGTGACTGCGCGTCCTCAATCTCCGGGGCTGCGTATCCCTCAGCAGCGGGGGAGATGGTCGCAGCCGCCGGACATCCCGTCGATTACCCTCGTTGAGGAATCCGCCGCTGCTTGAGATCCCCGAGGCAGGTGGGGGAAGCGCGGGCGGCCACGCCCGCGGTTGCGTTTTTGCGGGGCGGGCCCGGCACTGAGCAACTCCCGAATCGTCCGGTTGGTCAGCGAGCAGCGTTCGACA
>Ga0335078_10016512_pt1 | contig 10956 bp, 13 predicted proteins | sample Lox_Sample_32_FD_206711 | JGI IMG/M metagenome (GOLD analysis project Ga0335078, IMG submission 206711) | Soil microbial communities from Loxahatchee National Wildlife Refuge, Florida, United States - Lox_Sample_3.2 | ecosystem: Environmental > Terrestrial > Soil > Wetlands | place: USA... | reverse complement strand
CACGGGCAAAGCGTCAGTCACTCCGCCGGCCCCCCACAGGAGGCGGAACGTCTAAGCCAGCAACATCTAATTAGACCAATTTTTGCGTGTGGAAAAGTGGGCGACTACTGTTCGCCCGCTTGCGCACCGACGTCCCGTTATTGTTCCTGCGCCAGCCAATCGATCCGCGCGACCGCCTCCGGGGTCAGCATCTTGCACAGCACGGGCAACAGACCCTTCAGGTCGGCTTCGAGTGTATACGGCGGATTGGCGACGATCAGGCCGGAGCCGGCGAGGCCGCCTTGCTGACGCGGCGCGTCCAGGCGAAGTTCGCAGCGCAGCATCTTGGCGATCGCGAGCCTTTGCAACCGCCGCGCCAGCGCTTCCCCCGCTTGGCGGTCCTTGATCGGATACCAGAGCATGTAAATGCCGCTCGGCCATTTGCGATGCGCGGCCGCAATCGCTGCGGACAGGCGCATGAAGTCGGCGGAGTCTTCGAAGGGCGGGTCGATCAGGAGGAGGCCGCGGCGCTCCTTGGGCGGGACATAGGCTTTGAGCGCGGTCCAGCCGTCGATCGCGATCACCCTGGCGCGGCTGTCGCCGCGCAATGCCGCCGCCAGCGCAGCGCCCGCGGACGGCTCGACCTCGCAGGCGATGAGCCGATCCTGCGGCCGCAGCAGGCCCCGCGCAATGACCGGAGAGCCGGGATAGACGCGCAGGTGACCGTCGCGATTGAGCGCGGCCACGGCGTCAAGATAAGCCGCCAGCGGCGGCGGCGGCTTTCCCCGGCGCGCAGCGTCCCAAATCCGCGCAATGCCGTCGCGCCATTCGCCGCCGCGGGTCGGCTCCGGGCCGAAGAGATCGTACCGCCCCGCTCCGGCATGGCTGTCGATTACGCGGAACGCCGCCGGTTTAAGCCGCAGATACAGCAGGATCAGTACCAGCACGGCGTGCTTGTGCACGTCGGCAAAGTTACCTGCATGGAACGCGTGGCGATAATTCATCGCGCACCGAACGTGAGGGCCCACAGCTTCCCGGCCCCGTTTGCGGTTGTCGAACTGCGCGAAAAAATGTGCAGCGCCCGCCGGCCGCGCATCCTACCGGCTCAGCCGCCACGCACCGGCGGCATCGCCACATGATCCCTATGGCAACCCCGCTTGGCGATCTGCGGGCATTCGCGGAATTGCAAATCCTTGGAGAGGCAAACCCTCACCCCAGTGAGCCGCTTCCTGTCGCAAGTGACGGCCATGTCGTCCGCCGTCAGGTCGGGATTGGCCTTGACGAAAGCGTCCACCACCTCGGCGGGCGTGACGGTGATCGTCTCCTTGAGATCGATGTAATTGGCCGGAGTTTTCACGACCGCGCGAGCTTTGCGCACGGTCTCAAAATAAGCTCGCGGCGCGAGCCCCGAGCAGGTGCCGTGCTTATCCCACTCGTTGAAGATGAGATGCGGCGCCGGCATCAGATCGAGCATGACGGAAACGATGGCACGATCGAGCCGCGGCGCGGGCACTTTGCAATATTCCGGAAAGCCTTTCTCGTATTGCGGCCACAGCCCGTGCACCACGAAGGAATAAGGTCGAGCGCCGCATTGCGGCCCGCCGGCACGACCCCCGCCGCGCTCGGCTGCTTCGGCGCAAAAGGATGGGGACCACGAGAGCGCGAGGACGTAGAAGTCGAACTGCCCAGGCTCGTTTTGGCGCGCGTCTTCCGCCCGAGCAGGGACCGACGCCATAACGAGAACGGCAAGAAATGCAGCAAAAACAAAGCGCTTTGTCATAACTACTCCCCCACTTTTCGTCCCCTGCAGCTTCAGTCTAGTGTCGGGTCTCGAACAAATCAAGAACAAACTGGGATCGCGGCATAGCAAAGGAATCGCCGTGCCGAGCCGGCGCGGAACATCTGCTGATTAGAAAAGGCTTGATCCGCCTGTCGGACCAAATAGGCTTGGCGGTAGCTCTCCCCGCCGGCAGCAAAGCGGATGGGTGCCTCTCGGCCTGCGGCAGCCAGTGATGCGGGAAACAAAAAGGACCTCGCGGCCAAAGATTGCCGGATTTAGGTGATTGACTGCTTGCGATAGACTTGCAGCGAGGCCGGTTGCGGCGATAATCCGCGATTGATCGGCAACGCCAGTCCAGGGGTGAGATGATGAGGTGGCTAATCGCAGCAGCAGGCATCGCGCTGACGACGGCGAGCGCTCAAGCGCAAGTCAGCGCCCCCGGCGTAGTGCCCGGCGGAAGCCAAATCGGCCAGCACGCGGCGCAGCAGTCGGAGCGGGGATCCGACCAAAGGAGCGAAGGCCAGAGGAAGAAAGAAGAGAAGGCCTACAACTCTGCGCTTCGCAACCTGCCCGACAAGCAATACGACCCGTGGCACGGGGTGCGCTGAGTCCTTCAGGACGATCGGCTATCAGGGCCGAGCTGCCCGGCAGTGGGGCTCGTAGGCGCGTTCGCGATCAAGCCCTACGACACAGAAATTCACGCCCCAGTCGGCGCCGATCAGCCCGGTATCCTCGGCGATCGAGTAGTAAATCCGGTGCCGCACGCCATCGCTGATCAAGGCCGTACCGGAGCAGAAGCGGCGCGGAATGGATTGCGCCGCCCAGGGCAGTTCCGCGTTCTCATGGATGTTTTCGATGCCGAGGATCTGAAGCTCGGAGTTCCAGAACGCCCGCTCTGTGGTCCGGAAGTCGCCGATGATGCGGTCGAGGGCGGGGGCATAATCGCACGTCGGTACGATGCGATCGTACCGCGGGCCCGAGAGCCAGAAGTTCTTCTCGAGCCAGCTTTCGGCCCGTGGCTGTGACAGAGACGCCACGCAGAGCGCGAACGCAAGCGCAACCGAAGCGATCCGGCCGGACATAGCCCCTCTGGCCTCCTGGCCCCTTGCCAGCAGAAACCGCAACCGTGCCGCGTCGGACTCCTGCGGTCAAGGCCGCAAAGTACAAAACGCAGAACGTAGGCGGGCAACGTGGCCGCCGAGCCACGATGCAAGCGATACATTTTGTGGATTTCGACCGAGCGGTGGCACGAGATTCGGCCAGCGAAAGCGAGAGCGCTTTCCAATGCCGGCGCCAGCCTCTAGAGTTACGCTGGTTCGCGCGAGCGATGCGGAGGGCCAGCAATGCTGAGAAAACCCCTGGTAGCCATTGCGCTGAGCGTCGTCGCCGGCACGGTGGCAGCGGCGGGCGTGGCGCTGGCCGACCCAGGCCCGGGAATCACCGGCAATGACACCGGCGGTATCATCCCCTACTCGCCCGACGTGAGGCACATTTACCGCGCCATGGCCGCCGACTATTGCGCCCGCTGGGGCCGCCTGTCGCACGTGACCAGCGTCCAGCGCAGATATGGCTATTACATCAGCTTCGTCTGCATCGATCGCCCCGGCGTTATCCACTGACTTTCCGATCGCGACGCGGTGGCCCGGCACCACGGGGATCAGCGCCAGTCACCGGCGACGGCTTGCACCAAGGTCAACGCGGCGACTGCCGCGGTATCGGCGCGCAGGATCCGCGGCCCGAGCGACAGACGGACCACGTTTACAAGCTTAAGCAGGGCGGCGCGCTCCTCCTCCGCGAAACCGCCTTCGGGGCCGATCAGGACCGCGAGCGGCGCACGCGGCACGGCGGCGAGCGCGGCGACTGGATCGGCCAGTTGAGCATCCTCGTCGCAGAATATGAGCCAGCGCGATGCCTCGCGTTCGGCAAGAAACCGCGCAAACGCCGCCGGTGGAGCGACTTGCGGCAGAGAAAGAATGCCACATTGCTCTGCGGCCTCGATGACATTGGCACGCATGCGCTCGACATTGATGCGCGCGACCTGCGCGTGGCGGGTGAACACGGGCTGCAGCAGCGAGACACCGATCTCGACCGCCTTCTGCACCATGTAGTCGAGGCGAGCCGCCTTGAGCGGCGCGAACACGTAGTGCAAATCGGCTGGCGCGGTCTGCGTGCGCGTACGCGCACCCACGATGAGATCCGCCGTGCGCTTTTGAGTTGTTAGCGACGCGCTCCATTCGCCGTCGCGGCCGTTGAAGACGAGGACGCGATCGCCCGCTTTCAGGCGCAAAACCCGGCCGAGATAGTGCGCCTGCGCGCTTTGCAGCGCTACGGTCGCGCCCTCGCCGAGCGGTTGTTCGACGTAAAGGCGAGGATGGCGAAAATCATAAGCGGGCATGGGAAATGGGCAAAATCTCAGCCATAATGATTGAAGTGCCGCTGTGAAAACTCCAGTACGGAACCGCCGGGGGCATTGCTATTTCGGTGGTCGAGACGTTCTGCCGCCTTGTCGCCGAAATCAACGAGCCATTAAATACTGGCGCGGATAGTTTCCGCGAGTTCCGCGCAGAGTCGGGGAAAGCCAGGGGGAATCGAGAAGGGACTTGATCATGCAGCGGAGCCTCGCCACCACTCTCGTTGTGCTGGTTGTCGCACTCCCCAGCGTGGCCTTCGCGCAGGCCCGAATGCAGTGCACCGATTTCCTCAAGCTGCGCGACGAGGCGCAGCAGAAGGCCCTCGCCGTGCGCACAGCAACCGAGCATAAGGCGGAGCGCAAGGAAATCTGCACGCTGATCCAGCGGTTCGCGGCCGCCGAAGAATCCGTCTTGAAGTTCCTGGTGGCCAACAAAACATGGTGCTCCATCCCCGATCAGGCGATCAAGCAGGCCAAGATCGGCCACGAGCGAACCCTGAAGTTCCGCACCTTGGCATGCTCCGAGGCTCCGGCGGCGCGTCCGAAGCAGCCGACCTTGAGTGACGCTATTGCCACGCCGTCCATCGATACGGCGGGCAATACCAGAACCGGCCGCGGCACGCTCGATTCCCTGACCGGCAACCCCCTGGCCAAATGATTCGAGCGGCCGGTTCGGTCGCTGACGCGACCGGCAATTGGGTCGACACGCTCGCTCCGGCATGGACCCGACCTTACCTGCGGCTGGCAAGGCTCGACCGGCCCATCGGCTCCTGGCTTTTGCTGTTGCCGTGCTGGTGGTCGACAGGGCTCGCGGCGATTGCCGGCCAAGGCCTCAAGCCCAGCCTGGTGCATCTGGTCTTGTTCTTCCTCGGCGCGTTCGCCATGCGTGGGGCAGGCTGCACCTGGAACGACATCGTCGACCGCGATCTCGACGGCAGGGTGGAGCGCACCCGTTCGCGACCGATCCCGTCCGGCCAGGTGAGCGTCGCCCAGGCGGCGATCTTCCTTTTGCTGCAATCTCTTGTCGGACTTGCCGTGCTTCTTGTCTTCAACGCGTTCACGATCGCGCTCGGCATCGCTTCGCTGGCAATCGTCGCGGTGTATCCGTTCATGAAGCGGATCACCTATTGGCCGCAAATCGTGCTCGGTCTCGCCTTTTCCTGGGGGGCCCTGATGGGCTGGGCGGCCGCTTTCGCCCGTCTCGATCTGCCCGCTCTCGTCCTCTACGCCGGATCGATCGCGTGGGTAATCGGCTACGACACGATCTACGCTCACCAGGACCGCGAGGACGATGCGCTCATCGGCATCAAATCGACGGCGCTTCTGTTCGGCGACCGGACCAAGCCGATGCTGGCTGTGTTCTACGGGCTGGCGGTTGTCCTGCTGGGCGCGGCCGGCTTTGCGGCTGGCGCCGGTCTTCCCTTCGCAGTGGGGCTCCTCGCTTTTGCCGCGCACCTCGCCTGGCAGATCAGGCGGCTCGACATGACCGATCCCGATATCTGTCTCGCTCTCTTCAAATCCGACCGCGACGCCGGATTGATCCTGTTCGCCGGATTCCTTGCCGACGCCGCATTGCGGCGCCTCGCCTGATCGACGTCTAATGTCAACGCCTCACGTGCGGGCGATGATCTCGCGCTCGCCGCGATAAACGACGGAAGCGTTGCGCGGTGCTCCCGGCCGGCGCCGCAAAAGAGCCATTGGACGGCGGCGCGCGATGGCCGTGCGACGGCGGCGGCGCCATGCCGGCGCGTCAATGCGCAAGGCGCCCAGGCGCGCGAACGGCTCGTAAAGGCTGCCGTCGCGCTCGGCGACGAGAAGCGGGAGCCCGAGCACCCGGCCCCACGACTGCCATTCGGCCAGGACCTCGTCACTTTCATCGGAGCAAAAGAGCGGCAGTGACAGCGCCGGATCGCCATGCTCGAGCACAACGGCGGCGCCATCCGCGATCTCATCTGCCCTCTCGCCAAGCCGGATCGCAACGCCGCGAAACGCCGACACCGGCAGATTCAATGCCATGCGCATGCCGCGCACCGACCGTCGCAGAACCACACGCTCGCGATGCAGATCGACGATGCGCCGGCGCTCGTCGGCCGCCTCGTCTGCGGCTTCGAAGCGCACGGGCAGAGAGAAGGGGTCGAGCCGCGATGCACGGCTCGACCCGGCAGCGATCCTGCCGGCTTCCATTCGACGCCTCGAAACTCAGCTCCCCGCCGGGCTGTTGCCGCCCGGTTTCCGCGGAGAATGGCAGAGGCCGGTCGCAGCGAGCTTAAGATCCCTGGTTAAGAGGTCGTATTTGGCCTGCAAACGGGTTGCATGATTGACGAGCGGTTGATTGCCTCACGGCAAACCGCGCATTTCGAGGCGCCGAAGCGGCCATTTGCCTGGGTTGAACTGGGTCGCAAGCGGCCACATCTTGGCGATAGGTTCATTCACGCATAGCGGCACTTTGCATGAGCTCCCTTCTCGACCAATCTGTCCTTTCAGACCTTGCCGAACGTCTTGTCGCCGCTGCGCGGCGGGCCGGCGCCGACGCAGCCGATGCGCTCGCCGTGCGCGCGATCTCGCTGGCCGTCGAGGTGCGCGACGGAGGGATCGAGGAATCGCAGCGGTCGGAAGGCGACGACCTCGGCCTGCGCGTGCTCGTCGGCCGCAAGCAGGCTGTCGCGTCCACCAATGATCTGCGCGGCGACGGCTTCGATACGCTGGCCGAGCGCGCGGTCGCCATGGCGCGCGCCGCTCCCGCGGACCGGTTCGCCGGGCTCGCCGATCCGGCACTCCTGGCGCAGACATTGCCGGCGCTCGATCTGCTCGATCCCGAGATGCCGGGCGTCGAAGCGCTGGAAAAGCGCGCGCGCGACGCGGAAGTAGCGGCGATGGCGGTGCCTGGCGTTACCAAATCAGGCGGAGCCTCGGCGTCTGCCGGCATCAGCGGACTGGTCCTCGTCACCAGCCACGGCTTCCGTGGCGCGACGATCGCTTCGCATCACGGCGTCTCAGTGTCAGCCATTGCCGGCAACGGGACGGGAATGGAGCAGGACTACGATTTCAGCTCGACCCTGCATGCTGCCGACCTTGAACACGCCGACGTTATCGGGCGCCGAGCCGGCGAGCGCGTGGTCAAGCGCCTCAACCCCCGCAAAGTGACAACCCGGCGTGTGCCGGTCGTTTTCGATACGAGAGTCTCCGGCTCGCTGGTCAGCCACCTCGCAAGCGCGATCAACGGCAGCGCGATTGCTCGAAAGACCAGCTTCCTGCGGGAAAAGCTCGGCGAGAAGATCTTCAGTTCGGGTATCGAGATCGTCGACGACCCGCTGCGGCCGCGAGGATTGCGGTCGCGGCCGTTCGACGCCGAGGGAGTCGCGGGCCGCCGGCGCAAGCTTGTGGCGGACGGCGTGCTCAAGACCTGGATCCTCGACTGCGCGACGGCGCGCGAGCTTGATCTTGAGACCACCGGCCACGCGCAGCGCGGCGTATCGTCGACCCCCTCGCCCGGCGCCAGCAATCTCCATATGGAGCCCGGCGCCAAGACCCCCGAAGAACTGATCAGGGACATCGAAGACGGTTTCTTTGTCACCGAGTTGATTGGCATGGGGGTCAACATGGTGACCGGCGATTACAGCCGCGGCGCAGCCGGATTCTGGATCGAGAACGGCGAGCGCACCTTTCCGGTCAGCGAGGTCACGATCGCGGGACACCTTTCGGAGATATTTGCGGGCCTTGAGCCGGCCAACAACCTCACCTTCCGATACGGCACCAACGCGCCCACCTTACGCGTCGAGGGACTGACAGTTGCCGGTCACTGAGGTTGTCGAGCCTGCGCAGGCGGCCGCGCGCCTCGCCGAATGCGTCCGAGAAGCTGGTGCGCTCGCACTGACGATGTTCGGTGTCCCGATCAAGACCTGGACGAAAGGAGGCTCCTCGCCGGTGTGCGAGGCCGACATTGCTGTCGACCGATTGTTGCGCGAACGCCTGATGGCGGGCGCAAGCGGCTTCGCCTGGCTCTCCGAGGAAAGCGCCGACGATCCCTCACGGCTTGAGGCTCGCTATGTCTGGGTCGTCGACCCGATCGACGGCACCCGCGCCTATATCGCTGGGCTGCCGGACTGGACCATCTCGGCCGCCTTGGTCGAGGCTGGACGGCCGATCGCGGCTTGTCTCTACGCCCCGGCGATGGACGAGTTCTTCATGGCGATCGCCCAAGGAGGAGCAACGCTAAACGGCGAAGCGATCGCGGCAACGCCCGGCGCTTCGCTCGCAGAGGCCCGGATTGCCGGACCCAAGCCGATCCTCGAACGCCTCGCCGCGGTCGCGCCGCCCTTCACCATCATGCCGCGCGAGCGCTCACTCGCGTTGCGGCTCGCGCGTGTTGCGCAGGGTTCGCTCGACGCCGCAATCGCCGGCGGCAACAGCCACGACTGGGACCTTGCGGCCGCCGATCTTTTGGTGCACGAAGCCGGCGGCGCGATGACGCCCTCCGGCGGCGGCCCTGTTTTGTACAATCGGACAGTGCCACGGCACGGGATGCTCGTCGCGGCCGGCCGGGACAGGCACGCGGCGCTGGTCGATCTTTTCGCGGATCGGCGGCTGGCGCAGATGTAATCTCGCGAACGGGCCCGGCTCGCGCCGAACTATTCATGCCAGACAGCACGCCCCGGCAAGCACCGAAGCAACTGCTTCACCTCGTCTTCGGCGGCGAACTCGAGAGCTTCGAAAGGAACCAGTTCAAGAATATCGACAAGCTCGATATCGTCGGGATTTACCCAAATTACGCCAGCGCCTATGCGGCATGGAAAGCAAAGGCGCAGCGCACGGTCGACAACGCGGAAATGCGCTACTTCATCGTCCACCTGCACCGCCTGCTCGATCCGGAAACCCATACGCCCTAAGCCGCATCGCGAGGCAAAACCGCAGCAAGCGGCCAGCGTTGAACCGCTCGCCACCGCGTGCGGCTTAAGACTACTTGGAGAAGGCGCAGATTGAATGCGCCGGGCATTTGAAGCGGATCATGCAAATTGGTAATCTTTTGCATTAAGGTTGGACATATTCGGGGGGCATCGACGGGTTGCCGGCATGGAGTGCCGTGCGGCCGACTAAATTCAGAGGGTTGCGATGGCTGTTCCGGCTCGCCTGTTCTTCCTCGTCCTCGCCGGCGTTCTCGCCGCGGCCGGTGCGTCCGCTGACACGATCCCGGATACGGCGTCGAAATGGGGATTGCTCGGTACCTGGCGGGTCGATTGCAGCAAGCAGGCGAGTTGGACCGATCCAGACCTTAGGTACGTCGTCAGAGGCGACAAGCTCTTCCACGACCGGGAGTTCGGCGATCGGCGGGATTCGAATGCGGTGTTGTCGGCGACGATTACTCCAGATAACGCGATTGAGTTGGTAATCAGGTTCGATATGCTCTCGCAGACGCGCCAGTGGACATACGTGAAGCAAAGTGACGGCCGCATCCAGGCCGTCTCAAACCGAAACGTCGACAACAACGAATACACCGTTCGCGACGGCAAATACCTGGCCAACGGCAACGCCACGCCGTTGCAGTCCCGATGCCGCTGATCGTGATCGGGCGGCGAGGCCCGTCGTCGGATTTGATCTGCGCGGCGTAACGATTTGATGTGCAGCAAGCTTGACCGCGAACAACCGGCGGCGCTTGGCCGACCCCTTGCCATGTCAAGACCCGATCACCCGCCGGCTGCGGTCGAGGATTGCGGGCGGCGTCGCAGCGGGCGAATATGTGCGCGTCGATGGCGCTGAGAACGATTTTCAATTTCTCGATCGCCCGCTCGGGAGATGCCGCAACGCTGCGGTTGCTCGCCGTGACGAGCCAGGCGATCGGCCGCACCGGGTAGGCTAGCGTGCGCGATCGTCTGCCGCTCGCCTTGCGAGCTTATCGACTCGCGTCCCTGGCCGCTGCGCCGGCAGCGCCGCAGTTTCTGGCGTGGCGCGTCAAGCGCGGCAAGGAAAATCCCATGCGCTTGCCCGAACGCTGGGGCGAAGCGGGCGTACAGCGCCCGCCCGGGCCGCTTGTTTGGGCGCATGGCGCCAGCGTCGGCGAGATTCTTGCCGTAATTCCCCTCATCGAGCGCATCCGCGCGCAAAGCCTCGCCGTCCTTGTCACGTCCGGGACCGTGACCTCCGCCGCTCTCGCCGAGCAGCGCCTGCCCGCGGGCACCATCCATCAGTTTATTCCGATCGATGCGCCAGGATTTGTCGGGCGGTTCCTCGACCATTGGCAGCCCGACCTCGCCTTGTTCGTGGAGTCCGACCTGTGGCCCAATCTGATCCTGGCTTGTGCGCAACGCACTGTTCCGATGATCCTTATCAATGGTCGTCTGTCCGAGCGCTCTTTCAGACGTTGGAAGCGGCTTCCTCACGCCATCGCCGCGCTGCTCGCCCGATTTGAGCTTTGCCTCGCCCAATCCGCAGCCGATGCGGAACGCTACGCGCAGCTTGGAGCGCCGCGGACACGTAGCGTCGGCAATCTGAAGCTCGACGTCCCGGCCCCGCCCGTCGAAGAGGCAGCGCTGCGCCGCCTGAGATCGGCCGTCGGCGCGCGAAACGTCATCGCTGCCGCGTCTACGCATCCGGGCGAAGAAGCTGCGATGATCAACGCCCATCGCCTGTTGCAGGCCACATACCCGTCGTTGCTGACGCTGATTGCGCCGCGCCACCCGGCTCGCGGCGCCAGCATCGCCGAGGCCGCAAGAGCGGCCGGGCTTTCTGTCGGTTTGCGCTCGCGCGGCGATCTGCCAACCGCCGACGTCAGCGTCTATGTGGCCGACACGCT
>Ga0335078_10016511_pt1 | contig 10956 bp, 9 predicted proteins | sample Lox_Sample_32_FD_206711 | JGI IMG/M metagenome (GOLD analysis project Ga0335078, IMG submission 206711) | Soil microbial communities from Loxahatchee National Wildlife Refuge, Florida, United States - Lox_Sample_3.2 | ecosystem: Environmental > Terrestrial > Soil > Wetlands | place: USA: Florida... | reverse complement strand
GACCTCGTTGAGATCTTTGGCCCACATGAAATTGGTTTGCATGAATTGATTTTTGGCCTGCTCGATGACCCCGCGCACCAGCGGCTGGTACATCTGAGTGGCGCCCTTGATCTCAAGGATCTGCTTGGCGATCAAGATGGCGGCTGGAGACGGGGCCGGACGCTGCGCCGGCGCTTGAGCCAAAGCGGGCTTCGCGATTGCAATCAGCATCAGCGCGGCAAACGCAAGCAGCGTGTGGCGCGTAGAGAGACGGACGATCATAGACGCACTCCCTTTTGAGGCTTGAGATCAAGGCCGCTCGACGATACGCACCCCGGCCGGACCCGCGATAATAGCAGCCCGCGCTAGGCCAATGAACAAGCCGTGTTCCATGACGCCGGGGATTGCAGACAGCCGCGCCGCAAGGGCCGCGGGATCCGCTATGCGCTGCAATTGGGCGTCGATCAGCCAGTGCCCGCTATCCGTGACGAAAGCATGACCATCCGGGGTTTTGCGCAGCGGAGCAGGTCCTGCACAGCCCATTTCGGCTGCAACGCCCTCCACTGCCAGACGTGTCACGGTAGCCCCGAACGGTACGATCTCGATGGGCAACGGGAAGTGCCCGAGAACGTAGACCCATTTCGACTCGTCGGCGATCACAACCATTTTCATGGATGCCGCCGCCACCACCTTCTCGCGAAGCAGTGCCCCGCCCCCACCCTTGATCAGATTCAAGTCCGGCGCGATCTCGTCAGCACCATCGACGGTTAAGTCGAGCTCCGGTGTCGCGTCGAGGGTGCTGAGTGCAATTCCCAGCCTCTCGGCCTGCGCCCGCGTGACCTCTGAGGTGGGCACGGCCACCACATCGAGGCCTGCGCGGACGCGTTCGGCCAATAACTCAACGAAGTGGGCGGCGGTCGAGCCGCTGCCCAAGCCAAGCCGCATGCCCGGACGCACAAACTCAAGCGCGCATGCAGAGGCGGCGCGCTTTTGCGCTTCTACATCCATGACTGTCCTGGTGGCCTCCCGAGGGGCGATCGACTGCCCAGGTATCTAGCGCCGTTCCGGTGGTGAGCCTAGCGCTTTGCTTGCGCGGCTCTCCGCCGCCCGCTAGGCGAACGGCATGCTGACCATCGTCTTTGATCTCGACGGCACTCTCATCGATACGGCGCCCGACCTCATCGACACACTCAACCTCATTCTCGGGCTAGAAGGCCTGCCGGTCATCCCGTATGCAGTCGCGAGGAACATGATTGGAGGTGGCGCTAAGGTCATGATCGAGCGCGCACTCATCGAAGAAGGGCGCGCCTGCTCCACGAAAGAGGTCGACCACCTCTACAAGACCTTCGTCGTCCACTATGCAGCGCATATCGCCGATCGCTCCCGCCCTTTCCCAAAACTGGAGGCAACGCTCGAAGGATTGACGGCCGCGGGCCACCGGCTTGCTGTGTGCACGAACAAGCTCGAATGGCTATCGATCCGGCTTTTGCAAACGCTCAAGCTGGCGCAACATTTCGCAGCGATCTGCGGTCAGGATACATTCGGAATACAGAAGCCCAATCCGGATATATTTCGGCGCACTGTTCAACGCGCCGGTGGCGATCCGATCCGGGCACTCATGGTTGGCGACTCAAAAACCGACATTGCCACTGCCCGCGCCGCCCACGTGCGCGTCATTGCCGTGGACTTCGGTTACAGCGAAGTCCCTGTCAAAACGCTCGGGCCGGACCGAGTCATCAGTTCGTACGCCGAGTTGCCGGCGGCGATCGCAGAACTGACGACCGAACAGCCTTAGGCAGACTGCGAGTCGGGGCGGCACAACGGTTACCAAAATCGCCTGGCGGCCCGAACATCGTTAACAGAATCGTACCGATGGGCTATTGGCTGAGCAAACCCGCTCCCAACGCGCGCGGACAGGTAAGTTACTCCAGGCATTCGCCTTTTATGGTTTGACCAGGGCGGCTTGGCGGCGCGCGGCGGCATCCATTTGCCCTCCTCAAGGCCGCGGTAACCGTCTGTTAGCGTTTACAGGGTTTACCGAGGCCGTAGGCGGGCCTACGGTTCAACTTTCGGGACGGAGAGGGTCATGTCACGCGTCGAACTCATCGTCGCCGCCACCGCGGCAGTTATGGGCGTTGCGCTTGGAGGTTGCTCGGGCGCCATGCCGGAATGGATGTCTTCCCAACCATCAGGCCCGCAGGTGCAGTCTCTGCGCTTCGAATCCGACCCGCCGGGCGCCGAAGTGCGCACGGCCAAGGGTGGAACGTGTCAGACACCCTGCGCACTGCCTGTGCCCGCAGAGAACCAAACCATTGCATTCGCCAAGCCGGGCTTCGAACCGCAAGCGGTGCAAGTCATCGCTCGAGAATCCACCGATCAATCGTATTTCTCCAGCATGTTTGGCGGACAGCCACCCCGGACCCTGGCTCCCAATCCAGTACAGGTGGTGATGATCTCGGAGCCCCCACCTCCGCCACCGAAGACGAAGCATCATAAGTCTGTCTCCAGAGCCCGGACGGCAGCCAGGACGGCGCCGCCAGCGGCACCTCCAACCATCACGCCAAGAGAGCCAATGGCGCAGCCAGCCTCAGCGCCATTCCCGGCGCCTGACCCACAGCCCGCTTCGTCGCCCTTCCCGGCGCCACAACAGCCGGCTTCATCGCCATTCCCGCCGCCACCGCCAACCCACTGACGGCGCCCATCGCGGCAACGACTTGAACGCTGGGGGATAGCGCGGCCGTCGGGGGACGGCCGCGCTTACTATTTAGCCGCCTGCGCGAGGGGCTCGCCTGGACCGCCGGGGCTGCATCCGGCACAATAATTGACTATGTAAGTTTGAAGCCCGCCCGGACGGAAATACTCGGGCGGCGTAAGGCCATGCCAGGAAGGCAGACGCGAAAACATGCCGATCGATCAAGCAGCCGTAGCTGAATTCGACCGAGCCGTCAGGCGTCCCGCGCTTGTCGATCCATTTGGCCGCGACATCACCTATCTGCGGGTCTCGGTCACCGACCGCTGCGATTTCCGCTGCGTCTATTGCATGGCGGAAAACATGGCCTTCCTGCCCAAGGCCGACATTCTCTCTCTTGAGGAGCTGGATCGGCTCTGCTCGGCCTTTATCGCGCGCGGCGTACGCAAGCTGCGCCTGACCGGCGGCGAGCCGCTGGTCCGCCGCGGCATCATGACGCTATTTTCCTCGCTATCGCGTCATCTGCGCACTGGCGATCTCGACGAGCTTACTCTGACGACCAACGGCTCTCAGCTCGCCAAATACGCCAAGGAAATAAGGTCGCATGGCGTTCGGCGCATCAATGTGTCGCTCGATACGCTTGACGCGGGGAAGTTCCGCGCGATCACTCGCTGGGGTTCCTTGGATCAGGTGCTTGCCGGCATCGACGCCGCGCAAGACGCCGGGCTGAAGATCAAGATCAACGCCGTCGCGCTGAAGGGCGTCAATGACGGCGAATTCCCGCAACTGATCGAGTGGGCCCATAGCCGCGGCATGGATCTGACGCTGATCGAGGTGATGCCGCTCGGAGAGATCGGAGAAGGCCGTCTCGATCAATATCTGCCGCTGTCAATCGTGCGCGCGCGGCTCGCGGAACGATACCAGCTCGAGGATGTCGACTATCGGAGCGGCGGGCCGGCGCGGTATGTGCGCGTCGCGGAGACTGGCGGGCTCCTCGGCCTTATCACGCCGCTAACCCATAATTTCTGCGAGTCCTGCAACCGTGTGCGGGTAACGTGCACCGGCACCCTCTACATGTGCCTCGGCCAGGAGGATGCCGCCGACCTGCGCAAGCCGCTGCGCGCCTCCGAAAGCAACGACCTGCTTTTCGCCACCATCGACGACGCGATTTCGCGCAAGCCGAAAGGCCACGATTTCGTTATCGACCGCCGCCACAAACGGCCGGCCCTGGCGCGGCACATGAGCGTCACCGGCGGCTGATCAGACCTTTGGCTACTTGCCGCTGGCCGCAACCCCGCCGGATGAGGTGCGTTTGCCGTCGAACCATCACGGCTGTACGGCTAAGACAAAAGCGTCCACGAGCGATTTGTTGCGCTTCAAATCAAAACCTTCCTTATGAAAGACTCCAGCGCGCAATTCGGGAAGCCTGGGGAGAATTCGCTCGTTCGCGATAACCAAGTTGGGGGAGATCTCAAACTTTACGCGATCCAGCGTTACCATCACGCCGAGACCAGCCTCGGCGGCGGCAGCGAGATTCCACAGGTCAACGGCGCTGAAAACGATTCTGTATGGCACATTGCTGTCCTCAAACAGGTCCAAAACCCTGCGATCGATGTACCCGGCCTCACGGCTCAGGTAGGGAATAGGCTCGTCGTCCCGCAAAGGACAATGCTGCGCGCGCACCCAAACGAGTTTTTCCGCCCATTCGGTAATAAGGTTGCGCCGCGCGTCTGACTGGGAGAACATGAGAACTAAGTCCACGTATCCGGAGTTGAGCTTCTCCACCAAATACTGCGCGTTGCCGCAGATAAATCGGAAGCCCGCGATACCCGCTGTCGGCAACTTGCCGACGACGTTGGTCAGAACCGCACGCACGAACAGGCTCTGGACGCCGATATACAGCGTTTCCCCCTTAGGCACCCGGCCGGCGATCGCGATGACTTGATCATTGAGCGTCAAAACCCGGCGCGCGTAGCTTTCCACCACCGACCCGAGCGTCGTAGGGCCCACGCCTTGACCCTTTTTCAGAAAGAGATTGCCACCGAGCATTTTTTGCAGGCGCTTCATTTGCGCACTGATGGCCGGCTGGGTCAGTTTTAGCTCATGGGCGGCTTTGGTGAAGCTGCCCTGGTCGCAAATCGCAACGAAGGAGCGAAAGAGCTCAGTCGGAATGTTCGGATTCATAATCGGTATCACAAATGGTCGGTGGCGCGACTGTCCCTCCGCCCCTACGGAGCATGATGGCACAATAAACGCGCGCTATACAGCCCCGCGTTGAATTGTTCCGCGGATACCTGGCAGACGTTGTCCTTTGGATTGACATCAATTATTTCTCCACACGTCGCTCGTAATGGACAACTCTGCGTCCGTGTGAACGACCGAGGACCCGTCTCGATGGTCGGATGTGAAATGCGTAAAGCGCGGCCGCTACTTGCGTTGGTCTTTCTTGGGTTGTCCGTTATTTCCTGCCAAGCGGAGGGATATCCCGACAGGCCGATCCGGATCGTCACCCCCTATGCAGCCGGCGGTACCGTCGACGTGTCGGCGCGTATCGTGGGGGAGGAGCTCGGCCCGATTCTCGGCCAGCAAATAGTTATAGAAAGCAAGGTCGGCGCAAGCGGCATGTTCGGCGCGAGCGTCGTCGCCAAGGCCCCGGCGGACGGCTACACGCTTTTTTTCTGCTCGGGTGATGTCATCACGCTTGCAGCGCTGAAGCCGCGCATGGATGTCGACGTGAAGACTCAGTTGCTCCCGATCGCAATGGTCAACGGCAATCCGATGCTCATTGTCGCTAATGCGAAAGCACCGTTCAACGACGTGAAGGAAATGGTGCAGCTAGCCAAAGCGAGTCCGCATCCACTGAACTACGGCACACTCGGGCGGGGCACCATCAGCGACGTTTTGGGACAATGGATTGCGATTGAGACCGGAATAAAGCTGCAGCCGATCCCTTATCAGGGAGGCTCGCAAGCCGCGATTGGAGTCGCCGGGGGCGAAATTACGCTCGGCATCTTCTCGCCGCCCGCGGTTTATCCGAGCCTTGTCGATGCAGGTAAAATCAAAGTGCTTGCCATGACCAGCAAGGATCGTTTCTCCCACCTGCCATCCTCATGGCCAACACTGATTGAGAGCGGATTGCCGATCGAAGCGCTGAATTGGCAGGGTGTATTTGCGCCGGCGGGTACGCCCAATGCCATCGTTGCGCGGCTCGACCAAGCCTTACGACAAACCCTCCAGGACCACAGTATCGCCAAGCGCATGAATGCCTTGGGAACGGCGCCCCAATACCTGCCTCAACCGGCATTCATAGAGAGAATCCAAGCTGACACAGCGCGCTATGCTCGGATCATCCAGCAGGCTGGGATCGAGATCGAGCGATAAATTAGCCGGCGCAGCGGAGTACGGTCGCTGCTGCGGCCAATTCAGCGAAGCGGAACGCACGGCGCTCGAGCGCAAGTTCATCGCGGCCCCATTGCTCCATATTCCAATCCTCGTCCACGTTCGCGGCCTGCCATGCCTGTTCGGCCGAGAGGTGTCCGCGCGCAAGTGCAAGCGCAAGCAATGCCGAGCCGGTCAAAGTCGTTATCGAATGCGCCGCGCCCAGCCGCCATGGATCGTCGGGGATCGCCGAGGCCGCCGCCTTCAGAGCTCCCTCAGGCTGAACAGTATGGGTGACGCCCACCGTCGGCTCAAAGCGGGCGCCTAGCGCCTCGGCGGCCCAGGAAAGCACCGGGTCCCAGTGCAATCGCTGGCGCTCAACCAGCGCCGCTGGGCCAGCGGCACGATAAAGCAGCAGGTCGGTCGCCAAATATTCGGCGATCTCCGCTGCAACCGGCTGCGGCCGCTGGGCGACCCCGTCGATGATTACATTGGCAAGCCGGGTCAGCGGCATTTTTGCCGGATCGATGGCCTCGCGTTGTGACTCCCATTCCGCCGCAATCGCCGAAGCGAGCGCTGGCACCGGAGCCGCGAGCAGGCGCCGCGCGGGCGTCAACACCGGTTTGTCGTCGAGCCTGACTGCATAGCCCTCGGCAACTGCCGAAATTCCCGCTTTTGCGAAAAATCGCTGCCGCAACGCCGGCCGCACGCCGCGACGCGCTGCCTCTATTGGGTTCTCAGCCGTCATGTTCTTCGCAGCATCTCGCGCGAGCGCCGCACCGTTACCAAAATGTAACCTTGATCTCGGAACCCACCGAGCCCTCCGCGCATTCTCCCTGTTGAGAGAAATGCAAACATATTCAATGGCTTAAATTCATAAAGCCGTAGGTAGCAGGTGCGGCAAGGCTGTGACAAGAAAACCACCGTCAATCGCGCTGTTGTTAACGACGCTGTGCGACAAAACCTTGTTATAACAAGCACAATCGGTGGAAATCGGCGACCCGCTCGACTAATATTGTCGTCCGGATTCGGCGACGGCGCCAAACCGTAGGGGCAGCCGGTCCGCGCAACAGCGTGTGTACCGCTCGCAACGAAGGCGGACGCTGTGTGCAAGAGGAGTCAATGAAAACTACCGACATTTCGGCCCCGGACTACTTCCACAAAGTCGTGGATTGTCAGTGGGCCTGTCCGGCGCACACGCCGGTGCCCGAATACATCCGATTGATTGCCGCTGGTCGCTACAGCGACGCCTACATGATCAATTGGGAATCAAACGTCTTTCCCGGCATTTTGGGAAGGACCTGCGACCGCCCGTGCGAGCCGGCGTGCCGTCGCGGCCGCGTAGAAAAGGAGCCGGTGGCGATCTGCCGCTTGAAGCGGGTAGCTGCCGACTTCAAGGACGATATCCGATCCCGCTTGCCAAAGCCGACCAAGACAAAGAACGGCAAGCGGATCGCGCTGGTGGGCGGAGGTCCAGCCTCACTTGCAGTGGCGCGGGACCTGACGCCCATGGGCTACGAATGCGTCGTGTTCGATCAGGACCCGCAGTCCGGCGGCATGATGCGGACGCAGATTCCAAAGTTCCGCCTGCCCGAAACCGTGATTGACGAAGAATGCGGGTACATCCTCAATCTCGGCGTCCAGTTCATCGGCAGCAAACGCATCGACAGCCTCAAGGCACTCCTGGCCGAAAACTTTGACGCGATCTTCGTCGGCTGCGGCGCACCGCGCGGACGCGACCTCGACATTCCCGGCCGAAAAGAAGCGGCAAAGAACATCCATATCGGCATCGACTGGCTTTCCAACGTCTCCTTTGGCCATATCGACAAAATCGGCAGGCGCGTGATCGTGCTCGGCGGCGGCAATACCGCCATGGATTGCTGCCGTTCGTCGCGCCGGCTCGGCGGCGAAGATGTGAAGGTAATCGTTCGCTCGGGCTTCGAAGAAATGAAGGCGTCTCCCTGGGAGAAGGAAGACGCCATGCACGAGGACATTCCGATCTTCAATTTCCTCGTGCCGAAGGAGTTTACCCACGAGAACGGCAAACTCACAGGAGTGGTGTTCGAGAAAGTGAAGGCGGTGCGCGGCGAGAAGGGCCGCCGCGATTTGGTGCCTACAGGCGAGCCGCATCAGCATTTCGAATGCGACGACGTACTGGTCGCTGTGGGTCAGGAGAACGCCTTCCCCTGGATCGAGCGCGATATCGGCATCGAGTTCGACAAATGGGACATGCCTAAGGTCGATACCGAGACTATGGCATCCACCCATCCGAAGGTGTTCTTCGGCGGTGACGCAGCCTTTGGCCCAAAGAACATCATCTGGGCAGTAGCGCACGGCCACGAGGCCGCGATCTCCATCGACCGTTTCTGCCGCGGCGAAGATATCAACGTCCGGCCGCCGCCGCAGGTGGCTGTGACCAGCCAGAAGATGGGCATCCACGAGTGGTCTTACGACAACGAGATTGCGCCTGATAGGCGCTACCGGGTGCCGCATCGCGAGAAGGTGGTGGCCCTGCGCGACATCAAGGCCGAGGTCGAGCTCGGCTATGACGTCGAGCTTGCATTGAAGGAAGCGGAACGCTGCCTCAACTGCGATGTGCAGACGGTCTTTACCGGCCAGCTATGCATCGAGTGCGACGCCTGCGTCGACATCTGCCCGATGGACTGCATCACCTTTACGCAGAACGGCGAAGAGGCCGATCTGCGCTCGCGTTTGCAGGCGCCGGCCAAAAACCTGACTCAGGACCTTTACGTGGCCAACGACCTGAAAACTGGCCGCGTCATGGTGAAAGACGAGGATGTTTGCCTGCATTGCGGCCTATGTGCCGAACGGTGTCCCACCGGGGCCTGGGACATGCAGAAATACCTAATTGATATGACTCACGCGGAACAAGCATGCCAAGCCCAAGCGCGCTCAGCAGCGTAAACGATTTCGTCATCCGGTTTGCCAACGTCAACGGCTCAGGCTCGGCCAGCGCCAACGAGTTGTTTGCCCGCTCGGTGCTGCGCATGGGCGTTCCGGTTTCGCCGCGCAACATCTTCCCGTCCAATATTCAGGGCCTGCCGACCTGGTACGAGGTGCGCCTTTCCGGAGAAGGGCATCTCGGCGCGCGCGGCGGCATCGACATGATGGTGGCGATGAACCCGCAGACCTGGGACAAGGACGTGGCGTCTATCGAGCCCGGCGGATATCTGCTCTACGATTCCACCAAGCCGATGCCGAAGACGAAATTCCGCGACGACATCAACGTCATCGGCGTACCGCTCACCGCGATCACCAATTCGACCTACACGGACCCGCGCCAGCGCCAACTCTTCAAGAACATCATTTACCTCGGTGCGCTCTCCGCGCTGCTCGACGTGGACCCCAAGGTCATCGAGCAACTCATTGGCGAGCAATACAAGGGCAAAGAAAAGCTTCTCTCGTCGAATGTGCACGCGTTGCATCTTGGCCGCGACTATGCGCTGAAGAATCTGAAATGCCCGATCGGGCTGCGGGTGCAGAAGTCCGACAAGGTGGGCGATCGCATCTTCATCGAAGGTAATTCGGCGGCGGCCCTCGGCGCGGTCTATGGCGGCGCCACCGTCTGCGCCTGGTACCCGATCACGCCGTCATCGTCGCTTGCCGACGCCTTCACCAGTCACTGCCGGCGGCTGCGCCACGATCCTGAAACCAAGAAGGCCAAATACGCCATCGTTCAGGGCGAGGATGAGCTTGCCTCGATCGGCATCGTCATCGGCGCCGGCTGGAACGGCGCGCGCGCTTTCACCGCGACGTCCGGCCCCGGCATCTCATTGATGCAGGAGTTCATCGGGCTTTCGTACTTCGCCGAAATCCCGGCCGTGATCATGGACGTGCAGCGCGCCGGACCTTCCACCGGCATGCCGACCCGCACGCAGCAATGCGACATCATCAGCGCTGCCTATGCGTCGCACGGCGACACCAAGCACGTGCTACTGTTCCCTGAAGATCCCGCCGAAGCCTTCGAAATGGCCGCCCAGGCGTTCGACCTCGCCGACCGGCTGCAGACCACGATCTTCGTCATGCTCGATCTCGACATCGGCATGAACCATCGGCTTTGCCGCCCGCTAAAGTGGGATGACGCCAAGCAGTATGACCGCGGCAAGATCATGACTGCGGAAATGCTCGAGGCCGGCAAGGACTTCGGCCGGTATCTCGACGTTGACGGGGACGGCATTCCGTACCGCACCTATCCGGGCACGCATCCGACCAAAGGCTCGTTCTTCACTCGCGGCACGTCGCGCGACCGTTACGCGCGCTACACCGAGGAAGGCCCGGCCTATCAGGACAACATGCAGCGGCTCCTGCGCAAGTTCGAGACCGCCAAGGACCTGGTGCCGCGCCCGCTCCAGGCCAACGCGGACAAGCCGACCAAATACGGCGTGATCTATTTCGGTTCGACCTCGCCGGCCATGGACGAGGCGATCGGATTGCTCGAGGCGCGCGGGCATCACCTCGATCGGCTCCGCGTGCGCGCCTTCCCGTTCCATTCGAGTGTGGCGAGCTTCATCGCCGAGCATGACTTCGTCTATGTGGTCGAACAGAACCGCGACAGCCAGCTTCGCTCGCTCATCGTCAACGAGTGCAGCATCGACCCCGTGCGGCTGGTTCCGATCCTGCACTATGACGGCACGCCGATCACCGCGCGCTTCATCGCCGGCGCCATCGGCGATCATTTGGATGCGCTGAAAATTACGCCGCTGCGGAAGGTGGTGTCATGACGTACGTCGTCAAGCCAAAGTTTCATCATCCCGAGCTGCCAAAGAATAAGCTCGGCTACACTCACCGCGACTACGAGGGCAAGGTTTCGACGCTTTGCGCCGGCTGCGGCCATGACTCGATCACCGCTTCGATCATAGAGGCGTGCTTCGAGCTGTCGATCGAACCGC
>Ga0335078_10016510_pt1 | contig 10956 bp, 6 predicted proteins | sample Lox_Sample_32_FD_206711 | JGI IMG/M metagenome (GOLD analysis project Ga0335078, IMG submission 206711) | Soil microbial communities from Loxahatchee National Wildlife Refuge, Florida, United States - Lox_Sample_3.2 | ecosystem: Environmental > Terrestrial > Soil > Wetlands | place: USA: Florida... | reverse complement strand
TGGTAGTCGTGCTCGGTTGGAATTTGGGTGCTAACTTCTGCTGGGATTTCCGTCATAGTCGCCATATTGTACGCCCACTTTCCGCAAACTTACTTCTGAGTTTGCAAGGTAAACGACGCACTCCCCAGGTCTTTGGTCTCCCCTGAACTCGTGACCCCACGAACTGCAACCCGATAATCCCCTGCTTCGCGATTGCCGTCTGGAACGAGCACGGGCCATCGGTCGTTCGACCCAGATGCTGGAATCGTGAAAGAGCTGTCTAGCTTTCCCGCCGGGTTATAGATGTCAGCGCTGTAGCGGGAATAGCTGCCGTCCGGAGGGATTCGGACAAACAGCAGGAATCCCTTTCCTGGCTCAACTGGAATAGCCGGACCCGACGAGCCCGGGCCCCACGTTCCTACAGTTACAGTCGCCCAAGGCATGACGCGAGGCTGTCTTAGAACGGCATTCAGTCTGGGAAACTGAACCAGGTTCTGGAACCCGATCACAGCCAAAAGTGCGGCAAATGCCGGGACGGCAAATGCTGGTCGCAGCCAGGCAAACCGTCCGTGGCTAACCGGTGCACGAGCGGAAGTCTTCTCTGCTTCTGCCTCCGGGCGTTCGGAGAGCACAACCTTGGTGTGCACGACAAATTCGCTGCCGGCACGGAGGTCGAGGGCGCATTCAGGGCAGTGGAAGTAGTGTTCCTCGAACCGGTCGCGGGTTTCGCCTTCCAGTTCGTTGAGTAGATATCGCTCTGTCATTCTTGTCCGCATTACCTCGTCGTGGTCCATAGCTGACCCCCTAGCAGAATACGTACCCGGGCAAATTCGGCAGCTCTCTTAGGCGGAAGCACGATCTGGGGAAAATTCTCCGACATGCCTTAAGTAGGTTGCCTTGAACGCTTGTTTGGCACGATGCAGCAGGACTCGTAAATACTCCCGGTCGATACCGAACTCACGGCATACTTCATCTTTATCTTTTTCCTCGAGAAACACGCTGCGCAGCAGACGCCGGTCGCGCTCGCTGAGCTTCTCCAGGATTTCCCGCACTTTCTTCTGGGTTTCCTTGGCACCCAGGACTCCTACCAGATCAAAGTCGGAGGCCGGAAGGTTCTCGCCCTCGTCATCATCGAGCGATGTGTTTCGACTCGACGTCCGGTAGTGCTCCAGCAAAACGTTGTTGCAGATGGAGTTTACGAAGGCGCCGAGGCGATCGGGCTGCAGGATTTTTCCCGCGCGCAGGGCTGTAAAGAAACGAGCAAACGTTTCCTGGCGCAGGTCCTCGACCGTTTCCGGCGAGTTCACGCGCGAACCCAGCTTGATGCGGACCAGGGCCCCGAAATACGACGAAAAATGCTCCTGGGTTCGAAAATCTCCCGACTGCAAGCGGCCGATATACGACTCGTCAAAGGATTGGAACTGCAAGTACCTGCCCCGGGTATTTGGGAGTGGCGAACAGTGTAGCACCGGCGCGGGCGCAGCAACGCTTCGTTCAGGAGCGCTTGGTTGCCGTCTTACCAGCGAGAGACCGCGGCGGCAGCCCGCCGGAGGAATGGGTCGGGTCTTTTGCACTGAGGGAAACTCCGTTGTGGCAGATATTGCTTGCTTCACTGTTGGAGAAGACCAACCAAAAAAGCGCCGGAGCCGCTTCCCCCGTCGACTCCGGCACTTGTCGAGAACCCTGCCAAGCGTTTACTTGCTGGGTCTCTAAACTGTGGGCCACCGCTGCGATCCGTGCGATGTATTCCACATCTAGATAGTGCGGGAGGGGGGCGAAACGTTTCAGGGGGCGGCAAAGATTTTTTCTGGTAGTGGTGAGGTGGAGCTTTGGTCGATTCCGGGGAGAAGTTTACAGAATACTATCCTGCCGATGTGGGCCGGGACTGGGCCAGGGCTCGGTGTAACGCCCGGACATCTTCCTCCAGCACCTGCACCCGCTCATATTCACGCCCCGTGGCGCGGCTGATGGCTACTTTTGGATTCCGGTAGAGCATTGGGCTGGCCACTGAGCTGCCGAGCCCAACATGGATCTCTTTAATGCCCGTATGCTCAACGATCGTGGGAGCGTCCCGGTGCCCGATCCCGCCGCCTGCCATGATGGTGAGCTTGCCGTTGGCCGACTTTACAAGCGAGGCGATCGTGTCGATGCCTTCCAGACAGGTCTGCTCGCCGCCGGAGGTAAGGATCCGGTCGGCCCCCGTCTGCTGGACGCTGTCGAGGGCTCGATGCAGATCTGAAGCCATATCAAACGCACGATGAAAGGTGACGGAGAGAGGCCGGGCCAGTTCGACCAGTTCGCGTGTCCGCTCGACGTCGACGTTTCCGTCCGGACGCAGGATGCCCAGGACGACGCCGTCTGCGCCCAGATCCTTGGCCGTTTCGATGTCCCGGCGCATGATCTCGATCTCTTGCTCGGAATAGCAGAAATCGCCGGGTCTGGGCCGAATAATCGGATTCAGACCGATAGAGATCTGGGAGCGGACTGTGGCGATCAAGCCGGCGCTGGGAGTGATTCCACCCTCGAGGAGGTCGCTGCAGAGCTCGACGCGTGCAGCTCCGCCGCGCTCCGCCGCCACCGCCGACGCCACCGAGTCAACGCAGACTTCGATCATCACCGATTCGTTCATGGTCTAGGTAGCCGAGCCCACAAATATACACACCTTTGTCGTCGTGCCCGCAGAACGGATTGCTCCCTAGAACGAGTAATGCAACGCAAGCTGAATCTGCCGCGCCGGAGAACGCACGCTGTTAATCAAACCGAAGGTGCTGTCAGTAATGTTGTTGTCGGGATTGCTGTAGCTGGCGATGTTGAAGAGATTGAAAAAGTCGGCGCGGAAGCTGATGACTTGGCGCTCCGAAATGTGAAAGTCCTTGAAGAGCGAGGTGTCGACTTGTCGGTAGCCAGGGGAACGCTGGGTACTATTGTGAGCCGTACCGAACGTATTCGGAGCAGCGACCCCGTAGGCGCAAACTCCATTGTCGACTCCGGCCCCTTGGCACGGCGCGACCGAAGGATCGGTGCCCCACCAGTTCTGGAGGGAGCGATGCGTGATGTTCATTGGGCGGTACTGATTGGCCCGACTGAAGCCCCATCCGGCGTTGTTGGTGTTGCTATTGTCCGGACCAAAGATTGTGACCGGGAATCCCGAATAGAGGATGGCTGTGGTTGCGAGTCTCCAGCCCCCAAGCGCCGCACCAACAAAACCTTTCGCGTTGCTCCCATAGGCACGTCCCCGTCCGAAGGGAAGATCATACACACCGACAAAGTTCATGCTGTGCCGGACATCGATAGCCGAGGGGCCCCAGTCCGCCATCAAGTCATAACCGTTCTGAACCGAGAGCCCATTCCAGCTATTGTTCGACTGTGCGCCAACCGCATAGTTGCCCGATGAGTTCGTCAAAGACTTCGCCCAAGTGTAGTTAAGGGCAAATTCGAGGCCCTGATGGGTTCGTTGGCGTACCGTGAATTGGCCGGAGTTGTAGTTCATTCGGCCTTCGGATTCCGTGACGAGAATCGCTCCGCATTCTCCTACGAGCGCGAAATAGGGAGCCTGATCAGCTGCCGGAACAACCGAAGCCCCGCAGTTGCCCCCGAGATCCTGCGCCTGTGCGGCCGTAAGCTGATTTCCATTTCGATAGTCGTCGAGGTGAACACCTTTCTGACCGTGATAGCCCATACTGACGGATAGTTCATTCGTGACGGCGCGCTCCACTGTGAGGTTATATTGCTGGATATATGCCGGTTGAACGTTTTGTGGCCAGACCGAGTAGAGGTTGGGGTAGGCGGGATCCTGACCAAACGGTTGCAGAAATGCGTTGGCAACCGTAAAAGGCGTGCCACCGGAAGTCAAAGTCGGAGCGGGAGCGTTCTGATTTATCGCCTCCGTAAACGGCGGACTGGAAGTCAGGCGCTGATTGAAGGAATAACCTTCAAAGAAGCTGGTGATACCGTATCCGCCACGGATCACAGTCTTCGGATCCACTTGGTAGGCGAAACCCAACCGCGGCATGATTTGCTTGTAGTTGCCGGGGTAGCAAGAGTGCTGGGGGCAAACAATCGATCCGGCCGCCGCCCCGGCAGGAATCTGGCCCGCATACTCGACCGTCGCAACGCCGTTAACGAACACGACATTTGCCGTCTTGTTGTTTTGCTCATACCAGGGCTGGTCGTATTCGTAACGCAGCCCGAGGTTCAAAGTGAGCTTCGGCAACACTTTGTAGTCATCTTGAAAATAGCCGGCGACACGCCATTGCCGCTGGCCAACATTGCCGAGTGGATTAGCGAGTTGAGTGTTGAAGATGCGCCCAAGAACGAAATCCGCGGGGGCGTATCCGGGTCCATTAGTGACATTTCCATTCGAGGTGTAGGTTCCCGTGTACTGAAACTGCCCCAGGAATCCAACGTTGCCGGCGTTGGTGAAATTTTGCTGGTAGCGTGTCGCCTGACCGCCAATGGTCAGCAAGTGACGGCCGCGCTGCCAGGTGAGATTGTCCTGATAGTTGAAGGTGTTATCAATAAAGACCTGCAGGCTGGCGGCCGTGCCGAAATAACTGGCGCCGCCAAGTGTGCCGCCAACTCCGCTGTTCTGAATGTTCTGACCAGTGAAACCCACATAGGCCTGCGTCCCAGGGAACGGAATGCCCACAACCTGATCGCCCTTGTTACCAAACTGCCCCGTGGGATCACTAGGTACGCCGTTGCGCCAGCGCACGCGTGTAAAGCCGAATCGTGCCTCGTTGACAATTGCGGGCGAAAATGTATGGACCCAGCTCGCCCCAGCGATCTTAGTGGGATAACTGTTGTGGTTCGGAAACGCAGTGGGAAGAATGCTCGAGGTAAAATCGGCGCCCGTGCCTTGCGAGTAGAAGCCGCTGATCTTGTTGACGTTGCCCGGAGTCCAGTCCACCTTGAAGTCTTCCTGATTGTCGGTGACAAAACTGCTTTGCGGCCCGGCATAGTCGTTCAGCATAAGTCCATCTTGCGGTGTGCGATTTGGGGCTGGATAGAGCTTTGGATTCGCCGCAAGAAACTTGGCAATCGGACTCACGACCGCGAGTTGATTATTGTTGTAGGCAGCAAAGTTGTTCTGCGTGTCGTAGAGCTGAATCCCTTTAGCATTCAGGGCCGAGAAATCGCCGGCCAGCATCTGTGGAGTGAGAACGCTAGCGAGCTGCAGGGACTGGGCCTGATGCTTGCGTATGCCTTCGTAGTCAACGAAAAAGAAGATCTTGTTGTGCGCGATCGGACCGCCAAATGTTCCCCCAAAAATATTCTGAGTGTACTTCGTGATTGGACTGGCAGGAGTCGGCGGATTGCATGCTTCGCAGAGGCCGAGTCCATTCCCCCATGAGTTAGCATCGAGGTTCTGATTCTCGAGCAGATCGTACGCGGAGCCGTGAAAATTGTTTGTCCCCGACTTCAGAACAGTCACGATCGCGCCGCCATTTGCGTTTCCATAGCTGGCGTTGGCGTTGGCTGACACTACACGCAACTCAGCGATGGCGTCGGGAGCCGGATTGTACGCGATCAGACCGTTTTGGGGCTCGTTGTTGTCGGCTCCTTCCAGCATGAAGTTATTTTCCTGTTCGCGATTACCGTTGATCGCCGCAACCCCGGTGTTATAGGTATTACGCTCGATGGCGTTGTTTCCGCTCATGCCTGTTGGGTCAGTATCAACCGCTCCGGGTTGAAATAGGGTCAGAGCGGAGAAGTTCCGACCGTTTAGCGGGATGTTCTCGATTTCGTTTGTCGACAGAGTGTTACCCAGCGTCGCGTCTTCCGTATTCAAGATCGGGTGGTAGTTCTCTTTGACCTCGATGGTCGTCGAAGCTCCGATCGTGAGCGTGGCATTGATTTTCGTTGTTTGGTTAATCTCGAGTGCAAAGTCGGGGATATTTTCGGTGGTGAACCCCTTCGCCTCAATGGTGAGCTTGTAGTTCCCGATTGGCAGGAACCGGATCGTGTACGCACCCTGGGAGTTCGTCACCACCGAGGTCTGGACTCCCGTCGCAACGTTCTCAGCGGTAACCCTGGCGCCTGACACCAGCGCTCCACTCGGGTCCGTTATTTCGCCAGTGATCGTGGCGGTCACAGTTTGTCCCCACGTGTAAGGAAGCAGGAACAGCAATGGGAGAATCGCAGCGATATTGCGGAGTGATTTCATCTTTGTACCCTCAATGCCCGAGCGGGGCTCTACGAGTTTTCAGGTAGCCGAAGGTTCTGTAATGCAGACCGTAAACGCTCTATTTCGCGACTGTCAAGCGCAAAATGATCGTTTATAGCCAATTCGATCAAATAACATGAGCACATTTAGGCAATTGTGCCTGTAAACATGCTTGGAATCAGCGTTTCTGCCAAAACCACCTCGCTCAAGTTTCTTGGGCTGTGGTATACACTCTTGGCTTCCCACGGTCGGTCGGGACAAGTGATTTCTGCGACCCGCTGCCCGATTGGTGCAAATCCACCTGATTGCTTGAAGATGAAAGCGCCAACCCGGGCTGACCAGATACTGCGCGAGCTGCGGCAGAAGGGCAGCGTGTCGCTCGACGCGCTCATCGAGGGACTTGGGGCGTCGGCGGCGAGCGTTCGGCGGGATCTGGCTAAACTGGAGGCCAGCGGGCTGGTCCGGCGCACGCATGGGGGCGCGACGCTGGTCGAGCCGCTACTGTATGAGCCGTTCCGCTACGACTCGATTTTTCAGAATCGCGAACAGCATCGCGTGCCGGAAAAGCGCCGCATCGGATTGGCGGCTGCCGAACACATCCTGGAGAACGAAACCGTTGGTTTCACCGCTGGTACGACTACGACTCACGTTGCGCGGAATCTCCGCAATCGCCGCAACATTCGCGTGATCACTAACGCCATCAACATCGCGATGGAACTGAGTAATTGCGCCGGCCTCAAGACCTTTGTGACGGGAGGTTTTGTCCAGTGGGCGGGATCGTTTTCACTGGTTGGGCAGGTGGCGATCGCGTCGTTGAGCGACATCTATATCGACAAAGTGTTTGTGAGCGTTTGCGGGATCGACGTCGCGCGCGGCATTACGGTGATCGAACCGGAAGAGAGTTTGACTTTCCGCGCGATGATTCATCAGGCGAAACAGACGATCGTCGTCGCGGACTCGACGAAGATCGGCATCGTCAATCCGGCGTTGATCTGTCCGATTTCCGGCGTCCACATGCTCATCACGGACACCCGCGCCAGCGACAAGGCGGTCGCGCCGTTTCTGGAGCATGGGATTAAGGTGGAGCGAGTTTAGGCGGCCGCGACAGCCTAGTTGCTGAAAAGTGTTCTTGCCCGTCCAGATTCCCCCAGCGGCTAGAAGCCGCGATTGAGTCGCAACGACTTACGGCACGAGTCGAACTCGTGCCCTTCCCGTTGGTGACGAATTTCACGAAAATCAACGAAAGAGTTGAAATTCGCGGATGTGCGCTTCTGACGTGGACGACAAAATGTTCAGGCGCACGCGAGAGGCCGTGACTGGCGCGAATTGGTGAATCCGCTTGTGCCCGATCGCCTCTCCTCTGGCAATTTCAATCCACTTCCCGTCTTTTTCGACTTCGATTGCATACTTCTGGACGTGCTGGCCATCGTTCAGCCACTCCATCGTCAGAGCGCGGCTGAAAGTGACCGGCTTATCGAAGTGCACCTCCAGCGTGGAATGGTGCGATCCCGTCGGCGCCGACCAGAATGTGTCAGGATTGCCGTCGAGCGCGAGTTCTTCGTTCGGAGTACTGCGGACGTGACTGGCAATCAGGTTTTTGCCATAGCGTTCGCCGATCGCTGCGCCGAACTCCTTGAGCCTTTGCACATCGGCCTCGGGCAGTAAACCGCGGCGGTCGGGAGCAATCCCGAGCATGAGTTGCGCACCGCGCCCAATGGTTTGCTCATAGGTCGACATCAGCTCGTCAACGCTCTTCAGGCTGGCTTCATCATTCGGATGCCAGAACCAGTGGTCTTTCCGCAACGTCGTGTCGGACTCGACCGGGCGCCAGCGCAGAAATCCATGACGGTCAATCACGTTCCAGTTCTCGTAGGGAATTGTGCCTTGCTCACTGCCAGACCAGCGGATGTCGCCATACTCGAATAGCGCCATGTCGGCGAAAACGAGAGTGTTGGGTTGCGACATGCGAAGCTCTTCCACGATGCGCGGAAAGTTGTAGACGTGGCCGCCGCTTCCAGCGCCATCGAGCCAGAATTCTTCCAGATCGCCGTAGCCTTGGGCGAGTTCGTCCAATTCCGCCGCATAGTATTTGTCGTACTCGGCAGAATTGTTGTACTTCGGTTCGTGGCGGTCCCAGGGAGAGAGATACACCCCGAACTTCAACCCGAATTTGCGCGCAGCCTGCTCCACCTGCCGCACGACGTCGCCGTGACCGTTTTCCCACGGGCTGCTCTTTACGCTGTAATCCGTTTGCGCGGTGGGCCACAAGCAGAACCCGTCGTGATGCTTCGCGACAAACACGACGTACTTGATGCCCGCGGCCTGCAGAGCCTTCATCCACTGCTCGGGATCGAATTGCGTAGGATTGAAGACTCTCGGATCAGCGGTACCGTCGCCCCATTCGCGATCCATGAAGGTATTCGGGCCGAAATGAATGATCGCGCCCATCTCCAGGTCTTGCCACTCAACCTGCTGCGGAGACGGCTTGAGGTCAATTGCGTTCTGCGCGAAGAGTTGTGCCAGGAAGACGAGAGAGATCAAAACGGCGCGTTGGGCGAGTCGAAGGGTCATGCCGAGAAGCGTAGCACTCAGGCGGGATCAAACGCACCGGGCTCTCACTACTTACTCTTCTGTGAAGTGCTTGCGAGCCGTTTGGCATCGGCAACAATCTTGGCGAAGCGAGGATCGCCATGGAGAGATTTGAGATCAGGGTCTTCGCCCATGCGCTCCAGTTCGAGCGGAGCCAGGCCATGGCTGACGGCATCGCGGAGCATAGCAATGGCTCGATCCGTTTTCCCCTGGAGCGCGGCGAGACAAGCCACGTTGTATGTGAAGGTCGCGGTGCGGCTGCTGTCTGTCCCATTCACGCGGCGGCTTATGTCCAGAGTTTCCTGGGCGAGCTTTTCGGCTTCTGGATAGTGCCCCTGGTCGGAGAGTGTATCGGCGAGAGCCGCCATCGCGGCAATGGTCTCGCGGTGTTCCGGTCCAAGGACGCGGCGGCTGAGGTCGAGCACTTCACGATTCAGCTTCTCAGACTCCTCGTACTTGCCCTCGTCACCCAGTACTCCACACAGAGTAAACATCGCGATGATCGTCCCGCGGTTCTCCGGGCCGTAAAGCTTGCGGCTTAGGTCATAGGCGTCCCGGGCCAACCTCTCGGCCTCGGGCCGGCCCGCGGATTCATTCAGTGTCGAGGCCAATTGCAGTTCCAACGCGATCTTGGTGTTAGTGGGGAAGTTCGGGACCGTCGCACTCTTCGCAATTGCGTCTCGCAGCAATTTTTGTGCTTCGGCATATCGACCCTCGTGAGCGATCACCCATCCCAATAAGCTCTGAGCGCTGAGCGTTTCTGGGTGAGCAGGCCCCAGAGTGTTGGTTCGAATTTGAACGACCGGGACCAGCATCGCTTCAGCTCTCGAGTAGATTCCCAAGCCTTCGTAGGAGACGGCCATGGCGTACATCATCTGCGCCTTGAGCTCTGGATCGGTAGTCAGTCCGGTGTCGATCTCCGCGGAGGCCTTGTCGAGAACTTCGCGAACTGTGATGGTGTTTCCGCGCGATTCGTTCGGGTCCGACGTCTCGAACATGTTCGTCATGAAATCCGTGATACGAGTAGCGCGATCCCGCTCTCGATTCGCGCGATCGCGTTCGAGCGTGATGCGGTGCAATGCGACGGTCTGCAAAACAGCGAAACCAGCCAACAACACGATCAGCAGCGCCGCTACCGCCACGCCAACCCGGTGCCTGCGCACATACTTTTGCGCACGATAAGTTGCACTCGCCGGCCGGGCTACGATTGGTTCGTGATTCAGATACCGGCGGATGTCGGCTGCCAGATCCGAGGGTGTGCCGTACCGGCGCGAGCGGTCCTTTTCGAGGGCCTTCATCGTGATCCAGTCGAGGTCGCCTCGCAACAGGCTCACGAGCTGCGCGGCGTCCGTGCCGCGCGCTGCCGCACTTGAGGTCGCCTGCTCTCGATCTTTGCTGATGCGCGTGCTTGGATATGGCGGCTCCTCTTCCCGAAGCTTCCGCAGGATTTCTGCCAGCGGTTGTTTGCGGCTTGTCTCCAGCGGAAGGACGCCGGTCAACAGGACGTAGAGAACGACTCCCAGGGAATAAACGTCGGTTCGAGTGTCGATGTCCTCGAGGCCTGGGTCCGCCTGCTCGGGACTCATATACCCTGGTGTCCCGACGAGGCTCCCCACGTGGGTAAAGAGGCTTTCGCCGTCGCCGCGCGGCGTGATTGCTTTCGCGAGCCCGAAATCGATGATCCGCGGCAGTGCCTTGCCATCGACCTCGACTACCAGGATGTTCGGCGGCTTCAGGTCGCGATGCACAATCGCTTTTTGATGTGCGTGCTGGACAGCTTCGCACGCCTGGATGAACAGCTCCAGCCGCTGCTTGACCGTGAGCTTGTGTTCGTCGCAGTAATCCGTGATCGGCGGGCCCGGAACATACTCCATCACGAAGTACGGCTGACCCTGCTCGGTTGTGCCAGCATCAAAGACCTTCGCGATCGCCGGATGATCCATGATGGCCAGCGACTGGCGCTCTGCCTGAAAGCGCTGTACGACCGATGCGTCGTACATTCCGGCTTTGATGAGCTTCAGCGCAACCATGCGGCGCACCGGCGAGGTCTGTTCCGCCAGCCACACTTGCCCCATGCCTCCTTCGCCGATCTTGCGAATGAGCTGAAAGCGCTGCGAGAATACCTGCCCGGGTTCGAGAACGCTGCCTTGCCCGCTCGCACCCACCAACTCATCCCGCAGCGGCGGTGATTGCATAAAGCTGGAACGCACGGCATCTTCCGC
>Ga0335078_10016509_pt1 | contig 10957 bp, 12 predicted proteins | sample Lox_Sample_32_FD_206711 | JGI IMG/M metagenome (GOLD analysis project Ga0335078, IMG submission 206711) | Soil microbial communities from Loxahatchee National Wildlife Refuge, Florida, United States - Lox_Sample_3.2 | ecosystem: Environmental > Terrestrial > Soil > Wetlands | place: USA... | reverse complement strand
CTTGTAGGTATCGCCGCATGGCTGCTTGCTCGCCGAACCAATTATTCACTTATTTGGACCGTCTCGGCATCGCGCACCAGACGGTACAACATCCTCCCGTCTTCAGCGTCGACGAGGCGCGCACATTGCGCGGCAAGGTCGCCGGCGGCCACACCAAGAACTTGTTCCTGCGCGACAAGAAAGGCGCGTTATTTTTGGTTGTCGCACCCGAAGATGCGGCGATCGAACTTAAATCCCTGCATCGCCGGCTTGGCGCCTCAGGGCGTTTTTCATTCGGTCCGGCTGAACTTATGCGCGAGACGCTCGGCGTCGAGCCTGGCTCGGTGACGCCATTCGCCGTCATCAACGATCGCGCCGGCCGCGTGACCGTCGTCCTCGACGCCGCGATGATGCTGCAACAAACGCTCAACTTTCATCCGCTTGTTAACACCGGCACGACCTCGATTTCCCGCGATGGACTCCTGCGGTTCCTGGAAGCGACGGGGCACCGGCCGCGGATCGAGCCGATTTCGGGGGCCTCGCCTTGAGAAGCTTTCCGATTGCATTCGGCCGCAGTCTTCCCATTTAATCAGGCGAATAGGAGAGATTTTCGGCCGGCATGGCCGAAAGGGAAGGCATATCAAGGAGATGTTGCAACAAGCGCAAACCACCACCGCCGAGGCTTTGGTCAAGGACACGACCACGCAAGCGTTCGTCAAGGACGTCATCGAAGAGTCGAGGCGACAGCCGGTGCTGGTCGATTTCTGGGCGCCGTGGTGCGGCCCATGCAAGCAGCTCACCCCCGTGCTGGAGAAGGCGGTGCGCGCCGGCAAGGGCAAGGTGAAGCTGGTCAAGATGAATATCGACGAGCACCCCGCTATTCCCGGCCAAATGGGCATCCAATCGATCCCAGCGGTGATTGCGTTCGTCAACGGCCAGCCGGCCGACGGCTTCATGGGTGCATTGCCCGAAAGCCAAGTGGTGGCGTTTCTCGAACGCTTGACCAAGGGTGGCATCGGCGCCGAGGCCAAGGATTTGCTGAACGCGGCCGACGCCGCGCTTGCCGACGGCGATGCCGCGACCGCCGCTAACCTCTATGCCGAGCTACTCGCCGAGGATAACAGCAACATCCAGGCGCTCGCCGGGCTGACGCGCTGCTATGTGCAGACCGGCGCCATCGAGCAGGCGAAGCAGACGCTGGCCATGGTCCCTGAATCCAAACGCAACGATTCGGCCGTTGCCGCGGCGCGCGCCGCGCTCGAACTCGCCGAACAGGCGAAGACGCTCGGGCCGATTGCCGAGCTCGAGCAAAAAGTGCTCGCCAACCCGCTCGACCATCAGGCGCGCTTCGATCTGGCACTGGCGTTGAACGGAAAAGACCAGCGCCTGGAGGCGCTCGATCACCTGATCAGCATCGTCAAGCGCGACCGTAAATGGAACGACGATGGCGCCCGCAAGCAATTGGTTCAATTGTTCGATGCATGGGGTCCGACCGACGAAGCCACGATCGAGGGAAGAAAGCGTCTCTCGTCGATCTTGTTCGCTTAAGCCGCCATCCCCGGCTCGCGCGGGAGCTAACCGCCGCTTGTGCGTGCGGAGCACGACATGCCGATCAATGCGATCTACAAGGGGCCTGACGACCTGCCCAGCGTGATCGCGGTCTTTCCGTTGCCGGGAGCCTTGCTGCTGCCGCGCGGACAGATGCCGCTCAATATTTTCGAGCCGCGTTATCTGGCGATGATCGACGACACGTTCCGCTCCGGCACCCGGCTGATCGGCATGATCCAGCCGGACCCGGCGCATCCCGGGCAGGACCAGAGCAAGCCGCGCTTGTTTCAGGTCGGCTGCGTCGGCCGCATCAATCAACTCGCCGAGAGCGGCGACGGCCGCTATCTCATCCAGCTCACCGGCGTCGCGCGCTTTCGCGTCGAAGAAGAACTTGCCATCGGCACGCCATATCGGCAGTGTCGCGTCACCTATCAGCCGTTCATCGACGACTTCGTCGCGCGCAAAGGCGAGGATGACGTCGACCGCAAGGCGGTGATGCGCGCGCTCGCCGATTTCCTCAAAGCCAATAATCTCAAAGCCGACTGGGGAGGTATCGAGAATGCTCCCAATGAAGCGCTGGTGAATGCGCTGGCGATGATGTCGCCCTATGGCCCGGCCGAGAAACAGGCGCTGCTTGAGGCGCCCGATCTAAAAACGCGGGCTGAAATTCTGGTGGCCGTGACCGAGATCGAACTGGCGAAAAGCAAGATCGGCGAGACGCCGCTGCAATAAGAGTGGACCAGAGATCATTTCATGGAAATCATGCGAAAAGGGTCGACGCCGACGCTGTCAAAGCCGGGAGTGCAATCGGAGCAGCTCATTTTTCCCGAGAACTCCACTTCGCGACGTGTCACCATCACCCGCGTGACGTTGTCGCCGCAGGCGGTCAACGCACCGCATCGTCACACGGGTTCCGAGCAGGTCTGGGTGGCGCTAGCCGGCCGCGGAACGCTGCTCCTCGAGCAAGAACGGACGGAACCGTTCGCCGCCGGCGACGTGGCCCGCTTCGCCGACGGCGATCTCCATGGTTTGCACAATACCGGCGACGCCCCCTTCGTCTACATTGCCGTGACCTCGCCGCCGATAAATTTCCGCACGGCTTACGCCCAGTCCCTGGACAATTAACATCAGCCATAAATCATCCGGAGCCCCGCCATGCCGTCCGATCATGCCGCCGATACCATCGATCCGAAGCTTCTGGAAATTCTCGTCTGCCCATTGACCAAGGGCCCGCTCGAATACGACGCGGCGAACCAAGAGCTGATTTCGCGCTCCGCCAAGCTCGCTTATCCGATCCGCGACGGCATACCCATCATGCTGCCGGAAGAAGCGCGCCGGATCGATTAAGTTTCTTCCCGAAATTCCCCTCTCCCCAATGGGGAGAGGGAGTCGAGCGAACAAAGTGAGCGAGGCGGGTGTGGGGGTGCCCACTTCGAAGGTCTGATCCCCCCTCACCCGCGCCTTCGGCGCGACCTCTCCCCGATGGGGAGAGGTGTTGTTGGAAATCGTCGGAGGAGCAAGTGATCAAAATTTGGGGCCGCAATACGTCGGCGAATGTGCAGAAGGTGATGTGGGCGGTGACCGAAATCGGTCTGCCCTACGAACGCATCGATATCGGCGGCCCCTTCGGGCAAAACCGCGAGCCCGCCTATCTCGCCAAGAACCCGAACGGGCTGGTGCCAACGCTCGAGGAGGAGGACGGTTTCTTGCTTTGGGAATCCAACTCAATCGTGCGCTATCTCGCGGCCAAACACCGTGCGGAAGTGCTTGAGCCAGCCGATCTGCGCGCACGCGCGCGCGCCGGCGCGTGGATGGATTGGCAGCTGAGCGTGCTTGGACCGGCGATCTTCGCCTGCTTTTGGGGGTTGGTGCGCACGCCGCCGGAAAAGCGCGACCACGCTGCGATCGAGGAGTCGAAAAAGAAAACAACGGCCGCGATTGCGATTCTCGACGGCGAACTCGCCAAGTCGGCCTTTGTCGCCGATGATCATTTCTCCTACGGAGACATTCCTGCCGCGGTCATGGCCAACCGTTACCGCCAGCTCGTGCCGGAGCGGCCGCCGCTACGGAATTTCGAGCGCTGGTTCGCGGCCATCGCCGCGCGGCCCGCGTTCAAGGATCAGGTCGCGGCGGTGAAGCTCGCTTGACGGAAATTACTCCGCGGCCTGCCGCGTGGCGCCCAATTGCGCCGACACGATGTAATCCATCGCCGCCTGCACGCCGCCCTTCTTGTGCGGCACGCCGGCAAGCTTCAGCGCCATTTCAGTGGCGCCGAGCGCACCGATCAGCGTGGCATCGTTGATGTCGCCGAGGTGGCCGATGCGGAAATATTTTTTTGCGTAGGGGCCGAAGCTCGCGCCATAAGCGATATTGAACGTATTGAGCGCAATGTCGCGGAATTGGTCGGCGTCGTGGCCATCCGGGAGCAGAACAGCGGTGATTGTCGGCGAGTAGTATTGCGGATCGCGGCAAAGAACTTCCAAGCCCCAGGCGCGCACCGCGCGGCGTGTCGCTTCGGCGAGGCGGTCGTGACGCGCGAAGACATTGTCGAGACCCTCCTCGTGCAGCATCTCTATCGCCGTATCGAGGCCGTAAAGCATTTGCGTCGCCGGCGTGTAGGGGAAGAAGCCCTGCTTGTACATGGTCAGCATGTCGTCCCACTGAAAGAACGAGCGCGGCAGCTTTGCCGTCTTTGATGCGCGCAACGCTTTTTCGCTCACTGCGTTGAACGACATGCCCGGCGGCAGCATCAGTCCCTTTTGCGCGCCGCCGATGGTGACATCGACCCCCCACTCGTCGTGCCGGTAGTCGGTCGAGGCCAGCGACGAGATGGTGTCAACCAGAAGCAGTGCCGGATGGCCTGCGGCGTCGATCGATTTGCGAATGGCTGCGATTGGCGAGAGGCAACCGGTCGCGGTCTCATTGTGTAGTACGCACACCGCTTTGATCTCGTGCCCCTTATCCTTGCGCAGATGATCCTCGATGACCTTCGGATCGGCACCGACGCGCCAATCGGTTTTGATGAATTCCGGGTTAAGCCCGAGCCGCTCCGCCATGATCTTCCACAAGGTCGCGAACTGGCCGGTCTCGACCATGAGGACGCGGTCGCCGGGCGAGAGCGTGTTGACCAGCGCCGCTTCCCAGGCGCCGGTCCCGGTGGCGGTGTAGACGATCACCGGCTGCGTGGTCTTGAAGATCGTCTTGATGCCCTCAAGCACGCGCTTGCCTAATCGTGCAAATTCCGGACCGCGCTGATCGATCAGCGGCATGTCCATGGCGCGCATGATCCGATCCGGCAAGGGCGTCGGCCCTGGAATTTGCAGGAAGTGGCGTCCGGGAAGACGCGAAGCATTCTGCGGCATGTCTAGCGACTCCTTCGGACGCAGGTGTTGGAGCTTTCGGAAAGCTTGGCCGCCTTTGCGGAAAGCGCGCTCAAATCCCAGCTGCGCCGGTCCGAAGGCGCCGCGGCGCGGCTTTGATCCCCGAATGCGCCGTTGCGGTCAAGCCTCTTTGCTGCCGCACGGCTAAGGCTTGGGAAACGCCGCGGCTAGTGCCGCCGATTTGAAATTCCTGCACCTTTTGCGGCGATCTGGCCAGGAATTTCAAATCGAAAAACGGCACTAGACTCATAGAGTTCCTAGTGCCCTTTGGTTTTCGAAGTTCGTATGAGACGTGCGGCAGGGTATCACGAACTTCGAAAACCGTGCACTGTCCGCCGTTAGCTTTCCCGCGCCAACGCACTCTCGTGCCAGCGCCGGAGCGCCAGATAGTTGACCAGCGAAAGCAGATAGAAAATGCCGATGCCGGTGAGCGAAAGAAGAAGCAGCGCCGCGAACATGCGCGGAATGTTAAGGCGATAGCCGGATTCGACAATCCGGTAGGCGAGCCCGGAGCCGGCGCCCGCGGAGCCTGCCGCGATTTCGGCGACGACTGCGCCAATTAGCGACAGCCCGCCGGCAATCCGTAATCCGCCGAAAATGTAGGGCCGCGCCGAAGGCAATTTCAGGCGGCGCAAAATCTGCCAGCGCGAGGCGCCATAGAGCGAGAACAAGTCGGCAAGATTGTGATCGACCGAACGCAGTCCCAACGTGGTGTTGGCCAGAACCGGAAAGAACGCGACAATCCAGGCGCATACCAGGACCGCGGCGTGCTGCGGCAGATAAACCAAAAGCAGCGGCGCGACGGCGACGATCGGCGTTACCTGCAGAACGACTGCGTAGGGATAGAGAGAATATTCGAGAAACCGCGACTGATTGAACAGGATCGCCAAGAACACGCCGCCAAAGGCCGCCAGCAGGAAGCCTTCGAGTGTCGTGGTCACCGTCACCAGCAACGATCGCAGCAGCAATTCCCGATCGGCGACGAAGGTTTGCCAGATGAGCTCGGGGTCCGGCAAAACGTAGGGCGGAATGTGCTTGTAGCGCACCACCGCTTCCCAAGCCGCAAGGCCGAGCCCCAGGACCAGAATGGGCATGACGATGCGCAGAGGGCGGTCGCGGCGCTCGCGCACGTTCATGATTGGCCCCCCACCGCCATGGCCACCGCCAGCGCCTCCGAAGCCCGGCGGCAAAATCCCACATATTCAGGCGAGGTGCGGAAGCTTCGCCCGCGCGGATAAGGCGTGTCGATCACAACCTCGGTGGAAATACGGCCGGGCCGCGCGGCCATCACCAGTATGCGATTGGCGAGATATACCGATTCGAACACCGAGTGGGTGACGAAGACGATAGTGGTGCGCATGGCATCCCACGTTTGCAGGAGATCCTCGTTGAGCTTAAAGCGCGTGATCTCGTCCAGCGCGGCGAAGGGCTCGTCCATCAACAAAATTTGCGGCTCGGTGACGAGAGCGCGCGCGATGGAGACGCGCATGCGCATGCCGCCGGACAATTCGCGCGGATAGGCGCGCCGAAACGCGCCGAGACCGACACGATCGAGCGCCACTTCGACACGTTCTATCCTGCGCGCCTTGCGCATCCTCTTGAGCTTGAGCGGCAGCGCCACATTGTCGAAAACCGAGGCCCAAGGCATGAGCGTCGGCTCCTGGAAGACATATCCGAGCCGGGTTTCGCCCTTGCGCACGGTCGTCGCTTTGTCCCATTCGACGACGCCTTCACTCGGCTTGGTCAGTCCGGCGATGATGCGCAACACGGTCGATTTCCCGCAGCCCGACGGCCCGAGCAACGCGACAAACTCGCCGGGACGAACTTCGAGGTCGAGTCCCGCCAGCGCGCGCACCCGGCTCGGAAACGATTTGCCGATCCCGCGCAGCGCAACAAGCGGAGCGGACGGATGTGCGGTGGATGGTGGCATCGCTATAGTTTCGGCCGCAACTCGAGCCCGACTTTCTTATTAACGAATTGCAACGTGTAGGATTTCCGGTAATCGAGCGATGGCTTGACTACGCCGGCGCGTATCATCTCGTCGAAAAAGCTTTTGATGTGCGCTTCCGTCATGGCGCCGATTCCAAGCGTCACGCTGTCGCCAGAGTCGACAATTCCGTACTCCTTCATCTTGATCACAGAGTAAGTGAGCAGCTCGTCGGTCATCTCTGCGTTTTGTTGCTTGATCAGGGCATTGGCCGCGGCGTTGTGACCGTAGATATAATTATACCAGCCGATGATCGATGCATCGACGAAGCGCTGCACAACATCGGGCTTTTTCTCGACCAGCTCGCGGCGGGTTTCGATTAGGGTCGAATAATCGGAAAAGCCGTCGTCGGCGAGCAAAAAGATTTTCGGTTTGAATCTTCCCTCCTTCTCGACGGCGAACGGTTCGGAGGTCACGTAGCCCTGCATGGCGCTGTGCTGGTCGGCAAGGAACGGCTGCGGATTGAAAGTGTAGGGTTTGGTCTGAGCGTCTTTGAAGCCGAAATAGGCGCGCAGCCAAGGATAGTAGCTGGTCATTCCTTCATGCGAAACGAAGATGGTCAGGTTTTTCAAATCCTGCAGCTTCTCGATGCCCGGTAGCGGATGGGCGAGCAGGACCTGCGGGTCCTTCTGGAACATTGCCGCGACGTCGACGATCGGCACGTTCTGGGCAACCGCGTCAAAGCTTTCGAGTGTGTTGGCGCTCATGAAAAAGTCGAGCTTGCCGACCGTCATCAACATGCGGTTGTTGGTGTTTGGACCGCCGGGCACGATGGTTACGTCCAAGCCGTAATTGCGATAGGTGCCGTCGGCCAGAGCCTGGTAGAAACCGCCATGCTCGGCTTCGGCGACCCAGTTGGTGCCGAACGTCACTTTGTCGAGTGGCTGCGCCGACGCAACGAGCGGCGCGCCGGCGACAGCGATCAGGCCTGCGAGCACAATCGGCATAAGTTTTGCCGGCGCCATTGCTTGCTCCTTTTTGCGCCTGCCGCGACAATAGGGGAGCGCGACCCGATTGGCGAGGAGCCGAATGAAATCGCCCAGACGCGACTGGATGGAGATGACCTGGGAGGACATTTCCCGCGCCGGCGAGGCGACGCGGCGCTGGATCGCCGTTCTACCGCTTGCAGCCGTGGAGCAGCACGGACCCCATTTGCCCCTTGGCGTCGATAGCTTCATTGCCGAGGCCTATCTGTCGCGGGTGTACCTGGCGCTTCCCGCCGGCCTTCCGGTAACGTTTTTGCCGCTCCAGCGTATCGGCGTCTCGGTCGAGCATGTTGACTTTCCGGGCACGCTATCGGTACCGGCGGCTGCGGCTATCGCCGCCTGGACGGCGATCGGTGAAAGCCTCGCACGCGCCGGTTTGCGCAAGCTCGTTCTTGTCACCAGCCACGGCGGCAATGTCGCGGCCATGGAACTGGTGGCCCGCGATTTGCGGGCGCGGTTAAACATGCTGGCCGTGACCGTGGGCTGGCATCGCTTCGGCTATCCTCAAGGGACGTTTTCCAGCGAAGAAAAAAGGTATGGCATTCACGGCGGCGACATCGAAACGTCACTCATGCTCGCCGCACGGCCTGATACCGTGGCTATGGATATGGCAGCGAGAGCCGCGCCGGCGAGCCGCGACATGGCAGACGAATTTAAGTGGCTGAGCGCCAGTCGCCCTGTCGGATTTGCCTGGATGACGCAAGATTTGCACGCGAGCGGGGCGCTTGGCGACGCAACGCTCGCCACCGCCGCCAAGGGCGAGGCGGCGCTATCCCACGGCGCCCGCGCCTTTATCGAATTGCTGCAGGAGGTCGATCGCTTCGATCTCGCGCGACTCAAAGACGGACCGCTGCAGTCTTGAGCGGGCGTGCCAATTGATTTTATCTGCAAGGAGTAGACGTCATGTTCATTATGACCAAGGACGGCGTGGAAATTTTCTACAAGGACTGGGGCAAAGGTCAGCCGATCGTGTTTAGCCATGGCTGGCCGTTGTCGGCGGACGATTGGGACACGCAGATGCTGTTTTTCCTCAATCACGGCTATCGCGTCATCGCTCACGATCGGCGCGGCCATGGCCGCTCCAGCCAAGTCGCCGACGGCCACGACTTGGACCACTACGCTGACGATCTAGCGGCTGTGACGGCGCATCTTGATCTGACAAACGCGATTCACGTCGGTCATTCCACTGGCGGCGGCGAAGTCGTGCGCTACATCGCGCGCCACGGCGAGACACGCGTATCGAAGGCGGCCATCATCTCCGCGGTGCCGCCATTGATGGCGCAAACGCCGGCGAATCCGAAGGGACTGCCGAAGAAGGCGTTCGACGAGTTGCAAGCGGCGCTTTTTGCCAACCGCTCGGTATTTTATCGCGACCTCGCCTCAGGTCCTTTCTACAACTTCAATAAGACCGGCAAGCCTTCCGAGGCGATCGTCGAGAACTGGTGGCGCCAGGGCATGATGGGCGGCGCCAAAGCGCATTACGACGGCATCGTCGCCTTCTCGCAGACCGACTTCACCGAGGACCTGAAAAAGATCACGATCCCGGTCCTGGTGATGCATAGTGAAGACGACCAGATCGTCCCTTATGCCGATTCCGGACCGCTGTCGGCGAAGCTGCTAAAGAACGGCACGCTGAAGACCTACAAAGGCTTTCCGCATGGCATGATTACGACACAAGCCGAGACGATCAACGCCGACCTGCTGGCGTTCATCAAGGGCTAATCAGAGCACGAAGACGCGTCATGGCCGAGCTTGCTCCGGCCATGCGGATTTAGCCACGAAGATGTGGATGCGCACGACAAGCGCAGGCATGACGCGTCAATCAAACCGGCTCCGCCTTACGCCGCGATCTTCACGTACTCGAAATCGCCGGGCTTGTTGTCGATGCCCATGCGCGGCGGCGCAATCCAGTTGGCGAACTGACCGGGTTCGGTCATCGGCCGCATCAGGCTGACGATGAAATCGCCGTCGTCTTTCGATGGCAGCCATGCGCCGATGTCGCGATTCCAGTTCGCCTCGCCGACAATTTCGCCGGCCGGCGAAACTTTCACGTCCTTGAACTCGCCGATAGCACGGTGAAAGCCTACATGGGGCAGTTCGAGGCTGAAGTTGACGCCGGTCTTGCCGATGATCTTGTTCCAGCGGTCGAGACCGCGTTGGCAATCGGCGGTGTAGTCGTCGCGCAGCCGCATGTTGACCGCCGTGAGCGCCGGCTCGTCGACGCGCTTGATCTCGCCATCGACCAGCTTGAGCACCGGATAGGTTGAATGTTCGAGCCGGTGGTCATCATCGATCTTGGTTTCCTGGAAGCGGCCTTTGAGGCTGGCGTTGAACGCGTTAGCGGCGTTGGTCGAAACTTCCGAGCCAAACAGATCGAGCGACAGTGAATAGTGCAGGTTGAGCTTTTTTTGGATCGTCGGCAGGTCGATAACGCCAAGCCGGCGGATCTTATCGATGTCGTTCGGATCGGCGATCCCCGCGGCCTGCATCGCTTCGCAGGTGCGCTGGATGGTACGTCCGACTCCGGTCTCGCCGACGAACATGTGGTGCGCTTCCTCGGTCAACATGAAGCGGCAGGTGCGCGACAGCGGATCGAATCCCGATTGCGCCAGGCTTTCGAGCTGCATTTTGCCGTCGCGATCGGTGAAGAAGGTGAACATGTAAAAGGACAGCCAATCCGGCGTCGCCTCATTGAAGGCGCCGAGCATGCGAGGCTTGTCGGCTGAGCCGGAGCGGCGTTGCAGCAATTCGGCCGCCTCCTCGCGCCCGTCGCGGCCGAAATATTTTTGCAGAATGTAGACCATCGCCCATAGGTGGCGGCCTTCCTCAACATTGACCTGGAAAACGTTGCGCAGGTCGTAGAGCGATGGCGCGGTCTCGCCGAGATGACGCTGCTGCTCCACTGAGGCCGGTTCGGTATCGCCTTGAATGACGACGAGACGGCGCAGCATGGCGCGATATTCGCCGGGCACGTCTTGCCACGCCGGCTCGCCATAGTGGTGACCGAAGGGAATCTTGCGGTCCTCCTCCTTCGGCGCGAGCAGAATGCCCCAGCGGTATTCGGGCATTTTCACGTA
>Ga0335078_10016507_pt1 | contig 10957 bp, 6 predicted proteins | sample Lox_Sample_32_FD_206711 | JGI IMG/M metagenome (GOLD analysis project Ga0335078, IMG submission 206711) | Soil microbial communities from Loxahatchee National Wildlife Refuge, Florida, United States - Lox_Sample_3.2 | ecosystem: Environmental > Terrestrial > Soil > Wetlands | place: USA: Florida... | reverse complement strand
ATCAGGCTTCGCTGTGTTTGCCCCAAAAAGCATCCGGAGATACTGGAATCCGGCTAGGCCGAAGCCCGCAATCCGAAGGGTTTTATAGCCGTCGGGGGGTGCTTGATTGGCCCAACTCTGAAGATTGGACAATTGTTCACTGTAAGGGCCGACCCCAGTAATCCCTACTAGCCAGCACACTACATTTCCCAGCGTTGCGGCGCGTTCCCCGTGCCGATAATCTAGAACTTCACTAACAAATACATCACACGAAGAGTAACATCCGATCAGAGCTTGAAGAGCGGGAATCGTCTGAACGCGCGGGTACCGTCGCTCGAAGCCATCCAGCCGTGGGACAACGAAGCGGTCATATCGCCTGTTGAGGGACAGCACGCAGTCGATCACACGGACCGCCGGCTCACGGCTCCAGCAACGGTCGGTCGATTGGTGGATCGAGGGCGTCAATAGACGGAGTGCGGCTACCAGCTTGTCATAACCGGTCCCGCTGGCCGTGGGTCTCATTGGGCGGAAGTGTCTTCGCGGGGGAGAGATGGCCGCAGTCATCGCTCCAGACGTCGGTAGGGGTGCATTTCGAGATGCCAAACCGCCGGTCCGGACTGTCGTATCCTGGTCTGCTAATTTATACCGGTTCGGGCCAACTCTCTCCAGGAACCGCGGATAAGTCAAATCCTTTCCCCTGTTCCCAGCATTGCTCGGGTCGCTCTTTACCGCGTCCTTAAACAGATAGTCACTTGGCAGGATCGTGTCGCTCTTCGTCCCGGGATACTCGCTCTCGATAAGGCTTAACAGATCACCACGTGAAAACTCGCGCTCTCGCACGACCGGAGACAATGTTATATATCTTTTCTCTGATCAGCATGAGGGCTTCTTGGGGCCAGTGTATCAAATACAATGCACGCGAGATCCATGGAGAGCGGATCCACGGCAACCTGTTTGGCGCGGTGCAGTGCCAGTACCGACGAGCTGGCCGATTTCGCAGGCTCCCTCCAGCAAAGAGACTGGCCTTATGTCACGACGTACGGCTTGCGATACACCGGCCGCGTCCTCCTCGCATTGGCCTCCGCATCACCCACGAACTCCCCGCTGACGGAATCGAAACTGAGCTTGCGGCCTACGCGATAGCTGATGTTGGCCATGTGCACCAGCGCGGCCGACGTCGTGCCCACCGCCACGTCGGCTGTCAGTTCCTCCCGGTTTCTGCTCTTCACGGCTTCGAGAAAGTTCTCCATGTGAGGGATCGTATCGTCGATCTGAGTCTCCACATGCTTCATCGATTCGCCCGGCTCGCGTTTGTCCCCGAGAAAGATCTGGAAGCCGTGCTCATCCACCGGCATGAAGCCGTTGCTGCCGAAAAAGGTGACGCCGATGAAGTTCGGTCCGGAAGGCTGTATGCCGGGCTCGCCGCCGGTGTTCAGCCCGCGCACTTCGAAGACCAGCTCCGCGTCGCCATAGTCGAAGGTGGCGATCTGCGTGTTCGGCGTTTCCTGGTCGTCTTTGTACACATACTTGCCGCCCGCCGAGACCGCGCCCTTGGGCAGTGCGCGGCCCAGGCCCCAGCGCGCCACGTCCATCTCATGAATGCCCTGGTTGCCGATATCGCCGTTGCCCGTGTCCCAGAACCAGTGCCAGTTGTATTGGTAGCGATTCTTGGTGTAAGGACGCATGGGCGCCGGACCCAGAAACAGGTCCCAATCGAGACCCGAGGGGACCGGCTGATTGGGAGTGTGGCCGATCGAAGGCCGCCGCTTGAAACAAATCCCGCGCGCCATGTAAACCTGTCCGATGGCTCCCTGCCGCAACAGCTCGACCGCCCGCTGCTTGTGCTTCAAGCTGCGGCTCTGCATCCCGATCTGCACGATGCGGTTGGTCCTGCGGGCCGTCTCCACCATGGCGTGGCCTTCGAACATGTTATAGCTGGCTGGCTTCTCGCAGTAGACGTCTTTGCCGGCTTCGCACGCCCAGATGGTGGCCAGCGCATGCCAGTGGTTGGGCGTGGCGATAGACACCGCGTCCACATCTTTGTCCTCGAATAGCTTCCGTAAATCCTGATACACGCGCGGCTTCTTGATTTGCAGCTTTTCAGCGATTTCGGTGGCGCGCTCGGTCTGCGCTTCGTTGACGTCGCAAATCGCCACCACCCGCGCGCCCGCCAGTTCGCTGTAATAGCGCAGGTGCGCGCGCCCTCGTCCGCCCAGGCCGATAATGCCGATCCCCACCGTGTCGTTCGCCGCCCGCGCGGCCATTGAAACCAGGCCGGCGCCCAGCAGGAAGGTTCTTCGTTCCATGATGCCTCCTGACAAAGACAATCGTATATCATGAAAGCAATGCAGGTGGTATTAAACGATATCGCGACGGATTCGCCGATTCGCATTCAGCCCGTGCGGCCGCTGAGCGACGAAGAGTTTTATAGCTTCTGCGTGGCTAATCCGGACCTTCGCATCGAGCGCACGGCGGAAGGAGAGATCGTCATTATGCCGCCTACCGGATTTGAGACCTCCAACCGGAACGCAGGCTTGACGGCTCAATTGTACGCGTGGGCCAGGCGTGACGGCCGCGGTACAGCTCTTGACTCCAACGTGGAGTACATTTTGCCCAGCGGCGCGGCGCGCTCTCCTGACGCTTCCTGGATTCCGCGATCGCGCTTGGCCGACTTGACGCCGGAGCAAAAAAAGAAATTTCCGCCGCTGTGTCCCGATTTCGTCGTAGAGCTTCGCTCACCGTCGGACCGGCTGTCGCGCGTCGAGTCCAAGATGCGGGAATGGATCGAAAATGGCGCCAGGCTGGGCTGGTTGATCGATCCGGAAACGCGCACAGTCTACATCTATCGGCCCGGCCAAACAACCGAACGGCTGGTGAATCCGGATCGCGTGCAGGGAGACGCGCCTGTCGAGAGCTTTGTACTGGAAATGGCTGGGATCTGGAACCCGGACCTCTAACCACACGCGCAAAACGGGGCTGTGCCTCTTTGCGCTTCTGAAGGCTTCAGCTTCTATTCGTCCCCGTTGCCGCTGCCCACTTCCAGGAAAGCGCGCAGCCGGTGGCTGCGGCTGGGGTGCCGCAGCTTGCGCAAGGCCTTGGCCTCGATCTGGCGGATGCGTTCGCGCGTCACGGCGAAGTTCTGCCCCACTTCTTCCAGCGTGTGCTCGCTGCCGTCTTCCAGCCCGAAGCGCATCTTGATGATCTTTTCCTCGCGCGGCGACAGGGTCTTCAACACCTGCGCGGTTTGTTCGCGCAGGTTCAGGTTGATCACCGCGTCGGAAGGCGACAAGCCGCCCCGGTCCACCAGGAAATCCGCCAGGTGCGACTCTTCCTCTTCGCCGATGGGCGTCTCGAGCGATATCGGCTCCTGCGACACGCGCAGCACCTTGCGCACCTTCGACACCGGCAACTCCATCCGCCGGGCCAGCTCTTCGCTGGTCGGCTCGCGCCCCAACTCCTGAATGAGCTGCCGTGAAGTCCGGATCAGCTTGTTGATGGTCTCGATCATGTGCACCGGGATGCGGATGGTACGCGCCTGGTCGGCCAGCGCGCGGGTGATCGCTTGGCGCACCCACCAGGTGGCATACGTCGAAAATTTGTATCCGCGCCGGTACTCGAATTTCTCCACCGCGCGCATCAGGCCGATATTGCCCTCCTGGATCAAATCCAGGAACTGCAAGCCCCGGTTGATGTAGCGCTTGGCGATGCTCACCACCAGCCGCAGGTTGGCCTCGATCAGCTCGCGTTTGGCGGTCTCGGCTTCCTGGTCGGCCTTGGTGATCACGGCGAGCGTCCGCCGCAACTCCGCCGCTGTGGCGCCGGACACTTCCTCGATCTGCAGCAGCCTCTGCGCATAGCCGCGCTGCTCCCGGCGCAGGTCCTTGACGCCTTCCGCCCGCGGTGCCAGCAATTCGATGCGGCGCTGCACGCGATTCATCTCGCGCTCCACCGTGGTGATGTCATGCACCGCCGAGCGGATCCGGGTGGTGCACTGCCGCAACATCTGGCACTGGAAACGCACGGTGCGGATGCGCCGCGAAATCCGCACGCGCACCCGGTTGGTCTCCCACAGCAGATGGCGGTGCTGCTTGGGCTTCAGCCCGCGCGGAGTGGCCATCAGTTTCTGCCGCAACTGCTGAAACCGGCGGAACAGCCGCGCCACATCTTCCGCCATGGCCAGGAATTCCTTGCGGCTCTCTTCGGTGGCTTCGTCGACCAGCAGCGGATCGGCCACTTGCATAACATCCCGCAACGCAACCGTTCCGCGCCGCACTTCCTCGGCCACGTTCAGGATTTCTTGGATCACCAGCGGCGAGCGCGAGAGCGCCTTGATCACCGTGTTCTGGCCGCGCTCGATCCGCCGCGCGATTTCGGTCTCGCCTTCGCGCGTCAGCAGCGCCACCGCGCCCATCTCGCGCAAGTACGTGCGCACCGGGTCGTTGACCTTGTCGCCCGTGCCGGCGTCCAGATCCAGATCCAGCAGCTCGTCGGCTTCCGCCAGCTTCTGGTCGAATTCGATTTTTGGCTCTTCGAGAATCTCGATCCCGGCGCCGTCCAGGCCCGCAATCAGATTGTCGATATCGGATGCCTTCGCCAGATCGCCCGGCAAAGAATCGTTCAGGTCATCGTAGCCTAGGTAGCTCCGATCCTTGCCGTTCTCGACCAGTTGCTGCAGTCGATCGAGTTTATCTTCCGCTGCCACTGAAGCGCCTTACCCCGTTTCCCCACATTGTACACCCGCCAAATTCTTCCGCCGTTCGAGTTAACCTGCGCGTTCCAGGCGGCGCAAATCTTCCGCCAGGCGCAGCGCCTCGGTCAGGTCTCCGGCCCGCTCTGCCTCTTTCACCCGGGCCTTCAATGCGGCTACCTGAGTCCTCTGGCCGGTACGTTCCAAGCTGCGCAAACACTCCTCCCCTATTTCTAGTGAAACAGCGGATTCGTTTGTTTCATCCGCGAGCACCGCGGAGGCTAATAATTCCTGATCGTTCTCTTCCAGCCGGGCGTGCAGTTCTTCATAGCTGACCTGCCCGCCGTCGTGCAATGCAAACAGTCCTTTCAATATGCGCCGGGTGGCGAATTGTTCCACAGCGGGCAATTGTTCGAGTGTTGGAATCAGCTTCACGCGGGCTTCGGCATTGGAAAGCAGCAGGTTCAGCAGGATCTTCTCATCAGCCCGCAGAGGTTCGCGCACCGGCGTGACTTTTCGGGCGCGCCGGTCCATGGCCGCCTTGCGCTCCCGCCGCACCACGGCCGGATCCAGCCCCAGGTGGCTGGCGGCGTCGGCCGCGCGCGCTTCCCGGGACACCTCGTCCGGCAACTGATTGATGGCCGGTATCAGAATCTTACGCAGGCCCTCGAGTTTGCCCTCCGTGGAGTGCGCGTACTTCACTAGCACCCGGTCTTCCAGCCAGTAATAGTAGTCTTTCGCGTGATCCACCTTGGCGCGGTATGTCTCGCTACCGCGCTGCGTACAATACTCGTCCGGATCAAGGCCATCCTCGAGCTCCGCAATGCGTACGAACATGCCTTCCTCCAGCAGCAGGTTGATCGACCGCTCCGCCGCATTGGCGCCCGCCGCATCCGGATCGAAGTTCACCACGATCTTCTCCGTGTGCTTCCGCAACGCTTGCACTTGTTGTGCCGTGAGCGAGGTTCCGCAACTGGCCACCACCTCGCGAATGCCCGCCGCGAACACGCCGATGGCATCCATGTAGCCTTCCACCAGCACCGAGCGGCCGGCTTTCCGGATGTTTTCCTTGGCCCGATGCAGGTTATAGAGCACGGCGCTCTTCTTATATATCGGCGATTCGGAGGAATTCAAATACTTCGGCTCGTCGCCCGCGTCGAGCGCCCGCCCGCCGAATCCGATCACCTTCCCGGATTCGCTGTGGATGGGAAACATCAGCCGGTTGCGGAAGCGGTCGTAGAAACTGCCGTCTTCCCGCCGGATCAGGAGCCCCGAGTTCTCCAGTTGCTCGGCCGTGAAGCCCTGCTTCTCCAGAATGCGCAGCAGCGACCGCCCGCCGCGCTCCGCGTAGCCCAGCCCGAATTGCGCGCTCACTTCCGGCGCCACGCCGCGTTTCTCCAGGTAGCGCCGCGCCTCGGCGCCCGCCGGCCCTGTAAGCTGCTCGCGAAAGGCTTCCGCGGCCAGTTCCTGCATCTGGAAAGCGGCCGCGCGCAGGCGCGTATCGGCGTCGGCATACTCGGCGCGTTTCGGCATGGGGATGCCGTTGCGCTCCGCCAGCAGCTTCAGCGCCTCCGGAAAACTGACGTGCTCGAACTCCATCACGAACTTGATCACGTCGCCCGAAGCGCCGCATCCGAAACATTTGTAGAACTGGTGCCCGGCATGCACCGAAAACGAGGGCGTCTTCTCGCTGTGGAAGGGACAAAGCCCGGTGTAGCGCGACACGCCGGACTTCCGCAGCCGCACGTACTCCCCGATCACCTTCACGATGTCGACGGAGGATTTCAGCTGCTCTTTGAAGTCCATGGCCCCTTTGATTGCATATTACCGCCGAACCAAAAGGCCAGCGCCAGCCCGCCCAGGCCGGCCAGCGTCACCCACGCCGAGCGCCACAGAATCTCCGGATCGAAGCGCATCTTCACCACGTGCCGGCCTGCCGGAACCGGCAGACCGCGGAACGCCACGTTGGTCAGCGCTGGCGTGCACGCGCGCCCGTCGATCCACGCGTGCCAGCCGGGATAAGCCGTCTCGGAGGTCACCAGAAAGGCTGGTGACGGCGCATCCGTCTCCACGCGCCACTCCCGCGCGCCGTACGCCAACACGCGCACGTGCCCAACCGGCAGACCGCCTTCCATCTCGACGGGCGCTTCCACCACGGCCTCCGCGCGCGGATCAAAGCCGGGCGACCGCAACATGGCCAGCGCTGCGCGCATGTTCGCGGCCCGATGCACCCGGCGCACCAGAAAGAACCGCGGCAGTACGCCGGGGTTTTCGTAGACCTGCGTGCCCGGCAGTTCCGTCACTTTCACCAGCCCGCCCGGCTTCGCCAACTGATGGGCGCTCAGCACATAGCGGACATTCAGCAGCTTCAGCACCGGCGAATCCGGGTTGTCGATTTCGTAATAGCGGCCCCAGATCACTCCCTTGCAAAACGACAGGCGCACCTGCATGAACCTGAGCAGCGCGAAAGGATCGTTGCCGTTGGCCGAGGAAAACTCGAACAGAGGGTTATGTGTGATCAAGTCCGAATATCCCTGCATCGAATCCACCCGCCATGGCGGCATGTTTCGATTCGTCAGCAGCCTGATCCCGGCCGGAATCTGATCATAGCCGTAGTACTGGCTGTAGCTGATGCCCGGGTTCTGCCGCGAGTCCACCGTGTTGAACGGCCGATCGGCACCGGTCACGATCAGGTCCGCCGCGACGATCGCCAGCACAGCCGCCTGCATCCACCACCGCCGGCCGCGCAGCACCTGGTCCGCGCCCAAGCCCGCCAGTACCGCCATGCCGAGGGAAAACGCACACAAGGCAAACTCCGCGTATAGGGAACTCTTCACGCTCGCGGGCAGCAGCGGGAAAATGGTTCTGCCTACGGGGGTCTTGTCTCCCAGCATCCACAGAGCCGCGCACAGCGTCAGCACGGCAAAGCTGACCGTGTACCGGTTCCTGCGCCGTGCCAACGCTAGCGCGAGGAACAGCAGCGCCGGAATCCCGCAATAGGTGTACAAAAACGTGACCTGGTACGGCAGCTTCCATGTGGCGCCGCTGAACTGAAAGATCCCATAATGATTCGGCAGCACCAGCGAAACGAGCCCCTGCCACGGCATGCCGCCGCCCGTTCCAAGATATTGCGCGCGATATTGCGCCACGCTCAGCCGCGTAATCTGCAGGGTCGGAAAGAGTTGGATCGCGGCCAGCAGCGCGGCCCACACCGCCGCTCCCGCTACATAAACCAGCGTGCCAGGGGAACCGCGGCGGAGCACGGCCAGGATCGCCGCCAGCAGGAAGCAGGAAATGAACACTACCGCCGTGGTGGCCGGAAAGCCGCCCAGAATCGATAGCGCCAGCGCAGCGGCCAGTCCCGCCAGCCAGCGCCAGCGGAATCGATCGCCGAGCGCGATTACGCAAAGCCATGCCAGCGGCAACCAGGCCGCGGCATCCATGGCCCCCAGATGTTCGGTCTGGGAAGCCATGTACGCGCCCAATTCGTAAACCGTGGCGCCCGCCACCGCGGCCCCGCGTGCCACCCCCAGCCGGCGCAGCAGCCAGTAGGTGAATGCGCCCGCGGCGAACACGTGCGCGGCCATCTGCAGGTCAAGCCAATAGAGCAGATGCCCGCCCCCCGTCCAGTTGCTCAGCAGAATCACGGCAACGGTGGGCGGATAGAAAAGCTGCGCCGTCAGGTTGGCGTAGAACGGCATGCCGCAATAGGTGTACGGGTCCCACAGGGGCAATTCGCCGCGCCCAAACGACCGGGCGATGAACCACGCCTGCGACAGATGATACGTGCTGAAATCCCACGGAACCGCATAATGGCCGTAAAAGAGGAGGTGGCGGAAAAACACCAGCACTTCCGCCAACAGCACCAGGAGAGGCCACGCCCGCCGGATCGCACGCACCACGCATTCCGAGCATAGCAGGACTCCGCCGCGTTACGAAAAAGCGCGCTTATCGGCCCTACAAAAAACTTCTGCTTCGCCCGCGCGGGCGCCGTTGTTATACTTCAGTCATTGCCGTCCCAACAGGCACAACTGGCCGAAGATCACCTGTTCCGGGACTACGACACGGGCTCGTTTTTCGACGAGATGTTCGCCGCTCCCGGACAGCCGCGGCCGCACTATGCCACGATCTTTCAGGAACTGGGCGCCATGGCGCCCACCCAGTTCCAGGAGCTGCGGCAACTGGCCGATTTCTCCTTCCTCCTGCAGGGCATTACGTTCACCGTCTATAGCGACGGCCAGGGCACCGAGCGGCTCTTTCCCTTCGATCTGGTCCCCCGCATCGTGCCCCATTCCGAATGGCGGCACATCCAGCGCGGACTTGAGCAGCGCGTGCGTGCCTTGAACCTGTTCCTGCAGGATGTCTACGGCCCCCAGCGCATCCTTAAGGATCGCGTGGTCCCGCGGCCGCTCATCTATTCCTGCCGCCACTTCTGCCGCCAGATGATCGGCGTCGACGTGCCGCGCGGCATCTACACGCACATCGCCGGCATCGACCTGGTGCGCGACTCGCGCACCGGGCAGTATCTGGTCCTGGAAGATAATGTCCGCACGCCCAGCGGCATCTCCTACGTGCTCGAAAACCGCCAGGTGATGACCCGCACCCTGCCGCGCGCCTTCCAATTGCACAACGTGCTGCCCGTGGACCACTATCCCGCTGAGCTTTGCCAGATTCTGCGCCGGCTTTCGCCGCGCGGCGGCGACCGTCCCGTCATGGTGCTGCTGACCCCCGGCATCCACAATAGCGCGTACTTCGAGCACACCTTCCTGGCGCAGCAGATGGGCATCGAGCTGGTGGAGGGCCGCGACCTGGTGGTCGATTGCGACATCGTCTACATGAAAACCATCCACGGCCTCACCCGCGTGGATGTCATCTACCGCCGCATCGACGACGATTTTCTGGATCCGTTGGCCTTCCGCCCCGATTCCATATTGGGCATTCCCGGCCTGATGGGCGCTTACCGGGCCGGTAACGTGGCGCTGGCCAATGCCGTCGGTAACGGCGTGGCCGATGACAAGGCGATCTATGCCTACGTGCCCGCCTTCATCCGCTATTACCTGGCCGAAGAGCCGGTCCTGAGCAACGTCGACACGTATCTCTGCGCCCGGCCGGACGATCTCGCCTACGTGCTCGAGCATCTCCCCGAGCTCGTGGTGAAGGCGGTCGGTGAATCCGGCGGATACGGAATGCTGATTGGGCCGGCGGCCACCCAGGCCGCCATCGCCGATTTTCGCGAGCGCCTGCGCGCCAACCCCCGCAACTACATCGCCCAGCCGGTGATTGCGCTTTCCCGCTGCCCTTCGCATGATCCGCGCACCGGCCGCATGGCGGGCCGCCACATCGACCTGCGTCCCTACTGCCTGTTCGATGGCGAGCAGGTCACCATCGTTCCGGGCGGCCTCACGCGCGTCGCGCTGCAGCCTGGATCTCTGGTGGTCAACTCGTCGCAGGGCGGCGGCAGCAAAGACACCTGGGTGCTGGGGAGCGACGCATGATGCTTTCCCGCATCGCCGATTCGCTGTTCTGGATGGCGCGCTACATGGAGCGCGCCGAGGATACCGCGCGCATCCTGGACGTCAACTACCATATGATGATCGAACAGCCGCCGCACGCCTACCGCCTGCGCTGGGACCCGCTGGTGGCCATCACCGGCGAGCAGGAGCGCTTCAGTGCGCATTACCAGCAGGCCACCCCGCGAAACGTGCTGGAGTTCCTGGCCTTCAGCCCGCGGAATCCCAGCTCCATCGTGCAGTGCATCACCTCCGTGCGCGAAAACGCCCGCACCATCCGCGACCGCATCTCGCGCGAACTCTGGGAGAACATCAACGGCTTGTACCACTCCGTCACCCGCTACAACGCTGAAGAGGAAATCGCCGTCGGGCCGCACCGGTTCTGCAACGCCGTCAAGTTCGGCGCTCACAGCTTTCACGGCGTGGCCGACGATACGCTGCCGCACGACGAAGGCTGGAATTTCCTGCAGGCGGGCCGCGCCCTGGAACGCGCGGAAATGACCGCGCGCATCGTGGATGTCGAATATCATAAGCTGGTGGATTCGTCCGCTTCCGGCGATGCGGCCGGCAATCATCAATGGATGGCCGTGCTGAAGTCGGTCGCGGCGTATGAGTTCTACCGCCGGCAATATCACGCCGGAATCGAGCCGGCCCGGGTGGCCGAGCTGCTGGTGCTCCACGCGCAACTGCCGCGCTCGATTCGCTTCAACATCGCCACCGTGCAGCGGTCCTTGCGCGCCATCAGCGGCAGCATCCCCGGAGCTTACGCCGACGAGGCCGA
>Ga0335078_10016506_pt1 | contig 10957 bp, 9 predicted proteins | sample Lox_Sample_32_FD_206711 | JGI IMG/M metagenome (GOLD analysis project Ga0335078, IMG submission 206711) | Soil microbial communities from Loxahatchee National Wildlife Refuge, Florida, United States - Lox_Sample_3.2 | ecosystem: Environmental > Terrestrial > Soil > Wetlands | place: USA: Florida... | reverse complement strand
CGCTCGCGGCGTGGGCGATGGAGCAGCACGAGCCGGACGAGGGCCAGCGCCTGGCCCGGGTGACCGTCGACATCCTGCGCCCGGTGCCGGTCGGGAAGGTCACGGTCCGGACGCGGATGGTCCGGCCCGGACGGCGGGTGGCCATGCTCGAGGCGGTCCTGGAGGCCGACGGGCAGGAGGTCCTGCACGCCCGCGGCTGGCGGCTCGCGACCCCCGGCGGCGAGGTCCCGGTGATCGGGGCGGACGCGGCGCCGCCGCCGATCCCCGCTCCGGCCGAGCGCGCGCTGATCACCTTCCCCAGCGGGCACGTGACCGGCTACCTGGACGCGATCGACTGGCGGTTCGTGACCGGCGGCGCGTTCGACGTGCCGGGCCCGGCCATGGTCTGGGCCCGGCCGACGATCCCGCTGCTCCCGGACGAGCCCATGTCGCCGATGTGCCGCGCCCTGCTGATCGCGGACTCGGGCAGCGGGGTGAGCGCGACCCTCGACCCGCAACGGTTCACGTTCATCAACGTAGATCTCACCGTCGTCCTGTCGCGCGACCCGGACGGCGAGTGGCTGCTGCTCGACGCGGTGACCACGATCGGGGACCAGGGTGCCGGCCTGGCCGAGACCGCGCTGTCAGACCGGTACGCCGCGTGCGGCAAGGCGATGCAGACCCTGCTGGTCGCGCCACGCTGACCGGCGGCCGCCGACCCGCCGGCCGCCCACCCGCCGGCCGCCGACCGCCGACCCGCCGACCCAGGCATGATCGCGGCTAGCGGGCCGGGACCGTGACCGGGTTGCTCACCGACAGGGCGTGCTCGGCCGTGGCCAGCAGCACCATCCGGTACAGCAACGGCCTGAGCGGAGCGCGCACCGCGAACGAGACCTGGCCGGAGCCGTTCAGGTTGCCCGCCTGCACGCTGCGCCAGCGCGTCCCGGTCCACACCTGCAGCACGACGGTGTTGCCGGGGGAGGCGAGCGGGCTGCTGCCGGTGAGCACGTCCGCCCGCCCGGCCGGGCCCGGCGTGACGCTCGCGGACACCGGCGGCACCACGATCACCAGCACCGGCTGGCTGAGCTCGCCATCCGGCCCGGTGAGCCGGAACAGCGCGTTCCTGGCCAGGTCCGAGGCGGTCACGACCGCCTGCCCGCTGGCACTGGTGGTCGCGAAGCCGATCAGGCGCCAGGACGGCTGGCCGGCCGCCCGTTCGAGCAGGCTCAGGTTCACGCCCGCGACCGGATGCCCCTGGTCGGTCAGCGACCCGGTGAACGTGTCCTGGCCGCCCGCCGTGATCCGGCCGCTGGCGGCTGTTACCGACAGCACCGCCTGGCCCGCGGCCGGCGGGGTGGCCGAGGCGGAGACGCCGGGCCGGGACGAGGGCGCCGCCGACGGCTGCGGCCCGCCCGCCGGGTTCGACCCTCGCCCGTGCGCCCGGCGGTGCCGGGACGGGTGCAGGCCGGCCGCGGACAGCGCCGGGTGGCTGGTGTCCGGCACGCCCGCGAACCCCAGCACCTGGTACGCCGCGTGCTGGATCGGGTCGGGCAGCGCCTCGGTGTAGGCGGCCGCGGCGAAGCCGGCCGCGGCGGCCAGCGTGACCGCGGCGGCCAGCCGGACCGCCGGGTGCCGGGCCCACCGGGACGGCCGCCCGCCCGCACGCGGCCCGGGCGCATGCGGACTGGACGCATGCGGCCCGGGCCCGCGCGGCCCGGGGCCGCGGGGTTCGGGGGGCTGCGGCCCGGGCACGGGAATGGTCGGTGGCCGGCTGGCGCGGAACATCGCCAGCGCGGCGTCGGCCCCGAGCAGCTCATCGGGGGCCGGGTCGGAGGCCAGCACGCCCAGCAGCACGTCCAGGCCGGGCTCGGTGGAGGTGATGTCGCCGAGCAGGTCACCGGGCATCGGGTCGGGGAGGTCGCCGGGGCGCCGGCCCGGCACCGGGTCACCCGGCCAGTCGTGCGGGCTCACTCAGTCCACCTCCCCCAGGGCTAGTCCCAGCGCGCGGACCCGGGGGTCGGCGGCCAGGGCGCGCAGGCCGCGGTGCAGGGCCACGCGCACGGCCCCCGGCGACTTGCCGAGAATGCTGGCCACCGCGGGAGTGTCCAGGCCCGCGATGACCCGCAGCGCCACGGCCTCCGCCTGGTCCTGCGAGAGGCCGGCGAGCAGCGCGATCGCCTTCCTGACCGACATGCCTTCTAGCACCTGATCCTCAACCGTCTGCCCGTCGGGCAGGTCGTCCAGGCCGCCGGCGACCGGGTTGACCCGCCGCCGCATCCGGGCCCGCGCGGCGTCGATCGCCCGGTTCCGCCCGACCGTGAACAGCCAGCGCCGGAATTCGTCGTCGTCGCCGGAGAAGCGGTGCAGGTCGCGGACCACCTGCAGCCAGGTCTCGCTGGCGATGTCATCGGGGTCGTCGCAGCCGAGGACGCGAAGGTAACGCAGCAGGCGTGGTTGCAGGCTTCGCCACAGCTCGAGGAACGCGGCCTCGTCACCCGCCCGGGCCCGCGCCAGCAACCTGCCCAAGTCACCAGCCTCTGTCGCCATCGCGCCAGACAGAGTCCCACACCGGCGGGCCGGGCGGGCCAACACGCGATTTTTCGTTGCATGTGGCATCCGTCCTGCCCGCCGGCGTGTGACCCGCGCCGCGCTAGTCCTTGACGATCACGACCCGGCTGTGGCTCGAGTGGAACAACCGGGAGCCCTCGAAGACCAGCACGTAGGCCGCGGCGTGCTGGGGGGCGACCACGAACGCGACGCCGCCGAGCCGGCCGGTGCGCTCGTGGCCCACCGCGGTCAGGTGGTGCTTCGGGCCGATCCGGTCCAGCCACACCACGCGGCCGGGCACCGAGATGTTGCGCACCGTGGACAGGCGGCCGGCGATCACGGTCACCCGGTGGTGGTGCTCGAACGCGCGCCGGTGCGCGATCGACAGGTGGGTCGGCAGCCGGCGCGCGTGGTGCGCCGACGACGCATCAGCGGCACTGGCGGCGACCGTCGCCCCGGTGGTGGCGATCGCGGCGGCGGCGGCAACGGATGCGACCCGCGCCAACAGGGATGAACGCATGGCTCTCCTTCGAGGGGTTTCGGCCCCGGCCCGAAGCCCGAGGCAGGCATCAACACCCCGAGAGCGATACCGGCCCCCGTGGCGTTACTCACCCCGGGCCCCGGCGTGATCTGGCCCCGGCGGGACGGGTATACGTAGCGGCATGCGAACCGACTTGCCCATCTGCCGCACCTGCGGCGTCCAGTACGCCGCGCCGCGCGCGGACTGCCCGATCTGCGAGGACGAGCGCCAGTACGTCGGCTGGGACGGGCAGCAGTGGACCACCCTGGCCGAACTGCGCGCCGCCGGCCACCGCGGCCAGACCAGGCCGGAGGGCCCGGGTGTGACCGGCGTCGGCGCGAAGCCGCCGACCTCCATCGGCCAGCGCGCGCTGCTGGTCCGCGCCCCCTCCGGGAACGTCCTGTGGGACATGATCACCTACATCGACGACGACCTGATCGCCGCGATCGACGACCTGGGCGGGGTCAGCGCGATCGCGATCAGCCACCCGCACTTCTACGGCTCCATGACCGAGTTCGCGCACGCCTTCGGTGCCCCGGTCTACATCCACGCCAGCGACCGCCAGTGGGTCGCCCGGCCCGACGACTCGGTGATCTTCTGGGAGGGCGACACCCGCGAGATCGGCGACGGCCTGACGCTGATCAACGCGGGCGTGCACTTCGACGGCGGCCAGGTGCTGCACTGGGCCGCGGACCCGGATGGCCGCGGCGCCCTGTTCTCCGGCGACATCTTCACGGTCGTCCAGGACCGCCGCTGGGTCAGCTTCATGTACAGCTACCCCAACCACATCCCGGAGCGGCCGCGCACGATCCGCCGCGCGCTCGCGCTCATGCGGCCGTTCCGGTTCGACCGGGTCTACGGCGCGTGGTGGCGCCGCATCGTCGAGGCCGATGGCGCGGCGGCCGTGCGGCGGTCCGCGGAAAGGTATTTCAGCTTCGCCCTGGACGACAACGCGCCTTAACGCTCCGTCTCTCCCCCGCCCGGCCGCGCGGCCAGCGCCCGGGCGTTCTCGCAGCAGATACCGCGCTTGACCGCCGCGGGCAGGTCCGCCCCGCGCAGCGTGCCGACCGGGTCGGGATCGGCGATCGGGAACGGGCGGTCGCTGCCGAGCAGCACCCGGTCCGCCCCGACCCGGCGGACCAGGAACTCGATGCTCGGCGCGTCGAGCGCGACCGTGTCGAAGAACAGCCGCCGCAGCAGCCGGGACGGCGGCTCGGTCATCCCGGTCCGGGCCAGCAGGCCGGCCCGGGCCAGGCCGTCCAGCCGGAACGCCTGGTAGGGCAGGAGCCCGCCGCCGTGCACGACGATCACCCGCAGCCCCGGATGGCGCTCGAACAGGCCGCCGTCCATCAGCCGCAGCACGGCGCTGCTGGTGTCGATGAGCCGTCCGGCCACGTTCTGCATCACCGGCGGGACCAGCCGCTGAGCGGGCCCGTTGCCGGGCGGATGCAATAGCACCGGCCGCCCGAACTCTTCCAGCCGGGCCCACAGCGGCGCGAGTGACTCGTCGGCCGCCGAGCTTGCCCCGGCGGGATGGGTGGACAGGAGCACCGCGGGCGAGTCGAACCGCTCGGCCAGGGCGGTCACGTCGTCGGCGGCCGCGCCGGGGCCCGCCGACAGGTCCACGGCCGGCACCAGCCGCAGCCGCCCCTGGCCGGCCCGCACGCAGCCGGCCAGCGCCTCGTTCGTGGCCGCCGCCCAGCGCCGGCCCTCGCCCGCGCCGAACGCGTGCCAGGTGAACAGGTCGATCCACGGCGACACCCACTGCTCGGCGATCGAGTGCTCGTCCATCCAGCGCAGCCGGGTGGCCACGTCGGTGATGTCCCGGCCGGCCGGGCCGAGCCGGTCGGGTCCCGCGGCCAGGAGCGGCGCCCCCCCGGACTCGTCGACGGCCAGGCCGGGAAACTCGCCCGCCCGCACGGCGTCGAGCAGGCCCGGCGGCACCAGGTGCGCGTGCACGTCGACCGCGGCCAGGGTGTCCGGTGTTGTCATCCGGCCAGTCAACCGGTGATTCCGAAACGCGCGCAAGAAGGGGATACTCGGGGCACAGGGCAGCAATGCCGTGATCGGCGACCAACCCGGCAGGCCCCCGTGAGCGGAGAAGGCGGATGACCCCCGCGCCGTTGGCGGGCTCCGTGCTGGGCCGGATCGGCGAGATCCAGGCACCGCTGCCCGGGGCGGTCTCGGTGCTGATCGGGCTGCTCGCGCTGGCGGCCGTGGCCGTTCAGGAGTTCTGGCTGCTGCTCCGGCACGTCAACACGATCGCGCACGAGGGGGCGCACGCGCTCACCGGTTCCGCGGTAGGCCAGCGGGTGCAGCGCGTGACGCTGGCGCCCAACGCCACCGGCGCGACGTTGATGAGCGGCGGCAAGGCGGCGGGGGTCGTCACCGTCGGGTTCATCGGCTACCTCGGGCCGAGCGCGTTCGGCCTGGGCGCGGCCAAGCTGATCCAGGTCGGGCACAGCGTCGCGGTGCTGTGGCTGACCCTGCTGCTGCTCGCGCTGCTGCTGGTGGTGCTGCGCACCGTGTTCAGCTTCGTGCCGGTGCTGATCATCGGCGGCCTGGTCTACCTCGTCGCCCGCTACGGCTCGTCCGGGGCCGACACCTTCACCGCGTACTTCGGCGCGTGGTTCCTGCTGCTGTCCGGGATCCGGGTGGTGCTCGACCACGGCGTCAACGCGGCCGACGCCGGCAACCTGGCCGCGGTCACCCGCGTCCGGCCGGTGTTCTGGGTCTGGCTATGGATGGCCGGGTCGGTCGCCGCGCTGATCGTCGGCGGGGCCCTGCTGGTCTGAGGGTCAGCGATCCGGCCCCGCGACGAAACGCCGCCGGTTGCCGATTCGCACGAAGACCCTCCCGGTTCGCCGCGCCGCCAGGACTGCCCCAGTCTCGGCTGGTCCCGCCGCCCCGGGCAAGTTCGGCGCCGCCGACGTACTGTGGACGGGTGGGGACAACGCGCGGCCGCCCCGGCCCGTGAGCGTCGTCCGGCGCCAGGCCCGACGCCGGTGGCTCGTCGTGGCGTGCGGCACCGCCTTGCTGTGCGGGCTGCCGGCCATCGTGGCCGCGCTGCCGGTGCCGAACTCACCGCTGAGCGCGGCCGCGCTGCGGGCGCGCGTCCTGGCCTCGGCGGGCGCGCCGTACCAGGGCTACGCGGAGAGCTCGGTCGACCTCGGCCTGCCCGCCCTGCCCGACCTCGGCGACGTCAGCACGCTGCTCGACGGCATCACCGACCAGGAGGCCTGGTACCTCTCCCCGTCGCAGTGGCGTGCCGACGTCGTCACCTCGGCCGGGGAGACCGATACCTACCAGACCATCGCCGGCATCTTCGCCTGGAGCTACAGCCAGAACCTGCTGACCCAGATTGTCGGGCCCGAGCCGGTCCGGCTGCCCCGGGCCGCCGACCTGCTCCCGCCCGCGCTGGCCCGCCGGCTGCTCGGCCTGGCCTCGCCCGCCGATCGCCTATCCCGGCTGCCGTCGCAGCGGGTGGCGGGCGTGGCGGCGGCCGGCCTGCGGCTGGTGCCCGACGAGCCATCGACCACGGTGGCGGCGGTCGACATCTGGGCCGACCCGGCCAGCGGCCTGCCGGTCCAGGTCGAGATCGTGGGCCGGGGCTCGGCCAAGCCGGTGCTGGTCGCCCGGTTCCTCGAGCTGACGCAGAGCCGTCCCGCGCTCGCCACCGTCACCCCGGACCCGGCCCCGGACGTCGGCTTCACCACGACCGAGCTGCCCGACATCAACCGGATCGTGAATGGCTTCGCCCCGCCGCTGCCCGCCCGGATCGCGGGGATGAGCCAGGTCCCGGTCCCGGGTGGCCTCGCCGACGTGGCCGCCTACGGCACCGGGTTCTCCCGGGTGGCCGTGCTGCCGCTGCCGTTCGCGGTGGGGGAGCGGGCGATGACCGCCGCCGACGACGCGGGCGCGGGCGGGATCATCCTGGCCAACGGGACCGGGGCGCTGATCGCGACCCCGCTGCTCACCGTGCTGCTGGCGCAGGGGGAGCCGGGCTCGCCGGTCTACCTGCTCGCCGGGACCGTGACCCCGGCGCTGCTGGTCCGGGCCGGATCCGGCCTGCTGAACGCGGCCGGGCAGGGCGGGCCGTGATCGTCACGCGCGCGCTGACCAAGCGCTACGGCCGGGTGCTCGCCGTCGACCGGGTCGACCTGGACGTGCGCGAGGGGGACCGGTACGGCTTCCTCGGCCCGAACGGCTCGGGCAAGACCACGGTCGTGCGGATGCTGCTCGGCCTGGTCTACGCGACCAGCGGCGAGATCGAGATCATGGGCCGGCCGGTGCCGTCCCGGGTCGGCGAGGTGCTGCCCCGGATCGGCGCGCTGGTCGAGGGGCCATCCTGCTACGGGCACCTGTCCGGCCGGGCCAACCTCGCGCTCATCGACGCCGCGGGCAAGGCCGGCCCGCGGCGCACCCGGCGCCGGCGGATCGGCGAGGCGCTGGACCGGGTCGGCCTGGCCGGCGTCGACAACCGCGCGGTCAAGAAGTACTCGCTCGGGATGCGGCAGCGGCTCGGCCTGGCCGCCGCGCTGCTGCGCGCGCCGCGCCTGCTCGTGCTGGACGAGCCCACCAACGGGCTGGACCCGCAGGGCATCCGCGAGATCCGCGACCTGCTAGCCGAGCTCAACCAGGGCGGGACCACCGTGTTCCTGTCCAGTCACCAGCTCAGCGAGGTCGAGCAGCTGTGCACCCGGGTCGGCATCGTCGACCGCGGCCGGCTCGTGCTGCAGCAGGACCTGGACGCGCTGCGCGCCCCGACCGGCCGGGTCGTGGTGCGCACCCCGGACGCCGACCGCGCGGCCGCGCTGCTGGACGGCCGGGTCGACGAGCGTGACGGCGACCGGCTGGTGATCGCGGCGGCGGACCCGGCCGCGGTCAACGCCGACCTGGTCGCGGCCGGGCTGCGGGTGTCCGAGATCGGCCCGGAGCGCCCGTCCCTGGAGGAGCTGATGCTGTCGGTCACCGGCTCCGGCTCCGACCGGATCGACGCCGGGAGCGGGGACGGCGAGTGATCACCGTCGAGCTGGTCAAGCTGGTGCGCCGGCCCCGCAGCTGGGTCAGCGTCGCGCTGCTGTGCGGGCTCCCGGTCACGGTCGCGGTGTTCGTCGCGGTCACCCACCTCGCGCCGCCGCCGGGCCAGGGCCCGGCGCTGCTGTCGGCCGTGCTGACCAACGGCTCGCTGTACCCGGCGGCCGCGCTGGCCATCGTGCTGCCGCTCTTCCTGCCGGTGGCGGTCGCGGTCGTGGCGGGCGACTCGATCGCGGGCGAGGCGGGCTCGGGCATGCTGCGCTACCTGCTGGCCCGGCCGGTCGGCCGGACCCGGCTGCTGGTGGCCAAGCTCATCGCGCTCGTCGTGTACACGGTGACCGCGGTCGTGGCCGTGGCGGGCACCTCGTACCTGACCGGCCGGCTGCTGTTCGGCGTGCAGCCGGTGGCGGTCACCTCGCACGGCGTGACCAGCTCGGCCATCGCCGCCAACTTCGCCGCGACCTCGCTGTCCGGGACCAGCCTGAGCCCCGGCGAGGTGCTGGTCAGGACGCTCGGCGCGATCGCGTTCATTGCGGTGTCCATGCTCGGGGTCGGCGCGATCGCGCTGTTCCTGTCCACCCTGACCGACTCCTCGCTCGGCGCCGCCCTGGGCGCGCTGGCCGCCCTGGTGACCAGCCAGGTGCTGGTCACCCTCAACGCCGCCGCGTCGGTCAGCCCGTACCTGCCCACCCGGTACTGGCTGGCCTGGGTCGACTTCTTCCGCGAGCCGATCCTGTGGCGCAACATCGAGCGGGGGTTCGCGGTACAGGCCGTGTACGTCGTGGTGCTGCTGGGCGCCGCCTGGGCCAACTTCGCCACCAAGGACATCACCAGCTAGAAAACCCCGACTCCGGCCCGGCCAGGAAATCCCCGGCTCCGGCCCGGCCAGGAAATCCCCGGCTCCGGCCCGGCAAGTCCGGCTCCGGCCCGGCCAGGAAAGCCCGGCTCCGGCCCGGCCAGGAAGCCCGGCTCCGGCCCGGCCAGGAAGCCCGGCTCCGGCCCGGCCAGGAAGCCCGGCTCCGGCCCGGCCAGGAAGCCCGGCTCCGGCCCGCCGCCGTCCCCTGCCGGCTATATTCCTATAATTACGATCGAGAAAAGCGAAACGGCCGACATGCGGACGGGCGGGACATGCGGACGGGCGGGAGATGCCGACAGGCGGAAGATGCCGACAGGCGGACATGCAGAGGGGCGGAACAGGCAGAGGGGCGGAACAGGCAGACGGGCCGGACAGGCAGACGGGTGTGGGCGCGCCGTGGTTGTACCTCCGCATGGCCTATTGCCCGTGCGGAGGTACAACCACGCGCCCCGGGCCCGGTCCGGGCCCCGGTCGGCATCTGGCCCGGGCCTGGCCGGCGTCCGAAGCGGACGTCCGCGGCAGGTTTCCAGAGGGGCGCCTGGGCTGGGTGGTACCGGCGTTCGAGGCCGGGTGGTACCGGCGTCGGGACCGGGTTGTGCTGGCGTCGGGGGGCCGGTGGTACCGGCGTCCGGAACGTGATAGTTCCGGCGTCCGGGTAGAGTCGCGGCTAGCCGTCCGCACCGTGCATGTGCGGCTCCACGTGCGGCAGTTGCCGTCCATCCGGCCGATACCAGCGCCGAGACCCCGTTTGCTCAGGCACGAGGGAGCACAGCAGCATGCACAGCGTCACCGGAGCTAGCTCAGGCTGGCCCGGCGCCGATCCGGCCCCGCCGCCGGCGGCGCGGGCCCGGCTGCTCACCTGGCTGGCCGGTGCGGGCATCGCCGTCTCGGTGCTGCTGATGATCGCGGCGTCGGCGGTGCGGGACAGCTGGATGTCTCCGCGGGTCGTGCCGCCCGCGTGGGGCCCGCCCTGGGACCTGCGCTCGGTGCACGTCTCGGTGGGGGCCGCGACCGCCGGGCTCTGGATCGCGGTCATCCTCGGCGCGGGCGGGGTGGCCGCCGGGCTGCTGGCCGTCCGGCGCGGGGCCCGGCCGAGCGCGCGGGGCCTGCTGGCCGGGGCGGCGATCGCGGTGGTGGCGCTGACCGTGTTGCTGCCGGCCGGGTCGAGCGACGCGCTCGACTACGCGGCCTACGGCCGGATCGTGGCCCTCGGTCACAGCCCGTACGTGATGACCCCGTACCACCTGCGCCTGGCGCACGACGCGTTCGCCCGGTCGGTGCCGGCCACCTGGCAGCACTCCGTCAGCGTCTACGGGCCGCTGGCCACGATGGAGCAGTTCCTGGCGGCCAAGCTGGGCGGGCTGTCCGCGGCGCGGGTCACCTTCTGGCTGAAGCTGTGGAACTCGCTCGCGTTCGGCCTCGTCGCGTTCGTCATCGACCGGCTGGTCCGCGCCGACCCGGCCCGGCGGCTGCGGGCGCACCTGCTGTGGACGGCCAACCCGCTGATGCTGTGGGCGGTGGTCGCGTCCGGGCACCTCGACGTGCTCGCCGCGGCGGCCGGGCTGCTCGGGCTGGTGGCGCTCGGCCGCCACTGCGGGACCGCCCGGATCCCGCTGCCGCGGCTGCTCGCGGCGGGCGCGCTGATCGGGGCCGCGGCCGACATCAAGATCAATTATGTGCTGTACGGGCTAGGCGCGGCCTGGGTGCTGCGCCGGTCGATCGCCTCGCTCGCGGCGGCCGCCGCGGCCGCGCTCGCGGTCCTCGGGCCCAGCTACGCCTGGTTCGGGCTGCCCGCCGTGCACGCGATCACCAACCGGCGCAACGGCAGCAGCGCGGACAGCATGTACCGCGCGTTCCTGATCCCGGTGCTGCGCGACCACCTGGCCGTGGCCGCGATCGTCATCGTCGCCGCCGTGGCCGTGCTCGTGCTGCGGCGCATGCCGCAGGCGATCCCGGACCGCCCGGCCATCCAGGCCGCCCTGGCGCTGAGCCTGGCCTGGCTGTTCTTCTGGCCCTAC
>Ga0335078_10016505_pt1 | contig 10958 bp, 8 predicted proteins | sample Lox_Sample_32_FD_206711 | JGI IMG/M metagenome (GOLD analysis project Ga0335078, IMG submission 206711) | Soil microbial communities from Loxahatchee National Wildlife Refuge, Florida, United States - Lox_Sample_3.2 | ecosystem: Environmental > Terrestrial > Soil > Wetlands | place: USA: Florida... | reverse complement strand
CGTGACCGGCACATCCTGACGCCGCTGTCCAACGGCGGGATCGGCCTGCTGACCAGGCTGGCCAAGTCGGCGGGCATCCCGTTCGACTGCATCCTGTCGGCCGAGCTGGCCGGCACCTACAAGCCGGATCCCCGGGTCTACCAGCTGGTGCCCGGCTACTTCGGCGTACCGCCCGGGCGGGTGCTCATGGTGGCCGCCCATCCCGGCGACCTCGAGCACGCGGCCAGGTCTGGCCTGCGCACGGCGTTCGTGCCGCGGCCGCTCGAGTGGGGACCAGGGCGGCCCGCTCCGGCTCCTCCGCCGGCCGTCGACATCGTCGCGCCCGACCTGATCGCGCTCGCGGCCAGGGTCTGACGGCCGGCCGTGGCTAGCATTTGCCGCCAGGACCACCGAAGTAGATGTAGGTATTTCCTGGCGGCGGACCGCTGATATTGGCTCCGGCTACGGAGTAGCACTTGGAATCCGATGGCACCACCGACCGTGACAGCTTGGCCGCCTGGCCGACGGGAAACGGGTAGGCGGAATAGAAGATCTCTGACTGCGAGGCTGCCTTGCCGGAGCCATCGGCGGCGAACTTACCGCTGCCCATCGGTGGCCAGGTGTCATTGTTAGTGAAGGTCTCACCGCCGAATTCGATGAAGTCGCCGTGCTTGCTCATCGGGCCGTCCTTGCCGAAGAGGCTTGCCCGGTAGTAGCCGAGCGCCTTGCCATCGACGTACAGATACCATCTGGAATGCGCGAATTCCCAGTTGAGGGTGAGATAGTACTGCTTCCCGCCCACGGTGCTGTAGTGCGCGAATGGCATTCCGAGTACGAAATTCTTGTCGAGCTGCACAAAGGTATTTTTGCAATTTAGATCATAGCAACGGTTTTGTTTATCGGATTGATAGTTATTTGGCGTGAAATAGACGAAGGGCACGGAATCGGACGGCTTGTTCTTGAAGCAGCCGGCGCAGGTGATCCAGCCGGCCTCGACCGTCTGGGTGTGCGCGCCGCTACCCGCGGCGATCCACACCTGGGAGAGGCTGAAGTAGCCCTTCGGGTCCCAGATGGACATAGTGGAGCCTCCGCCGAGGTTCTTTACCGCTTCATGTCCGATCGCGTAGCGGTGCGGCTTTGACGCGGCGGGCTTGAAAGCCAGATAGGAGGCCATGCTCGGGAAGGCTGTCGTTCCGCTCAGCGACACGCGAGCCATGGGAATGGTGCCAGCGGGACAGGAAATGGCGTTCCCGTAGGCATCGCGCAGGCCGAGGGCAAGGGGAGAATCGTCGCCGTGCCCGGCGCCGCTCCAGCCCGCGGGCAGCCGTGGCGCCGGCGGGATCTTCCCAATCCGCTGGCCCTGGGCCGAAGGCTGCGAATTGATGGTGACGCAGTCGACGTAGCGGCCGTCAAGCACGAAGGAGTGCCTGACCCGCACACCGCGGTAAAGGTTCAGAATGTAGGAACGCATCTGCGCGAAGGCCTGGCTGTCGCGGACGCCCCCGTTCCTGCTGACAGCAAGGTACGAGGAATAGGACGCACCGTCCGTGGCATGGATGAAATCACGGAAAGAGACAAACCCGGAAGCGGCCGGCCGTTCGGCCGTTGCCGCCTGGGTGGCGGCGGTGATCGACACCAAGGCGCAGGCGGAAAAAACGATGGCCGCGGACCGGTGAATCCCTGCCATGGGCACTCCTCAGCGCAAGCGCGGTCGAGAATTAGGACGTAGCAATCGTGCAACGATACACACCAGTGGAGCACATCCGCCCGCGATAGAGCAAGCCCGGCCACGATCAGAAATGTCGCCTGGAGTGCGCCTTAGCGCGATCAAAGCCGGGAGCCAAGGAACCGGACGACATCGGCCGCCTCGGCCCGCAGCGCGGCGGCTACCGGCTCGGGCAGCGGGCCGAACGGGGCCAGCGCCACGGCGCCGCCCGCGAGCCGCCAGGTGCCGACCGCGCGGCCGCCGGCCAGGGCGAACGGGCGGAACAGCCCGTTCACGGTGATGATCTGCCGGTGCGGGCCGAGTATCGGCTCGCGGTGCGTCCAGCCGTGCAGCAGCGGGTCGAACGCGCCAAGCAGCCGCGGCGGCGGCAGCGCGGGAACGCCGTCCTCCGCGCCGCCCGGCCGGTCCTGGCCGCCTGGCCCGGCGGCAAGCTCGGCAAGGCCGTCGGGGCGCTGCCGCAGCGCGCTGCCGATCGCAGTCAGCCCGCGCCGGGCGTCGCCAGCCGGCAGGCCCGCCCACTTGGCCAGGTCCCGGTCGCTGGCCGGGCCGTGGCCGGCCAGGTAGCGCCTGGCCAGCTCGGCGAGCGCCGCGTCGCGATCGAACCTCGCCGGGTCGAACCTGGCCGGCCGCGGCCCGAGCCAGTCGGCGGCCAGGACGTAAGCGTGCTCACGTCCGGTCATGGGCCCGCGGACGATCAGCCCGCGGAGGCTGGCCAGGCCGAGCAGGTACACCAGGGCCTGACCCGCGGTGCGGACTCCGGCCGCCTCGATCCGCTCGGCGAGCTGTGCCCGGGTCAGCGGGCCGTGGCCGGCCAGCGCCGAGCCGATCACGCTGACCGCCCGGTCCGCGGCATCCTGCGCCACGTCCTCCTGTGCCAGCCGGCGCGCGATAGCCCGGGTCATCGGCGGCGCGGTGAGCCTGTGCAGCCACCAGTAGTCCTCAGCGGTGACCAGGTGCAGCGTGCCCCGGTTCAGCCAGGTGATCAGCAGCGACCGGTCGGCGGTCAGCGCGCTGTCGACGTCGGCGGCGGTCAGCCCGGCCGAACGCGCCCTGACCGCGAGCCTGGCGCCGCGCGGATCCTGCCCCTGCACCGCCAGCAGCCTGCGGACCACCTCCAGCGGGCTGCGAGCAGGCGGTCCCGACAGCAGCTGGGCCGCGCACCGCTGCGCCGTGACCGCGGCTTCGATGTCCGCCATGCCCATGCTGTCAACTGGGGCTATCCAGCAGCCGGGCCTTGAGCAGCTCATATTCATCGCGGGTCAGCATGCCCTTGTCGACCAGCGACGCCAGCCGCGCCAGTTCGGCCGCGATCCCAGGGGCCGCCGCCGCGCCGGCGCCTGGATGCTGGCGGGGCGCCGGCTGCACGGCGGTCGGCAGCACCGGCTCGAGCGCGCGCGACACCTTCGCGCGGAGCGCGTCAGGGTCCGAACTGGCCCCGAAGAAGAGCTCGGACCGCGCCGTTCGCACCCGCACGACCGCTTTGAGCTTGCCGCGGCTCGCCGCGGCGAGAACTCCGGCAAGCTCCCCCCCGGCCTGGGCGGCCGCGAAGCCGCCCGCGGCGCCGGCCTGGGGCCGGGCGTCAAGCACATCCACGCCCGCGAGGTCGCCGAACGGAAGCTCGACCAGGGCGCGGACGCCGTTCCTCGCGTAGACCGCCGCGCGGTCCTCGAGCACGCGGACGTCGTAGCGCCGGCTGGTCGGCAGGTATCCGTCCGGCACGTAGCCCGCCAGCAGCGTCACCTCATGCAGGCGCAGCCGGGACCGCGCGTCGAGGTCGCGGCGAGCGGCCCTGGTGCTGTCGGCTGCCGCTCTCCTCCCGAGCGTCTCGAGTACCTGGCGGGCGCTGGCCGCGTCCAGGCTCACCAGCGCCCGCCAGGCGGCTGACCAGCCCTCGCCGGTGAGCGGGTAACGTTCCACGATCTTCAGGGATCCGAGTGCGTTGCGTCGCAGGGTCAGGAAGGCCGGGCCGCCCTTCGCGGACGGCCAGTACTGCCAGCCGACCGTGTAGCGGACGCTGTCGGCAAGCGGGAACGGGCTGGCCGTCCACCGCTCGTCGCTGCGCGGTCTCGGGACGGCCGGCACCTGGGCCGCCCATCCCGGCCCGACCGCGAGCGCAGGCGCCGACTCCGACGCGGCGATCGTCGCCGGCAGGGCCGTGCCTGGCGGCTGACCGGCCTGGCGTTCCCGGCCGGCATCCTGACCCGGGATCACGGTCTCCTTGCCGTCTCCGGCCCGCGGCTCCGGCCGCGTCCCGGCGAGCTGGTCGCCGTCACTCCATGAGCCGCCAAGCTGGTCGGCGCCCGGCAGGCCGAGAGCGACCGCGAGTTCCGTGGTCACCCACTCGCAGGCCTCGGGCAGGTACGCGTTCGCTTGCTCCAGCGTCGACGCGGCAAGCCGTACCGCCGTCCTGACGTCCAGTCCGTGCGCCCGGTGATCGCTGAGCAGGCCGGCCACGCCGGCCGAGGCGGCGGCGACCAGCAGCCCGGTCTCGCGCGGCGCATCGGGCAGATAGTCCCTGAGCAGGTTCTCCAGCGTCTGCGGGCTGGAAAGCGCGGCTGGCCCGTAGGCGGGATCGGACACGATCGCATGCAGCGCGGCTCGCGCCTCACCGGCGAATTCGAAGCGCACCAGAACCATCCGGCCTCCGGGAGCGGGATTGTCCAGCCCGGGAGACGGCCTCGCGGGCCTGGCTGGCGGCGGAGCAGCGGCGGAGTTGCCACCCCTACTGTGCTGCACACGGCCGGGTGCCGCAAGCGGGCGGCACAGCCGCGATCCTACCCGGCCAGCGGGGGCCGGCCAGGATCACGCCAGGGCGGGCGCCCGGTACACCGCGTCGCCGCCGACGTAGGTCGCCAGCACGTTCGTCGCCCCGATCTCGCCGGCCGGCCCGCTGAACGGGTCACGGTCGAGCACGACCAGGTCGGCGAGCCTGCCGGTCGCGATCTCCCCGGTCACGTCGTCCAGGTGGTTCACGTGCGCCGAGCCGATCGTGTAGGCGGCCATCGCCTCGGCCAGATCCAGGCTCTGACCGGGCAGGAACGGCTCCGCCTCCGCGCCGGACGAGCCGTAGAGCGACCTGTTCACCGCGACGTGGATGGCACGGATCGGGTTGGCGCTGCTCACCGCCCAGTCGCTGCCCGCCGCGAGCCTGGCGCCCGAGCGCAGCAGGTCTCCGAAGACGTACTGCCGGCCGGTCCGCTCCGGGCCGAGGAACGGTATCGTCAGCTCGTCCATCTGCGGCTCGTGCGCGGCCCACAGCGCCTGCATGTTCCCGGTCACCCCGAGCGCGGCGAATCTCGGCACGTCGTCCGGGTGGATCACCTGAAGGTGGGCGATGTGGTGGCGATGGTCGTTGCCGCCGTTCGCCTGGCGCGCGGCCGCCACCGCGTCCAGGCACTCCCTGACGGCACGGTCGCCGATCGCATGGAAGTGCACCTGGAAGCCGAGCGCGTCGAGCGCGGTGACATGCGCTCGCAGTTCGCCCGGATCGACGTGGGACAGCCCGCGGCCGGCCGTCTGGCAGCCGCAGGAATCCAGGTACGGCTCGAGCATCCCGGCCGTGTAGTTCTCGGCCACCCCGTCCTGCATGATCTTGACCGTGCCGGCCAGGAACCTGCCCTGGTGACCGGCCTCGCGCCGCCCGAGTATGTCGTCGATCTGGCCGGCGCCGCGGCTCCTGTCCCACCACAGCGCTCCCCTGACCCGCGCGGTGAGCTCCCCGGACCTGGCCGCCGCGAGGTAGACGGGCAGCGGGTCCTGCGAGCCAAGGTACGGCCCGACGATCGCGTCCTGCCAGGCGGTGACCCCGCGCGCGTGCAGGTGCTGCTGGGCGAGCAGCAGGCCGGCCAGCCGCTCGTCGAACGCGGGTTCCGGCACGTACGCGCCGACCAGGTCGGCCGCGCCCTCGTGCACGGTGCCCTGCGGGGTGCCGTCTGGCTCGCGCTCGAACCTGCCGTCGGCCGGGTCGGGCGTGCCGGCGTCGAACCCGGCGACCTCAAGCGCTCTGGTGTTGGCCCACCCGCCGTGGCCGTCCCGGTTCAGCAGGAACGCGGGCCGGCCGCCGGTGACCGCGTCGAGCTGATGCCGGCTCGGGGTGCCGCGCTCGAACCACTCCATCCGCCAGCCGCTGCCCGCGATCCACTCCTTGTCAGGGTGCGCCCTGGCGTAGCCGCCGATCCGGCCGAGTGCCTCGTCCAGGCTGGCACAGCCGATCAGGTTGCAGCTGATCATCGTGATCCCGGCGAAGGCCGGGTGCACGTGCGCGTCCTGGAAGCCGGGCAGCAGCGCGCGGCCGCGCAGGTCGACCACCTCGGTGCCCGGGCCGCGCAGCTCGGCGCAGCCCGCGGCGCCGCCCACGGCGATGATCACGCCCGCCGCAACCGCCACCGCGTCGGCCGGGCTGCCATCCGGTGCCGCCGCCCGGACCAGGCGCCTGCCCGACCGGTCGGCGGTATAGACCACGCCGCCGCTGAAGATCGTTTCCGCCCGAGTCGTCATCCGCCCTCCCGCCAGTCACAGCATTATTGCGGAAATTCAGGCCATCTGTCCGGTTCCGCGGGCGCCGGCCCGCCAGATCCGGGTAATCGGGCAGCGGGTCGCCGCCTGGCCGTCAACCAGGCCGGCGTCCGGCAGCAGCGGGAACGGGCCGATCTGTGGCAGAGTGCGATCATGGGACCCACTGTTCAGACAAAGTACGGCACGGTGCGCGGCGTGAGCAGGGACGGCGTGAGCAGCTTCCTTGGCATCCCCTATGCCGCGAGTCCGACCGGCAGCCTGCGATTCCAGGCGCCCGCACCGCCGGCAGCCTGGCAGGGGGTCAGGGACGCCACGGAGTTCGGCGCTACCCCGCCCAAGCCGGATTACCCCGTGCCGTTCGACACGCTACTCGCCGAGCCGGCCATCGCCGGCGACGACTGGCTGAACCTCAACGTCTGGACGCCCGACATCCGCGCGGCCGGCCTGCCGGTGCTGGTCTGGATCCACGGCGGGGCGTTCGCGAACGGCAACTCGGCGGTCCCGATGTACGACGGCCACGCCTTCGCCAGGGACGGCGTGGTCCTGGTCAGCGTCAATTACCGGCTCGGCATCGACGGGTTCGCGCTGCTCCCCGATGCGCCGGCCAACCGGGGCCTGCTCGACCAGATCGCCGCGCTCGAGTGGGTGCGGGACAACATCGGCGCGTTCGGCGGCGACCCAGGCAACGTGACGATCTTCGGCGAGTCGGCGGGCGCGATGAGCGTGGTCACGCTGCTCTCGCTGCCCCGCGCGGCCGGCCTGTTCGCCAAGGCCATCGCGCAGAGCGGCGCGGTCCAGGCGGCGGCCACGCCGCAGGACGCGGCGCTGATCACCGCGGAGATCGGCAAGGCCCTCGGCGGCACCGAGTCGCGGCCCGCCGGTTCGGCTGAGCCGGTGACCGCGAGCAGACTGGCCGAGGTCGATCTCGCGGACCTGATCGCCGCGCAGGCGGCGGTCCGCGACGCGCTGGCCGCCGATCCGGACCCGGTCAGGTTCGGCGCCAGCGTCGTAGCCAGCTCGATGCCGCTGATCCCGGTGATCGACCAGGAGCTGATGGCGGCGCACCCGCTGGCAGCGATCGCGGCAGGAGCGGGCTCCACGGTGCCGCTGCTGATCGGAACCAACGCCGAGGAGTTCCGGCTGTTCCTGGTGCCGCCGGGCGCGATCGCGATGATCACCGACGACGTGCTCGCGGTGATCGGCGCCGGCATCGGGGCGACCAGCGAGGTGATCGCGAAGTACCGCGAGAACCGGCCGGGCGCGTCCCCCGGCGACATCGCCGCGGCCCTGCTCACCGACCGGTTCTTCGCACAGCCCGCACGCGCGGTCGCGGAGGCCAGGGCCGCCGGTCCCGCCGCCACCTACGTCTATGAGTTCGCGTGGCGCAGTCCCGCGATCGGGGCCGGGCACGCCCTGGAGATACCGTTCGTCTTCGACAACCTGGGGGCGGAAGGGGCGGATCTGGCGATCGGCGGCGAGGCGCCGCAAGATCTCGCCGATCAGATGCATGCGGCCTGGATCCGCTTCGCGGCCACCGGGGATCCTGGCTGGCCCGGGTACGACCCGAGCCGGCCGGTGCGGGTCTTCGATGCCGACGGCGGGTCGGTCGCGCGGGACCAGCGCCGCGACGAACGGGAGGTATGGCAGGCGTAGCGTCCTGGCAGCCCGGCAGGACCGCTCTCCTGCCGGACCGTTCAGCCGGTCAGGCCGCACACTCCCGGCAGATCGGCTCACCGCCGCGGGTCTCAGCGAGCTGGCTCCTGTGGTGCACAAGGAAGCAGCTTGCGCAAGTGAACTCGTCGGCCTGCCGCGGGATCACCCGGAACGACAATTCCTCATTGGAAAGGTCCGCTCCCGGCAGCTCAAGCGACTCCGCAACATCATCGGGGTCGAGGTCGATCGACGTCGACGACTTGTCCATCCGGCGAGCCTGCAGCTCCTGCAGGCTGTCCTCGGTCAGCTCTTCGTCAGTCTTCCTAGGGCTGTCGTAATCAGTTGCCATGGTGGCCTTACTCCTCCGTCGTCAAAGCTCTCGCGCGAGTGCAACGCTTTCGCGGCCCCGGTTGTGCCCGAATCCGGCGGGGAATTCTGTCACGTCCCCGCCGGATGTACACGTAGCCGGCTGCCATAGCGGTTCGTGTCGCATCGAATTACTGGCAGATCATGCATCGATCACTACTCCGCCAGGTCAGGCGGTGCCGTGCCCGTCAGTCCGCGTCCCGCTCGGCGTCCAGGCTCACCAGCAGGTCGTGCAGTTCGGCGAACAGCGCGGGCCCGGCCGCGAGCGTCATCGCCGGGCCGGCCGGCGTGCCATCAAGCCCGGCCACGATAGCCCCCGCCTCGCTGGCGATGAGGCTGCCTGCCGCGATATCCCAGTACTGCACGCCGCGTTCGTAATAGGCGTCAACGTTCCCTGCGGCCAGCGAGCACAGGTCGGCCGCGCAGGCTCCGTTGCGCCGGATGTCCCTTACCCTGGGCAGGATCGCGCTAAGCACCTCGCCCTGGACCCGCCGGCGGCCGGGCTCGTAGCCGAATCCGGTAGCGACCAGTGCCCGCGACAGCGGGACGTCCCGGTTGCAGGCCAGTGCCCGGCGCCCGGCCGGTGTGAGATTCGTCACACTCGACTGCCAGGAACCGCCGCCGAGCACGGCCCCGAACAGCGTGCCCCGGCGCGGCACGCAGACCGCGCCCGCCACGATCCGGCCGCCGACCTCGGCCGCGATGCTCACCGCCCAGTCGGGCAGGCCGTACAGGTAGTTGACGGTCCCGTCGAGCGGGTCGACGATCCACCTGACCGCGGCGCCGGCGCCGGTCTGCCCGCCTTCCTCGCCGAGTATCGAGTCGCCCGGTCGCTCCGCCCCGATCCTGGCCCTGATCAGCCGCTCGGCGGCCTGGTCCATCTCGGTGACCACGTCGGTCGGACTGGTCTTGGTCCCGACCACGGCAGGCCGGCCGTGGTGGCTGGCCAGCATCTCGCCGGCCTCGCACGCCGCCGCGCACGCCAGCGTCAGCAGGCGGCCGCGATCGGGCGGCGTCACGATCGGGCCCGGCCGGCCGGGCGGGCCGCACCTGACCCGCAGCACCCAGCGGCGCAGAGCGGCGCGCGGTCCTGCCCGGCCGCCTCGGCCAGGCCGCCGCCCGCCTCGTGCTCCCTGGCCAGTTCGGCGATCATTCGCACGAACCTCGGATCGGTCCCCGGCGTCGCCGCCCTGGCCAGCGCCAGGCCGAGCGTTCCGGCGGTCTGCGCCGCCTCCACATCGAGGTCGAACATGACCTCCATGTGGTCGCTGACGAAACCGATCGGGACCAGGCACACCGCGCGTGAGCCCGATCTCGCCAGGCCGGCCAGGCATTCGCCGAGGTCCGGCTCCAACCAGGGGACGGCGGGCGGGCCGCTCCTGCTGGTGTAGGCCAGCTGCCAGCTGGAGCGCCCTGCCCCCGCAGCGACCAGCCGGGCCACCTCGGCGAGCTGGGCAGGGTACGCTCCGCCGGCCGGCCCGCTCGCGGCCGACATGGCCATCGGGATGCTGTGCGCGGTGAAGACCAGGTCGGCCTCGTCCGCGAGACCGGCCGGGAGCGTCGCGAGCGCCGTGCTCACCGCGTCGGTGAAGCAGGCGATGAAGGCGGGATGCAAGCAGTACGGCGGGATCTTGATGACCTGCGGCGCCGCCGGCCCGGCCCCGGCGCGCGCGGCGTCGATGTCCTCCAGGTACTGCCTGCAACTGGAATACGAACTGTAAGCGGACGTCGCGAACGCCACGACCCGCTCGATTCCGCCGGCGGCCATCGCGCGCATCGTGTCGGCCAGGTACGGGCGCCAGTTGCGGTTGCCCCAGTAGACCGGCAGGCCAGGGCCCTCGGCCGCGAACTCCTTCTCGATCGCCGCCACCAGGTCACGGCACTGGGCATTGATCGGGCTGACCCCGCCGAACCGGTAGTAGTGCCCGGCCACCTCGGCGAGCCTGCTCTCTGGCACGTTGCGCCCAGCGGTCACGTTCCGCAGAAATGGCAGCACGTCGTCTGGGCCCTCCGGCCCCCCGAAGGACACGAGCAGGAACGCCGAGCGCGGAGCCATGCCGACATCCAATCAGGCTTGCCCGGGCGGGCGGTCAGCGGTACTCGGCCGCGTACTGGGCGGCCAGCGCGAGCACCTCGTTCACGTACCAGTCGGCGTGGTTGTACGCGAAAACCGCCTGGCGCAACCCGGCCGCGGAGCCGCTTGAGGCGCCGTCCGCGCACAGCATCCTGGCCGCCGAGGGCACGGCGTCCATCGGGTTCATGATGTCCGGCGGTCCGGCCGGCCCGAATCCGTCGATGCCCCACTCCGCCCATGTCGACGGCAGGAACTGCATCGGGCCGAGTGCACCGGCGCTGGACGGGCCCATGTTCTGGCCGTCGGCGCTCTCGATCTGGCCGATCGCCGCCAGGATGGTCCATGACATGGCCGGGCAGTACGTGGCCGCCGAGGCCCGGAACAGCTGCAGGTAGCCGGTGATCTGGCCGGGTTTGGCGGCCACGGGAAGCCGCCGGTCGCGCAGGTCGACCACCTTGGCCCCAGGGCCGAGCACGATCCTGACCTGGGCGGTCAGCGCCGAGACGCTCGGTCCTGGCGCGCTGATCAGGGCCGCGACCCGGTGTACCAGGCCGAGCCTGGCCGAGACCGCCTGGTTCACGAGCAGGTCGACGCCCGCGATGCCGACCTGCGCTGAGGCGGCGAGCGGCACGAGCAGCGAGTGCG
>Ga0335078_10016503_pt1 | contig 10959 bp, 10 predicted proteins | sample Lox_Sample_32_FD_206711 | JGI IMG/M metagenome (GOLD analysis project Ga0335078, IMG submission 206711) | Soil microbial communities from Loxahatchee National Wildlife Refuge, Florida, United States - Lox_Sample_3.2 | ecosystem: Environmental > Terrestrial > Soil > Wetlands | place: USA... | reverse complement strand
TTTCCGGTCGCAGTCGCGCATCTGCTGGTGCGCAAAATAGTAACTCTCTACGGCTTGCTGGAGTTCAAAGAGCAGGTCGGCGCGCCAGTTGCCTTCCAGGCTGCGCGCCACCTCATCCCGGCTGGCACGCACCATCTCGTGTTTCAAGTCTGCCAGCTTCCAGGGGTCGCGCTCCCCTTTGAGGATGGCCGAAATGATCGCCTGCCCGCTCACCCCCGTGATATCGCTGATCACGTTGGCTAATTGGATATTCATTTTCGTCAGCGCTTTTTGCATGTGCTGCACGGCGCGGCTGGCGTCTTTGACGTGACGATCGCGCAATCGCCAGATCGTACGCACGCCTTCCATCTTCTCCTCCAGCCGGAACGAGTCGCGTAGCAGTCCATCGGTGTGCAGCTTCATAAGCCATTGACATTCCTGCACATCGCTCTTTCGACCGGGGACATTCTTTGTGTGCTGGGCGTTCACTAACACCACCTGAATGCCCTGCGCGGTCAGAATATCGTAAAGCGGAATAGAGTAAACCCCGGTGGCTTGCATCGCCACCGTGTCGATCCGGCAGGCCTTTAACCACGCCGCCATCCGTTTCAAATCGGCCGTCCAGCAGCCGAACTCCTGCACCGGATTGGGGTCCCGATCCGGAGGCACGGCCACAAAGTGGCTCTCATTGCCCACATCAATCCCGCCGGCGTTGGAATGGACAACGGTCAGGCCGGGGTCATTGCCAGCCAGACGCCGTGCCAGATCCCTTCGTTGCTGCCGATTCATCTGCCCACTGCGTAACCGTTCGAACGTAGATTGCCTTGCCTTCGCCATGCCGTACTCCTATCGTCTGAAGTCCGACCCGGGCTCGGCTCGGCTGGCGAAAAAACGACAGACTCTCCAACGGGGTCAAGCCGGCCCTTTTCAGGGACGGCCAGCCGCCAATCAATGCATCGCGGCAGCCGAAGTCATGCTGTTATGCGGGCACCAGGCACCAATCCCTTATCGACCATAGCTTGCCGCCCGGGTCTACGAATCATTAGAACCAACGCCGTCCACCGACACAAGTTTCTGGTTCAATACATCGCGCCTGGCCGCGTGAGTACGCTGTTCTCCGGATCGGCCGTATCCACGACGTGCATCACGGTGGCCCAGGTGCCATCGAAGATCGTGTGGGTGGCATGACAATGCACGCACGCATACCCGTCCTTGCCGCGCTTTTCGAGAATCGGTTGCACATACCCGCGGAAAAACGCTTCGTCCAGTTTCACCTGGGGCCGCTGCCCGGCTGGCGCAGGGTCCGCGCGCCGCTCGTGGCAGGCGGAGGGGGATGCAGGATCCGCGCCACATCGGCCGCCTCGGGCATCGCCTCCAGCGCGGCCATCACCTGTTTCACCCCCGGGCCGGGGGGTCCGGCGATGCGGTTCACATCGGCGAAACGGTTGTCGCGCACCAGCAGGATGGCCTTAGCCCCAAGGCGCCGCATCTCCGCATCCGGAGAACCCAGCAGAGGCGCGATAGCCGCCGCCAGTTGGTTGGCGCTCTCGCCGAAAAACGCGATCTGCTCGATATCGTTGCCGATCCGGTTATAACCGGAGGAGCAGGCTTCTCGTCCAGTTCCACTTCCGGATCGTAAACATCGCCCCGGCGCAGCGGGTATTCCGTAAGGGCGTGAAGCAATTGCTTCTTCTGCGCGTCTGTGCCGCCGCTGAGCACCGCGGCAAACTTACCCGCCAGCCTCGCTTCCACTGCCAGCCGGCCGCGAATCGCCCGCTCGCGATCGGCAGGCTGTCCTAACAATGCCACCCAGTTGTTATACAGGTATCGTATGTTCTCATCCGCCAGATTATAAATGGCGTCACGCAAGTTCGATTCCACCCAGTTGGGCTGAGGCTGCGCAATAGCCGAAAGCAAGGCGTCTTCAATGCGGTTTTTCGACGGCAGATCGGCCGACCAGAACCAGAACTGCCAGAGCGCCTTGACCGCGTTCATCCGGACGGTTACCGCCGGGTCCGCGATCAGGCGTAGGAGCGGCGGGGCGAACTCCGGCCGGCGGGCCAGGCTCGCGAAATGCTGCGCAAAAACGCGTGTTGCGCCCCAGCGGGTGCGATCATCATTCGAAGAAAGGGCCGCGGTCAACTCGGCCGCGGGGGCATCGGGGTGCCGGCTGTAACACTGCCGCAAGGCCCACGCGGCCGCCCGCTGCACCATCTTGCTGGGGTCGCCGAGCAGTTTTGTGGAAACGGTATCCGGCTGCCCCAACCGCCCGAGTGCCTCGACGGTTGCCTGGCGGATCAGCGCGTCGGGCGATCCGGTGGCTTCGATGATCTGGCGCCGTACTTCGGGCGAGGGCACGTCCCAAACCTGGTCGAGTTGGTCGAGGAGGACAGCCGGATCGCTCGCGAGCGCGCTTACGTGGGGTGAGTTCCAGCCCTTCGCCCGGCCGCTCAGCGGAAAATACGCGCTCAGCGCGAGAATGGCCATCTGGGTTTCGCGGAACGGCGTGCGGAAGTTCTCGAACGACTGCAGAGGGTCCATCCATCCGCCGAACGGCTGCTGCCGTTTCATCAGATACTCGATGGCCTTGGCTACCTGCGGATTGTCTGCCGGAATTCCGGCCGCCTGCAATGCCCACAAGGCGTGACAGCGCGGCGGGCATTCAGGCCGCGGGTATCTCGCCTTGTGGCGCCGATGTGAGGGCGCCGGTGAAGGCGAAGGCGGGGCTGCGGCGAGCGCGCACGCGCCAGACGGCCGGAGCGAGGAGGATGCCGGTGACGATGCCGGGCAGCGCGGCGGGCACGAGTGCGTAACCGATTTGGGATCCCGAAGCTTTAGGTCGGGCAAACCGCTCGCTTACGCTCGCGGCTCGGTTTCCGTCCGGCTTTTGCGTTGCAGAGCCGCGAGCGTTAGCGAGCGGTCTCCAGCAGCCAGGTTTCGCCGGTTCCGTTAAACACCTGGCGGGCACGCTGATGCCATCCGCCAGTGCTATTCGCGATACGATATCCGGGAAAGCCATGTTCACCGGGAAGACAACCACGCTCCTCGCGGCGCTGGCCGTTTGCGCCTCCGCTGCCGATTATCCGGACGCGCAGATTTCGAACCGCATCCTGCAGGTGAAGCTGCTACTGCCGGATGCCAAGACCGGCTACTATCGAGGCACGCGGTTCGACTGGTCGGGCGCAGTCTCCAGCCTTCAGTTCCAGGGCCACGAATTTTTCGGCAAATGGTTCGACCGTTACGATCCGAAGATTCACGACGCCATCCAGGGTCCCGTGGAGGAGTTCCTTACCGATGGCAAGGGCCTGGGATATGACGAAACGAAACCGGGCGAGAGCTTCGTGAAGATCGGGGTGGGAGCGGTCCGCAAGCCGGAGGAAAACGGCTTTCATCAGTTCAATACCTATGAAATCACCGATAACGGCAAATGGACCGTGCGCGTGAACGGCGATTCCGCCGAGTACACGCAGGAACTCTCCGATACCAACGGCTACGCGTACGTGTACCGCAAAACCATCCGCCTGGTGGAGGGCAAACCCGAGATGGTGCTCGAGCACAGCCTGAAAAACACCGGCAGGAAGAGCATTGCCACCAGCGTCTACGAGCACAACTTTTATATGCTCGACCACCAGCCCGCGGGTCCGGATTATGCCGTGCGGTTTCCGTTCGACGTTCATCCGCAGGCCGATCTGCAGGGTGCGGCGGAGGCGCGCGGCAAAGAATTCACGTATCTGAAAGAATTGCAGGACCGGCAGTCGGTCTACACCCAGATGAACGGCTTCGGCGGCTCGCCGCGCGATTACGATATCCGCGTGGAGAACCGCAAGGCGGGCATCGGCGTGCGGCAGACTTCCGACCGTCCCATGTCCAAGCTGGTCTTCTGGTCCATCCGCACCACGGTCTGCCCGGAAGCTTATATCGATTTGAAAGTCGAACCGGGGCAGGAGACCACGTGGAGAATCAACTATGTCTTCTATACCCTACCGCAGTAAATACGCTCTGGCCCTCGCGCTGGCGTGCGCGGCGCCGCTGGGTTTTGCGCAGAGTTCCCGCAAGACCGCCGGCAAAGGCGATTACTACATGTACGTCGGCACCTATACCCGAGCGAAGAGCAAGGGCATTTACGCCTGGCGCTTCCATGCGGCCGATGGAAGCCTGCAATCGATCGGGCTGGTGGCGGAGACCTCCAACCCCTCCTTTCTGGCGGTGTCGCCGAACGGCCGCTTTCTCTACGCCGCCAATGAGGATTCGCGGTATGAAGGCCAACCCACCGGTACGGTGAGCGCGTTTGCCATCGATGCCGCCACCGGCAATCTGAAGGCGCTGAACAAAGTCGTCTCGAAAGGCGCCGGGCCGTGTCACGTCTCGCTCGATCCCAACGGCAAATTTGTGTTCGTTGCCAACTACAATTCCGGCAGCATCGCCTCATTCCCGGTCCACGCGGATGGGTCGCTGGGGGAAGCCGTGGGGTTCGATCAGCATTCCGGCTCCAGTGTGAACCCGCAGCGGCAGAGGGGGCCGCACGCGCATTCGGTGGTCGCGTCGCCGGATGGTCGCTTCCTTCTCTCCGCCGATCTCGGGCTGGATGAAGTGCTGGTATACAAGATGGGCGCGGATGGCGCGCTTACGCCCAACGACCCGCCGTTCGGCAAGGTAGCGCCCGGCTCGGGGCCGCGCCACATCGCTTTTTCGCGCGATGGCAAATTTGTCTACGTGGTCTCGGAGATGGTCCCCGGGGTCACGGTTTTCCGGTACAACGCGGCGCGCGGCAGCCTGGAATCCATCCAAGCCATTCCCTCTCTGCCCGAGGATTACAGCGGAAACAAAAGCGGCGCCGAGATTGCGGTTTCCCCCAACGGAAGGTTCGTCTACTCTTCGAATCGCGGCGCGGACAGCATCGCGGCGTTCGCCATCGATCGCTCCAAGGGAACCTTGACAGCCGCGGGACGATTTCCGAGCGGCGGCAAGACTCCGCGCAATTTCGCCATCGACCCGACCGGCAAATGGCTGTTCGCCGCTCACCAGGATTCGGATTCGATCGTGGAGTTCCGCATCGATGAGAAGACCGGGGCGCTCACGCCGCTGGACCAGAAACTGGAGGCCGGCGCGCCGGTGTGCGTCGTGTTCGTGGCCGCTCCATGAACCAGCCCTGGCTGCAGAATTTCAATCCTCTGGGCAATACGCTGCTTTCGACGCTGGCCGCCGCCATCCCGGTGTGCACGCTTTTCTTTTTTCTGGCGGTGCTCCGCCTGCACGCCTGGAAGGCAGCGGTTTTCGCGTTTATCGCCGCGGTGCTGGTGGCGCTGGCGGTGTTCCGCATGCCGGCGATCATGGTGGCCGGAGCGGTGGCCGATGGGTTGGTGTTTGGCTGGTTCCGAATCGCCTGGATCGTGGTGGCGGCGGTGTTCGTCTACGATGTGGCGGTGGAATCCGGCGAATTCGAAATTCTTAAACGTTCCATCGGCGATATTTCGCAGGACCGCCGGTTGCAAGTGCTGCTGATTGCCTTCGCTTTCGGCGCGCTGCTGGAAGGCGCAGGCGGCGGAGGGGCGCCCGTGGCGGTGACCGGCGCGATGATGATCGGCCTCGGTTTCCCGCCGTTCCAGACGGCCGTCATGTGCCTGATCGCCAATTCCTCGCCGGTGGCTTATGGCGGCATGGGCAATCCGATCCGCACGCTGGTGGCCGTGACCGGCCTGGCGGAGGCGGATTTCGCCGCCATGCTGGGCCGGATCCTGCCCATCACCACCAGCCTGATTCTGCCGTTCTGGATCGTCCGCCAACTGGCGAAGACGCGCGACACCCTGGCCGTATGGCCCGGGCTGCTGGCCTGCGGCCTCACCTTCGCCAGCGTGGAATTCTTCTGGTCCAACTTCATCAATTCATCGCTGGTGGACATCATGGCGGGCATCTGCACGCTGTCCCTGCTGGCATTTTTTTTCCGCAAAGTATGGAGCCCGGCGCAGATCTGGCGCTATCCCGGAGAGGCGCCCATCGCGGCGCGCGGCGCGGCCGGCGCCCGGGGCAACGGGTTGACCTTCGGCCAGATTCTGCGCGCATGGTCGCCGTTTCTGCTGGTGGCCGGCTTCGTGGTGCTGTGGGGCATTTCTTCGGTGACCAAAACGCTCGACCTGGTTTCGTGGAGACAGCCCGTACCGGGCCTCGACCACATGGTGGTGCGCACACCACCCGTGGTTGCCAAGCCATACGTCGAATCGGCGGTCTTCGATGTTTCGTGGCTGTCTACGCCCGGGACAGGCGCTTTCTTCGCCGGCCTCATTGCCGGTCCCTTACTGGGACTATCGCTGCGCAAGACCATCCGGGTCTTCTGGCACTCGCTCTGGCGGTTGCGGCTCAGCCTGATCGCCATCATGGCGATGCTGGGCGTGGGATACATCACCCGCTACTGCGGGATGGACGCCACCATGGGGATGGCGCTGGCGCACACCGGCGCGGCCTTTCCGTTTTTCGGAACCATGATCGGCTGGCTGGGAGTGGCGCTGAGCGGCACGGACGCCGGCTCCAACGCCCTGTTCGGCAGCTTGCAGGTGATTACCGCCAACAAACTGGGGCTGAGTCCCATTCTGATGGGCGCGGCCAACAGCGCCGGCGGAGTGATGGGCAAGATGGTGGCGGCGCAATCGCTGGTGATTGCCTGCGCGGTGACGGGGCAGGAGGGACAGGAGGGCGCGCTGTTCCGCGCGGTGCTGAAGCACAGCCTGGGGCTGCTGGTGATTGTAGGACTGATTGTGTTGATGTACGCCTATGTTTTTCCGGGAGCGATCCCCAGCGGGCATCATTTTTTGTGAGGCCCAGGAGGCACAACCATGAATAAAGACCCCTTTCTGCCGGACCGCCGCGATCTCGGCAAACTGGCGCTCGGCGGCACCCTGGGAGCGCTGCTCGCGCCGCGGGCATCGGAAGCCGCGGTGCATCCGAACGCGCCGGGCATCAAGCTGTGCGCGCAATCGGGCGCCACGCCCACCGACGAACAGCTTTTGTTTCTGAAACAGATCGGCGCGGAGTATGTCAGCGTGGCCGCGCCTCCCGGCATGCGGACGGCCGAAGGTTTCCTGGCTATCCAGAAGCGCTACGCCGAGGGCGGCATCACCGTGTGGAACATCGGCAACACCAGCGTGCACAACATGCCGGAAGTAACGCTGAATCTTCCGGGGCGCGACCAGAAGATCGAGGAGTACAAGCAGTATCTCCGCAACCTGGGAAAAGCGGGCATCTATTACACCACCTACGCGCACATGGGCAACGGAATCTGGTCGAGCGGCCGCGCCACTATCCGCGGCGCTCCCGCGCGCGAGTTCGATATGGCCAGCCCTGATAAGAAAGGCGTATGGGACGGCAAGACCTGGACCGAACCACTTTCACACGGCCGCCAGTTCACCAAGGAAGAGATCTGGGAGAACTATACCTACTTCATCAAGCAGGTGGCTCCGGTGGCGGAGGAGAACAGCGTGCGCATCGGCATTCATCCCGACGATCCGCCGGTGCCCGTGCTGGCGGGCGTGCCGCGGTGTATCTTCGGCAACTTCGAAGGCTACAAACGGGCCATGGAGATTGCGAACAGTCCCAATGTAGGCATCTGCCTGTGCTGCGGCACGTGGCTCGAAGGGGGCAAGGCTCTCACCGGCAAAGATCCCGAGGAGATGATCCGCTATTTTGGCGCGGGCAAAATCTGGAAGATTCATTTCCGCAATGTCAGCGCGCCGCTCCCGCACTTCGTCGAGACCTTCATGGACAACGGCTATTACGATATGTACAAAATCATGAAGGCGCTGGCCGATGTGAAGTTTGACGGCATCGTGATCCTGGACCACACGCCTGCCCTGATTGGCGGCAACTACGCGCAGACGGCCTATGGGTTCTCGCACATGCGTGCGCTGATGAAGCGGGCGGTGGCCGGGCAGGCGTAGCCCGCGCCTTTGGAGGTAGCATGTCGCCGGATACACGCCTGATGTGCGGTATCAGCCTGGTCCTGATTCCGACCATCGTTTACGGGGGGTTGACAATTCTCGGAGTAATCTCGAACGGCGCTTTCGGAGCGCCGGGGCCGAAGAATCTTACACCCTCGCAGGTCGCGTTTTACCGGGCGGGCCACGCGCACGCCGGCGTACTCACGTTGCTGGCGCTTTTCCTGCAACTCGCCGTGGATTACGCCGCGCTGCCCGCCGCGCTCGTCTGGCCGGTGCGCGTGGCAGCCGTCGCTGCGCCCGTGCTGGTCTCGGGCGGGTTCTTCGGTATCGCTCACACCCGTGCCATGCGCGCCGTCCTGTACCTCGGCGTGCTGCTGGTGGCGGCGACTACTTTGACGGTCGGAATCGGACTGATCCTGGCCTGACATAGGCTCGACGGAGCCCTCTGCAAGGCAGTCGTAAGTGCCGGACTTCCCCTGTTTGATACCCCGTAGGGCCCTCGGCGGGCACCTCGAAAGGAGAAATTCTGGTACTTTCCGCTCCTGTCCAATGCCGCCCTGCCGCGATGTACACTAGACCTGTCATGAAAAAGCTGGCTCTGGCATTGCTCGCCGCGACCGCCATTGTCGCGCAGAAAACCGACAATCCCTTCCTGGGACGATGGGATCTCAATATCACGCCGCCGAATGGCGCGGCCTATCCGGATTGGATCGAGGTGACAGACACGGGGGGCAAACTCGCCGCGCGCATACAGCCCCGAGGCGGCGGCGCATTCTCCGCCGAAAGCGTCCAGACGGAGGGATCACGGCTGATCGTCAATGCCCGGCAGGGGACGCGCTGGGAACTCAGCGTAGAGGGCGGAAAACTCGTGGGCGCCATCAAGCACGGCGATACCGGCCAGGGCACGATAGCCGGAGTCCGCGCGCCGCTGCTCAACCGGCCGATGCCCAAAGCCTGGAACAATCCCGAGCCGATTTTCAACGGCAAAGACCTCACCGGCTGGGAACCGGTCGGCAACGCCCCCAATCACTGGGTGGTGAAGAATGGCGAACTGCTCAACGAAGAGCATGGCGCCAATCTCCGCAGCACCCGCAAGTTCCAGGATTTCAAGCTGCACATCGAATACAACTGCCCGGATAAAGGCAACAGCGGCATCTACCTGCGCGGGCGGTACGAAGTGCAGGTGGAATATGAACCGGTGGATGAGAACGACCGTTTTCACAGCATCGGCGCGATCTATTCCTTCGTGCCCGCGATGGTGGACCTGCCGCGCAAGCCGGGGACCTGGGAGAGCTTCGACATCACCCTGGTCGGGCGCCACGTGACGATCATCCGGAACGGCGTAAAGACCATCGACAACCAGGAGATCCCCAGCATCACCGGTGGCGCGCTGGATAGCAACGAAGGCGAGCCGGGGCCGTTCTACCTGCAGGGCGATCACACCGGGGGTATGCTCTACCGCAATATCACCGTGCAGTTGCCGAAGTAGGAACGCCCGCTCAACGTTCCGCGGCTCCATGCCGCCGCAGCAGTTCGTCGATGCGCGAATGGCCCGTGGGATAGCCAGATGCGCCGGCATCCGCGCCAGCTATCAGCAACGCTTCGATCACCGGCAGATAATCGATTCCCAGTTCGTCGTGGAGGGCGGACCAGACGGCCTGTCCCAGCACCGTTCCCCCGAATTGATTCCTCGTCTCCAAAGGTGCGTGGTGGTTCAGGAGAATGCGGACGGCCTCCAACCGGGCGCCGATCGCGGCCCAGTGCAAGGCAGTCTGCCCGAAGGAGTCCGGGCCGCCGGGTCCGCGCCCTTGTCCACCAGGAACGCGATGACGTCGATCCTGCCGTACTCGGCGGCCCAGTTCAAGCCCCATTGCATCTGCTTTGGGGTGGCATCCCTCACCAGCGCGCCGTGCTCATCGAAACAGGTTTGCACGACGTCCAGCCGCCCCACGCCGGCAGCGCTCTCCAAATCCAGTTGCGCGACGCGCCCGGCAAGGAATTCGGCTGCCTGTCCGCGTCCGTTGTGCAGACAGGCATTCACCATCGCGGCATCCGTCGCTGCGCCGGCTTCCATCAGGATTTCCATCAGCTCCTGCTGGACGCCGGCGAGGAGTGGATGGACGCTGGTCGCCACCAGGCCCAGAGTGGTGTCCCGCCCGTACATGTCCGCCCGCGCGTCTACCCCGGCGCCCGCCCGCAGCAAAATTTTCAGAATAGCCACGGCGTTTCTCGGGGTTTTCTGCCGGTAATCCTCGACGCCGTTGGCGCCCACGTAGTGCAGCAAAGTGGCCCGATGCGCGCGCGTGGAGCGTGTGTGGATCAGCGCCGGGTTTTCGCGAAGCAGCCGTTCGAGAGCGTCCGCGTTTCCCGAGGCGATCGAATCCGCGGCCAGTTCGAATTTGGAGACGGAAGAACTCGCGCGGGCCATCGCCTCCACGTGTTTTGCGAACTTCGGCCAGCTTTCGAAACCGTGCTCACGGGCGATCGTCAGTTGGGCATCGGCCAGGCCGAAAGCGCCTGAGTTGCCAGCGCCCTCGCCGCGCATGCGCGGGTGGAACTGCCGGATCCGTGGCGAGGCTTCGGGATCGGCCGACTTCCAGTCCTTGAGCAGACGTTTGGCCTGCTTGCGGTATTGGGGCAGGCTGGGATGCGGATGGAGAGCCTTGACGGTGGTGATCACTACGACCTTCCTTTCATTGCGCCTGGAGTCCGCCCGGAATCAGGCTGAAAGAAGGTTCGTAACCTTCAGAATACTGCCGTTAATTAAGGGTGGGCACGGCCCTTTCCGCGGACTGGATGCGCCCCCTCGCGCTGAGGTCATCATACTACCGGCCCGCACGCCGCCGGCTTGATCCATTTTACTGCGGAAGGCCCAGGAGCGCCCGTGTGCTCCGCACCACCTCGGGCCAAACGGCCGATCCCGGATCGACAAACACGAAGTGCCCGCCCTGCGCGAGCACTACCGAATGCACCGCATCTCCGGCGCGGCGGAGCGCCTCTTCATAGGCTGGCGCCCCGGCTGCGAACATGCGCCCTGCGAAAATCTCCTGGC
>Ga0335078_10016502_pt1 | contig 10959 bp, 10 predicted proteins | sample Lox_Sample_32_FD_206711 | JGI IMG/M metagenome (GOLD analysis project Ga0335078, IMG submission 206711) | Soil microbial communities from Loxahatchee National Wildlife Refuge, Florida, United States - Lox_Sample_3.2 | ecosystem: Environmental > Terrestrial > Soil > Wetlands | place: USA... | reverse complement strand
ACACCCGACAGTTGCCAGGTACGTGAGCGTCCGAGAGCGAAGGACAACGCGAAAGCTTCACAACTAATAACTCAACTGCATCAATTTATCGCAAAAGATGGCCGAAGTCAAAGCGAAAGAGGGCGCCCGTTCGCTAACGGGCGCCCTCTTCTCTTCTTTCGCAATAGGGCCAGGCCGTCCCTTTCTTGCGCCTATGAGTTTATCTTGGTCTCTCCTATCCTCATACCGTAGAAGGACCGGTAGACGAAGATGAGGGCCACGATGAGGAAGACGATGGCGATCACGGTCTTCAGCACGCCATGGCCGGCAGCCTGCATGGTCACCGCGATCTCAGTGGCGAGAAGGCCGAAGAGGGTGGTGAACTTGATTACCGGGTTCATGGAGACCGATGAGGTATCCTTGAACGGGTCGCCAACCGTGTCGCCCACGACCGTCGCCTCGTGGAGAGGGGTATTCTTCTCTTTCAGATCGACCTCCACGATCTTCTTCGCGTTGTCCCAGGCACCTCCGGCGTTCGCCATGAAGATCGCCTGGAAGAGGCCGAAGAAGGCGATGGCTATGAGATATCCGATGAAGAAGTATGAGTTGAAGAACGAAAGGGAAAGGGCAAGGAAGAAGACGACGATGAAGATGTTGATCATGCCCTTCTGAGCGTACTGGGTGCAGATCTTCACCACCTCCTTACTGTCCTTGATTGAGGCGGTTGTGCTGTCGAGCTTGATGTTCTCCTTGATATAGACGACAGCCCGGTAGGCCCCGGTGACGACTGCCTGAGTGGCAGCGCCCGTGAACCAGTAGATGACGGCCCCACCCATGAGCAGGCCGAGGATGATCTCGGGCTGAATGAGTGAGAGCTTTGCCACGACGCCGTGGAACATCTTGTCGAGGAGTATGACGATGCTGAAGACCATGGTCGTAGCGCCGACGACCGCCGTGCCGATGAGCACCGGCTTGGCCGTGGCCTTGAAGGTGTTGCCCGCGCCGTCCGCCTCTTCGAGGTAGTCCTTGCCGTTCTCGAAATCGGGATCGAACCCGAACTGCGCCTTTATCTCGGCCTTCACGTTAGGAACGCTCTCGATCCGGGAAAGCTCGTACACGGACTGGGCATTGTCGGAGACAGGGCCGAAGCTGTCGACCGCGATGGTTACCGGACCCATGCCGAGGAAGCCGAAGGCCACGAGGCCGAAGGCAAAGACGGGGGCCGCAAAAGCGTACTCGGCGGGCATCAGGGCTATGATCGATCCATTCGTGGAGACGAGATAGGCGATGAACATGAGCACCAGGATGGTGAGGCCCTCCCAGAAGGCCGAGAAGTTGCCGGCCACGAAACCGGAGAGGATATCGAGGGATGCCCCTCCCTGACGGGCCGATGCGACGACCTCCCTCACATGGCGCGAATGGGTGCTCGTGAATACCTTGGTAAACTCAGGGATGAGCGCGCCTGCCACCGTGCCGCAACTAATAATAATGCTGAGCGCCCACCAGAGGGACGCATACTTGGGATCGGGCAAAGAGCCGAGGAGCAGATAGCTCGCAATGAAGGTGACGATAATTGATATTGCGGAGGTGATCCAGACCAGGTTGGTAAGGGGCTGCTCGAAGCTGAATTTCTTCTTGTCGCCGAAGACCGCGCTGGTGATGCCGACGTTCACGAAATAGGAGACGAGGGACGTGAGGATCATGAGGATACGCATGGCGAAGATCCAGATGATCAGGGTCCCGCCCATGACCGCATTGCCCGCAAGGGCGAAGGCCAGGAAGGTGATGAGGGCAACGCCCGTCACCCCGTATGTTTCAAAGCCGTCCGCTGTCGGGCCAACGCTGTCGCCCGCGTTGTCGCCCGTGCAGTCGGCGATGACGCCGGGGTTTTTCGGGTCGTCTTCAGGCAGATGGAAGACGATCTTCATGAGGTCGGAGCCGATGTCGGCGATCTTCGTAAAGATGCCGCCGCAGATCCTGAGCGCGCTCGCGCCGAGGGATTCGCCTATGGCAAAGCCTATGAAGCAGGGTCCCACGAGCTCCTTCGGAAGGAAGATCAGGATGCAAATCATGAAGAACAACTCGACGGAGACGAGGAGAAGGCCAACGCTCATGCCCGACTTGAGGGGAATGGTGACCACTTCCGAAGGTCTGCCCTTGAGCGAGGCGAAGGCGGTCCGCGAATTGGCGCGGGTATTGATCCTCATGCCGAACCAGGCGACCCCGTAGGAGCCGAGGATTCCCAGGATCGAACAGAAGAGGATCACGACGATATTGCCGATAGGTGCGCCCTGCAAGCCGCCGAAATAGTAGCTCATGCAAATGGCGATCAGAATCCAGAGGACGATGAGGAACTTGCCCTGTTGGGCCAGGTAGGACTTGCAGGTTTCCCAGATGATGGCGGACACATCGAGCATCGACTTGTGCGCCGGCAGGTTCTTCGTCTGGTTCGACTGGATGAGGCTGAAGAACAGCCCTATGATACACACGAGAAGACCGAAATACATGATATGGATGCCGTTCAATGCACTACCGAGCACGTTGAAGCTGATATTGCCCAGATCGGGCAACACGACATCCGCTTCACCGGCGAGTGCGGGTGTGGCGGCCACGACAAGAAGGAAACCGAGCACGGATAGAGCGGTCAGTACTTTGGATTTTACAAAAGACCCCATTTCCAACCTCCTTACCAGAAATTTTTGCTCCGGAACTTCATCGCTTCATGATAGGTAAAAACCCCGCCGGAACGAGGTTCGGCGATAATAAAAAAATTCACATGGCGGGTATACATTAACTAGGCCGACTCCGATCTGTCAATCCTTTTCTCTTGCCGCATTTCGGAAGGCCGCAATCGAAAAACGCTTTCTTTCACGAGCGTCTGCACATGATGGAGGTCCTGGAACGCTTGAGCTGGAGGGGAACGGCCGGCTATACGGTAAATTCGGCGGAGCGCTTCTCTCTGGTAAGGATATCCTCGTGGACGACCTCTCCGCTCCTATTCTCCCGGAGATAGTCGCCGGCTCTCTTCATCGCCTTCTCCGCAAGGGTAGGGGGGAGTCCCTCCATTACATCTATGGGCAAGAAGACTGAGGCCGTCTTGGCCGTCACCTTATCCTTGTCCGACTGTCTCCAGACCCATCTGCGCGTGAGCACCGATCTGTCATCCTTGTAGACCACTTCCCCTTTTTCAGCTACCTCATCCTCGCCGCCTTCCATGGGCACAAAGGGTTCGTTCCCGTCGGCGAATCCGAGAAAGATGTTGCCGTCCAAAGGGGCGAGGTCGTGGCCTCCCATGGGCACGAGGAATTCAAGGGAGATGGCATTGTACAGGTCCACGAGGGGATTCACCCTCGGGAAAATGCCTCCCTTCAGGGCCCTTCTCACCAGTGATTCCACTGAGCTCTGATATTTGGCGGCGGAGATTCCGAGCTTGTTGAAGGCCTGCCGCCATGCCTTCACGTTCGGGTGGTCCTGGGGCTTCTCAAAGCCGAATCCTGTGCGGATCCCCGTAAGGGCGGCCTCGAGCAGGTCTTCGCCGTACCTCGTGTTGTCCACCCTGCAGACGAGAAAACCTATCCGAAGGCCGGGAAAGGCCTCGAAAAGGCGCTCATCTACGCTGAAAATCACTGTTCGCTCCTAGCCGCCGTCGAGATCCTTGTGATCGCCCTGAGCAGGGCCGCTTCAAAGGCCTGATACTCCTCGTGCTCGAAAGTAAGCCCCTTAAGGACGGACTCGGCCCGTTCCCGCGCCCTGTGAGCCCGGTCGAGGTCTATCTCCTCTGCGAACTCCGCAGTGTCGAGCAGGAGGGTGACCTTATCGTCGACGACCTCGGCAAAGCCGCCGCTCGTCGCGATGAAGCGAGTCTTTCCCTGCGCGATCAGGCGAACCTCCCCGTGACGCAGCGTCGTGAGGAACGCCACGTGGCCCGGGAGCACACCAAACTCTCCGGAGGAGCCGGGGGCCTCGAGCATGTCGGCCTCTTCCTCCAACATCACCCTCTCGGGCGTAGCTATCTCTACCCGGAGTCTCTCCACGTCAATCCCCCATCATCTTCCTGGCTTTTTCGACGGCTTCGTCGATGCCGCCCACCATGAAGAAAGCCTGCTCGGGCAGATCGTCGTGCTTCCCGTCGATGATTTCCGCGAAGCCCCTAACGGTCTCGCTGATGGGTACGTACTTGCCCTGGCTGCCCGTGAAAGCCTCTGCCACGAAGAAGGGCTGGGAAAGGAACCGCTCTATCTTCCGCGCCCTCCCCACGACGATTTTGTCATCTTCCGAGAGCTCGTCCATGCCGAGGATAGCGATGATGTCCTGGAGGTCCTTATACTTCTGCAGTATCTGCTGGGCTCCCCTGGCCACCCTGTAATGCTCATCCCCGAGCACCTTGGGATCGAGGATCCGACTCGTCGAATCGAGGGGGTCGACCGCCGGGTAGATGCCCTTCTCCACGATCTGCCGGGAGAGCACCGTAGTGGCGTCGAGATGGGCGAACGTGGTGGCCGGGGCCGGGTCGGTGAGGTCATCGGCAGGCACGTAGATCGCCTGAACCGAAGTGATCGAACCCCTCAAGGTGGAGGTGATCCGCTCCTCCAGCTCCCCTAAGTCGGTCGCGAGGGTCGGCTGGTAGCCGACTGCCGAGGGCATCCTCCCCAAGAGAGCAGACACCTCGGAGTTGGCCTGGGTGAACCTGAATATGTTATCGATGAAGAGGAGCACGTCCTGACCCTCTTCGTCCCTGAAGTACTCTGCCGCGGTGAGGGCGGTGAGGCCAATGCGCGCCCGGGCGCCGGGCACCTCAGTCATCTGGCCGTAGATGAGGGCCGTCTTGTCGATGACGCCGGACCCCTTCATTTCGAGCCAGAGGTCATTCCCCTCCCTCGTCCTTTCCCCGACCCCGCCGAAGACGGAGATGCCGCCGTGCTGCATGGCGATATTGTGGATCATCTCCATGATGACGACGGTCTTGCCCACCCCCGCCCCGCCGAAGAGGCCCACCTTGCCGCCCTTGGGATAGGGCTCGAGGAGGTCGATGACCTTCACCCCCGTCTCGAGAAGCTCGATCTTCGTGTTCTGCATGACGAGCGTCGGGGCTGGACGATGGATCGAATAGTGCTGCTGCGTCACCACCGGCCCCCCGGCATCCACAGGCTCGCCTATGACATTGAGCACCCGTCCCAGCACCTCTTTGCCCACCGGGACCGTGATGCCGGCTCCCTTGTAGAGGGCAGTTTGCCCCCGTCGGAGCCCGTCCGTCGTCTCCATGGCGATGCAGCGGACCGTGCTGTCCCCCACGTGCTGCGCCACTTCGAGGACGAGGTTCTCCTGCTTGTCGTTTATGGTGGGATTCGTGAGATATATGGCCCCGTATATGGGAGGAAGGTGGTCAGGCGGAAAACTGACGTCAACGACCGTCCCGATGACCTGTACGACCTTCCCCGTGGCTTGCGCGTTCATTACCCCTCCTTTACGTGCTCTGCAACGCTTCCACACCACCCACGATATCCATCATCTCATTGGTGATGCTCTGTTGCCGTGTCTTATTGTACACGAGGGTGAGATAATCGATCATCTCACCGCAGTTATTCGTCGCGTTCTCCATGGCCGCCATTCGGGCCGCGTGCTCGGACGTCTGCGACTCGACGAGGGCATAGTAGATCTTCGTGAGGATGTAGTGGGGGATGAAGCGGTCGACAATCGACTGGACGTCCGGCTCGTAGAGGTAATCGACGGTCTCTTCGGACGCGGGCGCCTTCAGGGGGAGGAACTCCTCGAACTTCACCTCCTGCTTGAGGGCTGACTGAAAGCGCGTATAGATAAGATAGACCCTGTCGACCTCGCCTGCAAGGTAGAGGCCTGTGAGGTCGGTCGCCATCTCGCCCGCGATCTCCTGTCCGACGGTCTTCATGTCGACCCATTCCTTGGTCGCTTTGATTCCCCGCCGTCTCAGATAGTCCCTGATCTTCTTCCCCACAAGATAGACGTCGATGTTATCGTACTTTGCCTTGTTCTCGTGGATGAACCCCTCCACCTCCCCTGCGACGTTGATGTTGAAGGCCCCGGAGAGACCCCGGTCGGATGCGATGGGGAAGAGGAGGACCCTCTTTATCTCTTCCCGCTCGGAAAGAAGAGGGCTGGCGTTGTCCGGTATGCGGCTCGCCATCCTTTTGAGGAGCCCCTCCATGCGCAGGGCGTAGCCGTTCACCCTCTCCAGCTCGTCCTGGGCGCGCCTCAACTTCGAGGCCGAGATCATCCTCATGGTCCTCGTGATGGTCTGCGTGCTCCTGATGCTTCCGATTTTTCTCCTGACCTCGCGCAGGGTCGCCATAGTCTTCTCTCTGGCCCCTTACTTGAAGGTCTCTTTGAACCGGGTCAGGGCCTTGTTCAAGTTTGCCTCGGTAGCATCGTCGATCGCCTTCTTATCCCGTATGGAGCTCAAGATGGCGCCTCCCTCCTTCTCCATGAAGGCGAGCATCTCCGTCTCGTACCGGGCCATCGCCGATTCCGGATAGGCGTCCGTATACCCGTTCGTGCCCGCATAGAGGAGGACCACCTGCTTCTCCACAGGATAGGGCGTGTAGAGGTTCTGCTTGAGGAGCTCCTGCAGTCGGGCTCCCCGCGCAAGAAGGGTCAGGGTGCTCTTGTCGAGGTCGCTTCCGAACTTGGCGAAAGCCGCCATCTCCCGGTACTGGGCGAGATCCATCCTCATACGGCCCGCCACCTGCCTCATGGCCTTCACCTGGGCGTTGCCACCCACGCGCGAAACGGAGAGGCCCACGTTTATTGCGGGCCGGTTGCCTGAATAGAAGAGCTCCGGCTCGAGGTATATCTGCCCGTCGGTGATGGAGATGACGTTCGTGGGAATGTAGGCCGAGACATCGCCCGCCTGGGTCTCGATGATAGGCAACGCCGTGAGCGATCCCCCTCCGTGGGCATCGTCCCACTTGGATGCCCGCTCCAGGAGCCGGGAATGGAGATAGAATATATCGCCGGGGTAGGCTTCCCGCGCAGGCGGACGCCTGAGGAGAAGGGACAGCTGCCTATAGGCGACGGCATGCTTCGAGAGGTCGTCGTAAGCAATCATCGCGTGCCTTGCCGTGTCGCGGAAATACTCTCCCATGGCACAGCCCGAGAAGGGCGCGAGGTACTGGAGCGGGGCAGTGTCGCTCGCGGTGGCCGCCACGACGATGGTATACTCCATTGCCCCGTACGCGGTGAGGACGTCGACGATGCGGGCCACGGAGGATCTCTTCTGGCCGATAGCCACGTAAATACAGAAGACGTCCTTGCCCTTCTGGTTGATGATCGTGTCCACGACAATGGCGGTCTTGCCCGTGCCCCTGTCGCCAATGATCAGCTCCCTCTGGCCCCTCCCGATAGGGATCATGGCGTCGATGGCCTTGATGCCCGTCTGCAGGGGCTCCTTCACCGGCTGTCTCACGATGACGCCGGGCGCCCTCTGCTCGACATTCCGGTACTCCTTGGCCTCGATCGGGCCCTTGCCATCGAGGGGGTTCCCCAACGCATCGACGACCCTCCCCACGAGACCCTCGCCCACGGGCACCTGGGCGATCCTGTTCGTCCTCTTGACGATGTCGCCTTCCTTGATCTCGCTGTATTCCCCGAAGATCACTGCGCCGATGTTATCCTCTTCGAGGTTGAGGACCATGCCGATGATGTTGTGGGGGAACTCCACGAGCTCTCCGGACATCACGTTCTCAAGGCCGTAGATCCTCGCTATGCCGTCCCCCACCGAGATGACGGTCCCCGTCTCCTGAAGATCGATCTCCCGCTCGAAACCCGAGATCTTCTGCTCTATGATCCGTGCTATTTCGTCCGCCTTGACTGCCATCGCCTACTCCTTCAGCATGCTTTCGTTCAGCAATTCGAGCTGTCTTTTCACGCTTCCGTCGATCCGGAATCCCCCAACAACTACCTTGATTCCCCCGATCAGGCTCGTATCCTGCCGCATGTCGAGCTCCACCTTTCTGTCGAGCCGTCTTGCGAGGGCCTCTTCGATTTTCGCCCGCACGTCCCCTGACATCGGGTACGGGGTATAGCCGATCCCTTTCACCACGCCGGCTTTCTCGTCGACCATCTCCTCCAGGGCCTCGCAGATCAAGGGAAGATAGTTCATCCTGTTCTTTTCGAGGAGAAGACCAAGGAAAGCGGAAGGCACCGGCGATGCGCCCACGGCCTTGACCACGTCTGAAAGCAGTTCCTTGCGCTTCTCCACCTCGAGAAGGGGAAGGGTGAGGGCGCGGGCGAGTCTCGGCCCGGCCTCGAACACCGAGAGGACATTTCTCAATTGCCTGAGATACTCTCCATACTTCCCGTCCTTCTCGCCTACGGAGAATAGCCCCTTTGCATATCTTCTCGCGACCGACTGGCGTATCACGTGACGCTCCCGACGTTCATGATGAAATCTTCGACCATGCGGTCATGGTCCTCTTTGGTGAATCTTTCCCGCACCACCTCTTCCGCAGTCTCGATGGTGTGGGATGCGACCTCGGCCCGGACGCGGGATAAGGCCTCCTTCAGCTCCTGCTCGTAAGCAAGACGGGCCTGCTCCCGAATGCGCGAGGCCAGTTCGTGGGCCTCGGCGAGGATCTTTGTCCGTTCGGCTTCGGCCGCTTTCAGGGCGGATGCCCGAAACGCCTCCATCTCCTCCGGGAGCTTCGAGAGCCTCTCGGCGTAGAGCGCCTTGGCTTCTTGCGCCTCCTTGAGCAGGCGCTCCGCCTCCTCGATACGGTCCTTCACCGTAGCGTGCCGTTTCACAAGGTACCCCTTGAAGGGTTTCTTCACAAAATGGAAGAGTACTCCCGCAAGGATAGCGAAGTTGATCACCTGGACGAGGAAGGCTATAACCGGATGCTGATCAATGAGGTAACCGCCGAACATTTCAGTGCCCCCTCCCCATGATCTTCGCCACGACCTCCGGGACGAGCCGCTCGGACTGAAGCTTTAGCGATTCGAGCGCTTCTTGCGCCTCGCGCTTACATGAGTCCTTCACCTTTGCCAGCTCTCCTGCAAGCTCCTCGCGCGCCTCTTCCACGATCTTCATGGAGGCGGCGTGGGTCTGCCTCACGAGGCCCTCCTTTTCGTCTAGAATAGGGAGCCTCTCCCCCTTCAGCTTCTCGTCATAGGTCTTTCCCATGCCTTCCGCCTCTTCTCTGTCGCTCTTCCCTTGAGCGTCGAGCGAGTCTATGGTGTCCTGTCTCTTCTTGAGGGCATTGAGGATAGGCTTGAAAAGGAGGAAATTGAAGAAGACGAGGAGCACGAGGATTTGGCCGAACTGTATGAATATCGTCTGGTCGGGATAGATGTGCATGTTTCGTCCTTTCGGATTTAGCTCACCCTAAGAACCGAACGGTGCGCGTTTTTCATAACATGAAAAGGGCTACCGATGCAACGAAATTTCACGGGGATTTATCACTGGGCTGACCTGGCGAGAAATTCAGTCAGCCGCTCGAGATCTTCCCGCGAGTAGAATTCGATGATGACCTTCCCCTTGTTTTTGCGAAAGGTCACCTGCACTTTCGTCTTCAATGCTTCCCTCAGCATCTCCTCGACGTGAGAGAAAGGCGAAGGCCTGGGGTGTCGCTCCGATTTTCGGGTCCTCTCCAGCTCCCGCACGGAGGCCCCCTCGTTGAGCACCCTCTTCACGTACTTCCTCTGCTCCTCCTCATCCCTAAGCGTGATGAGCACCCTGCCGTGCCCCTGGGTCAGCCTGCCCTGCACCATCAGGTCCCTGATCCAGGCGGGCAGCTTGAGAAGCCTAATGTAATTTGTCACCGAACTCCTGTCGACACCTATTTTCTGGGCAAGTCCTTCATGAGTGTATTCGAATTCCTCCACGAACCGGTGGTAGACGGATGCCACCTCGATGGGGTTGAGGTCTTCCCTCTGGAGGTTCTCGATCATGGCGAGCTCCAGGGCCTCCCGGTCATCCGCGTCCCTGATGATGGACGGTATCTCCTGCAGCCCCGCGAGCTTTGCAGCCCGAAACCGCCGCTCACCCACGATGATCTCGTAGACGCCATTTTTCCTTCGCACAAGAATCGGCTGAAGAAGTCCTTTTTCCTTGATGGAAGCGGCGAGCTCCTGAAGCGGCTCCTCCCTGAAATCGAGGCGCGGCTGCGCGGGGTTCACCAGTATCTCCTCGATGGGGATGAGGCTGACGCCTCCCTTTTCGTCCACGTCCTTCAGGATGGCTGACAGGCCTCTTCCGAGGGGATCCTTCTTGCGCATTTAGCTCTCGTTGTGTGAAATTTCTGCGGCCAGATCGAGGTAGCTCTCTGCCCCTTTTGAATTGACGTCGTAGAGAACGACGGGTTTCCCGTAGCTCGGCGCTTCGCTCAAGCGCACATTCCTCGGTATCACCGTCTTGAACACCTTGTTCCCGAGATGGCGTCTCGCCTCCTCCATGACCCGGAACGAAAGATTGTTCCGCTTGTCAAACATCGTAAGAAGAACACCGAGCACTTCCAGGCTCGGGTTGAGCCTTTTCTTGATGATGGTAATCGTCTTGAGGAGAAGGACAAGGCCTTCCAGAGCATAATATTCACACTGGAGCGGGATGATGACGAAATCGCACGCGGCCAGGGCGTTGACGGTGAGGAGCCCCAGAGAAGGCGGACAATCGATAAATGTGTAGGAATAGCGCTCCTTTACCCCGACCAAAGCCCGCTTCAGCACCATCTCCCGCTCCTCCATCTCGAGGAGCTCGATCTCGGCCCCTATCATGTCGGGATGGCCGGGGGCCAGATCGAGCAGGGAAACCTCGGTGCCCACGATGATCTTCTCTAGGGTGGTCTTACCTATGAGCGCGTGGTAGAGATGGGCGCCCAGCTTCCCATAGGAGACGCCCACGCCGCTCGTTGCATTGCATTGGGGGTCTGTGTCCACGAGAAGCGTCCTATGTTCTGCCACGGCCGTTGAAGCTGCGAGGTTGACCGCGGTGGTGGTCTTGCCCACGCCCCC
>Ga0335078_10016501_pt1 | contig 10959 bp, 11 predicted proteins | sample Lox_Sample_32_FD_206711 | JGI IMG/M metagenome (GOLD analysis project Ga0335078, IMG submission 206711) | Soil microbial communities from Loxahatchee National Wildlife Refuge, Florida, United States - Lox_Sample_3.2 | ecosystem: Environmental > Terrestrial > Soil > Wetlands | place: USA... | reverse complement strand
AGGCCGAGGACCAGCGTGGGCACCTTGTGCTCGCGCGCCCACGCCACGGCGCCCGCCACCGCCTCGTTGGAGCCGGGCGAGAAGTGGATGGCGGCGGGACCGCCGATCCGGTACGTGGTGTGGCGCCCCAGCGGCTCGCCGTACTTCACCGTGCCGGCCAGGTCGTCCGGGAAAGCGGCCATGCCCTTCGGGGGTCCCTTCGGCGCCTCCGCCTTCGCGGCGGGCCGCTCGGCCTTCTTCTTCTTGGGCGCGGCCATCAGGCGACCCGCTCGGCCGCGGTCAGGCGGCGCGCGTACCGCTCCTGCAGGCTCATCACGTCGCCCTTCGAGCTCCGCAGGGCGATCACCGCGTCACAGGCCGCCGCGGCGGCCGACATGGTCGTCGTGTACGGCACGCCGTGCATCAGCGCCGCGCGCCTCAGCTCGTAGTCGTCCCGCTGGGAGTACTTGCCCAGGGGCGTGTTGATCAGCAACTGCACCCGTCCCGAAATGATCAGGTCCACGGCGTTCGGCCTCCCCTCCCACACCTTGTGAACGCGCTCGCAGGCGATGCCCCGCTTCTGCAGGTAGCGGGCCGTGCCATCGGTCGCGATGAGATGGAACCCCATTTCCTGAAACCGCCGCACGATCGGCGTGACCGTCGGCTTGTCGCTGTCGTTCACGGTCACGAAGATCGCGCCCTCCAGGGGCAGCGCGCCGTCGGCGCCGATCTGCGCCTTGGCGAAGGCCCAGCCGAAGGTGTCCGCCACGCCCATGACTTCGCCCGTCGAGCGCATCTCGGGCCCCAGCACCGTGTCCACGTTGGGCAGCTTGTTGAACGGGAACACGGCTTCCTTCACCGCCACGTACGGCAGCTCCACCTCCTCGGTGTAGCCGAGCTGGGCGAGCGTGCGGCCGGCCATCACGCCGGCGGCGAGCTTCGCCAGCGGCACGCCGGTGGCCTTCGACACGAACGGCACCGTGCGCGAGCCGCGCGGGTTGACCTCGAGGCAGTACACGACGCCGTCCTTGATGGCGTACTGCACGTTGATCAACCCGACGACGCCGAGGGCGGAGGCGAGCGCCTTGGTGTAGCGGCGCATCTCCTCGATCTCGCGCTCGCCGATGAGATAGGGCGGCAGCACGCACGCCGAGTCGCCGGAGTGGATGCCCGCGTCCTCGATGTGCTGCATCACGCCGCCGATCACGCAGGTCGTGCCGTCGGCGATCGCGTCGACGTCGGCCTCGAACGCGTCCTCGAGGAAGCGGTCGATCAGCACCGGGTGCTCCGGGGCGACGCGCGCCGCCTTGGCGAAGTAGTCCCGCAGCGCACCCGCGTCGTACATGATCGCCATCGCGCGGCCGCCCAGGACGTACGACGGCCGCACCAGCACCGGGTAGCCGACCTCGGCGGCGACCGCGAGCGCCTCGTCGGTGCTCCGCGCGGTGCCGCTGGGCGGCTGCGCGATGCCGAGCCGCCGCGCGATGGCCTCGAAGCGCTTGCGGTCCTCGGCCGTGTCGATGGCGTCCGCCGACGTGCCGAGGATCCGCACGCCGGCCGCTTCGAGCCGCTTGGTGAGCTTGAGCGGCGTCTGCCCGCCCAGCTGCACCACCACGCCGAGCGGCCGCTCCAGCCCGACGATCTCGATCACGTCCTCGAAGGTCAGGGGCTCGAAGTAGAGCTTGTCGGAGATGTCGAAGTCGGTGGAGACCGTTTCCGGGTTCGAGTTGATCATGATGGTGCGGTAGCCCAGCTCCCGGAACGCGAGCGCCGCCCGCACGCAGCAGTAGTCGAACTCGACGCCCTGGCCGATGCGGTTCGGCCCGCTGCCGAGCACCACGATCGCCCGCTCGCCCAGCGGCTGCGACTCGCTCTCCTCGTCGTAGCTCGAGTAGAGGTACGGCGTGGCCGAGGGGAACTCGCCGGCGCAGGTGTCCACGACCTTGTAGGCCGGCCGGACGCCGAGCGCGTGCCGCTCGGCGCGCACCGCGTCCTCCGTCACGCCCGCGAGGGCCGCCAGCTGCACGTCGGCGAAGCCCATCCGCTTCATGCGGCGCAGCGCCGTGCGCCGTTCCTCGGCTGCCCCCGCGCCCCAGTGCCCCCGGGCCCACCCCGCCCACTCGCGCTCGGCCTCCACCAGCTCGGCCAGCTGGCGCACGAACCACGGGTCGATGCGCGTCAGGTCCGCGATCTCCGGCGCGCCCATCCCGGCCTGGAAGGCCCGCTTCACCTGGAAGATGCGCTCCGGCGTGGGCTGGCGGAGCGCGGCCCCGATCGTGGTGGCGTCGTCGTTCTCGAGCCGGTCGTCGCCGGGCGTCGCCCCGACCACCCAGCCGGCCCGGTCCATCTCCAGCGCGCGGATGCCCTTCTGGAACGCCTCCTTGAACGTGCGCCCGATGGCCATCGACTCGCCCACCGACTTCATCTGCGTGGTGAGCCGCCAGTCGGCCAGCGGGAACTTCTCGTACGGGAAGCGCGGGAACTTCACGACGACGTAGTCCAGGACCGGCTCGAAGCTGGCCGGCGTGGTCTTGGTGATGTCGTTGGGCAGCTCGTCGAGCGTGTAGCCGACGGCGAGCTTGGTGCCCATGCGCGCGATGGGGAAGCCGGTGGCCTTCGACGCGAGCGCCGAGGAGCGCGACACGCGCGGGTTCATCTCGATCACCAGCATCTCGCCGTCGGCCGGGTTCACGGCGAACTGGATGTTGCAGCCCCCGGCCTCGACGCCGATCTCGCGGATGATCGCGATGCCGGCGTCGCGCATCACCTGGTACTCGCGGTCGGTGAGCGTCATGGCCGGCGCCACGGTGATCGAGTCGCCGGTGTGCACGCCCATCGGGTCGAGGTTCTCGATGGAGCAGACGATCACGACGTTGTCGCGATGGTCGCGCATCACCTCCAGCTCGAACTCCTTCCACCCCACGACGCTCTGCTCGACCAGCACCTGCCGCACGGGCGACGCGTCGAGGCCGCGCTGCGCCTGCTCCGCCAGCTCCGCCGGGTTGTAGGCGATGCCTCCGCCCGTGCCGCCCAGCGTGTACGAGGGCCGGATGATGGCCGGGAAACCGGTGCGCTCCACGATCGCCGCCGCCTGCTCTGCCGACGTGGCGAAGCCGCCGCTCGCCACCTTCAGGCCGATGCGCTTCATCGCGGCCGCGAACGCCTCGCGGTCCTCGGCCATCTCGATGGCCCGCGCGTTCGCGCCGATCAGCTCGACCCCGTAGCGCTCGAGCACGCCGTTCCGGTGCAGCGCCATCGCCACGTTGAGGGCGGTCTGCCCGCCCATCGTGGGCAGCAGCGCGTCCGGCCGCTCGCGCGCGATGACCCGCTCCACCCACTCCGCCGTCACGGGCTCGACGTAGGTGCGGTCGGCCAGCTCGGGGTCGGTCATGATCGTGGCCGGGTTCGAGTTCACCAGCACGACCTCGAAGCCCTCCTCCTTGAGGGCCTTCACGGCCTGCGTGCCGGAGTAGTCGAACTCCGCGGCCTGCCCGATGACGATCGGGCCCGAGCCGACGAGGAGGATGCGGTGCAGGTCAGTCCGCTTGGGCATGGACCAGGTCGCGCAGGGTCTGGTCGAACGGGATGGCCGGCGCCCAGCCGGTGGCGGCGCGGATCTTCCCGCTGTCGCCCACCAGCGCCGGGATGTCGGCCGGCCGCATGAACTCCGGGTCGCTCTCCGCGATGGCGTCGACGCCGACGATGGCCGCGAGGCGGTCGAACAACTCCTGCAGGGAGACGCCCCGCTCCGACGCCACGTTGTAGACCTCCCCCGGCTCGCCGCGCCCGAGCAGCGCGACGTAGGCGGCCGCCACGTCGCGCACGTCCAGGAAATCGCGCACCGGCTCGAGGTTGCCCACCTTGACCACGCGGGCGCCCGCCAGCCGCGCCCCGCGCAGCCGCCGCGCGAAGGCCGGGGCCACGAACCGCTCGTCCTGGCCCGGGCCCGTGTGCGGGAAGGCGCGCGCGACCACGACGCGGAGCCCGGTCCGGAGCCGCGTCTCCATCGCCGCCAGCTCGGCGCCCGCCTTCGACGCCGCGTACGGCGAGCGGGGCGCCACCGGATCCGTCTCGCGGAGCGGCCGCGCGGGGCCCGCGCCGTACACCTCCGCCGTGGACACCAGGAGCACGAGCGGGTCCGTCTCCTCGGCCTGGCGCCGCCGCCCGAGCTCGCCCAGCAGCCGCGCCGTGCCGGCGGCGTTCACGGACCACGCGACGCCCGGGTCCTTGAGGGCGTCGCCGCCCGAGGCCACCGCCGCCAGGTGCACGACCGCGTCCAGCTCGCGCGCGGCGGCCTGCCGCACCGAGCGCACGTCGCCCAGCTCGAGCGGCACCCAGGACACCGCGGCGCGCTCAGCCTCCGGGATGGCGCCGCGATGCGCGAGCGGCTGCGCCGCCGCCACCACCTCGTGGCCCGCGTCCAGCAGGGCGCGTAGCACCCACCGTCCGGCGAAGCCGTCGGCGCCGGTGACCAGCACCTTCATCCGGCGCGCTTCAGCCGTTCGAGGTCCGCGTCCACCATCATCCGGATGAGCCCTTCGAACTCCACCGTGCGGCACCAGCCCAGCGTCGCCCGCGCCTTCGACGGATCGGCGAGGAGCGTCTCGACCTCCGCCGGCCGGTCCAGCGCCTGGTCGTGCTTCACGTACCGGTTCCACTCGAGCCCGACGTGCGCGAACGCCACCTCGCAGCAGTTCCGCACGCTGTGCTGGACCCCCGTCCCGACGACGTAGTCTTCCGGCGCCGGCTGCTGGAGCATGCGCCACATCGCGTCCACGTAGTCGCCGGCGAAGCCCCAGTCGCGGCGCGCGTCGAGGTTGCCGAGCTTCAGCTCGGCCGCCTGGCCGAGCTTGATGCGCGCCACGCCGTGCGTGATGCGCCGCGTGACGAACTCGAGGCCGCGGCGCGGGCTCTCGTGGTTGAACAGGATCCCGCTGACCGCGAACATCCCGTAGGACTCGCGGTAGTTGACCGTGATGTGGTGGCCGTAGACCTTCGCCACGCCGTACGGCGAGCGCGGGTGGAACGGCGTCGTCTCGCGCTGCGGCGTCTCCCGCACCTTCCCGAACATCTCGCTCGAGCTGGCCTGGTAGAAGCGCGCGTCCGGCTTCTCGAGCCGGATCGCGTCCAGCAGCCGCGTCACGCCCAGGGCCGTGAACTCCCCGGTCAGGACGGGCTGCGTCCACGACGTGGGCACGAACGACTGCGCGGCGAGGTTGTATACCTCGTCCGGCCGGGCGGCGCGCACCACGGCCTGGAGCGAGTGCTGGTCCAGGAGGTCGGCGGGGACGATCTCCATCTTCCCCACGAGGTGCTGGATGCGCTCGTAGCTGTCGTGGGAGGTCCGCCGCACCACGCCCACGACCCGGTACCCTTTGGCGAGCAGCAGCTCCGCCAGATAGGAGCCGTCCTGCCCCGTGACGCCGGTGATGAGCGCGGTCGGCATGTAGACCCCGAGAAAGACGGGTGAAGGGTGCCGGGTGTCCGGTGCCGGGTTCGGGCCCCGCGCGCCTCGGCCACGCCACTTGAATCAAGTGCCAGAGCCGGCTAAACTTAGCGGCTGCACCGGACTTTTTGAAGCGAGGATTTTCCGATGGCGCGCGTATGCGCGGTCTGCGGCAAGGGCCCGAGCTTCGGGCACCACGTCTCGAACGCCAACAACCGGACCACCCGGCGCTGGTACCCCAACCTCCAGGCCGTGCGGGTGCTGGTGGACGGCGTGCCGAAGCGCATCCGCGTGTGTGCGGCCTGCCTGCGGTCGAACAAGATCCAGAAGGCGCCGCGGGCGCGGAAGGTCGTCGCCGCGGGCTGATTGGGCGTTGGTAGGTTGCAGGTGGTAGTGACAAAAGCGGGGGACCTGACCGGTCTCCCGCTTTGCTTTTCCGCCACCCTACACCCGCTTCACCACACCCTAGACCCTACTCCTTGAGCAGCTCGATCCGGGCCGTCTCCCCGCCGTCCCCGATCCGGTGACCGATGCGGAGGATCCGCGTGTAGCCGCCGGGCCGGGCCTGGAAGCGCGGCCCGAGCTCCTTGAAGAGCTTCGTGGTCACGAGCTTGTCGCGGATGCGGCGCTCCACCAGCCGGCGCGCGTGCAGGTCGCCGCGGCGCGCCAGGGTGATGAGCTTCTCGGCCACGGGCCGGAGCTCCTTGGCCTTGGCGACCGTGGTCACGATAGCGCCGTGGCGGAACAGGTCCGTCGCCATGTTCGACAGCATCGCCCGGCGATGCGACGACGTGCGCGAGAGCTGGCGATCCTTGGCGCGGTGCCGCATCAGGCCTCCCGGCCCGCCTCGGCGATCAACGGGCGGACGACCGGCTTGGTGCCCGGGTCCAGGATGCGCAGGCCGCCCTCGGCCTCTTCCCACTGCATGCCGAACGCCAGGCCTTCCTTGAGCAGCAGCTCGGCGATCTCGGCCACCGCCTTCTCGCCCACGTTCCGCACCTTGAGGAGCTGCTCTTCGGTGTTGCGCACCAGGTCGCCCAGCGTGCGGATGTTCGAATTCTTGAGCGAGTTGATGGACCGCACCGACAGGCCGCAGTCGTCGATCGAGCGATTCAGGAGGCCGTGCAGCCGCTCCAGGTCGCCCGAGGGCTCGGCCGGCACCTCGGCCGGCACCATCGGGACGGTGCCGAAGGAGATGAAGTAGGCGAAGTGGTGCTGCGCGAGGGCGGCCGCGTAGGCGACCGCGTCCTCGGGCGTGATGGAGCCGTTGGTCTCGACGGTCAGCGTCAGCCGGTCGAAGTCGGTGCGCTGTCCGACGCGCGTCTCCGCGACCGTGAAGTTGGCGCGCCGGACCGGGCTGTAGATCGAGTCGATCCGCACCACGTCCACGGGCATCGCCCGGTCCACGGGGTGCAGGTCGGCGTCCACGTAGCCGCGGCCCTTGTTCACGTACAGGTCCACCGTCACGTCGCGGTCGTCCTGGAGCGTGAACAGCAGGTGGTCGGGGTTGACGATCGTGACCGAGCCGTGCGCCTCGATGTCGCGGGCGTACACGGCGCCGGCCGCGCTGCGGCGGATGTGCAGCGTCGCCTCGTCCGTCTCGGGCGCGAGCACGATCGTGAGCGCCTTGAGGCGCTGGATGATCTGGTGCACGTCCTCGACGACGCCGGACACGGTCTGGTGCTCGTGCTGGACGCCGTCCATGCGGAACGCCCACACGGCGGACCCGCGCAGCGACGAGAGCAGCATGCGCCGGAGCCCGTTGCCCAGCGTGTAGCCGAACCCGCGCTCCAGCGGCTGCAGCCGGAACTCGGCGGCGTTCGGATTGTCCTCCCGCTTGGTCATCTCGACCAGCTGCGGGCGGACGAGCCCGGTGAGATCAATCGTCATGTTCACTTGGAATAGAGCTCGACGATCAACTGTTCCTCGGCCGCGATGGGGATGGCATCACGGGTCGGGCGCTCGACCAGCTTGCCGGTCATGGCGCCGCGATCCACGGCCACCCAGGAGACCGGCTGTCCCTTGGACGCCAGCTCGAGGGAGACCGCGATGGCATCGATTTCCCGGCTCGCCTTGGCGACGCGGACCTCGTCGCCGGGGCGGAGCTGGTAGGACGGGACGTCGACGGGGCGGCCGTTGACCTCGACGTGACGGTGACGCACCAGCTGCCGGGCCGCCTTGCGGCTCGACGCCAGCCCCATCCGGTAGACGATGTTGTCGAGCCGCGACTCGAGCGCGATCAGCAGGTTCTCGCCGGTGCGCCCCGGCTCGTGGACGATCCGCTCGAACGTGTTGCGGAACTGCTGCTCGCTGAGCCCGTAGATCCGCTTCACCTTCTGCTTCTCGCGCAGCTGCCGCGAGTACTGCGACGCCTTGCGGCGCCGCCCGGACGCCTGGCCGTGCTGGCCCGGGGCGTAGGCGCGCTTCTCGACGGCGCACTTTTCCGTGAGGCACCGCGAGCCCTTGAGGAAGAGCTTGGTGCCTTCGCGGCGGCACAGCTTGCAGTTCGCTTCGATGTATCGGGACACTACACCCTGCGCTTCTTGGGCGGACGGCAGCCGTTGTGCGGGATCGGCGTGACGTCCCGGATGGACTTGACGATCAGGCCCGCGTTGGCGAGCGCCTGGATCGCCGACTCCCGGCCCGCGCCGGGACCCTGCACCCGCACGTGCACCCGCCGCACGCCGAGGTTGAACGCCTCACGACCCGCCTGCTCGGCCGCCACGGTGGCGGCGAAGGGCGTGGACTTCTTGGAGCCCTTGAACCCCGACTTCCCGGCCGTGCCCCACGCGACCACGTTGCCGTTGAGGTCGGCGACGGTGACGATCGTGTTGTTGAACGTGGCCATGATGTGCACCACGCCCTCCGACTCGACCACCTTCTTCGCCTTCCGCGCGGCCTTCTTGGGCGCGCCCTCCGCCCCACCCTCGCCCGCCGCCCCTTCGGGGGCCGCGGCCGCGGGCGGCGCGTCCGGCGCCGGAGTCGGTTTCGGCTGTTCCTGTTCGGCCATGGATTATTTCTTGAGAATCGCCTTCTTCTTGCCGGCGATGGTGCGGCGCGGGCCCTTCTTGGTCCGCGCGTTGGTCCGCGTGCGCTGGCCGCGCACTGGCAGCCCGCGGCGGTGACGGATGCCGCGGTAGCAGCCGATGTCCATCAGCCGCTTGATGTTCATCGCCACTTCGGTCCGCAGCGCGCCCTCGACCTTGTGGTCGCGCTCGATGACCTGGCGCAGCCGCGAGACTTCCGCGTCGCTCAGGTCCCGGACCCGCGTGGCGGGGTTGATGCCGGTCCGCTCCAGAATGGTCGTCGCCGTCGAGCGCCCGACGCCGAAGATGGCCGTCAACCCGACCTCGACGCGCTTGTCGCGTGGAAGATCCACGCCCGCGATGCGTGCCACCCGCTAACCCTGCCGCTGCTTGTGCTTGGGGGAGCGCTTGCAGATCACGCGGATTACGCCCCGGCGCTTGATGACCCTGCAGTGCTCACAGATGGGCTTGACGCTGGTACGAACCTTCAATGGTGCTCCTCGACTTCGCTAAGTCAATTCCGACCAAGACTTAAAACGTAGCCGGGGCTCAGACGAGATGCAAGGGAGGAGGTAGGCCTAGGGCAGCGCCCGGATCTCGACCAGGTGATAAGACTGCCCCACCCGGCGAAACCCGAAGTACAGCGTCTGCGAGTGCCGGTCCCCGGTATCGCGCGCCTCGAAGACGCGCTGCGCCTCCACGTAGGCCCGGTCGGGGTCCACGTCGCGCGCGACCTGGACGACGAGGTCCACCTCGCGCGTGCCCTCGGCGAAGGTGCGCAGCAGCTCCGCGGCCTGCGCCGGCCTCAAGGGGGACGAGGGCTCCGCCCCGGGGAGGTGCACCATCACCGCCTCGTCGCCCACCAGGGCGGTGAAGTCGTGGGCCATCCACCGCGCCGTGGCGCGGCGGGCCGCGACCATCAACGAGTCGCCCTGGCCCTGGCGGAGCGGAAGGGCCGCGAGCAGTGCGGCGAGGAGCCACGTCATCCGCGCATCGCCTCGAGCAGCGCGAGCGCCTCCGCCCGGGGGTCGGCCGCGCGCGCCACCGGCCGGCCCACCACCACGAAGTCCGCGCCGGCCTTCACCGCTTCGCGCGGCGTCGCGGTGCGCAGCTGGTCGCCGGCGGCATCCGCGGGGCGACGCACCCCGGGCACGACGATGGCGATGCCCGGACCGGCGAGCGCGCGCACCGCGGCGGCTTCGCCCGCGGCCGCCACGTAGCCGTCGAGGCCCGCCGCCATGCCGAGCCCCACGAGCCGGCGCTGCTCGGCGCCGAGGTCGGCGACGGGACGGCCCACCACCGCGCCGTATTCCGCCGGCCCGAGCGACGTCAGCACGCCGACACCCACCAGGCGCAACCCGGGACGCCGGGCGCCCGCGGCGGCCTTCAGCATGGCCTCGCCGCCCGCGAGGTGGACGGTCGCGAGGGCCACGCCGGCCAAGGCGGCCGCCTCGACGGCGCCTGCCACCGTGTTGGGGATGTCGTGCCACTTCAGGTCCAGAAACACCTCCCTACCCCGCTCGCGCAGCTCGCGCACCACCGACGGGCCCTCCGCCACGTGAAGGACCGGGCCGACCTTGTACCAGCGCACCGCATCGCCCAGGCGATCCACCAGCGCCAGCGCGTCGCGCGATCGCGCCAGATCGAGCGCGACGACCAACTCGGCCACCGCTACCTCCGCGCGTCCGGGACCAGCGCCGCGCCGCTCGACGGCGCCCCGGCGCCCCCGGTCCCGACGACGTCGCCGACGGCCGCGGCGCCGCGGCGCGCCAGAAGCGCCGCGAGCTGGCGGGCGATGCGCTCGGGCGCCCGCGGATCGGCCAGCGCCGCCGTCCCGACCGCCACCAGGCGCGCGCCGGCCAGCAAGTACTGGAGGGCGTCGGCGCCGGTCCGCACGCCGCCCACGCCGATCACGGGCTTGCCCGTCCGCGCCGCCACCAGCCGCGTCATCCTGAGCCCGACCGGCAGCAGGGGCGGCCCGCTCAGGCCGCCGCTGCCGGCTCCGAGCCGCGCTCGGCCTGCATCATCGTACAACTGAGCGGGCAGGGTGTTCACGGCGCTGAAGCCGTCGGCGCCCGCCGCGGCCGCCGCGGCGGCGGTGCGCGCGGGATCGGGCAGCACGGGCGAGAGCTTCACGACGAGCGGCTTGGCGGTCTCGGTGCGCACGCGACGCACGAGGGCGGCCAGCACCTCGTCGTCCGCTCCGAACTCGAGGCCGCCGCGCGCCACGTTGGGGCACGAGACGTTCAGCTCGAAGGCCGTGACGGCGCGCTCGGTCGCGAGGGCCGCGACCACGCGCGCGAAGTCGTCGGCCGAGTCGCCCACGACGTTCACCAGGACGCGCGTGCCCTCGAGCGAGTCGGCGAGCCACGGCAGGATCTCGCGCCGGAACGCCTCGAGACCGGGATTCGCGAGACCCACGGAGTTGAGCATGGCGCCGCGCGTCTCGGCGAGGCGCGGCGCCGGGTTGCCGCGCCGCGGCTCCACGCTCACCGCCTTCGTCACGAT
>Ga0335078_10016500_pt1 | contig 10960 bp, 9 predicted proteins | sample Lox_Sample_32_FD_206711 | JGI IMG/M metagenome (GOLD analysis project Ga0335078, IMG submission 206711) | Soil microbial communities from Loxahatchee National Wildlife Refuge, Florida, United States - Lox_Sample_3.2 | ecosystem: Environmental > Terrestrial > Soil > Wetlands | place: USA: Florida... | reverse complement strand
GCGGTCCCCCGCCGCCGGACCGGTGTGTAGAATGGTTCGCTTCCATGTCGCGCCTCCCTTCAGGTATTCTTATCGGCCGGTTTCGGACATGCCTCGACGAATCAAAGAGCCGGCGGACGGGTGGCGGAGCGGCACGCGTTACAATCAGCATGTATGCGTCGCAGGCTCATTTTTCTGCTGGCTTCGGCGGCGATGGCTTTCGCGCAGAAGCGACCGTTCGACGTGAACGCCCTGTTGGACCTGAAGCGGATTTCCGACCCGCAGATCTCTCCCGATGCGCGGTGGGTGGCGTTCACCGTGCAAACCGTCGATGTGGCCGCCAACAGGAAACCGCAGCAGATTTGGATCGTGCCGCTGGCGGGCGGCGCGCCGCGGCAGATCACGCACGATGGCCAGAGCAACAACCGCCCACGCTGGTCGCCCGACTCGCAGCGAATCGCGTACATTTCCGACCGCGGCGGCTCTTCCCAGATCTGGCTGATGGATCCCGACGGCTCGAACGCCAAACAGGTCACCAATTTCGCGGCGGAAGCCGATGGCGAGCTGTTCGCGCCCGACGGCAAGAGCCTGGTGTTCACCAGCGCGGTCTATCCCGAATGCGGCGCCGACGACGCCTGTAACAAGAAGAAAATCGAGGCGGACGCGGCCAGTAAAGTCAAAGCGCGCATTTATAGCGAACTGCTTTACCGGCACTGGACCGGCTGGAACAGCAAGAGGCGCAGCCATCTGCTGATGACCCCCGTGGGGGGTGGCGAGGTCAAAGATCTCACCCCCGGCACGATCGACGTGCCGCCGTTTTCCCTGGGCGGGCCGGACGACTACGCCATCTCGCCCGACGGCCTGGAGCTGTGTTACTCGATGAACGCCGACCCGGTGCCGGCCATCAGCACCAACTCAGACCTCTACGTAGTGCCGGCGGCGGGCGGCGAGGCGCACAAGATCACGCTCACGGCGGGCGCGGATTCGAGCCCGCAGTATTCGCCGGACGGCAAATACATCGCCTGGCGCGCCCAGTTTCGCGCCGGATACGAGAGCGACCGCTGGCGGCTGATGGTGCTGGAGCGCGCCACCGGCAAAGTGACCAACCTGACGGAGAACCTGGATCGCTGGGTGAACAGCTTCACCTGGTCGCCCGATTCGAGCACCCTGTTTTTCACCACCGAAGATCGCGGAAGGCAGGCCATCCAGTTCGTCAGCGTGAAGGGCGGCATGATCCGCATCGCGGCCAGCGGCGATAGCGAACTCGACGACATGCAACTCACGCACGACGGCAAGACCATGGTCTATACGCAGCAGACGGGTGTTTCGCCGGTCGAGATTTGCCGCGCCTCTTCCACGGGCGGAGCCGCGGTGTCGCTCACGCATCTGAACGATGCGACGCTCGGCGAATACCAGCTCACGCCGCTCGAAGAGTTCTCGGTGGAGGCCCCCGACGGCGCGCAAGTGCAGAGTTTCGTGGTGAAGCCGTACGGATTTCAGGCGGGGCGCAAGTATCCGGTGATTATGCTGATTCACGGCGGTCCCGAAGGGAATTGGGGCCATCTCTGGCAGAACCGCTGGAATGCGCAGGTATTCGCCGCCGCGGGGTACCTGGTGGTGATGCCGAACCCGCGCGGCTCGACCGGGTATGGCCAGAAGTTCATCGACGAGATCAATGGCGATTGGGGAGGCAAGCCATTCGACGACGTCATGGCGGTGACGGATCACGTGGTGGCCGATATGCCCTACGCCGATGGCAGCCGTATGACCGCGGCCGGCGGCTCGTACGGCGGTTACATGGTGGACTGGATTCTGGGGCACACGCAACGCTTCAAGGCGTTGATCGCGCACGCGGGTGTCTACGATTTGAACAGTGAATTCGGCGCCACCGAGGAGCTATGGTTCCCGCTATGGGAAATGGGCGGCACGCCGTGGGACAAGCCGGAGGATTACCAGAAGTTCTCGCCCTCCAGCTACGTCAAGGATTTTCATACACCTACGCTGGTGATTCATGGCGAGCTGGATTTTCGCGTGCCCTATACGCAAGGATTGGAGTTGTTTACGGCCCTGCAATTGCAAAAAGTCCCTTCCAAGCTGCTGGTTTTTCCCGATGAAGGGCACTGGGTGCTGAAGCCGCAAAACACGGTGCTGTGGTATCAGACCTTCATCGACTGGCTCGATTCCTGGGTGAAAAAGTGAAAGTAATTATCGGTGTTGTAGCGGGTTTGGTGGTGGTGGCGCTGGCGGCGCTATTGTTGTTGTCGGGCAATACCACGCTGAGCGTGAATCCGGCGCCTTCGGCCATCGGCGTAAGCACGCCGGTGAAGGTACAGTTGACGAATCCGCACGGCGTACGCCGCGTGGAAGCATATATCGAGCAGAATGGCGCGCGATATGAGTTGCTCGACCGCAAGACGCCCGCCACGCGGTTGCTCTGGCATCGTTACGAAGGGCCATTGAGCCTCACGTTCGACGCCGGCAAAACCAAGGCGCCGAACCTCAAGGACGGGCCGGCGCGGCTGGTGGTGGAGGCGGTTTCGAACGACTTCCGCGGCAGCACCGATTCGGTGGCCTACGACGTCAAGGTCTTGCTGGAGCCGCCGCGCGTGGCGGCCGACGGTTTGCAGCACTACATCAACCAGGGCGGCATGGAACTGGTGACCTTCTCCCCCGGCGGATCGTGGACCGAAGCCGGCGTGAAAGTCGGTTCCTACACCTTCCGCAGTTTTCCGCTGCCCGGCCATCCCGATGAGCGCTTTGCCATCTTCGGGTACCCCTGGGATTTGCCGCCCGATCTCACACCGGTGGTCTATGCGCGCAATCCGGCGGGCACCGAGGCCACGACCCATTTCTGGTTCAAGCTGTTCCCGCGGAAATTCCGTGTACGCGACTTCGTGCTGGACGATGCTCTCATGGAAAAGCTGGTCAACTCGGTGGACCCCACCGGCCAGATTCTTCCGGGTAAGAGCCTGCTGGACCGGTTCCTGTACATCAATGGCGAAATGCGCCGCAAGAACAACCAGCAGCTTGCCGACTTGCGTCTGAAGACGGAAGAGAAGATCCTGTGGCGCGGGCCCTTCATTCATTGGGGAAAAGAGGAAGCCGATTTCGCCGACACGCGGAACTACGTCTACCAGGGCAAGAAAGTGGACCAGCAGACGCATCTTGGGTTCGATCTTTCCGACGTGATTGGAGGACCGGTGCAGGCTGCCAACGACGGCCGCGTGGTCTGGGCGGCAGACCTGGGGATTTATGGCAACTGCATTGTGGTCGACCACGGCTACGGTGTGCAGTCGATCTACGGCCACTTGCAGCGCATCGACGTGAAAGTGGGCGACATGGTGCAGAAGGGCGGCAAGATGGGAATTGCCGGCTCGACCGGGCTGGCGGAAGGGGTTCACGTCCACTTCGGTATGCAGGTGGACGGCGTCCAGACCAATCCGCGCGAGTGGTGGGACGAACATTGGATCAAGGACCGTATTCTGAGCAAGCTGGCGCCGGAGAAGATCGCCGAAATGAGCGCGGAAACCCCGGCGCCGAAAGCGCACCCGGCCAAGCGGCGGCGCAGGCGGTAGGCGACCCAACCCGATCGCCTGCCGCTCCGGTTGCTACGGCTCGATGCGGGTTCCCAGAACCTTCAAAAACTGAGAGACCCAGGCGGGATGAGCGGGCCAGGCTGGAGCGGTGACCAGTTTGCCCGAGGTGACCGCCTGATCGATAGCGATGGCTTCGTACTTGCCGCCGGCCGCGGTAACTTCGGGGCTTACTGCCGGATAGCAACTGCACGACTTGCCTTGGAGCACCCCGGCCGCGGCCAGTATCTGCGCCCCGTGACAGATCGCCGCGATCGGCTTGCCGGAATCGGCAAAATGCCGAACGAGATCCAGAACCTTCGGCTCGAGCCGCAGGTACTCGGGCGCCCTGCCGCCGGGAATCACGAGCGCGTCATAATCCGCAGGCCGGATCTCGTCGAAGGTTGCATTCAAAGCGAAGTTGTGGCCACGCTTCTCGCTGTAAGTCTGGTCCCCCTCGAAATCGTGAATGGCGGTGCGCACCACATCACCCGCTCGTTTATGGGGGCACACGGCGTCCACCTTGTGCCCCACCGTGAGGAGCGTCTGGAACGGAACCATCGCTTCGTAATCTTCCACATAATCGCCAACCAGCATGAGAATTTTCTTGATTGCCAAAATGAATTACCTCCTCATGCTATGGTCGCATCCGGCATGGCGGGTTGGCGTCCTATCCCTGGGGAGGAAGCCACTCATGCCGCAATTCCCGCAGAAACTGTTCCGGTTCCTTCACCTGTAGAAGCACGGAGACACCGTCGCCTTTCGGCGGCAGCAGGACCAACCGTGTTCCGTCGGCCCAATACATGCGCGCCTTCTGGCCGTTGGCGACGCGGAACCAGCCCGAACGGTAATGGGAGTTGGCGAATCCGTTGACGCGGGTAACGGGCCGCCATTCCGCATCCGCCCTGATATCGACGACGCGGGCATGCGTCATGTCCACGCTGGCTGCCTGCAAAGTCACAGGGTAGAACTTGTCGTGGACGGTCAACGATTGCGGATTCAGAGTATAGCTGGGCGGACCAGGCGAATAAAGGAAGGCAAACACCACGGCCGTCAGCGCCGCTAGGCCAAAGGCCACTCCAAGGAAAGCGCCGGCGCGGCCGCCGGCAGTGTGCGCCCGCAACGGCGCGCCGGGAGCGGCTTCGCCGGGCGGCGTCACGGGAACCGGCACGCAGGCGCGAATGGCCGCCAGAAAGCGGTCCACATCGTCTGGGCTGAGGAGCACCGTCTTGGCGGCAGTGACGGCCACGACGGCGTGGCTACGGTTGGTGACATACCAGGTGCACTTGCCGAGCTTGGACGTCCGGAACAGGCCGTAGTAGCCAAACAGGCCGCCATTGCCCCACAGGCGAATACAGCCGCGGAAATCGTCGCGCGTGGCGGTTCGAACCTCGCGGACGCCATCCAGGCCGATGCGAGCGTTGCCGATGAGACGGCGCACCACAATCGATCGCTCGCGAATCGTGTAGCCACGGGGCGAGTATGCGTAAGCCAGAGCGAGGAGAAGCGCACCCAGGCCGCCAATCCAGGCGTTATCCATGGCTACAGCAGGAACAATCAGGATGGCGCACACGATGGCAGTGAGGATCTTCGTTGGGGAATCGTAGGATGCCCGGAAGAATTCGAATTGGTTGGACGGCACGGAGCCTGGCCCTCAGTCTGATTTTACGAGCATAAGGACCGGACGGTTCCGCGAAAAGCGGGAACGGCCGGGGCTTCAGGCTTTTGGCGTCTTAAAGTGCCGGTATGCCTTGTAACCCAGCAGAAACGCCAACGCTCCGGCTACGGCTCCGGCCCCGATGGCAAGGCCGGCCGAAAGCCCCGTGACGGTTCCCTGGGTAGCGGCCAGTTCTATGACGCCGACGGTCGCGCCGCCGGCACCGCCGACACCTGCTCCGACACTCGTAACCGCGGCTTCTTCGACCTTTTCTTTGTCGCTAGGCATGAATACAATCCTCGTTTCGTCCGGACCCGAGACGGACCCCTTACCGTTTATTGTAATCTGCCCGGTCCCAGTCCTGGGGAAGCGACGGTTGGGCTACCTGAAAAGGGGGCTAAACCGCGGCCGTGAAAGCCCGGGCGGCGGCCGAGTCATCAGCGCCGGCCACGAGGACTGCAGCCGGCGCAGGCGCTTCGGCGGTGGCGGGCATGTCCTCGATGCTGAGCTTCTTCATCTTGTAGAGCAGAGCCTTGTAATCGATCTTGAGCAGCGCGGCGGCCTGTTTCCGGTTCCAGCGGGTCAAGTTCAGAGTGGCCAGAATCGCTTCGGCTTCGGCCTGCTGCTTGGCCCGTCTCACCCGGTCCAGAATTGGCTGGTCCGCAATCTCCGGCGCTGCGGCAGCAGGTGCAGCGGGTTTGGCTGCCCCGGCCATCGGCCTGCGAGCGATCTTGGCGTGCAGCTCACGAGCCAGCGGCTGGGGATTTCGCAGAATAACGAACTTCCGCACGAAGTTTTCCAGCTCGCGTACGTTTCCCGGCCAGTGGTAGCTCACCATGGCTTGGCGCAACTCAGGCGTTATAGTCGGGTTGGCTGTGCTCTGAGGAAGGTGCCTCTTCATGAGGAACTCCGCCAGGGGAAGGATATCTTCGGTCCGTTCGCGAAGCGGAGGCAGCACGATATTGATCACATTCAGGCGGTAGTAAAGATCTTCCCGGAATGTCCCTTCCTCAATGGCTTTTTCGAGGTTGCGGTGGGTTGCGGCGATCACGCGCACGTCCACCTTCACCGTCTCTCTGCCACCGATGCGCTGGAATTCGTGATCCTGGAGAACCTGCAGGAGTTTGGCTTGCAGCCGGACATCCATATCGCCGATTTCATCCAGCAGGATGGTGCCGCCGTCCGCCATTTCGAACATGCCGGCCTTCTTCTGAAAGGCGCCGGTAAAAGCGCCCCGCTCGTAGCCGAACAACTCGCTCTCCACCAGTTCGGAGGGAAGGGCCGCGCAATTCAACTTCAGGAACGGTTTGTTGCCGCGTGGCGACCGGTCATGCAATTCGCGGGCTACTACTTCCTTGCCGGCACCGGTCTCGCCCTGAATCAGGATGGGTGGTTCGAACCAGCCGATTTGCTCGATCAGTGCCTGGACCTCTTTCATCCGGGGATTGCGGCCGAGAAAGGCCCTCGTCACGGCCGGTATGTTTCTTGGGGGAGGCACAAAATTCGCGTCCCTGGCCTCGACCGCATGGGTAATCGCCTTGCGCAGATCTTCGTGCGCCACTGGCTTGCAAAGGAAATCGGTTCCGCCGTTCTTCATCGCGGCAACCACGTTCACCGAAGAAGCGGCACCGGAAACGACAATCACGGGAATGCCGGGATCGATGCGGCGAATTTCGCGGAGTGTATCGATCCCGTCGCGGTTCGGCATCATGATATCCAGCAGAATGGCGATGAAGTCTGTCCGGGAGGATTGCAAGCGGGCTAAGGCGTCGTCCCCGTCCTGCGCCAGCTCCACGGAATAGCCGAGGCACTTAACCGCCATTTCCAGATATCCGCGCACCTCCGACTCATCTTCCACTATAAGAATCGTTCGGTCATTCCTCGCATCGTGCATCAGACTGTCTCCCCCTATATAATTACTGTGCAATGTATTAAAGGCTCTTACAGGCATGCCGCTACACCCGGCATCCCATCTGGTGGGCCCAAACATGGGGCGCTCAATCCGAATGGCTCTGTAGGACCGGACTTTGGAGTGATCTCGCGTGGCGTCCCGGATAGGTCGCTCGACCCTGTTCGCCGCTATGCCTCGCTACCTGGACCCATCGGTTCCCAACAAATCGCACTCCCCAAAGCGATTTGGGAAATTTTCGCGGCCTCCGTTCCGCTCAGTGGAAAAATCACACAACTGGAATCGATTTTTTCTAACCAGTTGTCCAAAGTATATCGCGTTGATCCATTAAGTCAAGCTTGGGAGTACTGACAATTCGGGGTTAAGTACTAGTATTTGGCAACTGGGCCCCAGTGGTTCGGACCGGTGCGGCCGGGGGCGATCAGTGGGCTACGGCGAAGAGGCTTTTGCTCTCGTCGAGGGGCGAATAACCGTACAAAGCGTGCTCGATGTGTTCAAGCCATTGGACCTTGGCCATCTGATTGACGACCTCGGGTTTGGCATACGCGGCACGCACAGCGGGAATACCGACGAACTGTTCGGGATCGTTCAAAACGCCGATAATCGCTGCATTTCTTTGAGATCGGTGAAGTGCTGCTATAAAATCGGCTGCCCCGTTCAACGAGGGATTAATCGCCAAAAGGTCGATCTTCAGCTGCAGTTGCATAACCAGCAGCGCAGCATCCGGAACGCTCTTTGCCGGTAAAGCCGAGTACCCGGCAGCGTCCAGCAAATGTCCGAGCCAGAACGCGAATCCCAGGTCGTTGTCGATAATCAGGACTCTTTTCAATGGGAGCTCCCTTTCAATCGTCACGTCGAGAATAAGAGCTGACTTGAAAGGTGTTGCAATTCACAGCCCACCTCGTATCTTGCTGAATCTAGGGCAGGCAAGATCGATCCCTATTTATCTTCGGTACTAAAAATTACAAATTCAAGGAAAAAAGTGCCGGTAAATTTGTCGCCATAAACCAGGGGTATCATTGGTACTGGAAAACACGGAAGCCGAGTTCCATAATCGAATTCAGGATGGCTTTGCCGATATTGCAGGGTCCCCAAGCTTTAGGTACCGAGCGCCGTGCTTCCCGACGTTATCCGGTGAATACTGACGTCGAGTTCAGGCTTATATCGGATAGCGAGATCGGGGCGTACCAGCGCGCCCAACTACTGAATCTTTCGACCACCGACCTGATGCTGGAATGCGACCGGGAGCTGGAAGGGGGAGAGGAAGTCGAATTGATGATTCAGTGGCCCGCACGCCGGGGCAGAGGAGCGGAGATGGTTCTGCATGCGATCGGCCGTGCCGTACGCATCCAGGGAAGCTGCGCCGCCGTCAGAATCGACCGCAGCGACTTTCGATATTCGACCCCCAAGTAACCCGGCCGCCAGCTCAGCACACAGCCCGCACCACTGTCAGGGGCGCGACTCGCCAGACGCGTCGCGCACCCAGGTCAGCGCCTAAATAGCGGCGATATTACGTCCGCCACGTCGGAAAAGTTGTTGCTTGTGAACCAGGACCAGAGGCTTACTCGTTCGCGGCCCAACTGCAGCCGTGCATGTCGCCGGTCTTCTGGAACTGTTCGTGCATTCGGAAAGCCGCCGACAACGTTTGCGGCGTATGGCCGCCCTCCACGATGTTCAGGTAGCTGTGCAGGAGATCGCGAAAATCGGGGTGCGCGCACTTGTCGATGATCTCGACGGCACGGTCGTAGGGCGCCTTGCCGCGCAGGTCGGCCACACCGTACTCGGTGGCGATAATCTGCACCGAATGTTCGCTGTGATCGACGTGCGAAACCAGGGGCACGATGGTGCTGATCTTCCCGCCCTTGGCGGAGGACGGGCAGGTGAAGATCGACAGATAGGCGTTGCGCGTGAAGTCGCCCGACCCGCCGATGCCGTTCATGAGCTTACGCCCCATCACGTGGGTGCTGTTGACGTTGCCGAAAACATCCACCTCGATCGCCGTGTTGATGGAAATCACGCCCAGGCGCCGGATGATTTCCGGGCTGTTGCTGATTTCCTGCGGCCGCAACACTACGCGCGGCCGGAAGAACTTCAGATTGTCGTAAATCCGCTTCAGCGCCGGGGGCGTAACCGTGAACGAACAACTGCTGGCAAAACGCACCCGCTCCTTCTCGATTAAGCCGACGACAGAGTCCTGAATCACTTCGGTGTACATCTCGAACGGCGGGATCTCGGGATGGTTGCCCAGCGCGCCCAGAACCGAGTTTGCAATGTCGCCGACACCGGACTGGATAGGCAGGAACGACTTGGGAAACTTCCCCGCGGAAAGTTGCCCGGCCAGAAATTCGGCTACGTTGTGCCCGATCTTTTCGGTCAGCGGCGTGGTCGCACTGAAGCCGCGTGCTTCGTCCTCGAGGTCGGTTTCCACCACCCCCACGATTTTCGACGGGTCGACGGCGATGATGGGCGAACCGATGCGATCGGAAGGCGCGTAGATCGGAATGTGCTTCCGGTAAGGCGGGTCTGCGGGTTCATAAACATCGTGTATCCCCAGAATTGTCGCCGGATGGTGGCGATTGAGTTCGACGATGATCTTGTCCGCCAGGTGGCAGAACGTAGGGGCTGAGCCAACGGCAGCCGTCAGTACGATACCTCCGCCCGCGGTGAGATCGGCGGCCTCGATCACGGCCACGTCCACCTTTCCGAGGAAGCCGTACCGCGTCACCTGCGGCATCAGGGAAAGGTGCAGATCGAAGAAACGCGCCTGTCCCGCGTTGATGCGGTCGCGCAGGTCGGCGTTGGTCTGGTAAGGAGTACGGAACTTCATCGCCTGGGCTTTGGCAAGCGCGCCATCGAGCGAAGGTCCGGTTGAGGCTCCGGTCAGAACTCCAATCTGGAATTCCTTGCCGGCATTGTGCGCCGCCGTGGCGCGTTCGGCGATCGCCAGCGGAACCGCTTTCGGCACACCGGCCGGGGTGAATCCGCTGAAGCTGACGTTTTGTCCGTGCTGGATCAGGGAAGCCGCTTCAGCCGCGGTAAGAACAGGAAATGAAGCAATCATAAGGTCTTTCTTTTCGTTAGGTTAGTCCGTGACCGGCTGATGCTGGAAGAGCGCCAGAAGCTCGCGGCTAGCCGCGAAGGGAGTCGCGCTGCCGCGGCGCACCTCCTCACGCAAGAGCGGCAGCCGCCTGGCCACCGCGCGATTGCGCTGGAACAGTTCCTCCAAACCCAGCATCATCAACTCATTCATCCATTCGAGAGCCTGCCGGTTCCTGAGCTCCGCCAGGCATCCATTTCCCCCGAGCAACTCCCGATGCTCCAGCACCATCTGCCACAATTCGACGATGCCCTCTCCGTTGAGCGAAGAGCAGGTCAGCACGCGCGGCGTCCAACCATCGGCGGAAGCGGGGAAAAGGTGAAGGGCGTTGCCGTATTCGATGCGCGCGCGTTCGGCCTTCGGCTTGTTGTCGCCATCCGCCTTGTTGATGGCCATGCCGTCGAGCATCTCGATGATGCCGCGCTTCATGCCCTGCAACTCGTCGCCGGCGCCTGCCAGCATCAGAAGGAGGAAAAAATCCGTCATCGACCGGACGGCAGTCTCGCTCTGGCCGACGCCCACCGTCTCCACCAGGATGTTGCGATAGCCGGCCGCTTCGCACAGCAGGATGGTTTCCCTCGTACGGCGAGCCACACCGCCCAGATGACCCTGCGAGGGTGAGGGGCGAATAAATGCCTTCTCCTCCACGGCGAGGCGCTCCATGCGGGTCTTGTCACCCAGAATGCTGCCGCCCGAGATAGGACTCGAAGGATCTACGCTCAGCACGGCCACGTTCTCGCCGCGAT
>Ga0335078_10016497_pt1 | contig 10961 bp, 10 predicted proteins | sample Lox_Sample_32_FD_206711 | JGI IMG/M metagenome (GOLD analysis project Ga0335078, IMG submission 206711) | Soil microbial communities from Loxahatchee National Wildlife Refuge, Florida, United States - Lox_Sample_3.2 | ecosystem: Environmental > Terrestrial > Soil > Wetlands | place: USA... | reverse complement strand
GCTGTAGACCGACACACCGACGACTTCCAGCCTGCTCCCGTAGGACGTCTGCAGGCGCACAAGAGCAGGGATCTCCTTTCGGCACGGCGGACACCACGTCGCCCAGAAATTGAGGAGGACCACTTTTCCTTTGTAGCTGCTCAAGGAAATGTCCTGCGTGTCGAAGACGTCTTTTTCGCTGAAATCCGCCGCGGCCGTCCTTTGAGCGGGCTCGAGAAACTCCGGCTGTCGTGAAACAGGGTCGACACTTCTTGTTCCCCGAGTGCATCCGAATAGGGAAAAGAGAACCAAGAGGGAGACGGCTTTCGCAACGCTGGAGGTCGTCATCCAGAAGAAGATAGTCAAAGATGGACGGAAAAGACACAGACGTGGGCCCTCCTCGCTGTGGTCGGGCTCAATTCCGAGCGGCTGCTCTGCGAGACGTCCCGGCGAACATCGGCTCTCGTGGTATACTGCAAAGACTGTGCAGGGAACGCGGGAGCGAAGGGAACCCCCGCGATGGAGAATCAGAGGTACGTTGGTATGAGACTTGCAGTTTTCGGTGCAACAGGGGGTATCGGTCAGTGCCTCGTGGAACAGGCTCTCACGAAGGGTCACACGGTCACTGCCCCGGTCAGAAACCCCGCAAAGATGACAACGACGCACGCACGGCTTCGCGTGATTCCCTGCGACGCTCTGGACCCGGTCTGCGTTTCGGCCGCGGTCGAAGATCATGACGTGGTGCTGTGCGCCCTGGGCGTCGGCGTGCAGCAGAGGACGACCTTTTTCTCAGCCAGCACACGAAATATCGTCACAGCCATGGAAGACAAAAGCGTGAGGCGGCTGATTTTCGTATCGAACTACTGCGTTTTGAGCGAGACGCCGCGTGACGTCTTCGGCAAGACAATGCTCTTTCTGACACGGATGTACCTGAGGAACGTCCTTCCCGATCAGCGGCAGGCGCTGGAAGAGGTCCGCCAGAGCCACCTCGAGTGGGTTGTTGTGCGGCCCCTGGCGCTCACGAACGCCCCGGCACAAGGCGCCTATCGCATCGCGCTGGACGGGCTGCCACCTCGAGGGAGACAGATATCGCGCGCCGACGTGGCAGAGTTCATGCTCAGCCAGCTCACATCGAGACAGTATCTCAGAATGATTCCAGCGCTCGCGTATTGAGCTCGCGGCAGCGCCGCATAAGGCATGAGGAACGGTATGGCGCACGACGAAATATCCAAGGATGAGCTTTTCGCTCTGACGGCCAAGCTTGTTTCTATCGATTCGATCAATCCGGACCTCGTGCCGGGCTCCCGCGGCGAAGGCGAGGTTGGGGCCTTTGTGGCGGAATGGGCCCGGAAAAAAGGACTCGATGTCCGAGTCGAAGGCACCGATCGACCGGGAAGGACCAATATCGTTGCCATTGCGCCGGGGACCGGGGGCGGCAAAACACTGATGCTGAACGCCCACATGGATACTGTCGGAGTGGCGGGGATGGAAGACCCTTTTCGACCGACAGTGCGTGACGGACAGCTTTTCGGGCGGGGCTCGATGGACACGAAATCGGCCCTCGCCGCTTTCCTGGTGGCGGTTGCAGCGGCCCGGGAACAAGGCTTGCGCGGTGACGCGATTCTCACCGCGGTGGTCGACGAGGAATATGCGAGCCTCGGGACCGAGGCGGTCGCCCGTCGATGGAAGGCCGATGCGGCCCTTGTCGGCGAGCCGACGGGTCTTCAGATCGTGACAGCGCACAAGGGGTTTGTGTGGCTTGAAGTGGAGACGCACGGTGTTGCGGCCCACGGCTCCCGGCCGGAAAAAGGTGTGGATGCAATCGCCAAAATGGGCAGGGTGCTCGTGGCCTTGGAGGACATCGGAAAGAAGCTCGCTGCCGGACCTTCTCATTCCCTGCTGGGAACCGGTTCGCTGCACGCATCGCTCATCAGCGGTGGGCAGGAGCTTTCTTCCTACCCGGCCCAGTGTCGGTTGGGAATAGAGCGAAGAACAATTCCTGGCGAAGATGGGGAGCTCGCAGAGAAGGAGCTGCGGGAAGCGCTTCGGGGCATGACGGCTCAGGACCCAGGTTTCAAAGCGGATGTCCGGCAACTGTTCTCTCGTGCGCCGATGGAAATCCCCAGGAACGCGCCCCTGGTGCAGGCGCTTGCTACGACTTTCACCAGCGTGACCGGGCAGAGTCCAACGTATGGCGCCATGGGGGCCTGGATGGACTCATCCCTTCTTTCAGCCGCAGGCATCCCGTCCGTGATCTTTGGCCCCTCGGGAGAAGGGTTGCATGGTGAGAGTGAGTGGGTGGATCTCGCCTCGGTCCTCACCGTGAGCCAGGTCGCGTTCCGGCTGGTCTGCGAGTTCTGTGCTTGAGCGCGTTCCCGGAAGTGCGCTATGGGTGCTGGACGCTTTGAACGGGCTTTGGGCTCAGCTTCAACCCTCGAGCAGTCAGGCCGCACGCCGGAATCTTGGCCACGTCCACGTTGACGTCTCTGACTTTCTGCCTTTTTGCAGGAACCATGACCAACTTCACGGTCCCCGTGGGCCGCTTGTCCGTGAGGAAATCGATCCCAAGCGATCCTTCCTTTGCAAGCCAATACGTCTTGTTCGTGATGAACCGCTCGATGTGCACCTTCTTTCCCCACGCAAGGCCGCTCGAGTCCCGGTAGATCAGGGTGAAGTGCGCCCCTTTTGCCTTGTCGAAGATTCCTGCGTACAACAGGACGCCCGGCATCCACGCCTTGTCGGGGGGGGCCATGATCCTGAACGTTCCATCTGCCGTTATCGTCAGGATGCGATCGTATTCGGTCACGTTCATGACGAACTCTGAACCCCGCACCGAGCTTCCGAAGTACCCAGCCTCCCGGTCGTAGCTCAGGCGGATGTTCGCCTTTGCCACGGCAACCTTGTCCACCTCGTGGAACGTGGCGATCTCGGTGCGCCGCGGGAACTGCTCGCCGTACTTCTCGTTGAGGCCGGTAAGCCATTCGATCACTGTCCTGGTAAGGTTCTTCAGCTTTCTGTTCGCTTGCCGCAGCGCGGCAACGATATCATCGATCTCCCCCCGGTTTTTCTTCAGATCGTATGCGCTGATACGCCTGATCCTCAATTCCAGCAGGCGCTGCACATCCTCATCCGTCATCGCGCGCACGAACTGCTTCGAGAAGGGCTTCATGCCCGCGAAGACCTCCCGCCGTATCGCTTCTTCCGTTCCTGCCTTTTCTATCCTCTTGTAAACCCTGTTTTCGATGAAGATCCGTTCGAGGGTCAGCCAGTGTCGACGGTCTTCCAGGCGAGCAACCTCATGCTCCAGCTCCGCCTTGATCTGCTTTTTCAGCAGGATCGAGAACTCTTTGAGGTATTCCGAAACCGAGACCTCGATGGGCCGGTCATTTCGGATGACGACCATATTGGACGAGAGAGCGATCTCGCAGTCGGTGTTGGCGTAGAGCTGATCGATCACCGTGTCTGGCTCCGCGCCGCGGGAAAGGGCGAGCTCGATCTCGACGTGGTCGCTCGTGAAATCGCTGATCTTCGAGACGCTCACTTTTCCCTTTTGGACTGCTGTCTCGATGGAGGCGATCAAGCCGGCCGTCGTGGTCGAGAACGGGACTTCGCGGATCACGAGCCTCTGCACTCCGCTCACCTTCTCGATACGGGCTCGCACCTTCAGCCTTCCAACCCCGTCGGAATACTCGCTTGCGTCGATGAGACCGCCCTGGGGGAAGTCGGGGTACAGGGTGGGTTTTTCTCCCTTGAGAATGGACACGAGCGCTTCGAGGAGCTCGGGGAAGTTGTGGGGCAGGACCGTGGTGGCCATTCCCACCGCAATCCCTTCTGCCCCGAGCATCAGGAGGACCGGGATCTTGACGGGGAGCTCCTTGGGCTCCTTGCGCCTGCCATCGTAGCTGGGGATGTACTCCGTGAGGGCCGGGTTGAACAGCGTCTCCAGCGCGAGCGGCGTGAGCCGGCATTCAGTGTAGCGCGCCGCAGCGGCCGGGTGGCCGGTCAGGATGTTGCCGAAGTTCCCCTGTTTGTCGATGAAGTATTCCTTGTTGGCGAGCACGACAAGGGCATCCCCGATTGAAGCGTCGCCGTGCGGATGCAGCTTCATCGCCTCCCCGATGACGTTTGCCACCTTGTGGTACTTCCCGTCGTTCATCTCGAACAGGGTGTGGAGGATGCGTCTCTGCACGGGCTTGCAGCCGTCGCGCAGATCAGGGATGGCCCGATCCATGATCACGTAGCTGGCGTAGTCGAGGAAGTAGCCCTCCATGAGGGGCTTGAGCTGACTCTGGGGGCTCATGCTCCCTCCAGAACCTCGACGCGGAGGTTGTTGACGATGAACTTTTTTCGTTCGGGAGTGTTCTTGCCCATGAGGAACTCCAGAGTGCGGTGGACACCTGCCATTGACGGGACCTGTACAGGGGTGAGGCGCATGTCGTCCGACATGAACTGTTTGAACTCTTTCGGAGAGATCTCACCAAGGCCCTTGAACCGGGTGACCTCCGGCGCTCGAAGGCGCTTCATGGCAGCGTCCCGCTCGGCTTCGCTGTAACAGTAGACCGTCTCGTCTTTGGTGCGCACTCGGAACAGCGGTGTCTCCAGGATGTAGAGGTGACCCTGAAGCACAAGCTGCTCGAAGTAATGGAGGAAGAATGTGAGGAGCAAATTCCTGATGTGCATTCCGTCCACGTCGGCGTCCGTGGCAAGGATCACACGGTTGTAGCGCAGTCCATCGAGGCCATCTTCGATCCCCAGCGCGCGCATGATGTTGTACAGCTCTTCGTTTTTGTACACGGTGTCGCGCTTCAGGCCGAAGACGTTGAGCGGCTTCCCCTTGAGCGAAAAGATGGCCTGCGTATGCACGTCCCTCGCTTGGATCATGGGGCCGCCGGCAGAATCTCCTTCCGTGAGAAAGATGCTGGACTCCTCCCGGCGCTTCTCTTTCTCATCATCGAAGTGCACCCGGCAGTCCGTCAGCTTCGGAATGTGCAGCTCGACCTTACGGGCCATCTCCCGGGCCTGCTTCTTGATGGTGGACAGCTCCTTCCTGATGCGCTCGTTCGCCTTGATCTTGTCCACCAGCTTCTTCGCTTCCGCCTCGTTTCTGTGCAGCCACGTGAGGGTCTCTTTCTTGACCTCTTCGGCGACCCAGGCCCGGATCTCATTGTTACCCAGCTTGTGCTTCGTCTGGCTTTCGAACACGGGGTCTTTCAGCTTGATGGCCACGGCGCCGATCATCCCTTCGCGCACGTCCTCTGCGGAGAAGTTCACGCCGGCGTATTCGTCGATAGCCTTCAAAACGCCGAGACGGAACGCCGTCTGATGTGTTCCGCCGTCCACGGTGAACTGGCCGTTTACGAAGCTGAAGTAGCTTTCACCGAAGTTTGCCGTGTGTGTAAAAGCGAACTCGAGCTGAGGGCCCTTGTGGTGGGCGATCTCGTAGTGCATCTCTTCTTCGCCGATCTCTTCCACGAGGAGGTCCCGGAGGCCTTCGCTGCTTGAGACGGCCTCGCCGTTGTAGAGGAAGCGAAGCCCAGAGTTGAGATAGCCGTAGTAGCGCAGCCTTTTCAGGATGAACTCGTCGTCCCACTCATATGTGGTGAAGATCTTCGGGTCAGGCGTGAAACGCACGAACGTGCCGCTCTTTGCCTTGGGTTCCTTGCCTTCCTTCTGGCTGACGAGCTTGCCTTCACGGAAGAGGGCGTTGACGAACTTCCCTTCCCGGTAACTGGCAACCTCGAACTCCGCGGAGAGCGCGTTGACCGCCTTCGTGCCGACACCGTTCAGGCCGACAGAGATCGTCGTTGAACTTTCCCCCCGTGTTCACCTTGCTCACACAGTCGATGACCTTGCCCAGGGGAATGCCGCGGCCATAGTCGCGGACGCTGACGGTGGCCTTCTTCCTGAGGATCTCGATGATCTTGCCCTGTCCCATGATGAACTCGTCAACGCTGTTGTCGATGATTTCCTTCAGCAATATGTAGATCCCGTCCATCGGGTTGGAGCCGTCCCCGAGCCTGCCGATGTACATGCCTGTGCGCAGGCGGATGTGCTCCAGCGCATCCAGGGTTTGGATCGATTTCTCGTCATATTTGACTGCGGTCTTCGCCATTGTATTCCTTGTCGATCGTGCGAAAAATGCGGAAAAATAGTGTATTTCCTTCGATAGTAAGGACAATACCGGGTCAAGGTCAAGCAGCCAGCCCCCGTGGCGCTCGGTGAGCAGCGGTGGTGTTCAATGGACGTGGCGTATCCCTCTCGATAAGATGCGCCACAGGAGGACTTCTCATGAAAAGGTTCCTCATCCTGCTGGTTGTCGCTGGCCTTGCTCTGACAGGATGCGCATCGGGCAACTTCCTGGGATTCATCGCTACGAACAAGTACGTGGATGACAAGACGAAAGCACTCGCTGACGAGCAGGCGAAACAAATCGCCGACCTCAAGGCCCAGCTCTCGGACTACGAAAAAGTGAAAGAGGATGCAAAAGCGATGGAGGACCAGCTCAGCCAGAACCAGAAGACGATCCAGGATCTCCAGACGCTTGCGAAAAGGGTCCAAGACAAGGTCGATCAGGTGCCAAAAGAGGTCATCAAGCAGCTCATCGACGCTCTGCAGACTGCGTTGAACGAATAACAGGGAAGAACAGGAATGTCAATTCGATTGAAAAGGGCGTTGGTTCTCGCGATCGCGGTCACGGTGGGCGGAGAAGGGCTTGTCGTTGCAAGCCCGCAGAAGGAAGGGGAAGCGCGATACACGGCGGCGTCAATTCCTCGATTCAAGGCGCCCTGGTTTGACAGGATGGAGACGGGGATGAAGAAGGCGGGCGCCGAGCTTCGAGTCACCGTCCGCGAGGCGGATCCACCACCAGCAGACTCTTCCCGGCAAGTTGGACTGATTGAGGATGCGATCAACCAGGGAAACGATGCGATCATGGTCGTGCCGGATGATCCTCGATTGATCGAGTCGGTCTTCGCCCATGCGCAAACGAAAAAAATCGTGACGGTCACGACTCAGTCGCCTCACCAGGCCCACGCGGATTGCGACGTGGAGATGGTTGATGACGAGTCCTTTGGCCAGCTCGCCATGGAGGAAATGGTAAAGGCGATGAGATCTCCCGAGGGTGAATACGCCGTCTTTGTCGGATCTTTCACAACTGCGGACCACAACCGGTGGGCCGATGCGGCAATCGCGCGTGCCAAAGAGACGTATCCCGGCCTCACGCTGGCAGCGGAGCGCTTTCCCGTGTCTGAGGACCAGGGTCTTTCGCACCAGACAGCCCTTGATATCATCGCGGCCTACCCGAATATCAAGGCATTCATTTCTTTCGGAAGCCAGGGCGGGCCTGGGATCGCTCAGGCCCTGCGAGACAAGGGTCTGGTTGGCGAAGTCGCTGTGATCAGCACGACGGGGCCGGCGATCGCATCTCCGTACTTGCGGGATGGCTCTCTCAGCGCGTCCATTGTGTGGGACCCTGCCGAGGCTGGCTTCGCAATGGTCTACCTGGCAAGGCTTGTTCTTGACGGCAAGAGAGCCATGATTGGTCGGGACCTGGACATACCGATGATCGGCAAGCCGTTTTCCTTCTCGGGGAACACGGTGGTCTACAACAGGCCGCTCGTCCTGACAAAAGACAACGTGGAGGAGCACAGCGGCTTCTGATTACAGGAGCACCTCTCGTCCCGACGCTGATGATTGATACGCGGCGTCGATGATGCGCTGCACGGCCAGAACCTGGTCCGGTAGGACACACATCTTCTCCTGGCCAAGGATCGAGCGTACAAAGTTGACGAACTTGTTGCAGTGCGGATACGCAAGCGGGACGCCCAGGTCCGTCACGTCGACGGGGGCTGAGAGGTCCGGGTCCGTTCGGTAGACCTCGGCCGAGGCAACACGGGCTCCTGCTTCCGTGCCGAACAATTCGATCTCGTGCGCGTCGTCTTCCTTTTGGTGTGCCACCCAGGAGACCTCAACCTGGATCGTCGCCCCGCTTTTCATACGGATGAACGCCGACGCGCTGTCGTCAACGTCAAAGGCAAGACCTTCTGGCGTTGACGCTCCCCACCCACCTTCCCCAAGGCCTCTGCTGCCAAACTTCGAGTAGACTGCGGCGCTCACGCTCGCAGCATCGAAGCTCAGGGACGTCCACAGAGCCAGGTCGATCACGTGGACACCAATGTCCATGAGGCAGCCCCCGCCGGCCATCTTCTTGTTTCCGAACCACGTCCCCAGTCGCGGCGCTCCCGAGCGCCGGCGCCAGATCGCGCGGATGCGATGGATCTCACCGAAATAGCCGCGTTCCGAAAGCGCTCGAACCTGCTGCGCGCCTTTTTCGAAACGGTAATTCATGCCGAGCATGAAGGTCTTGCCGCTTTTCGCGCCGGCATCCACGACCTTACGGGCGTCGGCAAACGAAAATGCAAAAGGTTTTTCCAGCAGGACGTGCTTGCCTGCTTCGAAGGCAGCGATGGCGTACTGCGCGTGATGGACAGTCGGGGTTGCTATGTACACCGCATCGATGGAGGAGTTGCGGAAAACGTCCTTGGCGTCGGAGAGGACCTCACGCACCCTGTTCCGCCGCGCGAACTCCTGGGCGCGTCCCTGATGCGGATCCGCGATCGCGATGACTTCTGCCGCACCGCTTGCGGTTATCCCGTCGAACCCGTACTGAGCGATCATCCCTGCGCCAACAATTCCAAACTTCAGCATTGCGTTGCTCCTCCTTATGCGGCTTTGCTCCTTTATAACCGCTTGTCGTGGCCTGAATCAACCGCGCGTGAGTATGTTAGGTGCAGCATCGTTCGCCACACACGAAAGGAAAGAGATGAAGAATGGCTCAATGACCGGGAAGACGGTACTCATCACGGGGGCCACAGCGGGGATCGGACGCGTGACAGCCCGCGAGCTTGCGGCGGCAGGCGCAACCATGATCCTTGTGGCACGCAGCCGCGAGAAGGCAGAGGCAACGCGAGCGTGGATCAAGGACCAGACAGGCAACTCACGGGTCGATCTCATCATCGCAGACCTTTCTTCGCTGGCCCAGGTCGGCGACGTCGCGAAGCAGGTTACATCGCGAGGTGCTTTGAACGTTCTGGTGAACAACGTTGGCGCGATTTTCCAGCGCAGAGCAGAGTCAGCAGACGGGATAGAAATGACCTTTGCGCTCAATCACCTCGCTCCGTTCTTTCTCACGAACCTGCTCCTGGATTCCCTGAACCGAGGGGCCCCGTCCCGGGTCGTGACAGTTTCCTCTGACGCCCATGTTCGCGCGATCATGAACTTCGACGACCTGGAAGGCAAGAAGCGCTATCGCGCGTGGGCTGCCTACGGTCAGTCCAAGCTTGCCAACCTCCTTTTCACGTACGAGCTGGCGCGAAGGCTTGACGGTAGCGCTACCACGGCAAACGCTCTCCACCCTGGGTTTGTCGCTTCCGAGTTCGGCAAGAACAACGGTCGTTTCATGCAGGTAGTGATGTCCATCGCCCAAAGACTTGGCGCGATCGGCGTTGAAGAAGGAGCGCTGACAAGCATCTACCTCGCCTCCTCGATGGAGGTGGAGCGAGCAACGGGAAAGTACTTTGTGAAATGCCAGCCGCACGACTCCTCCCCCGGTTCGCGCGATCAGCAGAGCATGCGCCGGTTGTGGGAGACCTCCGCGAAAATGACTGGTCTTGCGGCCAGGAATTGAGCTTACACGTCACGTCGCCCTCTGGGCCACAGCGAGGGCGGCAGGTCCAAGCTCAACGATTCATGACCAGGAGCTTTTGCTTCACCATATCGTAGAGCCGACGCACGTCATCACCCGTGGTGTGATACCCCGTGCCAGTGGTCTGCTGCCGCACCACGACGTAGCCGTATTCCTTGTCTCCTCCCGGTTCCTTGACGAAGTCGTCGAACCGTTGGGAGCTCAAGCGCTGGAAGGTCTCGCCCTTGCCCCGGCAGAGAAACACTGCGTACATGTACGGGACGCTGCCGTTGGGGCCTTTGTTCACCGCCACCTGAAGCTGGACTCCGAGGAAATCCGTCGGTTTTCTGCGCGGCTCCACCATCAGTCTGATGTCCTCAGGGATCTCGTGGCCTTCCTTGTCCTTGTCGAGGCGCAGGTAGGGCTTGATAATGATTTCACCGCCTTCGGCCTGTTCGGTGGAAAGAATGGGGTCGAAGACGCGCATGCGAAACGCAAGCTCCTGCGGCGTCCATAGCACGATATTTCCCGTGAGGAGGAAGGGAATGAGGAGCACCAGGGCGTCGAAAACCACAAGGGCGACAAAGGCACGCCCGCCCATGACAAGCACTGCGCTCGCCAGCGCGAGCATCACCGCCATGAACCATCCGAAGCCGGGCCTGTAGATCACCGAGAAACGCTTTTGCCTGGTGAGCTGAAGGTTGCTCTTGATCCGGTCGAACTCCCGAACCGACGCGGGGTGCCAGTCTTCCTGGCCGACGTCCATCGGCTTGTTGCGGAAGCTCCGGGCCGAGACGAAGAGCAACCCGGGGACCATCAGGACAGCGCCAAGGAAGAAGCCGGGCCCATGCGGCAGCAGAACCTGAAGCGCGAATCCCGAAAGCCCGAAGCCAGCAAGGAGGACAAGCCGCAGGGGAAAGACGACCCGGGGAATGACGAAACGCATCTCCATCTTCCTATCCTTTCAGCTCCCCGTGCACTGCAGGGCAGCACGCTGCTCATTTCTGATCTCGGCCGTACCGACCTGTTGCCAGTACAGCGGGCAGGCGGCCTGACAGGCGACGAATCTGTCGCAGCCCTCGCAAGCCGCTGGGGCGTACTTCTTGTTCTTGAAGAACTGAGCGCGGTCCGAGAACCAGATTTCCTGAAACTCTGTTTCCAGAAGGTTCCCCATGGGCTGAGGGTACGATGAACAGGGAAGCACATCCCCGGTTGGCGATACTGACAAGAGGCCGTCCATGGCAGCGCAGGACTTGTTGCCCAGACCACGCGCAACCGTGTTGTAATGGCAGTGCGGGAG
>Ga0335078_10016496_pt1 | contig 10961 bp, 13 predicted proteins | sample Lox_Sample_32_FD_206711 | JGI IMG/M metagenome (GOLD analysis project Ga0335078, IMG submission 206711) | Soil microbial communities from Loxahatchee National Wildlife Refuge, Florida, United States - Lox_Sample_3.2 | ecosystem: Environmental > Terrestrial > Soil > Wetlands | place: USA... | reverse complement strand
ACTTTCCGCTCCGCCATCTCCGTCCTGATTCGCTGCCAGATGCGATGTGCGGTGTGACGCTGCTTGCGCGGCGCTTTGCGATCGACTTCCAGGATGGCGTTGATGAACGGAATCAGCGGCCCGACTACCGGCCGCTCGCGCTCGGTACGCCTGCGCTCCGGCGGTTGAGCGTTCGCCAATGCCTGCCGAACCATCCGCCGATGAACTCCCAGCTTGCGCGCCACTCCCTTGATAGTTCCGATGCCGAACTCGTGTTCCCTTCGAATCTCCTCGAATAGTTCCACCTTCGCTCTCCTCTCCATCCCAAGCCTCCTGCCTCTTCAGCAGGATGCTCCGGTTAGAAGGGGGTGGGCCAATTCTGAATATCGAAGTGGGCCGTTTCAGAGTATCGAAATCACGGAGCGCCAGACAGGGCGCGCCCCAGCCGGGTTTCCCGGAATTGCTCACGATCTCGATCTCGTATGACCGACCTCGCTTTCCAGAGCCATCCCCTAACGGGCAACCTGGCCTTCAATTACGCCCGTGTCCGCGTGAGATCGGCCAGCGGTGCGCATTCGGCGCGCGCCCGTTCGATTCGAGCCCGGTTATGATTGACCCGGCAGCACGCGTCGCGGGAGCGAGCGTCAATGCGTTTGACGGTCTTAGGGGCTCGCGAAATTTCGAACGGTGCACCGTGGATTTCCAACCCCGGTCGGAAATCGACTCCTCACTAAATCTCCGATCGCAATCGAAGCGCTCTGCCCTGGGAGCATGGAGAGGGACAATGTTCCACGTCAGCTGCCCTTGTGGCTTCTACCGACCAAAATGTTCGGCGCCATTCTTGCGCGAACTGACGGGCCGCGAGCGATGAAAATTTGGATGGTGGAAGGGGCCCGATCTTCCGGTCACCGACTCGAAACGGCCCGTCAGCCGCAACCTGACTATCTCAGACTGCAAGAAGCCCTTCGAGTGCCTAATAGCATGATTCATTGCTTGACGAGCTAACGTCCGACCCGGCTAGCTTGGTCTTTGCTCAATTTTTTACAATCGGTCAGCTTTGGGCGCCATTTCAGAGACTGGACTTCGAAGCGGACACTACCGGTTTGAGGTCGTCTGCAAAATCCGCACAGTAAATCGGGTCACCCCATCTGCGTCACCAGCCTGCGCGTGGCGTGTAGCATGCGTCAACCGGATGAGCCTGCCGTCCCCCTCGTTGTGCAGTCAATGGTCTTTGCCGGATTTACTCTTCGCCGCGGCTTCTTCCTTCTTTGGCTTCGCTCCCGTGCATAGGCGATAGAACCTTGAGTGCGCTAGCATGGGCCCAGTCGGTCTTTGTGATCTTTAGGACGATCGTCCTGGACATCTTTACCTCCGCTCCGTCAGCCCCTCGGCCACTATCGCTGTTGCGTTTCTGTCGCGCGTCGGCGCACACCGATTTACCCTTTGACGCGCATTAGATTTGCGTTGAGTAAAATTGGTTGTCTAAGCGAGCGGTATAAAAATTGCGCTTCCCAGCGCGTGGCGCGGGGGCAGAGGGACGCAAGATCCCGTAGCTGACGAATCGGGGACTGCTTCGCGGGCCTTGAGAACATGGTCCGGTTTTCCGACCCGGAAATGGACATGAATCGGGTGGTTGCGAGCTGCGGGGCGCATTCGGGGATGTGGTGGCTTGTCGCGACGCTCAAACGGTTTACCCCAGGCTTCTTTACAGTCGAGACTCCTAAGCGCTCCGTCGACCGCGAAGTTCAGGAAGTATACTCGCCTTGGCGGCAATGATTTGTGGAGAGATTCACGATTGAACGTTTGGCGCGCGGGCTGGCTTGACACTGTGGTGTGGCGAGAAGGGAGGGGGATGCTTAAGCCTTCATACAAGTTGCAGAGATGGCGTGGGTCTGACCGTGCCCCTGGTGTTCGGCTCTGCCTTTGCTTTAGCCGGGTGCACCGGGCAACCGCTGTCGACGCGTGAGAGGGCGACGCTGGGCGGTGGTATGCTCGGCGTCGGCAGCGGCGCCATTATGGGCTCGGCAGTCGGTCATCCGGGCGCTGGTGCTGCAATTGGTGGCGCGCTAGGCGCGGGGACGGGCTACGTCATCGGCATCGCGCTACAGAACCAAGAGGTGACCTCGCCACAGCAACAGGGCCAAACTGAGTACCAGCAGCGCGCTATGATGCGTCCATTTAAAGGAGGTTTGGGGATGGGAGCACAGGATCTGGTGACGCAGGAGCAAGGAGCGAAGATGGAGAAAGAGACATTGGACGAAAAGCTGCCGGGGTTGTTCGAGCCCGACACGCTTTTGCCGATCCAATATTTCGAGGCCATGCGCCGCAAGCATTTGCTTGAGGGCGAAAAGCGTCTCGTGCTGAGCGTGCTCGAGGATGCGGTCGAATGCTTTATGAAATGCATCGACTCGTCGACCAACAAGGGCAAGCGCCTGTTCCGCGACGCCGAAGAATGGATAAACCTGGAAGACAGGAAGTGGGTGTTCTCCTTCGACAACGTCTGCGAGATGCTGGACGTTAATCCGGATTACCTGCGCCGCGGGCTGCGCGAGTGGAAGGTGCGCAAGCTCGACGCGATCGAGAGGACCCGCATCGCACGCGCCGAACAGGCGGCATTGGCAGCGGCGCAACCCGCCGTGGCAGAAGCTGAGGCTTCAGTGGCAAAGATGAAGATTCTCAAGCCCGTGGCAAAGACGGCCGTTGCCAAGGCGGTCGCCGTGCCAGCCCCTGGCCTACGCCTACGAGCGTAACTTCGGCGCCCCTGCTATCACTTCCATCGCGCCGAGTGTGGTCACGACCAACAAAGATAGTGATCCGGCTGACTGGGCAGCGTATTGGGAATGGCTATATGGAGCCCACAATCTTCGTCTGATGTCTGCCTTGCGAATCAATAGGGCTACCGACAAGGTTACCTCAAGGCTGCGCGTCGAACACCGCTCCTAGTGAAGAAACTTGAGAATTCGGGAAGCCTGCCGGAAGCGCGACGCCGGCACGGCCCACCCGACTTCTGGAAAGCGGACTGCCCGGGAAGTTGCATTTCGACTCAACGCTTCTTCAAGTTGCTCATGCCGTCGAGTCCGGGTCGCATGGTCGCTCAGTGAGAGCTGTCGGGGGCCCAAGCGTGTGAATTCACGAATCCGGCGCTCTGCCGCGTGCAGATCGTGCGTGCGGCCTCCGCGGTCGCGCTGTATAGTCGCAGAGTGGCGGACAGCTTCGACAGCAAGCTAGAAGTTTTGGAAGCTGAGCTACGGCGCTACTTCGGCGAGACCTGCCCGACGCTGGTCGCACGCTGGCAAGCGGCAATCACCGGGCTGGCGCCTCCGTTTCTGCGCGAGCTGGCAGGTCGCCTGCAGGAGCTCGATGAAGTCACGCAGGAGATAAGCCGGCAGCTCAGAGTAGCCCTGTGCCCCGTTGCCCAGGGCGGCTCGACCGAGCCAGTCGTTAACCAGGCGCTGGCGTCGCTCGAGCACCTCAACGAGATCGCCGAGTCAATGCTGCGGCGTCTGGACGAGTTGCTGACAGCTGCGTAGCCGAGGGGGCACGCGCGGTGAAATTCCCGGGCCGCTGACCATGCCCATTGGACCCAACCGCAGACAGCACTAACTGTCCGGGATTGTCGGCACTTACCTGTGCGCTAGGTCTTCGATCTTTCGGTCGCCTCTGCTAGATCGCGCACATGTTCTCGATACGAGACCTGACGGTCATTTTCGTCGTGGTCATCGGCCCTGTGCGTAGCTTTCTACTACGCATGGATAGTGCCGATTGAAGCGGTCCTCGCTTTGGTGATTGTGGTCGTAGCCGCGATAGCGGTGACGATCTTCGCGCAGTAAGGACAGCCCCGAGCCCTACGCGCACTCAAGGGCCCGCTGAGCTATTCGCGACGATTCTGCTTCTGCAAGCACCAGCGGTCGATGGCTTCAACGTGGAACCGCCAGTCGCTGCCCATTTGGAACGCCGGTATCTGACGCTGTTTCAGGAGCTTGTAGATCGTGGATGGATGCACGTGCAGGTAGGCGGATACCTCGCGCACGGTCATCACCTTGCTTGGCACCGCTTCGCGGGACGTTTTGGCGGTAGTTTTCCGTTTCATCTGAGTTCCCTGTCGACAGGACGAAATCCGAGGATCGATAGAGGGTCGGGGCATGGCGTGCGGCCGGAATAACTGCACCATAAACCTCTCCTACCGCGCTTCTGCAGAATGGTCTACAAGGGTGCGCGGGGACACCGACCCAAGCAGGGGGCCATGTCGATCGCTTACTATTATAGCGTCGCGGACGGCTCGAGCTTGGGGTGGTGTTTGATGCGGCTAAAGCGCGAACTGTCGTGGCAGTGCGCGGCCGCGCGGCTCGAGGGACAGCCGATCCACGCGAGCGAAACGCCATCGTTCGGCCACGCGTTGTCGGCGACCGCCCTCTCCTATCGTTAGTGCTAGCGGCCCGTTTCTATCTGTCCTTCCTGGGAAGCCTTCATGGGTGGACGCAGGGAGTGCGGCATGCGGGCCCCGCCGCACGGGACTTCGCTGCGTCGCGTTCCCAGTTACAGTAACGTCGACGTCCACCGCGGTCGATGCTGGGACCCGCGCACCAATTCTCATCGCCTGAAGGCGCTGCAATTCGTGAAGGGTTCTCGCCCCTGATTCGCTTAAGTGAAGCGCCTGAGCCCCAAGCCCGATGGCCTTCGGTCTCACCATCTGAATTAGCCGCAGACTCTTTTGAACCATCCGAGTCGCTCAACATTGAATCGCGGCCTGATGAAATCAAGGAATGCGCCCTTGGATGGAGCACCTAGGAGCTCGTCCCAATATTCGACCGGAATCGGAGCAATCCTCAAAAGCCGGCCGTTTCTCAATGTGATTCTCAGGTCGCTCGCTTTCAGGTTGTAAGTCGCACGGCTCATGTACGAAGAATCGACAAATTCTGCTTTTTCTACGTCACTCCCCGGCGTCCGGGTGAGCACAGTGAGTTGTCCGCTTGACCAATCCTGTTCGGCTTCAAGCATTCGGCGTCGCGACTTGAACTGACCGCAGACTCTTTTAAACCATCCGAGTCGCTCGACATTCAAGCGCGGCGTGATGAAATCGAGAAAGAATGCGGATGGCGCATCCAGCAGCTCTCTCCAATATTCGACCGGAACCGGGGCAATCCTCAAAAGCTGGCAGTTTCTCAAGGTGATTCTCAAGTCCCTCGCCTTCAGGTTATAGGTCGCGCGGCTCATGTACGAGGAATCCGTAAATTCTGCCGTTTCGAGGTCGCCCTCGGGCCTTCGGCTGAGCACAGTGAGCTGTCCGCTTGACCACTCGGATTCGGTATCAAGGGCACTTCTGACGGCGTCCACAAACTGATCTTCGATCGAAGAGGTTCGGACATGACCCATGTGCGATTGTTAGCTGTGCTTCAGCGCGGAAGCTCAGTTGTGGCTCGCTCATCTTTGTGGCGCCCGCGGTGGCGGAATTTGCGGCATACCAAAGCATTGGAAATGGCACTGCTGGCCTAGGCAGCGGCGTCAACAGGGAACTGACAAACGCCTGAACGCTCTCGAAAGAGCGTGGGCACGGCGATCGGGTCACCGACTATGTCCTAGCTGCGCAGCCGCCTCTTTCCCGATGGACAGGATTTCCACGCTAGATGCGCGAGACGGCTTGAGCGCGTCCTGCAGAGGCTTCCACCCTGACGAATGCCTGAAGATTTGTGCTGCCCAGTTTTCGCTGGGCGCACGGAGAATTGCCTGTGAGGAAAAGCTTTCCTACGACAGTTACTCTCGGCGTTCTTCTCGGGTTTCTTTTGTTCACTCATGCACATCTGTGAGGCATGGCCTATCCTTCGGGATAGGCCCGCCGCCCGTTCCAATTCCTACCTGCCTCGCTGTCCAGTCTTTAGGGGTTCACTCCAGACCCTAGGTCATATATGGACCGCTCCCCAGCGCAACACTGTTCGCGAATCCGCCGGCAACGAATCGGTCCGCTCTCCGCTGCCCGGCAACCAGCGCTCGAAACTCAGCCCCGCCGGTGTCTCCAATGACGGCCAACTCGCGCATGAACCGTCCTTTATATTGCGCTAGTCCATCACGGCCGCGCCTCTTGCGCGACTGTTTCAGAGCGATGCACCCGGACCTTCACCTCGACGCGCGAGCCGAGCCGGTTAATGATCGACATAAGGCGGTCGATGGTGAAACGCCTGAGGTCTGCATTGCGGATGCGCGAGAAGTCGGCCGCAGCAATGCCGGTTCGACCGTGCGCCGCGCGCACGGTCAGGTGTTGCCGGTCGAGGGCCTTGATGATTTCGCTGGCGAGGATGGCCTTGAATTGTTCGCCGTCGGCGTTCTCATGCCCCAGATCGCGGAACACATTGCCGCTTACCCGCACCATTTCCAGCTTTTCGCCTTTCATCGCAAAATCTCCTTCAATCTCTTCAGACGGTCCTTTATCAGGTCGATCTCGCGTTGCGGCGTCTTGATGCCCTGCGTTGGAATGTATGGACCACCCAGATTTCCTCGGCGAGCTGTACCACGTAAATCAGCCGGAACGCACCGGGTGCGCGAGATCGCGCGGCGCGTCAAACGCTGGCAGGGCGGAACCATGATCCTGCGCTGGACTGCCCGCCGGGTGCTCGAAGCCGAGCGCCACTTCCGCAAAGTCGCCGGGGATCGCGCATTGCCAAGACTGGCCGCCGCCCTTCACGCTCGTGAGGTCGCGTTCGACCGGGCACGCGGAGTTGATAATCGAAAGCAGGCAGCCTAAATGACTATCGAGCCGTCACTCAAAATCAACAACAAAGTGGGCATTCCCCCTCATTGCTCTGCGCCAACTAACCACTGTCGATCATTCGTATCGCAGCGCCTCCATCGGGATCGAGCATAGAAACTCGTGGCCGGACACCCTTCGGAGAACGGTCCGACTCTAAATCTCCTGACCACCCGCACCGTAAAAATACCATAGAAGTCTATACTAGCTCCCGCATGCTTTTCGAGCGTCCTATGGTCGAAACATGGAATCTGATTATCAGCTTGTCTTGCCGCCGGGCGGTTTCGATTCAGTATTCTCCACGTGAACCTTCACTTCCTTGGGCACGCTTTCCTCAGGAATTGGGATGGTCAGTTGGAGCAGGCCGTTGCTAAAGCTCGCCTCGATGTCTTCGGCCTTGACACCTTGGGGAAGGGTCATCGAGCGTTCTAGGATCCCGTATGTGAGCTCGCGATGAAGGAAGTCGCGCTTCTTGGTTTCGTGCTCCTCCTGACGCGAAGCGCGGAGCGTCAGCATGTTCCCCACGACGTTCACCGCGATGTCTTTGGGATCTATGCCGGGCAACTCGGCGCGGACGATGAGCCTCTCCTCTTCCACAAAAGACTCTATCGGCGGCTTCGCGGCGGTTGGCCCGCTCTCTAGTGGGAAGCCGATCTTGCCTCCGAGATGTTTCAGCATATCGTCAATGTTGCGTCGGAATTCCCCCATCTCACGAAATGGAATCCATGGTCGTGAAAAAGCCATAGCATTCTCCTATGCGCGCGGGAGTACTACTTCTATGAAAGCCCTTTCTCGCGTCATCGTCTAGCTGAATGTGCGCTGGGCGGCGTTCGCCCCAGCATCGCCATTCCAGGAGACGGACGGCTTAACTTCAATCGATCGGGTCTGAGTTTTCGAAAACGACAGCGTCAAATCGACGCAGCTGAGAACCGCACCTCAACTGATACCGAGAGCATTGCGTTGCCGGGCATTCGAGCGGCAGATCGATGCGGTTGAGCGCTTGAGCTCGAGGCTTGGGGCGGCGAACCACGTCGAGCGCGTGATCGGCTCGATTCGCCGCGAGTGTCTAGATCACATTGTGATCTTGAACGAGCGCCATCTGCGCCACGTCCTATCCTCCTGTGTCCACTACTACCAGGAAACCCGCACACATCTCTCGCTCGACAGGGATTGCGCACTCTCCCGCCCGATTCAGCATCGCAGCGTCGGAACAGAGTCGCCATCCCAAAAGTCGGTGGCTTGCATCATCGCTACGAACGGCTCGCTGCCTGATTCGTACCAGCTTCCACTGACCGACGGTTGTGCTGCAGCCGGTTTACGCTATCGTCTGACGATCTCTGTGTCGGAGTTTGTTCGATCTCGATTCAGCGCCGTCCGTTTTGAAGTTCAGACTGCACTCCGACTCACCTCAGCGCATCAATTCGACGGCGAGCCTGCTTCGATTAAGGCTCCGATGGAATTTTTAGAGGGACACCCGTAGATTCGCGGTGTCACCACGTGGAGGTTCCAATGGCGGCGGAGCGCAAGGGTGCGATCGAGATCTTCAAGGTGGCCGGGATCCAGGTCGCCATCGACTATTCCTGGCTGATCATCTTCGCGCTAATCCTGTGGTCACTGTCCTCGGGATATTTCCCCGCGAAGTATCCCGGCTATTCGACCGGCAGTTACTGGCTGGTGGGACTGGTTGCGACCATCCTGCTCTTTGGCTCGGTGCTCGCGCACGAGCTGTGCCACGCCGCGATGGGGAACCGACTCGGCGAGGAGGTGCACCGGATCACGCTGTTCATCTTCGGCGGAATGGCGGAACTGGAGCACGAGCCCAGTAGCGGAATCGATGAGCTCAAGATCGCCGCGGTGGGTCCGCTCAGCTCGCTGGTGATGGCGGCAATCTTTTGGCTGATCGCGCGCGGGTTCGGCACGGCTCCGGCGATGGCGCTGTGGGTAGCGGTCTTCTCCTATCTCGCCTTCGTCAATCTCGCGATTGCACTGTTCAACCTGCTCCCCGGGTTTCCGCTCGACGGGGGGCGCCTGCTGCGTGCGGCGTTGTGGATGCACTGGGGCGATCTGGGCCGCGCGACCGCGGCAGCGGCCGACTGGAGCAACACGATCGCGTGGGGACTGATCGCGTTGGGCGTGCTGGAAATCTTCGGGGGCGGGCTGATCGGCGGGCTGTGGCTGATATTCATCGGGCTGTTCCTGCGCAGCGCCGCGTCATCGGGCTACCAGAACATGATCGTCAAGCAGGTGCTGTCAGGCGCGCGCGTGCGCGAGATTATGGTGCGCGATCCGATCGTGCTCGGCCCCGAAGAAACGGTAGCTGGTGCCGTCGAGAACTATTTCCTGCGCTGCGGTTTCGGCGGCTTTCCGGTTGCGGCGGATGGAAAAGTACTGGGCGTGGTGACACTTGCGCAGGTGCGCGAGTGTCCCTCGTCCGAGCGCGCGAGCAGGCGCATCAGCGACGTGATGCGGCCCGCCGACCGGGCAATCGAGATTGCTCCCGATGCCGGCGTCATCGACGCGATCCGGCAGATGGCGGCTGCGGATATAGGACGGCTGCTGGTCGTCGACCAGGGCAAGTTGGTTGGCCTCATCACGCGCACCGGCGTGACGCGCTACGTGCACACCAAAACGCAGCTCTCCGCGCCCGCTGGCAGCGCCGATTAACCGAGTCCGGCTTGAGCGCGGGACCCATACAAAGGCGGCCGGCCGCACACCGGTGCATGACCCTTCATGCTCGCTCATCTCACGGCGGGCGGCAACTAATGCTGCATCTGGAAAGCGATGAAGAGTACCTAGGCTGCGATGAGTAGTAACAACAGCCATCGGGCAACGGGCGCCTGTGCCTCCCGAAAACCTTGTCCGGGATGACGCGCGGGTGGCCGTATGGTAGTGAAGCGGCCGATGCTCCATTTTGTCGACTGGCATTCTCGACAATCCATTCATCTGGGGCGGAGTGATAGTCGAGATCGCATTGGTCGCGCTGATCGGCTACACGCCGCTCGGCCATTCCATCTTCGGAACCGCGCCGATCGGCACCAGGCCATGGCTCTTCATAGAGCCCTTCGCGGCCGTGATACTGGTCGCAGAAAAAATGTGGAAGTGGTTCGTGCGCGCCTGTTGGCGTGCTTAATCACCTCAACGCCAGGCGGCTATCGGCGCGCGTGGCGCTCACCCGTCTGGATCGATTGCAGATAGGCTATGAGCTCAGCGATCATTGCACGGACCGCGCGCTCGTTGTGGCTCTCGGCATAGAACCGTGCGCCCCATACTGGCATATCGCGCGGGCCATGAGCTTTGACTTCTGCGCGTCCGTCGATGTAGCGGGCGACCCGATCCTCGGGCAGCGGATTACCGAACCGTTCCGAGAGCCGGCGCAGATTGGCCGGCGGCGTCGTTAATGCGCGTGCCACAGGACCGTCACCCTCGCCGGTGAGTCCGTGGCAGGAAGCGCAACGTTCGAGATAGATTTGCCGTCCCAGCGCGACATCATTAGCCGCCGCACCGGCCGCAGGGCCGGACAACAACAAAAGCCCAAGAAATGGAGTGAGCCACTTTTGCATCGACGGCATGATCAGACCTCAGTCCACAAGCTCTGGTGCCGGCGCGCTAACTCCTTGGAGAGCGCAGCGCTAGCGCTGCGCAGATGAGCCCGCAGCAGCGCCGATGGCTCACCACGCATTAGGAGCCGGCCATCCTCTGTCTTGAGAACGATGCGTTCGCGCGTGGCCAGGTCCAAGATCTCTTTGGTGTTGAGCGGCGGCGCGCCGCGCGTATGTTCCAATTCGGATATCGGCAATTCCGGGCGGGGCGCGTGCCAGCCTTGACCCACAAAGCTCGGCAGCAGGTGCAGGTGCGCACTGTCCAAACGGTAAAGGCCGCTTGCATCGGGGGTCATGAGCGCACCGTCAGACAAGACCACAACACCATCAGCGCGAGATGTGCGAAAGCCCGCTGGTGGCTGTAACACGAGCGGCCTCTTGGAAATCTTTCTTCGCATAGCTTCTAAATCGCGGAGGGGCACGTGGAGCCCTGACGTAAATTTTAAAAGTCGCGCCGCTTATTTGATCGGCATAGGGGGTAGCGCCGCAGCGCTACTCCCCTGCCACACCACCGGACATGCGGGTCCGCATCCGGCGGTTCGGAAGGTTGAGGTTACTGGGCAAGTCTGGGCACTCCGAGGCGGTCGTAGTAGCGAGTGGTGAGTCCGGCGTGAACCAGCTTGGCGGCGCAAGACCACCAGCGT
>Ga0335078_10016494_pt1 | contig 10961 bp, 10 predicted proteins | sample Lox_Sample_32_FD_206711 | JGI IMG/M metagenome (GOLD analysis project Ga0335078, IMG submission 206711) | Soil microbial communities from Loxahatchee National Wildlife Refuge, Florida, United States - Lox_Sample_3.2 | ecosystem: Environmental > Terrestrial > Soil > Wetlands | place: USA... | reverse complement strand
TCGCCATGATTTTCACCATCTTCGGTCAGGTGACGTTCAATGACGGCATGGTCGCGCGCTACGCCAACAGCGATTGGCGAGCGAGAGTTTATGCCGTGCGCTATTTGTTGTCGTTCGGCGTGAGCGCCGTGGCCATCCCGCTCGTCGCCTTCATGCATGCGCATGGCGGATTCACGGCGTTGCTCGAGGTTTTGTCGCTGTGCAGTCTGCTCGTGCTGCTGGGGGCAGTCCTGTTCCCCTATCGTCGCGACGAGATCGAACGCTTCGTCATCCGCCCCGCGGCACCAGTTCCTGCGGAATAGCGGAAGGCAACTCTGCCGCCCGCGCTGGCCCATCGACGCAATTGTCGGCTATGCTTCAACCAAATCTGGACGGAAGCATGTCTCGCCTGCGCATCTACGGCATTGCCCGCACCCGCGCCTTTCGCGCGCTCTGGGTCGCGGAGGAACTTGGACTGGCCTACGAGCACCTACCGATCGAGATCGGCGAGGCCGGCGCTCGCTCGTCCGAATTTCTCGCGATCAACCCTAACGGCCGGCTGCCGTTCATCGATGACGACGGCTTCGTGTTGTTCGAATCGCTGGCGATCACGCTGTACCTCGCCAAGAAGCACTCGTCCGGCAGGCTCTATCCCGCGGCGCTGCAGCACGAGGCCAAGGCCTGGCAGTGGAGCTTTTGGGCGATCGCCGAGGTCGATCGTGGCGTCAATATCTGGTCGCTGCACGCGGTGCGGCTGCCACCGGCCGAGCGCGATGCGGCCAAGCGCGACGAGGCACTTAAAGTGATCGCCGCGCCGTTCCGGATTCTGGACGCCGCCGTGGCGGCGCAGCCCTATTTGCTCGGCAGCGAATTTACCGTCGCCGATCTCAACGTCGCGGCCGTGATCAGCCGCGCCGTCGACATGGACCTCGCCGCGGTGCCGAATCTCAAGGCTTGGCTGACGCGCTGCCTCGATCGCCCGGCGGCGCGGGCGGCGCTGGCGCTCAAGCACAAGGCCGACATCGGGACTCCGGCTGACGTGACGCGCCGTATCGCACAGATCAACCGGCTGTAACGCGCGCCATGGCCGCACTGTTCGACATCGATCAATCGTTTCACGAGGCCGTGACGCTGCTCCGCCAAGGCAAGTTGCGCGACGCCGAGAAGATTTTTACGCGCGTGCTCAAGGCGGCGCCTGACCATTTCGAAGCGCTCAATCTGCTCGGCACCGTCAAGGCGCAGCTGGGGCGTATGGGGGAGGCGCATCGCCTGCTATCCGCCGCGGTCAAGATCAATCCGCGCGCGGCGGGCGCCTGGGCCAATCTCGGCCAGGTGCAGCACGCGCTCAAGCGCACCGACGAGGCACTCGCATGCCTCGACAAGGCGCGCGCGCTCGATGGCAACAACCTTGCCATTCTCAATCAGCACGCCAACGCGCTGCTCAGCCTTGGCCGCGCCGAGGAAGCGCTCGCCGAATTCCAGGAGCTGCTGGCCCGCGCGCCGCAGCATCCCGAGGCCCGGCTCAATTGCGGTCTCGCCTATGCGGCGCTCGGCCGTTATCAGGAGGCTGTCGCCGAATTCGACGCTGCGCTCACGGCGATGCCCGGCCATCCGGGCGCGCACTATAATCGCGGGCTGGCGCTGTACGAGCTCGGCCGTTATGCGGCCGCGCTCGAGGCGCACGATCGGGCGCTGGCGTCCGCGCCGGAACATGCCGGCGCGTGGCTGCATCGCGGCCGCGCGCTCGCTGCCCTCAATCGGCTCGACGAGGCGGTCAAGAGCTACGGTAAGGCACGCGCGGCCGGCAAGGATCATCCCGACATCCAATTCAGCGAGGCGCTGGCACTGTTGACGCTCGGCGATTATCGGGCGGGCTTTGAAAAATACGAAGCGCGCTGGCGCCGAAGCGGCATGCCGTCGTCGCAGAGCCGCAAAGGGTCGCTGTGGCTCGGCGACTATCCGCTGACAGGCAAGAGGGTGCTGCTGCACGCCGAGCAAGGCCTGGGCGACACGATTCAGTTCGCACGCTATGTGCCGCTCCTGGCCGCCACCGGTACCAAGATCGTGCTTGAAGTGCAGAGCGAGCTGACCGCGCTGATGGCGCGACTCGACGGCGGCGCCAAGATCATCGCGCGCGGCGAGGCGCAGCCCTCATTCGACGTGCATTGTCCGCTCGGCAGCCTGCCGCTGGCGCTGCGCACCGAACCGGACAACGTGCCGGCGCACATTCCGTATCTTTCGGCCGACGACGCCTGGATCGCCAAATGGTCGGCGCGCATCGGACCGCTCACACGCCCGCGCATCGCCGTCGCCTGGTCGGGCAATCCCAGCCACTACAACGACCGCAATCGGTCGCTGGCCTTCGCCCGCCTCGCACCGCTGTTCGCTCATCCGGCGGCGCAGGCCGAACGCGGTGCGCGTTTCATCAGCATTCAGCGCGACGTGCGTGCCGAAGATGCGCCAGCTCTCGCCGCAGAAACCCGCGTGATGCATGTCGGCGGCGAACTTGAGAATTTCACCGACACGGCAGCGGTGATCGCGCTGTCCGATCTCATCATCGCCGCCGACACCGCGGTCGCGCACCTTGCCGGCGCCATGGGCCGCCCGCTCTGGGTACTGATCCCGTTCGCGCCAGACTGGCGCTGGACGCTCAAAGGTGAGGCGAGTCCCTGGTATCCGACCGCACGCCTGTTCCGCCAGACCGCGCTCGGCAACTGGGACGGCGTGATCGAGCGTGTTGCGGCTGAGCTCGCACGTTTCGTTTCATCGACGGCCTAGAAATTTCGCCCGTGTTATCACCACCGCATATAGTTGCTCGCCGAGGCCGTTCTGCTTTCAGCCGCACTAGGCGGCGCCGATGTAGCGGCCATTGGAATTGATCGACCCATAGCCGGCCTCGACCCGCTCAAGTGTGAGAGAGCAGGCTCAAACCAGCCCGTTCAGCGCGAAGTCGAAAATATCGTAATTGTGCAGCGGTCCGGTCTGCGCGCGGCGGAGATAATCGGCGCTCAGCGGCTGCGATAGCAGAAAGGGCACCTTCTGCTCGCCAAGCCCGCCGTGCGATCGCAGGCGGTGGCCTGCCAATTGGCTGAGATCGTGCTCCTCGCGGCGCGCACCGATGACCGTATGACGATCGCCGAAAACCGCGAAATCCCCTTCCCTGTCGACCGGCAGCTCAAATCGTTCACATACTTGCGCCTTGTCAAGCACCAGCTCGATACCGGGCAACGTGCGGGAGAACGCCATCATGGCGGCGATTTCAGCCCCACGCCGCAGATAAACGCGAACGAACGATCCCAACGCACCGTGATGGCGCACGAATGGATCGGCGATCGGACAGATTACCCTGACAGAGCCCGAGCCAAAGCGCGCATTGAGTTCGTCCTCAAGGTAGACGACGTTTGGCGTGCCGTCCGGTGTGGACTTGTCGTTCATGCCGTGGTCGGCGGTGATTGCGACCGTGGCGCCCAGCGCGACGAGTTTACCAACGATCCTATCGACAGCACCGTGGTAGGCGTCAGCTTCCGCCTCCCCGGGCGCGTGCAGATGCTGCACATAGTCCGAGGTTGAAAGGTACATGAGGTCTGGGCGTTCGCGGGACAGGAGCTCCACCCCGGCGTCCAGCACGAACAGTGAAAGATCGGCGGAGTACTGGTCCGGCTGCGGCCGGCCGATCAACGCCTCGACACCCTCGATTTCGTTATCTTCGAGTGTGGCATTGCGGGCGTATTCGGAAGAAAACCGTATGCCCGACATTTTGTAAGCAAGCACCTTCAACAGCTTGTCTTTTGCAGTCACGACGACGGTTTGCACGCCAGCCTGGCTGAAGGCGCCGAGAATCGTGTCACAGCGCAACAAGCTCGCGTCCGTGATCATGACTTCCTTGTTGGTGACGCGATCGAGATAGTAGTTGCCGTTGATGCCGTGCACGGCCGGCGGGACGCCCGTCACAATCGACGTGTTGTTGGTGTTCGTCGTGCTTGGTATCGAGCAATCGGCAAATCCGACAAAGCCCGTCCGCTCGAACGACTTCATGTTCGGCAGAGTGCCGTTCTTAAATCCGTGATCGAGATAAGCCGGATCGAAGCCATCGACGACAATGATGACAGTTGGACGCTTGGGGAACGCATAGGCGCGGCCATTCACTTTGACCGTTTGGTCGGCGGCGGCCCGCTCCGCGCTGTGGGTAGCAGTCAAGTTCTGGCTCCGCTAACAAGAAAGCGCTGCGACGTACCGAAATCAAAGGCAATCGTCATGTCAGTTTCATGAACGATGTTGAAATCGTTCTAGCATCGTGTGCATACCGTGTGACGTTCATTTCATTGTCATAACCGGCCACTACCGTCGGCGATGAATTTCCAGAAAGGCAGGAGAACTTTTTTCTGCATTTCGCGGGAGTTCGCGGCAACTATCTTCGCCAATTCGCATGTGTGCTTGGGTGCGCGCAGCGGTCGGTGCGTTGCTGTCGTCTGCAATCGATGGCTGCTTTGCTGGCTCGAAACAGAAATTGAGGCGGCCGCCCAGCAGCAGACGCCGGAGCGATCACATCACAAGGCAAATACGGGAGCTTGAGATGAACGGGCAATTTTACCGTTTTAGCAGTGCGGCTGTTCTTATGGCGTCTGCAGCGATAGCGCTCACGGCTGTCGGCGCTGCGTCTCCGCAGCCGGCAATGGCAGACAACTGCCCGGCCGGCGGAGTGGTACGCCTGGGCGTGGAACCCTACGACACGGCGGCTCGGCTCGTGCCGATCTACGAAAAAGTCGGCAAGCTGATCAGCGACAAGATTGGCTGCCCCGTCCGCGTCTATGTGGCAACCAACTACAACGCTGAGATCGAGGCGATGCGCAATGGCAAGCTCGAACTCGGCGAGTTCGGCCCGCTCGGTTACGTACTGGCCCATCAGGTGGCGAAGGCGGAAGCCGTTGCGGCGTTCGGGACCGCGGACGGCAAACCTGATACGTATTGGGCCAGCATCGTGACCTACCCGTCGTCCGGCATCAAGACGGTCGCGGAAATTAAAGGCCATTCGTTTGCGTTCTCGGACCCGGCTTCGACGTCTGGCCATTTGTTTCCGGCCTACGGCCTGCGCAAAGCGGGGATCGATCCGGATAAGGACATCAAGGCGATCTATGCCGGTAGCCACACGGCATCCTTCGAGGCTATCTACAATCACAAAGTCGATGCCGGCGAGCTGAATAGCGAGCAGATGGAATCGGCCAAGCAGCGCGGTCACTACAAGGACGGCGATGTGGTGTTTCTCTGGAAGTCCAACCCCATTCCGACCGATCCGTTCACCGTCCGCGGCGACTTGCCCGACGCGTTCAAGAAGACGCTGACAGACACCCTGCAGCACCTCGATCTGTCGAGTCTCGATCCGGCTGACCGCAAGATCATGGTTGGCGCTGGAATTACCCAGCTCGTGCCGCAGAATGATCACGCCTACGATCTGATCCGCGATCTGGTGAAGACGCGTAATATCGACCTGCAGAAACTGAGCTGAACGTACCAGACCAAAGATGCTGCGCGTTCGCGGTATTTCGCTACGCTATCCCAACGGCAAGCTCGCGCTGGTCGATTTCGATCTGACCGTCGACGCGGGCGAGCTTGTCGTTGTTCTCGGCGGCAACGGCAGCGGCAAGACGACGCTGCTGCGCTGCATCACCCGGACTGTGAGGCCGACTGGCGGTGAGATATGGCTCGGTGACACCGATCTCTGCCCGCTCGACGGTGAAAAGCTGCGGCGGGCGCGGCTGCCCCTTGCGATGATCTCGCAATACGCGAGTCTGGTCCGGCGCCGGAGCGTGCTGGCCAACGTGGCGACCGGCGCGCTCGGCCGCCATTCCACCTTGTGGTCCGCGCTCGGCAGGCTACCGGAGTCGGAACTTGAGGCGGCTCACGGCTACTTGGCGGACGTAAACTTGGCGGATTTGGCTGAGCAGCGCGCCGGCACGCTGTCCGGCGGCCAGGCGCAGCGCGTTGCCATTGCACGCGCGCTCGCGCAGCGACCGCGCGTGCTGCTGGCCGATGAGCCAGTCGCCAGCCTCGACCCCGAAGCCGCGGAGGAGATCATGCGGCTGTTGCAGCGGCTCGCGCGCTCCGAACAGATCGCGGTGCTCTGCGTGCTGCATCAGGTCGAGCTGGCCTACAGCTTTGCCGACCGCGTCGTCGGCATCCGCAACGGGCGGATCGCATTTAATCTGCCGCGGGCGCAAGTCTCGCGCGACGCCGTGCACCGGCTTTACATCAACGAGGCGGCATGAGCGTCGATGTCGCACGTCCGGCCGTAAAGCCCACGTTCGGCGCGGGCGCTTGGGGCAACGCCCTGGTGACGGCGATTCGCTGTGTCCTGATCCTGCTCGGCATCGCCGTCATCATTCAGATGCTGATCGTGGTCGAGGCGCGGCCGCAGGATCTGATCACCGGCGTCCACGGCATGGTCGATCTGATCCGGCGCGCCATGCCGCCCGATTTCGCGGCGCTGCCCGCCGCATTCTGGCCGACCCTGGAGACCCTCGATATTGCGCTATTCGGCACCATTGTCGGCGTCGTGTTGGCACTGCCACTGGCGCTGCTCGCGGCGGCGAACATCACGCCGTCACGCTACGCCTATTACGGGGCGCGAGCGATCATCGGCCTGACGCGCGCGGTGCCCGACCTCGTCTGGGCGTTGTTATTCGTGACGGCCGTTGGACTTGGACCATTTCCGGGGGGCCTGGCGCTCGGTGTGCACTCGGTCGGGATGCTCGGCCGGCTGTTCGCCGAAACCATCGAGCAGATGGACATGGCGCCGATCCAGGCGCTGGAGCTGACTGGCGCGCGACGCATGCAGGTGTTCAGCCACGGCATCGTTCCAACCATTCTGCCGACGTTGCTCGGCATCAGCCTCTACCGGCTCGACGAGAACATCCGCTCGTCGCTGGTGCTCGGCTTCGTCGGAGCCGGCGGCATCGGCTTCCAACTGCTCACCGACATGAATTTGTTCCAGTATCGCGACGTGTCCCTGTTGCTGATCATCATATTCGTAATTGTGCTGGGCGCGGAACGGATGTCCGCCGCGCTGCGGGAGCGCTTGGCCTGAGGCGGTCTCGGAAAGCGCTCGGGCCGGCTTTCACTCACGCAAGAAGCCATATTTCGCAAAGTTCCGCGCACGGTTGATCGGGCCGGTCCGGCGCGGGTAAAATGGGTTCAATTGCAACCCTCCCAACAGCGCACGTGACACCGCACGCGGTCATTCAGCCCAAGCCCGGGATTGGCGATGTCATTTGGCACCTGCCCTTCATCCGCGCGATCGCCGCGGTATCACCCGGCGGCCAAGTGACGTTTCTCGCCCCGCCGACGAGCGGCGCGCGCGAGCTGCTCGTGGCGGAGCCAGCCGTTGCGGAGACCATCTATTTCCAACATTCCGGCTCGGAACTGCAACGCGGTATCAATCTCATCCGCCTGGTGGTGCTGCTGCGCCGCTGCCGCTTTCGGAAAATATGGATCCTCGACCGCACCGTTCGCCCGGCGCTGGCTGCTTTCCTCGCCGGCATCCCGGAGCGGATCGGCGTCGGCCTGACCGGGCAGCGCCGCTTCATCACCAACAGCGGCATCCCGCAGAGCCATTTTCATAACTTCCCCATCGAGTGGCTGGTCAAGCTCATGGCCGACACGGGCGTGCCGTTCACCACGACTGAGCCTGGTCTGCGCATCCCGAGCGAAACGCTCGCGGCGATCGGCGAAAGGTTCGCGAGCCTGCCGCGGCCCTGGTTGGTGCTCGGGATCGCCGCATCGCATCCGGACAAGGATTGGCCAGCCGCCTACTGGAAGGAATTGATGAGCGGCTTGCGCCAATTAATGGCCGGCACGGTCTTCTTGATTGGCGGCGCCCCGAATATCGCGCGCGCTGACAGCCTCATCGCCGCCACGGCTGGCGCCGCCACAATCAATGCATGCGGCCTGAAACTGATGGAGGCCACCGCCCTGCTCGCCCACGCCGATCTGTTCATCGGCACCGATTCCGGCCCGCTCAATCTCGCGGCCGCCGCCGGCACCGATGCGTTCGGCTTTTTCGGCGCTACCCCGGTGCTGAAATACTCCAAATACATCCACCCGATCGTGCCCGACGGCGGGCCGGTGCGGGGCGGCATGACACGGATTTCGCCCGCGCGGGTGCTTGAGCAGGTGCGCCCCTACCTTTCGCGCCGCAAGCAACGGGCGTAAGCACAGGCCGCATGCAGACAATCTCCGCCTATATCATCTGCTTCAACGAAGCGGCCAAGATCAAAGCCGCCGTGGAAAGCGTGCTGTGGGCCGACGAGATCGTCGTTGTCGATTCCAACAGCACCGACGGCACGGCTGAGATCGCGGCGAGCCTTGGTGCGCGGGTGGTGCAGGTGCCGTTCCAAGGATTCGGCGATCTGCGCAATCGCGCCGTCGAAGCCTGCCGCTGCGACTGGATTTTCAGTCTCGACGCCGACGAACGCTGCACCCGCGAAGTCCGCGACGAGATCCTCGGACTTCTGGCGGGCACGCCTGCGCACGACGCCTACCGGGTGCCGCGGCGCAATTACATGATGGGCCGCTGGATTCGCGGCTCAGGCTGGTATCCGAATTTCCGCCAGCCGCAATTGTTCCGTAAGGGCTGCATGCGCTACACGCTCGAGCCGGTGCACGAAGGCTACGAAGTCCTGAGCAACAAACCGGTCGGCACGCTCCAGAACGCTATTTGGCAGTTCCCGTTTCGCAATCTCGGTGAAGTGCTGCGCAAGGCCGACCGCTATTCGTCGCTCGGTGCGCCGAAGCTTGCCGGCAAGCGGGTGTCGATGGCGAGCGCGGTCGGCCACGGCGCCTGGGCTTTCCTGAAACATTATATCTTCAAGCGCGGCTTCATCGACGGCTGGGCCGGCTTCGTCATCGCTTTCGGCAATTTCGAGGGCACCTACTATCGCTACGCCAAGCGCTACGAGCAGGGCCAGAGCTGGGAACCGCCGCCGAGCGAGCCGCTCCGGCGCGAGGACCAGCCAGAACGGCGGTAGTTGAACGGTCACCGGCTGGCCAGAACCGGGCGCCGGTGTCACACTGCCGCGTGACGGGTGGATGGACCGCGGCGTCGCGGAACAATCAATGGTTTTGCTGCAGGTGATCGTCGGCGGCCTTCTGCTCGGGGCCATCTACGCGCTGTTTTCGTCGGGCCTCACCCTGATCTGGGGCATGATGAATTTCATCAACTTCGCCCACGGCGAATTCGTCATGCTCGGCATGTACGCGGCGCTGCTGGTGGTGCTGCATATCGGCGGCGGCCCGGTCGGCTTTGGCGCGGCCGCGGCACTGGCGCTGTTCGGACTGGGCGTCGCCGTCTATTTCGCGCTCATACGCCATGTGGTGCGCGGACCGATGTTGTCGCAGATCCTGTCGACTTTCGGCCTCGCGCTTCTGCTGCGCTACACGGCGTTTTTTATCTTTTCGGCGAATTTCGTTTCGCTGCCGCCAACCTCGCTGTCGGGCACACTCGATCTCGGCGGCATATTCCTGCCCGTAGCGCAGCTTGTCGCCGGCCTGACAGCGGTGGTGCTGACGATCGCACTCCACATTCTGCTCACCCGGACCACGATCGGCAGCCGGCTCCTCGCAGTGGCCGAAGACCGCGCTGCCGCGATGCTGATGGGCATCCGGCCCGATCGCATGCAAGCGCTGGCCTGGGGGCTATCGGCAGGCGCGGCCGGCATTGCGGGTGCGCTCTTGGCGACAGCCTATCCTTGGTCGCCGACAGTCGGCGAGACATTCGGCCTGATCGCGTTCGTCACCGTGGCGCTTGGCGGCTTTGGCAGCGTGCTCGGTTCGCTCTATGCCGGGCTCATCATCGGCCTGATCCAGGCGATCTCCGCCTACTGGCTCGGCGCCATTTACAAGGACATCGTCGTCTACGGCCTGTTCGTGGCGCTGCTCTGGTTGCGGCCTCAAGGCCTGATGGGGAAAGCGTGAAGCATCCGGTATCCCCGCGCGTCGGTGTTTGTTTGCTCGCAGCCGCGCTGCTGCTGTTTCCGCTGGTGTTCTCCGATGCGTTTTATCGCGACATCGGCGTCGCGTTCCTGCTCGCGGCGATCTCGGCTTCGGCCTGGAACATTGTCGGAGGCTACGCCGGACAGGTTTCGGTCGGGCACAGCATGTTCTTCGGCCTCGGCGCCTACGCGCCGTTGTTCTGCTACACGCAGTGGGGCTGGCCGCCGCTTGCCGGCATCCCTGTCGGCATCGTGCTGAGCGTGACGCTTGCGGTGGTCATCGGTATGCCGACCTTCCGGCTCAGCGGGCATTATTTCAGCATGGCGACCATCGCGGTCGCCGAACTGATCCGCATCTTCTTCGGCACCTGGGCGCTGGTCGGCGGCGCTATCGGCCTGCAGGGCCCGGCTGTGGCGCGCGGCTGGTGGGACCTGACGTTCCGCGGCGACCTCGCCTATTACTACATCTTCCTCGGCGTACTCGGCTTGTTGCTGTTCGTGACGTTCGAAGTCGGGCGGCGGCGTTTCGGTTTCTATCTGCGCGCCATCAAGGCGAGCGAACGCGCCGCGCGTAGCCTCGGCGTGCCGGTGCGGCTGACCAAGCTCAAGGCGCTCGCGCTATCCGCGACGTTCACGTCAGCCGCGGGATCGCTCTATGCGGTGAAGACCGGCTTCATCGATCCCGATTCCGGCTTCGGCATTCTGGTCTCGGTGCAGATGGTGATCGTCGCCGCGCTCGGCGGCGCCGGTACGCTGCTCGGCCCGCTCGTCGGCGCGCTCATTCTGATTCCGCTGCAGACTGCGGCAAACACGTGGTTCGGTGGCGGCGGCTCGGGACTGACCTTCATCCTCTATGGCGGCATCATCGTGCTGATCGCACGCTTCGAGCCCGGCGGCCTCTTTGACCTGTGGCGCCGCGTGGCGGCCCTCGTATGGAGACCCGCGCATGCTGCTTGAAGCGCACGACATCGCCAAGGCGTTCGGCAGCTTTTGGGCGGT
>Ga0335078_10016493_pt1 | contig 10962 bp, 16 predicted proteins | sample Lox_Sample_32_FD_206711 | JGI IMG/M metagenome (GOLD analysis project Ga0335078, IMG submission 206711) | Soil microbial communities from Loxahatchee National Wildlife Refuge, Florida, United States - Lox_Sample_3.2 | ecosystem: Environmental > Terrestrial > Soil > Wetlands | place: USA... | reverse complement strand
TTCGAGAAAACAATGCGAAAGGAGCGATGTCATGAAATTTTGGCCGTTGCCTCTACTCCTCATGGGCTTTGTTCTGCCAGGATCGGCAGCAGATGAAGGAATTGTCACCATCCCGAGCAATCACTCGGTAGACGACACCGTGGATCGACTCAAGAATATTTTGCAGTCGAAAGGAATCACTCTCTTTGCGGTGATTGACCACAGCGGGGAGGCGGAAAAAGTGGGGATGAACATGCCTCCCACGAAACTGCTTATTTTCGGGAGTCCCAAAGCCGGCACTCCCCTAATGCTGGTAGCTCCCAGCATTGCCATCGACCTCCCATTGAAGATCCTGGTTTGGCAAGACGCCCGGGGAAAGGTATGGCTCTCGTACAACAGCCCGGAGTACTTGAAAAACCGGCACGGTCTTCCGGCGGACCTGTTGCCCAGCATTGCCGTAGTCCAAATGCTGGCGGCCAAGGCCGGGGAATAGTTCTGCCCACTCAAGAGCATCCTCGGCACTCAAATCGGGAATCAGGAACGGATTACTCATGGAAAACGCCAGCCAATCTCTTATTGCAGTTGCCCGCAGTTCTCAGGGCCTTGCGACGATGTTTCCGCTAAAGCCCATATCCGTCTGTTTGTGCGTAGTTATCATTTCCGTGCGGCTGGGAGCGCAAACTCCGTCCTCGTCGTCCTTGCGGAGCACCGATTTGCAGAGCTGGAATGAACTGGATGGCTTGACTCGCCTGAGCCCGCGCCTGGACGTCACATGGATGGCGAGGGGAAGATTTAGCGACGAGCTGCAGAGCCCGGCGAATTATGTCTTCGAAACGGATTGGAATTTCAGGATCAGCAAGAATCTTGTGTTCATACCGTCCTACGACTACTTTGGTTTCCGCACACCATCGGGCGCTCTTGGGCATGGGCAGTCTCCAATTTTGGGCGTCGCGCCACAATTCCGGCGCGGGAGGTGGCTTGTATCCGACCGGAACCGCTTTTGCGGGAGGTTTGGTACGAACGGAATTGGGCCGTCATGGGACTACACAAACCGTCCCCAAGTCGAATACCTTATCGGCCCTGAGTAGTGGGCTCCGTCCCCTTTTTCGCGGGATGAGCTTTTTTACAATTCGATATACCGTGGTTGGACGAGAAACCGAGTTGCAGCCGGTGGAAGGAAGGATCTCAGTAGACGCCTTGCGCCCGATCTTTACTACCAGCGCGAAGATAACGAGCGCGGCACGCCTGCACACATCACTACAATTGCGCTGCTGATTGTGCTGCGGATTCGATGAAGAGGGAACCAGGACAAATTGCGATGCAATTAAGCCAATCGCACTTTCAGCGGAGGGACACATCGGGACGCAACTGCAGGCCGCTCAGAGGCCTTAATCAAGGTCTTCAAAGCAAGCGGCAGCGAAAGGAACATCCAAATGAGCATCACGACGAAATACCTGACCGCGGCATGCACAGTTGGGCTGTTATGGACAATTCCAGGAGGGATCATTATGGGACAAGGTCCGAATCTTCAGGAGAATAACAAGGAAATCGTACTCGCGAGCTTTGATCGCTGGAAAGCCGGCACGGGTGGCCCGTTTGAGCTGCTTGCTGCAGACGCAGACTGGACAATCGTGGGCTCCTCGCCGCTTTCGAAGACTTATCACACTCGGCAGCAGTTCTTGGACGAGGTGATTGGTCCCTTTAACGCGCGGATGTCCAAGCCGCTAGTGCCGAGCCTCCACGGTATCTTCGCGGACGGGGACATGGTAATCATCTTCTTTGACGCAGCCGCAGTCGCCAAAGATGGCAAGCCCTACCACAACACCTATACGTGGTACTTTCAGATGAAGGATGGGAAAATCGTCTACGCAACGGCGTTCTTCGATACGAGGGACTTCGATGAGTTCTGGAACCGCGTTCGTCCCTAAACTGAATTAGGGGCAAGCAGGGAGAACATTCGATGAAATAAGTGTCGGAGCACATTCCTGGATACTCGTACGGAACCGCCGAAGCTGTACCTTCACCCTTATCGATGCGGGAGTTGGGGGAGCTGAAAATCAGCGCGGGATTTACGGAGGAAGACCAGCGCTATCTGCGGGTCGCCTTCGAGGTACTTCGCGGTCAGACCAAACAAATCGTTGACCATTGGCGCAGCGGCATCATCGCCAGCATCCCGCATCTCGCCCGGCACTCTCGCAAGCCCGAGGGGAACGCTATCCCGCGGTGCCTGGCGGCCAGCAATCTCCGCTTTCAGCAATGGATTCTGGACACCTGTCTGCGGCCCTACGACCAGGACTGGATTAACTACCAGGAGGAAATTGCCCTGCGCCACACAGCGTTGAAGAAGAATCAGACGGACGGAGTTCGATCCACTCCGCAAGTACCGCTGCAAGATGTGATCGCGTTTATTGCAGTGATGAACGAGACCATCAAGCCCTATCTCGCCGCTAAAAGCTACCCTGCCGAAGAGGTCGACAAGATGCATCGGGCGTGGTGCAAGTCCATTCAGCTACAACTCGCTCTTTGGGTCGGCCCCTACATGGAGGCAGGAAAAGCGGCGACGGAGTACTGGTTAGACATCACAACACGCTGTGTGCACAATGGAGGACGAATGTACTTCCTATACGTCACGACCGGCCTGGCCGCGGGAGCGAGCTAGATTTTTGAAGGAGTGGTTGATGTCACGAGAAACACGAATGAGCGCAGGAATCCTCTTGGTTGTCCTCCCGTCCGTGATGTATGGGGGCTTGTCGCTTCTTGTTTTTCTCACGATGAGGTCACCGGGATATGCCGATAATCCGCTGAGACACGATCTCTGGCGTGCCGGGCACGCGCATGCCGGCGTCTACCTTGTCCTGTCTCTGGTCATGCTGAGATATGTTGACGAAGCGGCGCTCTCGCCTTTCTGGAAGTGGATTGCCCGAACCGGGGCGCCGATCGCGGCCATTCTGATCCCCGCTGCGTTCTTCCTGTCGGTCGTCTCTCCCAAAGCGACGGCCCCCAACGGCCTGATCAATCTGGCTTACCTCGGCGCATTGTTTCTCGCCGCCGCCGTTCTAAGCCTTGGAGTCGGTCTGATTCGTGCCGCGCGGCGCACGCAACAATAATCCCAGGTAGCCCGGGCAAAAAGAAACGGCGCCCGCCCCGGGCAGTCAGCTTGAAGGTCATGAGTCTGTAGCGGCCGGCAGATCCACACTGGAAGTTGTCGCGCCAGGGAGTTGGAAAAATGAACGACCCCACAAGATCAACGCGCCTAGGCCTCCGCGGCCTGGCAATCATAGCAACAGCGGTCGGCGCAGTTGCCGTGGGCGCCTCCGCGATCGCTGTGCTGGCTATTGGGCGGCTGGCCATTCGACGAATCATCGTGGAAGAGGCCAAATTCAAGTCACTCGAAATTCAGGATCTCAAAGTGACACGCCTTCTTGCGAATGAAGTCATCGTCAGCGAGGCGCTTCATGTGGCGGAAAAAGACTTTCCTTCCGGAAGCGCTTAAGGGATTTGCCGACGAGTTATGCATAAGCTGTAAGGAAACCGCAGTATGGTCCCTACAACGGAATCGAAATCGCAAGCTGGCCTGGCCGATTACCTGGCGGCGGAGCGGACCCTGCTGGCCTGGATTCGCACCGGCTTGGCGCTGATGGGTTTCGGATTTGTAGTAGCTCGTTTCGGGCTCTTCCTGCAGCAAATCCAGGCCTTCCAACATTCGTCAGCGACGCAGTCCTACGGACTATCGCTCTGGTTCGGCACTGCGCTGATCGCGGCAGGGGTCGCCGTGAACGTCTTTGCCGGATGGCACCACGTCCGTTTGGTAAGGCAACTGGATCAGGGTGACACGACACAGTCTCACCCGCCGACCGTGGCTATGACGATTGCGTTCTTTCTGGCGCTTGTCGGACTTGTTATGGTGATCTACCTGATTTCGGTCCGAAGTTCGACGGGCTCCAAATCTCAAACTGTGGTGAGCGGTATGTTAAGCACATCTTGCTGGCGTGGGGAAAAGTGTAGCATCGTGGCTTGCTGGTGGGGAGGCAGGTCCGATGACGCGGCGAGAACGGAGCAGTAAAGCGCGACAGCAGTGGCGAAAGCTGATTTCCGAGCAGGCGCGAAGCGGGCAAAGTGTGGCGGCATTTTGCCGGGAGCGCGAGTTGGGCAGGTCGCATTTCTGGTGGTGGAAGAAGCGGCTGCGCACGCCGCTCACGAAATTCGTGGAAGTGAAGCTGACCCCGACCGCGCGGGAGGGCGCAGGGCCCGGGTCGAGGGCGGAAGTCCTGGCGCGGCCTGCGGCCGAGCCGCCGACAGCCACTGAGGGGCGTGTGGAAGTGGTGCTCCGGAATGGGCGGAGCCTGTGGGTGGGGCGAGGGTTCGACGCCGGGCACGTGCGGGCGCTGGCGGCGGTGCTGGAGAGCGAGGCATGAGGGGGCTGCCGAGTTTGCGCGTGCTGGACGAAGACGCGCCGGGCGGGCCGCGGTCGCGCCTCTGGCTGGCGCTCGAACCGACGGACATGCGCTGCGGGTTTGACCGGCTGGCGGAGCGAGTGCGCACGGTGATTGGCCAGGATCCGCTCAGCGGCCACGGGTTCATCTTTCGCTCGCGGCGGGGCGATCGCCTAAAGATTCTGACCTGGGATCAAGACGGTTTTGTCTTGTGGTACAAACGCTTAGAGGTCGGGGTGTTCAAGCTGCCCCGAGTGGAAGGGGCGGCAAGGGCGGTGGAGCTACGGGGCAGCGAACTGGCGATGATCCTGGATGGGATCGACGTGTCGCGGCTGGCGCGCGTGGCGCGTTATGCACGCCCCGCGGGTCAGGCGGCCGGGAGTGGGTGAAGGGTTGAGCGTGGCGCGTGCGGCGGCACGGGGCCCGGTGCGGCGAGCCTTTCCTCCGAAATATCGCCTCTGGCAAGAAACTAAATTAGTATTACTACATCTAAAGAGGTGTGCCTGCCTCCGAAACCACGAACCTGCCGGAAGACCCTGCCGTGCTGAAAGCCTTGTTGCGGGCGACGCAGGCCGAGCGCGATCGTGCCGAGCAGCGTGCCGCCGAGCACGCGCAGCGCGCGGAAGCGCAAGCCGCCCTGGCGCAGGAAAGAGCCGCGCTCGCCGCGAGCCAGACCCAGCGCGCCGATGCGCTCTACCTCGAAAATCTCCGTCTGCAATTGCAGTTGGAGCGCTACCAGAAGTGGTACTACGGGCCCCGCGCCGACCGGCTGAAGACCCTCCCGGAGCTGGGGCAAGCGCTGCTGAACTTTGGGGAAGAACTGGAGCAGAAACCAGTCCATCCGGAAGATGCTGCCGCAGGGAGCGAGCCCGCGAGCGAGGGGCGGCGGGTAAAGCGGCGGCGGGGAAGGCGGGCGCTAGCCAGCTTCGAGAATCTCCCGGTCACCACGCAGGTCTACGAGTTGCAGGGGAAAGAGCGGGCCTGCCCGTGCTGCGGAGCGGAGCGCCAGGAGATCGGCGCGGAGGAGAGCTGGCAGATCGAGTATCTTCCCGGGCGCTTCGAGCGCATCCAGCATGTGCGCAAGAAGTATGCCTGCGGGCAGTGCGAGGCTTCCGCCGAAGGGCCGCAGATGGCAGTGGCGGCGCGGGCGGAGTCACCGATCGAGCGCGGGTTGGCGGGGCCGGGGCTGCTGGCGTACATCGTCACCAGCAAGTTCGCCGATTACTTGCCGCTCTACCGGCTGGAAGATATTTTTGCTCGGCAGGGATTCGAGATTTCGCGCGCCACGCAGTCGGTTTGGTGTGGGGACGTGGCCGACTTGGTCGAACCCTTGTACCGCCGCATGGCGGAGCGCGTGCGGGCCTCCCACGTGGTGGCCACCGACGACACCGTGCTGCCCATGCTCAGCGCGGGCAAGACCCAGCCGGCGCGAATGTGGGTCTACGTGGGCGACGCCGCGCATCCCTACAATGTCTTCGACTTCACCCTGCGCCGCAGCCGCGACGGACCGCAAGAGTTTCTGAAAAACTATACCGGGGTGCTGTTGGCCGACGCCTACGGCGGCTACAACGGCGTGGTGGCGGGCAACGCGCTGACCCGCGCGGGATGCTGGTCGCATTATCTTGGCTCGGGCATTATCCAGAGTGATTGCATTGGGGCCACGTAGAACACGGCGGGCTCGCGATGACGCTCGTGATAATGGCCCTAACCTTTTCTTGATCGATGCGTCCAAGGATACGTGAATGCGCACCTGAGGGTGAGTGATGATCACGAGCGCGCCGTGGTGGCTTGGTGGCGAAGGGGTCACCTTTCAGTCTCCACGATAGCGATTTACCTTCACTGGATCCGCCTATTCAGAGCCTATTGCAGGGATCATAATCTGGTCGAGACGGAACAGCTGACCCAAACAGGAACGCGTCAGTTCACTCGCTTCTATGTTGGTGCCAGACTCAAGGGTCGCCAACCCGCTCAGAGCACTTGCGACAGCGCGCGCAATGCCGTCCACGCCTGGGCTTGTGCGGTGCGCGCACTGGGCACATCGGTGCCGCCTTGGCACGATCCACAGTCGCCGGCCCCGCTGCCGCCATTGCTGAATGAATACTGCCAGTTTCGTCTAACTCACCACGGTGTGGCCAAGGGTTCGCTGTGGCGTGATATCGACACCGCACGTGGATTCCTTACGCTCCTGCGTCAAAGGCACAAGCCGCTTCATCGAGCGACCTTAGTGGAGGTCGATGCATTCGTGCAAGAAGTCGCCACCCGGGTTTCGAAATGTACGGTGGTGTCCGCCTGTAGTTCGCTCCGCATCTTTCTCCGGTTTTTGCAGACGACCGGTAGGCTGCCGAGGGATCTCGCCCAGGGAGTGATGGCTCCACGATTCAGCTTCACCGAGCGCCCGCCGCGCACTTTACGGTGGGAAGAGGTGAAGCGCATTCTGCGCGCGATTTGTCGAACTCGGACTCCAGGTAGACGCGACTTTGCGGTCTTGTTGCTGTTGGCTGCGTATGGTCTAGGGGCGGCTGAAGCGTTGGGGCTCAGATTGGAAGACGTGGATTGGCGAGCGGGCCGACTGAGAGTGTACAGGCCAAAGACCAAGGTGGCCATAGAGCTCCCGTTGTTGCCGGCCGTGGCCCAAGCGCTGACCGCCTACTTACGATGGGAACGCCCGCCGGCCAAGTCGATACCCTATATCTTTTTGAGGACAAATATGCCTTACGAACCCATAAGTAGTGGGGCCCTTCGTCACCGCATCCGGCACTACGCAGGCCGGGCGGGCGTTTCGGCCGAAGTAATCGGGGCTCATGCGTTTCGGCACGCTCACGCCAGCCGGCAGATCGATGCGGGAGCCAATCTCAAGGTCGTGAGCGAGATACTCGGCCACCGCAGTTGTTCTTCGACCTCGGTCTACGTGCGGGTCGCGCTCAGGCGACTTCGCGCAGTGGGCCTTCCGGTGCCGTGATGACTAAGAGCTTCCACAGCCCGGTGGCGGGCGAACTGCACGGCTTCCTCCAGTTCAAGCGAAGTCTTGGATATCCATACCAGCGCGCCGAGTTCACCCTATACGAGTTCGATCGATTCCTGGTGGAATATGCCGCACAGCATCGCCGCTGGCGGCTGGATCGAGCGGCATTGGCCTGGTTGTCAAGCAAGCCAAAGCGGAAGGCAGTGAGCGTCTCCATCGACGCTGCGGTTCTACGACAGTTCTTTGCATACCTGCGTCGTAGCTCCAACGTACAGTCAGTGACCGAGCCGGTCTGGCCACGACTTCCTACCGAGTCCTCTTTCGTTCCTTATTTTCTCTCGGAGCAAGACGTTCTGAAGCTCCTGGCCCTCTGCAGCGGACTCAACCGCCCGCACTTTCGAGCGACACTCTACAGAGCGCTACTGCTAGTCCTCTACTGCACCGGCTTGCGCTTTGGGGAAGCGCTGCGACTTCGCTTTCGCGACGTGGACACTCGATCTCGCGTGCTTTTTATCAACACCTTCAAGGGACGCTCTCGATGGGTTCCGTTCCATCGGTCCCTCTGCCGCGAACTGGATCGATACCTGGCAGACCGCGTGAAGTTCGCCCCCTCAGGCCCTGACACCCGTCTTTTCGTCGGCGTCAACCGATGCACGTTACCAGCAAAGACCGCCCACTGGACCCTTAGTGGCCTTTTTAAGCGAGCTGGTTTGAAACCCGCCCAAGGACGGCTTGGGCCCCGGCCGTACGACCTGCGACACGCCTTCGCCGTTCAGCGACTGAGCCGATGGTACAGCCAGGGTGTGGACCTTCACGCCCGCCTCCCGTGGCTCTCAGCATATATGGGACACGTGGATATCGTTGGCACTGAAGCTTATCTGAACGCGACGCCGGAGCTCTTAAGCCTTGCTGGTAACCGACTACGCCACCGGTACTGGAAGACCGTGAGCGAGGATGACAACTCATGAGCCGTCCTATACCTGACCCACTTCTCACCTTGACCCAACAGTTCTTCCACAACTACCTACAGCGCACTCGCGGAGCCAGTCAGCACACCGTCCGAGCTTATCGCGATACGCTCAAGCTCTTCTTCTTGTTTCTGGCCGAACAGAAGCACAAGCCACTGGCGGAGTTGAGCCTGGAAGATATCCAATCCGATGCCGTGCTCGCGTTCTTGGACCACGTTGAATCCCGGCGGGGAAATTGCGCCGCTACGCGGAATTGCCGCTTGGCCGCCCTGCGCAGTTTTGTGCAGCACCTGCTTCGAGAAGATGTGACGCGGGCGGGTCAGTACGGTCGCATCCTCGCCCTTCGCACCAAAAAGGCAACCCGTCGGCCCGCCGTTTATTTGGAACCCGAAGAAGCCCGCGCGGTCATAGGTGCCGTCGATTGCCGATCGTTATATGGGGAGCGGGACCATGCCTTGTTACTGTTTCTCTATAACACCGGGGCACGGGTAAGCGAGGCTTTGGCCGTGCGCCCCTGCGACCTGCGGCTGGAACGACCGCGGCAAGTGCGGTTGCAAGGAAAAGGTCGGAAAGAACGTATCTGTCCCCTCTGGCCGGAAACAGCATCGGCGCTGCGCCGGATCATCGGGCCGGGAGGAAGTGAAGACCGGCTCTTCAAAAACGCTCGCGGCATGCCTTTGACGCGCGACGGGGTCGCCTACCTGCTGGGCAAGTACGCGCGCCGGGCGGCTGCGAGCCTATCAAGGCTACGAACGCAACGAGTGACGCCCCACGTATTGCGCCACGGGTGTGGTGTCGCACTCCTTCAAGGGGGTGTTGATGTTTCGGTGATTCGCGACTATCTCGGCCATGCCTCGGTGGCTACTACCAGCCGCTATATCACCACCAACCTTCGGATGAAGCGCGAAGCCCTTGAAGCCTTCTGGAAGCGAGCCGGGCTTGCGCCTAAAGCGCCCCATACTTGGCGACCCTCACCCAGGCTGCTCGCATTCCTCGAGACACTGTGATGCCTTATCTGGAGTTCTCGGTCAGCGTGCTGCACATGGAATACCTCCAAGCTGAGCGCTCCGAAGGTCACTCTGGATAATGCCCGAGCCAAGATAATGCGCCATATCTGGGGCTCCAGATATGGCGCATGCGCGTCGACGTTTTATCGAGGCGGAGAGCACCGCACCCGAAATCGCCCGCGCGGTCGTCGCCCTGCTGCGCCGCCTATTTGCGTTGGAACAGCAGGCCAAGGAGTTCTCCCTCGAGGACCGGTTGCAACTGCGCCAGCAGCAAGCGGCGCCGCTCTTGGCCGAACTGCGCCAAAAACTGCTCGGCTGGAAAGAGCAACTGTTACCCAAGCACCCCATGGCCGAGGCGGTCAACTACACACTGGGCCAGTGGACCGAGCTTAATGTTTTCTGTTCCGATGGCGCCGTGCCCGTCGATAACAACCTTTGAAATGCCGCTCGCGGCATTTCAAAGGTAATGCCGACTCCCGGATTATGCCGCGCCAGGGCATGACAGGAGCGATTCGCTAAGGGCTCCTGATATTAACCGTGCATCTTGTCAGCATAATCACAGGCTCTCCAGGAAGGCGAGCATCGGGTCTTGAGGTCGGAAGCGATCAGGAGCGAGGCCTGACGGAGTGGCATGAGCGAGTGCTCGCTCCTTGAGTTGCATGTCCGCGTGCAGGTAGACCTGGGTCGTCTCGGTCGATTCATGGCCGAGCCAAAGTGCGATGACGCTGAGATCCACGCCGCGGTGGAGCAGAGCCATAGCGGCCGCATGTCGGAGCGTGTGCGGCTTCACCTTCTTTTGAATGAGCGATGGACATGACTGACACGCAGTAGCAACGTGTCTTGACACGAGGCGCTGCAACGCGTCGGCGCTGAGGTGCCCGCCATTCGAGCTTGGAAAAATAGGATCATCTGGCTCGCCGCTCTGCTGTAATACCCATTCCTTTAGCACCGCGGCGACGTCCGGACGTAACGGAGTGCATCGCATCTTGCGACCTTTTCCGACACAGCGGACGTGAGCGCCTGTGCCGAATTCCACGTCGCGGCGGCGAAGCGATGTGATCTCACTATTGCGGAGACCCGTCTGGACGGCAACCAGCAGGAGTGCCTTATCGCGCCTTCCGATCCACTTGCAAGGATTGGGAGCGGCGACAAGGGCGGTGCTCTCTTCCTCTGTTAAATACTCAACCGGTCCGCGTTTGTAACGCTTGGAAGGGATCGCCAGGACGCGTTGGCAATGCAAGGCGAGCGCGGGCTCACTGACCGCCACGTATTGAAAGAAGGCATGCAAGGCGGCCAGGCGGTTGTTTCGTGTCCGTGTACTGTTGCCACGCTTGAGTTCGAGATGATCGAGAAACTGTGCTAAGAAAGAGGCGTCGAAATCTTCGGTGTGCAGTTGAGAAGGTGGCCGTCCGAGGCGCTCGGAGGCGAACCGGAGCAACAGACGGAAGGCGTCCCGGTAGGAAGCTATCGTGTGCGGGCTTGCGCCAAGCTGCTTAAGCAAACGATCGGTGAAGAAACGCTGAATAAGGGATTGCAAGCTGGAAGTGTTCATCGATCACCTCCCGGCTGATGACCGCTCAGATGTTCGGTGGCAAGCTGTAGGAGCTCCGGAA
>Ga0335078_10016492_pt1 | contig 10962 bp, 8 predicted proteins | sample Lox_Sample_32_FD_206711 | JGI IMG/M metagenome (GOLD analysis project Ga0335078, IMG submission 206711) | Soil microbial communities from Loxahatchee National Wildlife Refuge, Florida, United States - Lox_Sample_3.2 | ecosystem: Environmental > Terrestrial > Soil > Wetlands | place: USA: Florida... | reverse complement strand
GTCATCTCCGGCTGCGAGGCCAGCCTGCGCCGCCTGGGCACCGACCACATCGACCTGTACCAGGTGCACGAGTGGGACGGCAAGACCCCGCTCGAGGAGACGCTAGGTGCGCTCGACCTGCTCATGCAGCAGGGCAAGGTCCGCTACGTCGGCGCCTCCAACTACGCCGCCTGGCAGCTGATGAAGGCGCTCGGCACCGCGGACAGGCTCGGCCTGCCGAGGTTCGTCAGCCAGCAGATCTACTACTCCCTGCAGGCCCGCGAGGCCGAATACGAGCTGATACCGCTCGCGGTCGACCAGGGCCTCGGGGTCCTGGTCTGGAGCCCGCTCGCGGGCGGCCTGCTGTCCGGCAAGTACCGCAGGGGCCAGCAGCCCCCGGCCGGGTCGCGCGGCCTGACCGAGTGGAACGAGCCGCCGGTCTACGACCAGGAGCGCCTCTACGACATCGTCGAGGTCCTTGTCGGCATCGCCGAACGGCGCGGCGTCTCGGCCGCCCAGGTCGCCCTCGCCTACAAGCTGGCCAAACCCGCCGTCACGTCGCTGGTGATCGGCGCGCGCACGACCGAGCAACTGGCCGACAACCTGGCGGCCGCAGCGCTGCGGCTGACCGAGTCCGAGCGAGCCGAGCTCGACAAGGCAAGCGCGCCGCCGCTTATCTACCCGTACTGGCACCAGGCCAAGACCGCCAGCGACCGCCTGTCCCCGGCCGACCTCACCCTGCTCGGCCCGTATCTGCCATTATCTCCAACCCCCGCAGCTCGACCTGGCCCGCCCCGACAAGGGTGAGCTCGAACCCCATGTGCTCGGCATCGGCGGGAACCTGCGCGCTGATCTGGTACCGGGTCCAGTCAAGGCTGCCGGTGATGGTCTCGCCGTGCCTGTGCACCGCCCGGTTGGTACGCAGGCGCGGGACCGACGGCGGGTCCGCCGACACGATCTCCAGGCTGAGCTCGGCCGCGGTCACGTCCTGCGCGCGCACCTCCGCCCGCAGCGTCACCACCGCTCCGCGGTAATCGTCGGCGAGGAAATTCTGGCCAACGAAGACGTCCCCGTACGGCTCAGAAACCGCGGCGGCCAGCGTCGCGACCCCGTCCGCCGCGGTCACCGTGTAGTCGTCCCAGTGCGACCCGGTGACCTCGGCCCGTGAGCTGCCGCCGACGATCCACCCGTCAAGGCCGTCGGCGAGGGCCAGGTTCCGCGGCCCGGAGCGCGGCCCGTCCGGACGGTCCGGCACCCGGCGCTCGAACGGCCCGAGCAGGTCATCGCCCGCCACCGGCAGGGCCAGCCGGTCCATCAAGGCGTCGGCCACCCTGATCGGCGCGCCAAGCGCGGCCGCGAGCGCCAGCCCGCTGCCCGGGCGCGCGGTAACCTGCGTTTCCCCGGTCGGCCCGGCCACCCCGACCCGCGCCGCAAGCACGCCAGGCCCAAGCTCGTCGATGTCCACCCCGGTCACCCGCCCGCCGACCGCCCTCAGCAGCCTGATCGCCAGGTCCTCGGCTGTGAACTCCCGCGGCAGGAATTCTCCCGCTGCCGCCTGCGCCTCTTCCCCGGCCGCTCGCGCGGGCCTCCGGCCCGCCTGCGGCGCCTTCCCGTCACCGGCCGGCAGGTCCGCGGCCCGCCACAGCGGCAGCCCCTCCCGGGTGCGCAGCCAGAGCCCCATCGCCCGGCCGCCGGCCTCGTCGGCAAGCACGACAAGGATGTGCCGGATGGACATGTGCCCGTCCAGCGTGGCTTCCAGTCGCGGCTGTACGTGAGCGATGCGAACTGTGGTCATGGACGTCCTCCGGATAGCCATCGGGATGAGGTCGGGACGGTTGGCGCTGATGTGCTCGCGGAGCCGGCGACGCGCCTTGTGCAGGCTGGCCCTGGCCGTCCCCACCGGCTGGTCGGCGTAGTAGCACTGTTCGACGGCGCGCCGCTGTCCGGCCGGCAGCGCGGCGACCGCGGCCCGCAGCGCCTCGGCGCGGTCCAGGTCCTCCGCCGACGGCAGCCCGTCCGCCGACGCCGGATGCAGTCCCTCGGGCCAGTCCGCGAGCAGCAGCACTGGGGTCCGCCGCCCCGCTGCGCGCTGCACGTTCCGCACGATCCCGGCCAGCCAGGCGCCGAACCTGTCCGGCTCGCGCAGCCGCTCAAGCGCCACGAACGCCTGCAGGAACGCCTCCTGCACGATGTCGTCCACGTCGTCGCCCGACGCGCCCGACCGCGCCGCCCGAGCCCGCGCTGCCCCCCGGTGCCTCTCGACAAGCAGCCGGAACGCCGCCGCGTCCCCCTCCCGCGCCAGCCGCACCAGGTCCCCGTCGCCAACCTCCACACTGATAAGTGTCGGCCGGCCCGTCCCCGGTTACCCCCGCCTCTGTCTATCGCTTCCCGATTACCGCCTCCGTTGCCCTTCTCGTCTGGTGGTCACATACGTCTCACATACCCCCGCAGCCTCAGACCGGGAGCCGTCACATTTAACGTGGATCGTTACCCCCCTTAGAAAGGGTGGTTTTGATCCACGATGATGCTGGGAGCGAGCCCGCCGGCCGCGGCGATCTCGGCGCGGACCTGCTCGGCCTCCGGGATGCCGAGCGCGGCGTAGCCGGCGAGCGCCTGCCGCCAGTGTCGTCCTGCCTGCCCGGCGTCACCGGCAGCCAGGCTGGCGCGGGCCAGGCCACGGTGCGCGCGGGCCTGCTCGTACCTGTCGTCGGCCCGGATCGCCAGCGCCAGCGCATCCCCGTGCCGGGCCCGGGCAGGACCGGCCTGGCGGTCGGCAAGCAGCGCCTCGCCCAGGCCGTTGAGCGCCTCGGCCTGCCCCGACGGGTTGCCGGCCTCACGGTGCAGTGCCAGCGACCGCCGCAGCCGTCCGGCGGCCTGCCGTGGCCGGTCCTGCCGGAGCCTTACCAGGCCGAGGCAGGCCTCCGCCCGCGCCTCGCAGAACCTGTTGCCGGTCTGGCGGCACAGCTCGAGCGATCGCCGCAGATGGCCGGCGGCCTGGACGTAGCGGCCGCGCCGCAGCTCGAGTTCGCCGAGGTTGCGCAGCACGTAGGCCTCGCCCGAGCCCAGGCCGGCATCGCGGAACAGCGCCAGCGACCGCCTGAAGTATCCGGCGGCCCGGTCATGGCGGCCCCACCGCAGGTCGACCAGGCCGAGATTCTGCAGCACGCTCGCCTCACCGGAGGCCTGGCCGGTCTCCCGGTACAACGCCAGCGCCCGCCGGTAGAACCCGGCGGACTGCCGGTAGCGGCCCTGCCCGTAGTCCACGTATCCGAGGTTAGCCAGCGTCATGGCCTCGCCGCCCCGGTCGCCGGCCGCGCGGTATTTCTCCAGCGCCCGCTCGAAGTGGCCGGCGGCCTCCCCGAGTCGGCCCTGCGCCGAGACGGCCCGGCCGAGCATCGTCAGCGCCGCCGCCTCCGCCGCGCGGTCGCCGGTCTGCGCCGCGGCCCGGCAGGCATGGCCGTGCATCGCGACGTAATCGGCCAGGTCGCCGGCCTGCGGGTAGCGGAACACGGTGGCGGCCAGGCCGATGGCGTGCTCGGGCCAGCCGTGGCGCGCGGCGTACCCGGCTACCGCGACCAGATCGGCCCGCTGGGCATCCAGCCAGGCCAGCGCCGCGGCCGGGTCCGCGACCTGCGGGACAGGCTCCGACCTGGCCGCCAGCGGCTGGTCGGTGTCGGCAGGGAAGATGGCGTGTGCCGCCGCCGCGGCGGCGGCCAGGTAGTAGTCGAACAGCCGGGTCAGCGCCGCCCGCCGCTCGGCATTAGGGACCTGCTCGGCTGCGTAGGCGCGGAGCAGGTCGTGCAGCCCGTACCGGCCGGACCCGGCGGGCTGGATCAGCCCGGCCCTGGCCAGCCGGTCAAGCAGCCGGCGAGCGTGCCCGTGCGGCACCTCGGCGAGCGCGGCGACGGCATAGGCGTCGAAGTGCAGACCGGGATGCAGGCCGAGCCGCCTGAAGGCGCGGGCCGCCTCCTCGTCCAGGTGCCGGAACGACCACGAGAACACCGCCCGGATCGCCGTCCGCGGATCGCCGCCCACCTCAAGCAGGTCCAGCCGCTGATCGGCTAGCTCGGCGACGAGACCGGCCAGCGGCGCCGCCGGCTCGGCGGCCGCGCGCTCGGCCGCCACCCGCAGCGCCAGCGGCAGCCTGGCACACCGCGCGGCCAACCCGAGCGCCGCATCGGGTTCGACGTCCACCCGCTCGCCGATGAGCGCCCGCAGCAGCTCGACCGCGTCGGCTCCGGGCAGCAGGTCCAGGTCGAGGCGCCAGGCGCCGTCCCTGGCGACCAGGCCGGCCAGCGAGTCGCGGCTTGTCACCACGGTCACGCAGGACGAGCAGCCGGGCAGCAGCGGCCGGACCTGTTCCGCATCGCACGCGTTGTCAAGGACCACCAGCATCCGGCGCCCGGTCAGCAGGCTCCGGTACCTGGCCGCGCGCTCGTCGGTCGCGGCGGGGATCTCGCCGTCGCGCACGCCGAGCGCGCGCAGCAGTCCGGCCAGGGCATCCGCGGCGGACACCGGCGGCCCAGGGTCATAGCCGCGCAGGTTGACATAGAGCTGCCCGCCGGGAAACCGGTTCGCGACCTGGTGCGCCCAGCGCACGGCGAGCGCCGTCTTGCCCACCCCCGCGGTCCCGCCGACAGCGGAGATGACCACCGTGCCGTCCTCGTCAAGCCGCCGGGTCAGCGCCGTAAGTTCCGCCTCCCGCCCGATGAACGGCCGCACCGGTCCGGGCAGCTCACGCGGCACCTCACGCCCCAGCCAGCCAGTTCCAGGGCGCCAGCCAGCCGCCGGGCCGCGCGCGGAGCGCTCGTCCGCCTGCAGGATCTGCCGGTGCAGCTCACGCAGCCCGGCACCAGGCTCGGTGCCGAGCTCGTCGACGAGCACCCGCCGTATATGCCGGTAGACGGCCAGCGCCTCGGCCCGGCGGCCCTCCCTGCACAGCGCCTGCATCAGCAGCTCGTGCAGCCGCTCACGCAGCGGATGAGCCGCGGCAAGGTGCTCGAGCTCGGCGATGACCGCGGCGGTCCGGCCAAGGTGAAGGTCAGCGTCGATGCGCAGTTCGCTCGCCTGCATGCGCAGCTCCGCCAGCCACGGCACCGCACGAAGCGCCAGCAGGTCCGACCGCACGTCGGCCAGCGGCTCGCCCCGCCACAGCGCAAGCGCGCAATCCGCCCGCTCCGCTGCGGCCTGCCACGACGCCGAACGCGCGGCCCCGCGGGCAGCCTCGAGCAGCTCCTCGAACCTGGCCACGTCCAGCTCGCCTGGATCGGCCCGGATCGCGTACCCGGGCGCCACGGTGAGGATCCGGTCCTCGCCGAGCACCCGTCGCAGCCGCTTCACGTAGTTCCGCACCGTCGCCTGGGCCGACGGTCGCGGCTCGGACCCCCAGAGCGTCTCGGCCAGTTGGTCGACCGACACCACCCGGCCTGCGGAAAGCAGCAGCGCCGCGAGCACCGCGCGCTGACTGCCTCGCGGCACCGGCAGCGCCGAGCCGTCGCGGCGCACCACGACCGGCCCGAGCAAGCAGAACTCCAGCTGCGGCATGCGACCTCCGCCGGACCTACACGTTCGCTACGAGATTGCTACCACCACCCCGAAGACTTGCCAACGAATTATGCCCGCCTACGCCGTCGAGAAAGGCCGTGTCCATGAGGTACCGCACGCTGATCGCCCTTGCCGCGCTGGTCCCGGCGGCACTAGCCCTGGCCCCCGCTGCCCTGGCCGCCACCACAGGGGCCGCCACCACAGGGGCCGCCGCCACAGGCGGCCACTTCACGGACATCGTCGTGCCAGGTGCGGCGGCCACGTTCGCGATTACCCCCAACGACCTCGGCTCGGTCGTCGGCTTTTACGCCGACAGCAGCGGCCTGGACCATGGGTTCCTCGACCGCGGCGGGACGATCACCACGATCAACGTGCCAGGTGCCCCCCAGACGCTGGCCGCCTCCATCAACGACCTCGGCGCGATAGTCGGCTACAGCCTCGACGCCAATGGCGCCGCGCACGGGTTCGTCGACCGCGGCGGGTCGTTCACCCCCGTCAACGACCCGAACGCCGGATCCGGCTCCGGCCAGGGCACGTTCGCCGCCAACATGAACATCCTCGGCGTGATCACCGGGTTCTACATCGACTCCAGCGGCGTCCAGCACGGTTTCGTCGACCGCGCCGGGACGTTCACCAGCGTCAACGCCCCAGCCGCCGGTGACGCCTCCGGTCAGGGCACGCAACTGGGCTACATCAACGACCGCGGCGAGGTCGTCGGTTCCTACACCGAGCCGAACGGCGACGAAGTGGCCTTCGCCGGCCCGATCGGCAGGTTCACCCCGGTCAACGACCCGGACGCGCCGCCGGTCAGCACGCTGCTCGCGGCCGTCAACGACGCCGGCGTGCTCGTCGGGACCTGGTTCGACGCCAACGGCGAGGCGCACGGGTTCACCGACAGGAACGGCGTGTTCACCCCCGTTAGCGATCCGGCAGGCATAGAGGGCACGAACCCGCACGGCATCAACAACATCGGCGCGGTGGTCGGCTTCTACTTCGACGCCAGCGGCAACCTGCACAGCTTCGAGATGACCCCGGCCCGGCCTTAGCGCTACCGTTCGGGGGTGGCGATACGACCCCGGATAACCGTCCTCGGCAGCCTGAACATGGACATCTCGGTGACCGTGCCCAGGCTGCCCGGACCCGGCAGCACCGTGCTCGGCTCCGCGGCCCGCTACACTCCCGGCGGCAAGGGCGCCAACCAGGCCGTCGCGGCGGCCCGGCTCGGCGCCGACGTGCGCATGGTGGGCTGCGTCGGCGACGATGACTTCGGCCGCCGCCTGCTCGAGGCGCTCGCCGCCGAGGGAGTCGACGCCGAGGGCGTGCGCACGGTGGCCGGCGTGCCGACCGGACTGGCCATGATCGCGGTCGATGAGTCCGGCGAGAACCTCATCACGGTCGCGCAGGGCGCCAACGGCGAGGTGGGTGCCGAGGAGGTGACCCGCGCCCTCACCCTGCCCGCCGACGCCCTGGTGGTCAGCGCCGAGATCCCGGTCCCTGCCCTTCACAGGGTGTTCGCCAGGCCCAAGGCGGTATACCTCCCGATCCGCATCCTCAACCTGGCCCCGGTCCCCGCCGGGGCGACCGAGATACTCGCGGGCGCGACGAGCCTGGACTTGCTGGTGGTGAACGAGTCCGAGGCGGCCGCCATCCTCGGCCGACCAGTCGAGGGCTTGCCCGCCGCCGCGCAGGCCGCCGCCGACCTGACGAAGGTAGGCGCCCCCTACGTCGTAGTCACCGCCGGCGCCCACGGCGCCGCCCTCGCGGGCCTGCAGACCGGGTCGCCCGTCGCCCCGGCCGTTCCTCCCGTCCCCCCGCCCGGCGCTCCCTCTCCCGCCCCGGTTGCCGTGCCCGGCTTCCACGTCGCAGCGGTGGATACGGTCGGCGCCGGTGACACCTTCGTCGGCGCGCTCGCCGTCGCCCTCGCCGCCGGCGTCCCCGCCGCCGAGGCGGTCCGCGCGGCCGCGGCGGCCGGTGCCGCGGCCGCAACTCGTCCCGGTGCCCAGGCCGCAACGCCCCGCCCCCCTGATATCCTCACCGTGACCGGCCTTAACTGGCCAGTTGGCTGAAATTCACCTGTTGTTAACCTTCTGGCGGCTGGTTCGCGCCTTGACGTGCCGCGAACATAGACGGCAGACGCGGGATGGCGGTAGCTTGCCCCAGAGGAGAAGCTGACCACATGGCGCCTGGCCTGCAGGAATATGTGCTGGGTGGGGGAGATGAAACCGGGGGGGCGGCGCTGCGCGACGCGCTGGAGCCCGCGTTCTCGGTCGTCGAAGATCGGGGTTCGGCCGGTGCCCGGCGCTTGACCTGGCTGGATACCTTCGACTGGCGGCTGTACCGCGCAGGGCTCGTGCTGGCGCACGAACAGGCCAGGCGCGCCGGCCGTCTGCTGCTGACCGCCTCCGACGGCACACCCGTCGCCGAGCAGTCGGCCCCGGCCGCCCAGCCCAGGCGCCCCACCCTGGAGTTGCCCGCCGGCCCGGTGTGGGACCGCATCGCCTCACTGGTCAGCCCCAGGGCACTGCTGCCGATGGCCAGGGCGGTGAGCACGGCCAGCGTCACCCGCCTGCTCAACGCGGACGGTAAGGTGGTGGCCCGGCTGGTCACGGACGCCGCCAGAGTTAGCGCCGCGGGCTGCGAGGTAGATCTGCCGGTGCGCCTGGCCATCGCCGAGGTCCGCGGCTACCCCGGCCAGGCCCGCCGCGCCGCCCGGCTGCTTGCCGAGGCCCCCGGCGTATCCGCGGCCACTCAGAGCACGTTCGCCGCGGCACTGCAGGCGTCCGTCGCGGTCGCCAGCCTGCTGCTGCGCCTGCTTGACACCCTGGAGCAGAATACCGATGGAGTCCTTCGCGACATCGACACGGAGTTCCTGCACGACCTGCGCGTTTCCGTCCGCCGCACCCGCTCGGCGATAAAGCTGCTCGGCGACGTCCTGCCGGCCGACCTTGCGGACCAGTACGCCGCCGAGTTCAAGTGGCTCGGCGACCTGACCACGCCGACCAGGGACTTCGACGTGTACCTGCTCGGTTTCGACTCGATGGCCGCAAGCCTGGTCGCCGCGAGCCCCGCCGACCTGGAGCCGTTCCGCGCCTTCCTGGCCAGGCGCCGGGCGCGGGAGTTCCGCCGACTGGCCGCGGCGCTGAGTTCACCGCGGTTCCGCACCGTCACCGAGCACTGGCGCAAGGCCCTCGTCGAGGTCCGCGACGCCCGCCCGCCAAGAAAGACGAAAAGCTCACCGAACCGCCCGCCCACCGCCGCCGACCTGGCGGTCAGCCGAACCGAGCGCGCCCACCGCCGGATAGTCACGCAGGGCCGCGCAATCGACCAGAACTCGGCTCCGGAATCCCTGCACAACCTGCGCAAGCGCGGCAAGGAGCTGCGCTACCTGCTGGAGTTCTTCGCGCCGCTGCATGACCCGGTCGCCTACCGCAAGGTGGTCAGCGATCTGAAGCAACTGCAGGACGTCCTCGGCGAGTTCCAGGACAGCGAGGTGCAGCGCGAGGAACTCCACGCGCTGGCCGACGCGATCCTGGCCGAGCGGGCGGCCCCCGCCGCTACGCTGCTGGCCATGGGCGAACTCGCGGCCCACCTGGCGGAAAGCCAGGCCGAAGCCCGCGCCGATTTCAGCAGGCGGTTCACCGCCTTCGCCAGCCCGGCCGGCCTGCAGCGATTCACCACCCTGCTGGGCCGGGCCGACCAGTGAAGATCTACGCCACCTACAACATCAAGGGCGGCGTCGGCAAGACCACAGCCGCGGTCAACCTTGCCTACCTGTCCGCCGCCGACGGCGACCGCACCCTGCTGTGGGACCTCGACCCGCAAGGCGCGGCCAGCTTCCTGTTCCGGATCAAGCCCAGGGTCAAGGGCGGCGGCCAGGCGCTCATCCGGGGCACGAAAACCCTGGACGGCGCCATCAAGGGCACCGACTTCGACCGCCTCGACCTGCTCCCGGCCGATTTCACCTACCGCAACATGGACCTCCTCCTCGGCAGGAAGGGCACCCACAGCGATCCAAAACACGGGGAACCGAAACACGGGGAACCGATTCACCGGATCGCGCACCTGCTCCAGCCGCTCGCCGGCGAATACGACACGGTCTTCCTCGACTGCCCGCCGAGCATCTCGCTGGTCTCCGAGAACGTACTGCACGCCACCGACATTCTCGTGGTCCCGCTGATCCCGACCACCCTGTCGGTTCGCACCCTGGATCAGCTCACCGACTTCGTGGCCAGCTTCAACGGCCACCGCCCCCAGATCCGCGCCTTCTTCTCCATGGTCGACCGCCGCAAGAGCCTGCACCGGGAGATCACCACCGACCTGTGGAAGCAGCGCCCCGACGTAGCCCAGACCGCGATCCCCGCCCTCTCCCTGATCGAGCGCATGTCCATCGAGCGCGCCCCGGTTAGCGCCTTCGCCCCCCGCAGCCAGGCCTCCCGCGCCTACCAGTCCCTCTGGTCCGAACTCCGCCCCGCCCCCGCCCCGTAGCCCCGGATCCCGCCGCCCGTGCGTGTCCCTGGCTGGAGATCCCCGGTCGCCGCGCGGCGCGGGAGAAGATCCTTCGCGGGTCCCGGACTTGCCGGCCGAGAATGAATACCCGGCAATGACCCTGCCGAACTTCGTGGTGATCGGGGCGATGAAGGCCGGGACCGTGAGCCTTCGTCACTACCTCGATGAGCATCCAGGCGCCATCATCGGGCGCGGCGGGGTGTTCGGCGAGCCGAACTTCTTCATAGCCGAGCACAACTGGCCTCGCGGCGGAGGTGGCCCTGCGCGATGACCGTTATCTCAGGCCGAGCCCGTACGGTTTCCAGCTCGCGGCGTTTCTCGATCACTTCGACCGAGGCCAGGTACTCGTGATCGCCAGCGAGGTGCTCCGCGACAGGCCACGTGAGGCGCTGACCGCGGTCTTTGACCACCTCGGCGTCGATCGGGCCGCGGCTGACCTCGACGAGCGGCATCGAGATCACCGCTCGATCGACAAGCCCGCCCCGCGCCTGCACGATCCCGGCTGGCTACCGCGACGTCAGGTAAGGCTGAATCCGCGATGGCGACCCGATCAGCGCACCGGCCCGGCCCGGCTCCTGACCACCCGGCGGGCGCGTGCCGGCGACTCCGCGATCTCACTCGAACTCCGCAACCGACTCATCGAGCGCCTGGCCGCCGGCCTGCGCCACTTCGAGCAACTCCTCGGCCACCGGATACCCAGCCACTGGAGATGGGTCATCGTCAGCGTCCGCCTGATCCCACCCCAAGCAGGCCAGATGTCGGCATCGCAAGTTGGCCTCCTTCTCCGGTCTCCGAAAGTCCCATTGACCGCGCGTGAACCAACCTCGCCACGGACCCGAAGTGCCGCCGGGCCCGTTCTCCCCGGGCGTCGTGTGCCATAAGCCCCGATCCGCCCCTGTTCCCGCGGGGTGCGTGTCCCCCCGGCCCCGATAG
>Ga0335078_10016490_pt1 | contig 10962 bp, 5 predicted proteins | sample Lox_Sample_32_FD_206711 | JGI IMG/M metagenome (GOLD analysis project Ga0335078, IMG submission 206711) | Soil microbial communities from Loxahatchee National Wildlife Refuge, Florida, United States - Lox_Sample_3.2 | ecosystem: Environmental > Terrestrial > Soil > Wetlands | place: USA: Florida... | reverse complement strand
GGCGACGGTGGACAAAGCAGGTCGGCCTTCCACTCGCGCCGTCTTGCTCAAGGGCGTGGACGAGCGCGGTTTCGTTTTTTACACGAATTACGATAGCCGCAAGGGGCTTGAACTGGCCGAAAACCCGAACGCGGCCCTGACGTTCTACTGGCCGGATTTGGAGCGGCAGGTCTGCGTTGCCGGAACGGTAAGCAAAGTTTCCCGTCTGGAATCGGAAGCATATTTCAACAACCGTCCGCGGGGCAGCCGCCTGGCGACGTGGGCCTCGAACCAGCGCGACGTGGTCAAAGACCGCGCGGCGCTCGACGCGAAATGGGACGAAATGGCGGCAAAATTTCCTGGCGAGGTGCCGTTGCCCGCGAATTGGGGCGGTTTCGTGTTGCGGCCGGAGCGCATCGAATTCTGGCAGGGCCGGCCCAACCGGTTGCACGACCGCTTTCGTTACACGCGGCAGCCGGACAATTCGTGGAAGCTGGAGCGGCTCGCGCCTTAAAACTTATAAACCAGGCTGGTGATGAGTTTCACGTCGTTGTCCTTGCGTCCGGGGGCGGGTTGATTGACGAAGTTGTCCTGTAAGGTGACCTGAAGGCTGATGGTTTTAGTGAGGGCGGTTTCGGCGCCGAGCTCGGCGTTGACCAGAAAGTTATCGACTTTGTCCACTTGGGGCAGGATCTCGGCCCTCTCCCAAACCCGGGCGCCGGTGCTGAGTTTGTGTTCGAACCGTTCGGCCAGGCGCAGACTCACGTACGTGCTTTCCACGCGCCCGAGCTCTTGGAAGACGACGCTGGGACCCAATTCGCCGGCCAGGAATGTGCTCGCGTCCTTGATGAAATAATAGCCGGCACCCGGGCCGAGCGTGAAACGATATTGAATGTCGGCGATGCCATCGTGCAATCCTTCGCCATTGACATAGCTGTAGAAACGTTCGGTGAAAAGATGGTTCCATTGTGCGACGCCGTGGAGCGTCTCATTATTTTTGACGGAATCGTTTTCGCCATAAGCGCCATCCAAACCGAGCCCGAATTCATTTTCCTCCGTTTTTTTGCGGCTCTTAATGGCGCCGGTGGTCAAGAGCGTGTCACTGTTGCCGCTGGTGAGGGTGAGTCCGAAGGCCAGGCTGCTGTCCCACTTTGGCGGCTGGTTGGTGGATACGTCGGCCCGAGCGCACGTCGTCAAAACCAACAGGCCTGCCACGGTCAGGTAGTGTTTCTGCTTCATGTTTTGTGTCAATCTATTGAATTCATACAGGGAGAATCGGTGCAGCAGAAGTGCTGGCAACAAACCGCCCGGCTAACAACTGAGCGTGCTTGTTTTACCCGAAAGGTCCGGGTTGGGCAAGGCGCGATTGATATATTTCACCCTGGCTGTCGCCGGTTCGTTTTGTGGTTCCGTAGCCTCGCCGGTGACTAGTGTCCGGTCCCGCCGGACGTTTGCCCTTTACTGTCCCGGGCGGACAAAACGTTGGTATTGCCCTCAATCATTTCATCCAACGTGATGAAATCCATTCCGGTTGTGGTGCGACGGACCGCTGCCGGCGGTGGCTCGCCGGAGATTGGTTTTGGCAGTGTTGAAGCGGGTTCCGGCGATGATGGAGATGGGCTGGGAATTGATTTCTTCGCAACCATCCTTCTTGTGACCAGGAAGGTGTCATGGTCAGTCGGCGGACTATCCTCCGATCCCTGTGCACGCGCGATTTCGGCAAGTAGCGATTCCCATCCGCGTTGAATGGTCGGCTGGGACGGTGCCCGGAACGGAATCAGTCGAAATTCCCCGTCCGTCAGGGACAGCAATTGGAAAAGTGCCTTCTCGCCGACCAGCTTTCCGGCCGCGGCGTGAACGATGGCCCCATCTTGAATGTAGATCTCGCCGGCGACCTGATGGTTCCGGATTTCCAGGACCAGGGAATTGCCGCCCATGCATTCCAGTTGAATAACATCGAGCAGGCCTGTCTCGTTCAAGCTGCTGATAAAATCGTTGCTGTCCGACCACCGCAGGACATTGGTCAACATATTGAAGACGTGCCGCCACCCTGCCTCATCGCCCGGCTTTAAAAGAAACAATTCCGCCCCGTTGGCCAGGCCCGCGGCTCGCCGGTTTTCATCACCTTGTGCCGTCAGAATTACCTTTTTGATGTTAGGGTATTGCTGATGGATGATGCCCAGCAACTGGATGCCGTCCAGCAGCGGCATGCTGAGGTCCAACACCACGAGATTGATTAATTTGTGTTGCAGGATGGCCAGGGCCTTTTCGGGGGAGGAAGCCGTGTAAATTTCCCAGTTCTTGTCAGCCTGGGCGCCAAACAAATCGGCAATCATTTCGAGGAAGGCCAGGCTGTCATCCACGAAAAGCACCCGATAGTTTCTCCGCTTGCCGGCGGAATCAGTTTGTTCCGCCGGCGTCGGGGAAACAGAACTGGGCGGAATCAGACTGCCTGGCGGTGGCGCTGCCGCGACACGGGGCTCGGAGATCTCCAGGCGCAATTCCACCAGGCCCAAGCGCATGGTCTGCCCGGGCGACAGAACGGCCTCCGAAACCCGCTGGTTGCGGATGAACGTGCCATTGGTCGACCGCAAGTCGCGCACCACCAGTTCATTGCTGCGCAGCAGCACTTCGCAATGCTGGTTGGAGACCGACCTTTCAAGAATCTGAAACGCATTCTTGTTACCACGCCCAATGGTGACCCAACGTTCGCCCAGTTCATGTGACAAACCGGCCAATCCATTACTGATGACTACTAGCTTCGACATGCAATCCCCCGAAATCTGCGGCGCGAACTGTTTTTCTTAAGCGCTGCGCCAAACCATTATGAACTTAACTCATTATAATGCAGGTGGTTCCGGCGAAGCCCACTCGTGGACTTTCGCCACCGTTGAAAGTGAGCATGAGCAGTGTCCGTGCCGCCGGATAGTTGGGGGTATTCGTCCGGGATGAGCGCCGCTTATTGGGCGTATTTGAGGGCTATTTCGCCGATTCGTCTTCGCTGGCAGCGTCTTCCTTGTCTTCGCCGATGACCGGCGCAATCGCTTGCAGTTTGTCACCGGATTCCAGTTCGATCAGCTTAACGCCCTGCGTGTTGCGGCCCGCTTCGCGAATGTCCTTCACAAATGTCCGCACCATCTGGCCTTTGACGGTGATGAGCATGATTTCATCCGCGTCGCGCACCGTCAACGCGCCCACGACTCCGCCGGTTTTCTCCGTGGTCTTCATCGTGATGATGCCTTTGCCGCCCCGTGATTGAACGCGATATTCCTCGAAGTCCGTCCGTTTGCCGATGCCGTTTTCGCCGGCCACCAGCAATTTCGCGTCCGGCACGACGATGGCCAGCGCGACGACTTCGTCGCCTTTCGATAATTTGATGCCGCGCACGCCGGTGGCCGGCCGGCCCATTGGCCGGGCATCCTCTTCGTTGAAGCGGATGCTCATGCCGTCACGGGTGATGAGGACGACTTCATTTTGGCCGGTCGTCAATTTCACCTCGATCAGAAGGTCACCCGGATCGATGCCAATGGCGATGATGCCGCCCTTGCGGACGTTGGCAAAGTCGGCTAGAGCGGTCTTCTTGACCGTCCCCTGTTTGGTGGCAAAAAACACAAAGCCGGGTTGTTCCCACGTCACGTCTTCCTTGTTCGTGTTGGTCTTGGACAACACGCGTATCAGCGCCGCGATGTTTTCGCCCGTTTTCAGTTCCAGCAAGTTCGCAATGCTTCGTCCCTTGGCGGCGCGGCCCATGTCGGGAATTTCATGCACGCGCTCGACATACACGCGGCCCGTGTTCGTAAAAAACATCAGGTAATCGTGCGTGCTGGCGGTAAAGAGATGTTCGATGAAATCCTTGTCCTCGTCGGTGGCACCCTCCCGGGTGGTCATGCCAATGACGCCCTTGCCGCCACGGCGCTGGGCGCGGTAGCTCGAAATATTGGTGCGTTTGATGAGGCCGTTGTGCGTGAGGGTGATAATGACGCCCTCGTTGGCGATGAGGTCTTCGATGTTGATTTCGCCTTCGTCGGGGACGAGGTCGGTCAGGCGCGGCGTGGCGTATTTCTCTTTGATGACCTTCAACTCGGCCTTGATGATGGCCAGCACGCGGGCTTCCTTGGCCAGGATGTCCAGCAAATCCTTGATGCGCGCGATCAGTTCCTTGTATTCGGTTTCGACCTTGTCAATTTCCAGCCCGGTCAACTGGTAGAGGCGCAATTCCAGGATGGCGTCCACCTGCCGCTCGGTCAGGGCGTAACGGCCTTTGGTCAGGCGCTCTTCGTTCCGGATCAAGATGCCCCAGCGTTCGACCTGCTTCTGCGTCCACTCGAACGCGAGCAGTTTGATGCGGGCCTCGTCGCGGTTTTTGCTGCCGCGAATGATACGGATGAATTCGTCGAGGTTCGCCAGCGCGCACAGGTAGCCTTCGAGGATTTCCGCGCGTTCCTCGGCCTTCTTCAACTGGAACCGCGTGCGGCGCAGCACCACTTCGCGCCGGTGCTCAATGTAGCAATTGATGAGTTCCTTCAGGCCGAGCGTTTTGGGCCGGCCATGGTCAATGGCCAGCATGTTGACGGCAAAACCCGTCTCCAGCGCGGTTTGCTTGTAAAGGTTGTTGATGACCACCTTGGCAATGGCGTCACGCTTGAGCTCGACGACCACGCGCGTGTTTTCGTCGGATTCATCGCGGATGGCAGTGATGTCGGTGAAACCCTGGACCTTCTCGTTCACCAGCTCGGCGATGCGTTCGACGAGCAGGGCGCGATTGACGTTGTAAGGGATTTCGGTGATGACAATTTGTTCCTTGCCGCCCTTGTGTTGTTCCACGCCCACCTTGCCGCGGACCTTGACGCTGCCGTGGCCGGTGGTGAAATATTCCTTGATGACTTCCAGCCCGCACACCATGCAACCGGTCGGGAAATCCGGGCCTTTGACAAATTTCATCAGCCCCTTGACGGAAATTTCCGGGTCGTCAATCTGCGCGCAAATGCCGTCAATGATTTCGCCGAGGTTGTGCGGCGGAATGTTCGTGGCCATGCCGACGGCGATGCCCGTGCCGCCGTTGACAAGCAGGTTGGGAAACGCCGCGGGAAAGACCGTCGGCTCGGTTCGGGTTTCATCGTAGTTGGGGACAAAATCCACCGTGTCCTGTTCCATGTCCTCCATCAACGCGGCGCCGAGATGCGTCATGCGCGCCTCGGTATAACGCATGGCTGCCGGCGGATCGCCCTCGACGGAGCCGAAATTCCCCTGGCCATCCACCAGCCGCTCGCGCATCGCCCACGGCTGCGCCATGTGCACGAGCGTCGGATAAATCACCGCTTCGCCGTGCGGATGATAATTGCCGCTGGTATCGCCGCAGATCTTGGCGCATTTGCGGTGCTGGCGGTTGGGAAACAGCGAGAGATCGTGCATCGCCAGCAGGATGCGGCGCTGCGAGGGTTTCAGGCCGTCGCGCGCATCGGGCAGCGCGCGCGAGATGATCACGGACATCGAGTAATCCAGGAACGAATTCTTGATTTCCTCGGCGACGTTGACCTTGGCGATTTTTTCGCCCGCGGCGAACAACGGCGTGTTGCTCACCGGCAAATCATTGGAATCTTGTTTTTCCGCCATAAATTAAAATTACGGACAGCGTAGCGCAGACTGGCCGTCTGCTGTATCGCAGATTGTCAATCTGCCGGCAGCTACGATTTCGACGCAACGCCGACTGGCAGTCGGCGATACGGCAGGTTGCCAACCTGCGCTACATCCAAGTGGGGCACTTTGCATCAAACATCCAGGTTCCGCACGTTCAGTGCGTTGTCTTCGATAAACTGGCGGCGCGGCTCGACCTCTTCGCCCATGAGCTTGGTGAACATTTCCTCGGCATCCACCGCGTTGGTCAGGTCCACGCGCAACAATTTGCGCCGCGTCGGGTCCATCGTCGTTTCGAACAACTCCCTGGCGTTCATTTCGCCGAGGCCCTTGAATCGCTTGATCGTCAACCCGCGCCGGCCGACTTCCTTGATGGCCGCAAGAATTTCCGGGATCGAGAACAGCGACTTGACGGTTTCCCGGTCGCCTTCGCCTTCGCGCAGCTCAAACAGCGGGTCCTCGTGGCCGGCATAGTGCTCGACGCTGAACCCTTTCTTCGCCAGCTTGCCGAGCAGTTCGACAATGGCCTTGCTCTCGTGCAGCTCAACGTGGTGCGCGCGCCGGGTCGAACCGTTCTTTTTCTCGGCGGCCACGGAGTCGCCCTCCTCGTCGGCGCCGAATAATTTCAAGTCGGCATTCTTCGCGCCGAAATGCGCCAGTTCCTCCTCCGTGTGGAAATAATGCACCGTCTCGTCGTTGCCGTCGCGCACCTTGACCAGGTGTTTCGGCAAATCGCCGCTCTTTTTCTGGCGATGCTCGACGTATTCCGCGAAATCGCCGCCGTGGCGTTTCAACGCGTTGGCATATTTATCGAGCGATTCGAGCAGTTCCAGGATTTCCAGGAGTTGTTTCTCGGACAATTCCTTTTTGTCCGAAAGATTCTTCAAACGCACCTCTTCCGTGCCGAGTTCAATCAGGATTTTGTTCATGCGCGCGTCGTCGTCCACGTATTCCACGCGCTTCTTGCGGGCAATCTGGTACAGCGGCGGCTGGGCAATATAAACAAAACCGCGTTTGATCAGGTCCGGCATCTGGCGGTAGAAAAACGTCAGCAACAACGTGCGGATGTGCGAGCCGTCCACGTCCGCATCGGTCATGATGATGACCTTGTGGTAGCGAAGTTTTTCAAGGTTGAACGCGCCTTCGCCTTCCCCGTCGCCGATGCCCGTGCCGACGGCGGTAATCATCGTGCGAATTTCGTTGTTCTGCAGCACCTTGTCCAGCCGCGCCTTCTCCACGTTGATGAGCTTGCCGCGAATCGGCAGAATGGCCTGGAATTTCCGGTCGCGCCCTTGTTTGGCCGAGCCGCCGGCAGAATCGCCCTCGACGATGAATAATTCCGTGTTGGCCGGGTCGCGATCGGAGCAATCCGCGAGCTTGCCGGGCAGGCCGCCGGCGGTAAGCGCGCCTTTGCGGACCGTCTCGCGCGCTTTGCGGGCGGCTTCGCGCGCCCGGGCCGCCAGCAACCCCTTTTCAATGACTTTCTTGGCGACGCCGGGGTTCGCGTCGAAATGCGTCATCAAGCCGTCATACACGACGGACGACACGATGCCGTCAATTTCCGTGTTCACCAGCTTCACTTTCGTCTGCGACTCGAACCGCGGGTTGGGCAGTTTCACGCTCAGCACGCAGACCAGCCCTTCGCGCACGTCGTCGCCGGAAATCGTCGGATCCTTTTCCTTCAGCAGATTGTTCTGCTTGGCGTATTGATTGATGGCGCGGGTGAGCGCCGAGCGGAAGCCGGTCAAATGCGTGCCGCCATCCGTGTTCGAGATGGAATTGGCAAAGCAAAGAATCTGGTCGCTGTAGCTGTCGGTGTATTGCAGCACGCAATCCACGAACACGTCTTCTTCCTTGCCGCCCTCCATCTTGGTCCGGCGCTTGCCCGTCATCACGATGGGCTTGGGATGCAACGGTTGCTTGCTGCGCCCGAGCTGGCGGACGAATTGTTCGATGCCGTCGCGATAGAAAAACGTCTCGGTTTTTTCATCGCGCTCGTCTGTGAGCACGATTTCGATGCCCGGATTCAGGAACGCCAGTTCGCGCAGGCGATTGGCCAGGATGTCAAACTTGAATTCTGTCGTGATGGTAAAAATTGTCGGGTCGGGCTTGAAGGTGATCAACGTCCCCGTTTTTTTTGATTTGCCGATGACTTCGAGCTTCTGGGTCGTCTTCCCGCGCTCAAATTCCATCGAATAAACTTTTTCATCGCGTGAAACCTCGACCCGGAACCAGTCGGAAAGCGCGTTGACGCATTTGGCGCCGACGCCGTGGAGGCCGCCGGAATATTTGTAGGCGCCCTGGCCGAATTTGCCGCCCGCGTGCAGGTTCGTCAGCACCAGTTCGACCGCGGGCATCTTCCACTTCGGATGCATGTCCACCGGGATGCCGCGGCCGTCGTCACGGATGGACACCGAACCGTCCACGTTGATGGTGACTTCGATCTTGTTGCAGAAACCGGCCAGATGTTCGTCAATCGAGTTGTCGAGCACTTCGAACACGCTGTGATGCAAGCCGCGTTCGTCCGGGTCGCCGATATACATGCCGGGCCGCTTGCGCACGGCCTCCAGACCTTCGAGTTTATCTATCTTGGAAGCGTCGTATTTCTCCGTAGATGCGGTATTTGCCGGCTGTTTTTTTGCTTCATCCGGCTCGTTCTTTTTCGGCATAAATTCTTTAAAAAACCCGTTTCCGGGCATGAAATTTCAGGTGCCAAAATTGTACGAAAAATGCCATTTTTGCACAATGCCAAAATGCGGAATTTTTGCCCCAAAAACACCATTAGTTGGGCGTGGATTTAGCCACTTGCCGGATATGTTGTGGCGGGGTAGGAGCCGGCCGAAACCTGGTTTTTCGCATCGGTCCGGGCCTGAAATGACGTCCATTTTGCGTCGATTTGCTGGTCTCCAAATTGCCGCTTCCAACTCACCCTCAAGCTTTCTATTCTCCCCGAGTGAATCTTCGCCGCGACCAGCTTCTCGCGCCGCTGAAACAATTCTTCGGCTTCAGTTCCTTTCGACCGTTGCAGGAGGAAATCATCCGCGACGCGCTCGCGGGCCGGGACGTCTTTGCCGTGCTCCCAACGGGCGGCGGCAAATCGCTGTGCTTCCAACTTCCGGCGCTCGTGCGGCCCGGACTCACGGTCGTCGTCTCGCCGCTCATCGCGCTGATGAAAGACCAGGTGGACGCGCTCCAGGCGGCGGGCGTGGCGGCGACGTTCCTGAATTCCTCGCTCGGCGCCGGAGCGTCGCGTCCGCGCTTGCGCGGTTTGCACGCCGGCGAATTCCGGTTGCTCTACGTCGCGCCGGAACGATTGATGTTGGCCGGGTTTCTCGACGATTTGAAAAAGTGGCGGGTGAACCTGTTCGCGATTGACGAAGCGCACTGCATCAGCGAGTGGGGCCACGACTTCCGGCCGGAATACCGGCAGCTCTCGGCGTTGCGCGGCCTGTTCCCCGACGTGCCGATGATGGCGCTCACCGCCACGGCCACCGAACGCGTGCGCGGGGACATTGTCAAACAGCTCCACCTGCGCTCGCCGGCGTGTTACGTCGCCAGTTTCAACCGCCCGAACCTGACCTACCGCGTCGCGGCCAAGTCCGGCGCTTACGAACAGATTCTTTCCTACGTCCGCGCGCGGCCGGGTGAATGCGGGATCATTTACGTCCAGGCACGCAAGACGGCGGAGAGCATGGCCGCCAAACTGTCCGCCGACGGCGTCAAAGCATTGCCATACCACGCCGGGATGACCACAGGCGATCGTACCAGGAATCAGGAAGCGTTTCTCCGCGACGAAGCGCGCGTGATTTGCGCGACCATCGCGTTCGGCATGGGCATCAACAAGCCGAACGTACGTTTCGTGATTCACTACGATCTGCCGAAAAATATCGAGGGTTACTACCAGGAAACCGGCCGCGCGGGCCGCGACGGCCTGCCGAGCGAATGCCTGCTGCTGTTCAGTCCCGGCGACCGCGTGAAGCAGATGCGGTTCATTGACGAGAAAACCGATCCAAAGGAGCGCGCCGTCGCCCGCGCGCAACTGGAGCAGATGATTCATTATGCCGAAGTCGCGACCTGCCGCCGTGAATTTTTGCTGGCGTATTTCGGGGAGAAGTTTGGAGCGCCGAGCACCGGCTCGGCCAGGCCGGTTGGAGTTCAGGCTTCAGCCTGCTCCCCGGACAAGCTAAAGCTTGAACTCCAGCAGGCCGAGCAGATGCTCGGCGTTCCCGTCAACTGCGCCGGTTGCGACAACTGCCTCGCACCCCGCCAGACATGGGACGGGACCGTTGCGGCGCAGAAATTTTTATCGTGCGTCTATCGCATTCGGGAAAAAAGCCGATTCGGCGTCGGCCTCCAGCATGTGATCGAAGTGTTGTGCGGCGCGGACACGGAAAAGATCCGCAAATTCGGCCATCAATCGCTGTCCACCTACAACATCGGAGGCGAACACACTCGTGCCGAATGGGGCGCCATCGGCCGTGAGCTCGTGCGGCTGGGTTTCCTGTTTCAAAACGCGGACAAGTTCAACATCGTCGAGCTTACGGACCAGGGTCGCGCGGCGCTCAAGTCGCGGCAAAAGATCACGCTCACCCGGCCCGTTGCGCCAACCGAGCCGGCAAAACATCGCATCGGCGAAATCGCCTGCGACGAGGCGCTCTTCGAGAAGCTGCGCGGGTTGCGCAAGCAATTGGCCGATGAACGCGGCGTGCCGCCGTACATCGTTTTCTCGGACGTGTCGCTGCGGCAGATGGCGCGCTTTTATCCGGCGAACGAGCGGGAACTGTCGCGCGTCAGCGGTGTGGGCGATCGGAAGCTGCGCGAGTTCGGCGAGGTTTTCCTGCGCGAGATTGCGGCGCACCTGCGATCGAACCCGCGCCAGATATTCGCGGATGATTCGTTCGCCGAGCCATCTGTTCCCATGCCGCGCCGTTCACGTCTGACGGACACGGTGCGCGAAACACTGCACTTTTTCCGGCAGGGCAAAACGGTTCCGGAAATCGCGCGCCTGCGCGGGGTGAAGGACGGGACGATTTACAGCCATCTCGAAGAAGCGATGCTCGCGGGTGAAGCGATTGACGTCAAATCGTTGCTCCCGGCCGAGGCGCAACGTGACATCGGTGCCGCATTAGCGAAACACGGCCTTGGCGGTCTCGGCGGCGTGGTGGCGGCACTCGGCGGGAAATACGGCTATGGCGAATGCCGCATCGTCCGCGCCGCGATGCAATCAAGATGAACAGAAGGCAACCAAGAAAACGAAGGTGTTAGATCTTTGTTCTCTTTGTTTGCCTCTGTTCGAATCACCAAATCCAACTCGCTTTTTGACGGCACGAACTTTAATTTCCACGGATG
>Ga0335078_10016489_pt1 | contig 10963 bp, 7 predicted proteins | sample Lox_Sample_32_FD_206711 | JGI IMG/M metagenome (GOLD analysis project Ga0335078, IMG submission 206711) | Soil microbial communities from Loxahatchee National Wildlife Refuge, Florida, United States - Lox_Sample_3.2 | ecosystem: Environmental > Terrestrial > Soil > Wetlands | place: USA: Florida... | reverse complement strand
CGAGGCCCGCCTGGAAGACGCCATACCTGAAGCGTCGCTTCACGGCGACAATATACTCGTGGCGCCTTCCGTTTCGGACCGCTGCGTCCACCCATTGGTTCAGGGCGGATTCAGTGAACTCGGAGGGGTATTTCCCACTACGAATAGCACTGCGGACTATTTCCGAACACCCAAGCGCTCCGGAGGTGGCGCGGCGGATTGGTTCCCACGCCGCCCTCATTTCGGGAGAGAGCTCGCACCAGCCCAGCTCTTTTGCTTCTGCGAGCATGATCCGCACGAAATTCACGTAACTGCGGATGCTGTTTCTCTTAAACCCCCGCTGAGATAGGTGGCGCCGGAGTTCCGATCTAACGTCTAGGAGTTGCCGGATTTGTATCTTCTGCGGCGGCTGGCCAAGCACCATCGAAATGTGTACCGCGGTAGCCTTCAGCATGGAAAGTAAGTGATCGCGTTCGGGTTTCAATTGCTGCAGTACGTCCAGCAATTCCTGAAGGGTTTCTACGGGACACAGAGATATGGTGCTGGATGCGGAACAACCGGCGGCTCCGCGGAAAGCATCGGCGATTTCGAGAGACATCAGTCACCTCCTATATGCACTATTATAGCATTATAGGAATTTTAATATTACCTAATAGGGCATATACCCTACGTGGTAGGAAGCAAAATGGAGATGAAGATGCTCGGAAAGAAAAGATCAGCGCACTGCCCCGAGATATTGCGAAGTTATTTCCCATAGATCCGCCTTTCCCGCAGGCCGACGGGAGGGCATTTCATCCCGACTGATTCCTTGTCGGATGGATTTACCCCATGCGTTCTCCGGCTCCCTTGAAGAAACGCCTCGAGGTCCTCCGAGAGGAAGCGGCCCCTTCCCGGCAAGTCGCGACAGGTCATTTTGCCTTCGCTCACCCAGTCTTGAATCGTGCGAGTCGTGACTTGAAAAAGTTGGGCAGCATCTCGGATTGAATAAATAGCTTTGAGTTTCATGCCTCTTTGCGTGAGCAGAGACTCGAGCAGCGGGTGCTTAATGGTAACCTCACTCATAGCTGTCATACCTCCTCGACACGACGCCGACTGAAGCGACAGTCTCCAGCGGCAGCATCATGGCGCTGGTTCCCTAGTCTGCGTCGCGGCCACGGTAGTCGCCCTGCACGTTCACTGCTGCCCCAGAAGAGCGGCCCCACGTAGAAATAGTTATAGAGGCCGCTTTTTGAGCGCGCAAGGTGTTTCTGCATCCTTGTGGGGATTTGGCTGTCAGATCAATGACATGGTGCTGATTGCGAACTGCGGCCCGGCAAGTGCCGAACTCGAGGCGTCCTGGGACCTAGGAATGAGAGGAATTGCGAAATTCAAACTCAACGTGGGTCGAGCCGAGTGATGAGGCCGAGGCAACGCTGCCTGTGCACGGGTCTTGCCATTTATCCATGCGCCGTCGTTGAGGCGGCGCCGTTAGCTTGACACGGGCAATATAATACTCGACATAGAGCAAGGGGGGAAGGCCGCGTGACCGACGATCGTTACGCGCCTTCTTCAAGTATGCCACAGAGAAAGAGCCGCACCCTTACCAGTAGAAGCTTCGCACCGCACGTGTTGAAAGTCGGCTCACCGTTCGGACTGGCTGCGGCAAGCCCGCCGATTCCATGACTGCCCGGCTACGGGTGGCTGATCGCGGCCCCATTGCAGCTTTTTGTAGGGTGGTACGAGGGATATCAATGAAGCGACTTCCCGCGATCATTTCATCGCGGCCCGATTGTCTGCCGCAGAAAAGGCTATTCTAGACCTGACCGCGGTTAAACTCGAAGGAGGATCATATGGCAGCAATACCGGCAGTAGCTACAGTTGTTCGACACCTGACGTTTGGGGACCTAAAGACGGCAGTCGAGGGAAACGCTGCGGCATTTCGATCCGTGACCACGCTGCAACCGGTTGGGGGTGAGGGAGACAAGGTTTTTCCAGTCACCTACAGCGGCGGCGCCTACGCCACGGAGCGCCGTGCGCTAGATGGCAAAGTAGTTGATTGTGTCCTGATTGATTCGGTCCAGTCGCAGGCGAATCGGGCGGAAGAGGCTCTGAAACTCGCGGTGGAACGAGGCCGGATGCCGTTGCCTCTGATAGAGGTGAATTTTCAAGATGCAAACCGTCAGTTGCGGAATCCGCTGCCCAACCTGACGAGTCTGGATGTTCCGCACCGGCTCGCCGACGCTATTCTTCGGGACAGCGTACTGTCAGACGGCACGCGTTTTTCGAAGTCGCATTACGCGGCGGAGTGGGGTCGCTCGAATCTCTGGAACGCAACGGCAGTCTACAACTTGTGCCCCACAGCGTTGCTGTTCGGGATGTGGGGTTCGCCCCATAAGCCTGGGGGCTTAGGCGCAAAATTTGAGCGTGCGTTCGTTTCAGAGATCGTAGCAGTTGACGTAAACGAAATCGGCACGCGTTCAGGCTTTCGAGTCGATCCATTGGGTATTCGGAGGGAGATCTACTCTGTTCCCAACCAAGATGGAGGGTTCAGAGTAGTTGAAAACGAGAAGGTGAAGGGGGCTGAGAAACCCTCGGAGCTAAACCACGGCAATATCATTTACCCGAAATCCGGAACCACGCTCAAGGGCGGCATTCGATTCCAGCATGCCGAGCAGACCACCGTTGTCTCCTTGGGTGCTCTACGCAAGCTGCGATTTCCAATCGACGGAAAAGACGATCCTGAGGTAAACAATGCCGGGCGCGCCGTGCTGGCTGCGCTTGGGCTTTGCGCCGGAGTACTGTCTTCGGAAATGAACACCAGCCTGCGATCTCGTTGCCACCTTTGGCCGGTTGCCGAGCGGGAATGGGAGTTGCTCGAAAAGCCGGGCCAGCCGCCTCGCAGCTTCCGCATGAATGGCGACCAGGCGATCTCGCTGTTGAAAGATGCGATCGCCACGGCCGAGAAAGTCAATCTGAAGTGGAACGCGGAAAAGCTTTGCCTGAAGCCTTCGCCCGAACTTATTGAATTGGTTCGGCAGAGCCAGGAAGCTGCGGCGCAGGAGAAAGGCGACGGTGAGGCACAATGACGGTACTGGGGATTCGCTATCTAACCGGCCATTCCGTGGCGGCCAACGTCGCGATGCCCCGCGTGCCCGAATGGCCTCCTCATCCAGGGCGGGTGTTCATGGCGATGGCCGCAACTCATTTCGAAACGCGCGGCGACGAGCGTGAGCGCGAGGCGCTTGAGTGGTTGCAGCAGGCAGGCGCACCGGCCCTGAGGGCCGGCGAACACAACCCGCGGTCGTTTATCGAGACGTATGTCCCCGTCAATGACAAGCTCGATAGGCAGGCTGGCTCCGCCCTTCGCGCCCGACAGCCTCGCTCGTTTCCGACAACCAGACCCGACCAGGACTGTGTATTTCTGGTTTGGGATTCTCAGGTCCCTCAGCATCTTCGTGGCGCATTAGACCAGCTCTGCGATAAGGTCACGCGGATTGGGCATTCCTCGTCATTGGTGCAGATGTGGCTGTGCGATGGGATTGAAACCCTCAAGGCCGAGTGGCACCCAAACGACAGAGAATCTGAACAGCAAATGCGCGTTGCGGAGCCCGGTACGCTTGCGTACTTGGAAAGGGCATTCAATGGGGAGGCCATCGAGCAGTACCGCGAGCTTAGCGAAGCGTCAGAGAGCGCCAAGGGCAAAGAGAGGGTCAGACTCAAAGCGGAGATTGCCCATCGTTTCCCCGAAGGACCGCCCCGACCCAGCAGGCCACAACTGGCGCGCTGGCAAGGCTATGCAAGGGTGAGCGGGCAGAAGGCGGAAGAGGAGATTCAAGCCGGACCCTTCGATCCCAGTTTGATCGTCTTGACCAAGGGGGATGAGCAGCGCGTCTTCGGTCTCGAAACCACGCTGCAACTGACCTCGGCGCTTCGGGCGGCCGCCATGAAGGCCGCCGGAAAGGATGTGCCCGAGTGGCTTAGTGGCCATCAGCCTGATGGCAGGCCTAGTTCGAAGCCTCACGTGGCGTTCTTTCCGTTGCCGTTCGTCGGCGCGAAGCACGCTGACGGACACCTAATGGGCATGGGCATCGCGGTTCCCCGCGAGCTTGAACTGCAAAGCGAAACCAGGGATGCGGTTCTGCGCCGGACCATTGGAGTCTTGCTCTTCCGCAACACCGGCGAGGAGAAAATTATTCATTTGCGGCGCAACGGTGTTTGGGAGTGGGAACTGGAGCGCGAGAAACGCGAGTATCCACCGCTCACCCTGCGCGCAGCAACATGGACGGGACCCGCTCGCGAGTGGGCTAGTGTCACGCCCGTGGTGCTGCATCATTATCCAAAGCGCAACCGGCAGGGCGATGTGCAGAGGATCCTGCTGGAGGCGTTCGAATCGGCGAGACTGCCCAGCCCGGCCGAGGTACGCGTGCAGCCGGTTTCGCTGTTCGAGGGGGCGGGACACGCGCAGTCTTTGCCGGAATTTACCGAGGGCGGCGAGGACTTGTGCCGCTATCAGGTACACATTATTGTGCGCTTTCCGGTTCGGGTAGAAGGGCCACTTCTGGTTGGGCGAGGGCGTTATCGTGGTTATGGCCTCCTGCGGCCCGTGGAGGTGGCGCATGGGTAATTTGCAACCGAGCGATTTCCGCCAGTTCTTTTTCGAGTTGCACGGCAAAAATCCGTTCCCCTGGCAAGAGACGCTGGCTGAGAGGGTCTCGGCCGGCGACTGGCCCGACGTTATCGATCTGCCCACCGCCAGCGGGAAGACGGCTTGCATTGACATCGCGCTTTTTGCATTGGCCCTTCGCGGCTCTAAAGTGCCGCGAAGGATTTTTTTCGTAGTGGATCGGCGGGTAGTGGTGAATGAAGCCTATCTTCGGATGCAGGCAATCTGCAAGAAATTGCGCGAAGCGCACGCAGGGAAATTAGGGGCCGTAAGTGCATCACTCAGGGCTTTGGCCGGCGGCGACAAACCGCTGCACGTTTGCGAAATGCGCGGCGGCGCGTTTCGCGACGAGACATGGGTAAAGAACCCCTTGCAGCCGACCGTGGTGGCGAGCACGGTCGATCAGGTGGGGTCACGGCTGTTGTTCCGCGGCTACGGCGTTAGTGATTATTCGTGGCCGATCCACGCCGGTTTAATCGGAAATGACGCACTTATTATTCTCGATGAAGCGCACTGCTCCCGCGCCTTTGCGCAAACATTGCAGAGGATCGAGCAGTATCGCGGCCACTCGTGGGCCGAGGATCCCGTCTCCACTCCTTTCCGGTTCGTGGAAATGACGGCGACACCTTCGCGCGACAGTGGCGATCCTTTTCGCATTACGGAGGCGGACCGTTGTGATAAGACGTTTGAAAGAAGATTGCACGCCTCGAAGCCGGCGCGCTTAGTCGAGGTGAAAAGTAAACGGGACGATTTTGGCAGCCTCGCGGACGAGCTCATCTCTCAGGCCGTCGACTTGGCAAAGGGCGCCGGGGCCAAGCGTGTCGCCATCATAGTGAACCGCGTGCGCACGGCCAAGGCTGTATACGAGAGGATCCGGGGGAGGGTGAAAGACGCCACAATTGAGCTCGTGATTGGCCGTATGCGTCCCGTGGACCGCGACGATCTCTATGAACAGAAGCTCAAGAACCTTAAATCAGGTATGGAGCGCCGCGCGTCAGATCCGCTGACGTTCGTGGTGTCAACACAGTGTCTCGAGGTTGGGGCGGACCTGGATTTCGACGTGCTAGTGAGCGAGTGTGCAAGCATTGACGCTCTACAACAGCGTTTTGGCCGGTTGGACCGGCTGGGTGAGTTCGGGAGGGCGCGAGGAGCGGTGGCGATCGCTTCCTGGCAGGTTGATCCCAAGCAATCCGATCCCGTGTACGGCAAGGCGATTTCAAAGACGTGGGAATGGCTGAAAAGCGCCGCCGGAGAGAATCGCAGGATCGATATGGGCATAGAAGCCGCTGGGGGCCGGTCGCGGACGGTGGCGCAACTGCTTAAGTCCGTTGATGCGTCCGAACTGAGGCTGGAAGGTGAAGACGCGCCGATCTTACTGCCGGCTCACGTGGATGCGCTGGCGCAGACAAATCCCGTGCCCACACCGGAACCATTCATCGAGTTGTTTCTCCATGGGCCGAGGCAAGGCGTGCCAGACGTTTATGTGCTGTGGCGTGCTGACTTGGATGAAAAAGAGCCGGATACCTGGGAGGAGATTGTTAGGCTGTGTCCACCGTCGTCGCGCGAAGCCATGCCTGTGCCGATCAACACATTCAGAAAATGGTTTGCGGGCGAGACAAAGGGAGATGACCGAGAGTCAGACCTTCCGATTGGCGCGCAACCGGAAAGGGCGGAACGGGACCAGGAAGGCGCGACTCCAGCCTTGGTTTGGCGGGAAGATGCGTGCAGGTTGATCAGGCATGCCAGTCAAGTGGAACCCGGCCAGACGCTCATCTTACCAGCCTCGGCTGGAGGTTGGGAAGAACTCGGTCATATTCCGGACGGCGCGCCGATTGATATGGGCGACCGCGCGGCTTTCGCAGTAAGGCGAAGCGTGAGCTTGCGGCTGCATCCGAAAGTGATGAAGGAATGGCAAGCGACTCCGGCTCTGGAGTCGGTGGTCGAGTACGCCAGCCAGAGCGACGCTGAACCGGATGAGATGAAGGCACGGCTCGCCGCGTATCGCGCGGAATTGGTTGGCGGTGCGAAGCAGTGGCCGTATGAGTTTATCGCTCGATACGATGAACTTCGGCCAAGACTGAACGGCTACCCTGCGCAAGAGCCTCCCTACGTCTTGCAAGGGCGAAAGACCTCCCAGCGCCGCCCAGACACCGGCCGAGTATTTTTGGATGCACACTCAGGGCATGTGGAGAGGGTCGCAGCGGAAATTGCGGGCGCCGTGGATGGCAACCTGATAGCGGCACTACAAACTGCGGCAAAATTTCACGACTACGGAAAGGCGGACGTGCGGTACCAAGCTTGGCTGCTCGGCGGTGATCGCATGGCTGCGCAATACGCACCGAAGCCAGTTGCAAAGAGCGGCCTTCAGTTGGTGCGAGGTCAGCAGACCGCCGCACTGCCGCCCGGCTTTCGGCATGAACTATTGTCCCTGATGTTCGCGGAAGGAGCGCCCGAGGTGAACGGCGAGATGCGCGATCTGGTGCTGCATCTTGTGGCCAGCCACCACGGCAGGTGCAGGCCGTTTGCTCCCGTAATCCTGGACGCAGACGCACAGTGCGTTTCCTATGGCGGGATTTCGATTTGCAAGCAGGAGCGCGAGGAGAAGCCTCCGAGCCAGATTGATAGCGGCGTTCCGGAGCGTTTCTGGAAATTGACCAGGAAGTACGGCTGGTGGGGGCTGGCGTATTTGGAGGCGCTGTTCAGGCTGGCTGACTGGAGGGCGAGCGAAGAAGAGGAAACGGAGGTGGGTGATGGGAGATGATATTCTGCTTCGTGCCCTTGATGGTTCGAACCCGCTGGCGTTTCTGGCGGCGCTCGGCACGCTGCGACTGCTGCACCTGGGCGAGCCGGACGCTCGAGTGCGGATGTGCTGGGAGCGTGTGGACGGGTCCTGGCATCCAGAGCTCCAGGGCCTTCACTTGGACGAGGTCGAGCTATCGGACCGGCTGATCAGCGCACAGTGGGCGCCGACGGATGCGTTCGCGAGCATTGGGAAGAACCTCACCGTGCCAGGCAAACAATTTGCACCATTCATTAGCGAGGCGCAGAGGTTCGCGACGCGGCAGGATCGACGGACGGCGGATTTCGCTGCGGCATTCGGCTGCGAGACCTGCGAAAACCCAGCGAAGGGCAGGATTCAGCATACCGAGCTTTGCTTTATCACTGGGTCGGGACATCAGGATTTTCTCGGTACAATCGGCGCCCTGGCAGCGAGCGTAACCCCTGCGCACATCCGTGACGCGCTCTTTGGAGAGTGGCGCGTCGAGAGAGGGCTCTCCATGCGCTGGGATCCTTCCGACGCCTCCGAGTATGCGCTGCGCTGGGATGATCCCGGGCCGAGAGGCGCCTGGGCGGTTTGGGGAGCGAACCGGCTGGCAGCCGAAGCCCTGCCGTACTATCCGGCAATTCCAGTCGAGCGCGGGCTGCGGACTACCGGATTCAGCAGGCGAAACCGTCGGTCCGATTTCACCTGGCCAATTTGGAAAGGGCTCGCCGGTTATGATACGGTGCGTTCGCTCGTTTCCCTTGGGGAATTGCAACAGGATACCCCAAGGCGCGATGTGCTCCGCGCCATGGGCATTGAGGAGTTGTATCGAGCCGAACGGGTCCGAATTGGTCAGGGGGCGAATTTCAAGGTGAGTTTCCGTCATGCCCGCGCTGTGTGAGGCTCAAACCACTGCAGATAGAGAAAACTAGATCAGTAATTCACCGAGTCAGTCAGTTCTCGGTGTCTCGGCGTCTCTCTGGTGAACGGTTTGCGGGAGCAAGTCATGCGAATCAGTTATCTGGTTTGTTACGACATTGCGGACGACAAGCGGTTGCGGCAGGTATTTAAGAAGATGCGAAGTTACGGAGACCACTTGCAGCTTTCCGTATTCGAGTGCCAAATGACGCCTATGGACCTGGCGCGGTGCCGGGATGAGCTTTCCCGGATTATTAACCACGACGTAGATCAGGTGCTGTTTGTAAACCTGGGGCCGGCGGAGGGGCGCGGCGACCGGGTAATCACGGCGTTGGGGAAGCCGTATACAGCCGTCGATGCTCCGTGCATTGTGGTGTGAGAATAGTTGGCAGTTCAGAGTCAAAAGTCGAAAGTTGATTCCTGACCATAAGTGACGACCGACAACACTGATGGCTACTTTGCCTTTACTTGCCGAAAAAGCGGAACGCGACCTGCCCGATTATCTGCCGGCGCGGATGGTGAATGAATTCGTCTACTGCCCGCGGCTATTCTTCTACGAGTGGGTGGATGGTGTTTTTCGGGAAAGCGTCGACACGCTGGAGGGAAAGTTCCAACACCGGCGCGTGGATTCAAAAGCTTCGGAGCTACCCAAGCCAGAGGAGGTCGACGGGGAGCAAATACAGTCGCGCTCGGTGACACTCTCGAGCGACGCCCATCGGGTGATCGCCAAAATCGACCTCGTAGAAGCAGCGGAGGGCCTTGTCACTCCGGTAGATTACAAGCATGGGCATCCTCGCGAGACCGACGGAGACTTGGAGCTCTGGCCGACGGATCGAGCTCAGTTGGCGGTGCAGGGCCTGGTGTTGCGTGAGAACGGTTATAAGTGCGAAGAGGGCATCGCGTATTACGCCCAGACGCGGCAGCGCGTGCGCGTGACATTTGACGAAGCGCTGATGCACGAAACGGAATCGACCATTGCCCAAGCGTGGGCTCTGGCCCGAGCGGGCGAAATGCCGGCGCCGCTCACCGACTCCCCCAAATGCCCCGGCTGCTCGTTGGTGGGCATTTGTCTGCCGGATGAGACGAATACGCTGCGTAGCCCTCTAAGCCGGGAGCGAGGCGAAGGAAGTGAGCCGGAACCCGTACAATTGGGCCTATTTCCGGAAGGCTCCGCTTTAGAGGAGGGCGCCCTGTCTGGCGATCGCCACTCACTCATTGCCAATCGCCCGGCGCGCGTCCGCCAGTTAGTCACCCCGCGCGACGATCTGCGGCCCCTGTACTTGAACGCGCAGGGCCTGCGCGTGGGCAAATCGGGTGACGTTCTCCAAGTGCGCGAGAAGGACGAACTGAAGCAGGAAGTGCGCATCGGCGACATCTGCCAGGTGAACCTGATGGGCAACATCCAGGTCTCGACCCAGGCAATCCAATCGCTCTGCGAGGCCGGCAAGCCCGTCTGCTACTTCTCGCAAGGCGGATGGTTCTACGGCATCACCACGGGGCTCAACTCGAAGAACATCTTCTTGCGCCGGGCGCAATTCCGGCTGGCCGAAGAAGAGTGGTTTCAGCTTGCCCTGGCGCGACGGCTGGTGGCGGGGAAAATACGAAATCAGCGCACAATGTTGCAGCGGAACCATCTGGAGCCGGATCCCCAGTCGCTCCTTTCGCTGAAGCAGATGGTGGATCAAGCCGAGCGGGCTACCAGCCTGGAACAGTTGCTGGGAGTGGAGGGCAACGCCGCCCGCGTCTACTTCGGAGATTTCGCCGGCATGATCAAAGTGGAAGAAGGCCGAGATAAGAATTCTTCGCAGTTTCACTTTGACTTTTCGGGCCGCAATCGCCGGCCTCCGCGCGATGCGGTGAATGCCATGCTGTCTCTCGGCTACAGCCTGCTGGCAAAAGATTTCACGATTGCCTGCTACGCGGTGGGATTTGATCCCTTCATGGGTTTCTATCATCAACCGCGCTTTGGACGGCCGGCTTTGGCGCTTGATCTTATGGAGCCCTTCCGAGCCCTCGTTGCGGACTCGGCCGTAATCACCGCCATCAACACTCGCATGGTCACTCCGCAGGATTTCATCCAGGCAGGCCCGGCTGTGTCGTTGACGCCTTCAGGCAGAAAGGGGTTCTTCCGCGCCTACGAACTCAAGATGGACACGCTGGTGACCCATCCCGAGTTTGAATACCGGCTGAGCTATAGACGACTGCTGGAAGTTCAAGCCCGGCTGCTGGCACGCTATCTGGAGGGTGAAATTGGCGAATACACCGTCTTTGTAACACGCTGAAGGGCGCGAGCGGCGGAGTGACGCCGTTTCGCCAGGGGCCTCTCGCGCCCGCTAAGGGCTTTTGAATGCAAGCAGTTTGGCAGAAGCGAACAACAATATGGTGACTCGCGCCAGTTGCGGCCGCCTAACCGCTCGCAACTTGGGCGCTAGCTCTTTGAAAACTGACAGGATGTATTGCCACTATTTCCGCGCTCTCACGAGCGCGGCCCCATTGAAGCGCAAAGCTCGCCACGTCGGTGAACTTGATGTAGAGATTTCCGCGCTCTCACGAGCGCGGCCCCATTGAAGCTCTCCAGCTTGCCGCGGCAAACTGGGACAAGTTCGGAAATTTCCGCGCTCTCACGAGCGCGGCCCCATTGAAGCGTGATAAGCAACGGA
>Ga0335078_10016488_pt1 | contig 10963 bp, 9 predicted proteins | sample Lox_Sample_32_FD_206711 | JGI IMG/M metagenome (GOLD analysis project Ga0335078, IMG submission 206711) | Soil microbial communities from Loxahatchee National Wildlife Refuge, Florida, United States - Lox_Sample_3.2 | ecosystem: Environmental > Terrestrial > Soil > Wetlands | place: USA: Florida... | reverse complement strand
CCATGATGTAGACAGCCGGGTGGGAGTAGAACCAGAAGAGGTGCTGGAACAGCACCGGGTCGCCGCCCAACGCCGGGTCAAAGATACCGATGTGGAAGACGCGTTCACAGAAGACCAGCACGATGGTCACCGCCAGTACCGGCGTACCGAGGACCTGGATCAGAGCGGTGGCGTAATTGGACCACACGAACAGCGGCATGCGGAACCAGGTCATCCCGGGAGCCCGCATACGATGCACGGTGACGATGAAATTGAGTCCAGTCAAAATCGAAGAGAAGCCGGCGACGAAGATACCCAGCGCGGTGGCGATCACCCACGTATTCGAGTAAGTGGTGCTGTAGGGCGTGTAGAAAGTCCAGCCGGTATCCACACCGCCGGCCAGCATGGCAAACAGGCCGAGCAGACCGCCGACCACCAGCAGGTACCAGCTCAGCAGGTTGATGCGCGGAAAGGCCAGGTCGCGCGCGCCGATCATCATGGGCAGGAAAAAGTTGCCCAACGTCGCCGGGATGGACGGGATCAGGAAAAAGAAGACCATCACCACGCCGTGCATGGTGAACAGCTTGTTGTAGGTCTCCGAAGAGACGAGATCGCCCTGCGGCGTCAACAGTTCGATGCGGATGAGCGTGGCGAAAGCGCCGCCCAGGAAGAAGAACAGGGTGATGGTGAAGAGGTACAACAGTCCGATGCGCTTGTGGTCCTTGGTAAGGAGCCACGATTTGATGCCGTAGCTGGCATTTAAGTAAGTCTCTCGTTCTTGTACCGCAGCGGTAATCATATGGCTATTGATTTTGGGGCGCCGGCGGAGTGGGCCGCACTTCGGCTGGAGTCGGGGCGCCCCCTGGGCCCGGCTGTCTTCCCAGCGATTTGATATATTCCATCAACTGCAAAACACCTTCTTCCGTGACCAAGCCCTGAAACGTTGGCATCAGGGGCTGGAATCCGGCCACGATTTTGGCGTTAGGCTGCAGGATCGATTCCCGGATGTAGGCTTCGTCCGCCTGCACGGTGCGCCCGTCGGCAAGCCGTACATTGCGCCCGAACAAACCCACCAGCGTCGGGCAGCGGCCTGAACCGTCCGCCTTATGGCAATTCGAGCAAGCCAGGTCCTGGAATAGCTTCTCGCCGTTCTCGGCGAGCGATCCGAAAGCGCGGCCGCCACTCAGCCATGCCTCGTATGCCTGCGGCTCCATCACGTAAATCCAGCCGGTCATGCGCGAGTGATTGGTGCCGCAGTACTCGGCGCAGAACAAGTGATACTTGCCGGGCTTGGTGGGAGTCCACCACGTAGTCGAGTAGCGTCCCGGCACCACGTCCTGCTTGGTGCGGAAGGCGGGCACAAAGAAGCTGTGGATCACGTCCTCGGACGTCATGGTGAGGCGCACCGGCCGTCCGGCGGGCACGTGCAGCTCGTTGATCTCGCGCTGGCCCTCCATATGCTGTAGTTTCCACATCCACTGCTTGCCCACCACGTAGATTTCGAGCGCGTTCTGCGGCGGGCGGCTTTCGCGGAAGAAAACGCTGGCGCCCCAGCCGAACATGACCATGGTGAGGCCGAAAGGAATTACGCTCCAGACGATTTCAAGCGTCAGGCCGGTGTGCATCACGCGCGGCAGTTCGTGCTCCGAGCGCCTGCGGTAGCGAACGGCGAAGTAGAAGATGGCGCCGAAAATCACGACGGTAAAGAAGACCGCCACCGTGAGGAGGTAATACAGCAGGTGATCCACCTCGGGGGCGAAGTTCGACGCCTGCTCGGGAAATAGAGGCAATGTCATTTCGAATATCCAACGCGCGTCTCGCGCCGGCCGCGGTGGGCATCGCGGCGGAAGAAGACGAACAGCACCGCTCCACCGAGGATTACAAAGCCTCCGCCGGCGAGCCGCACCATGTTCATCGCCATGGCACCGTATTTCCCGGTGGCGGGATCGTAGTGATAGCAGAACAGCAGGATCTGGTCCACCGGATTGCCGATCTTGTCTTGCGAGGCTTCCACCAGCCCCAGGCGCAAATCGCGCGGCGCGTAATCCACGCCGTAAAAATATTTGGAAATATGGCCGTCGGAGGTCAGCACCATGATGCCGCTGGCGTGCGCGAACTGGTCGGTCTTGGGGTCGTACTTGTAATGAAAGCCGATAGAATCGGTGAGCGCTTTGATATCAGGCTCGTCGCCTGTCAGGAAATGCCAGCCGTTGGCGGTTCCGGGGCGGCCGTAGCGCCGCAGATACAACTCCCGCTTGGAAGCGGCCGTCTCGGGCGTGTCCTTGGGATCGAAACTAAAGGCAACCACCTGGAAATCCTGTCCCGGGTTCAGCGAGACTGCTTTCAGGCTGCTCTCCACGCCCGCCAGAATCTGGGTACACAACATCGGGCAGCGATAGTAGACCGGGACGAGGATCACCGGCTTGCCGGCCTCGAAGAAGCTGGAAAGGGAAACGCTGCGGCCGGCCTCATCGCGGAAGACGAGGTTGAGCGGAACCTGCTCGTTCAGTTTCTGGTCGATGCCCACGCCCTCGAGTGCGCTGGGAAGAACCGGCTTCAGATGGCTGTCCTGCAAGCTGTAAGAAGGCTGCGCCGGAGCGGGTTGGCCGGGCTGGGCTAAAGCGGCTCCGAGGCAAAAAAGGCTCAGCGCGGAGACGCGGAGGAGCGAAGAGCGCGGAGAAAGCCTTTGAGAGTTCCTTTGTGTTCTCCGCGTACTCCGCTCCTCCGCGTCTCCGCGATTCAATGACTGTGTCACTTTGTACCTCCTGCCAAGGGCCCGCCGGGCTGCTGCATGATTTCGCCCATGCCGCTGGCGGTGGGAACGGTGGCGTTGCTGGCCGAGGGTGGAACCTGCGGCCGTGACGGCAAACCGCGCTGCGCGACCAGATCGATGGCACGGTCGATGGGAATGCGCACCTTGCCGTTCTGACGATCGACCCACCCGTAGCTGTTCAGTAATCGATCTTCGGCGGCGCGCTCCCGGGCCAGGTCCAGAATGGGCGTTTCTTCGAGTTGCGGAGCCGGCGGGCGGCGGCGCGCATCGATCTGGTAGCTGCGCGTGACGGGCGGCAGCGGGCCACCTTCCGACTGCATGAAATAGCGGAACAGAGCGAACAGCCCGGCCAAACTGACGATGCTGACGAGGGCCAGCGCAATGGCGAATTTGCCCACCGCCCAGGCGTTGATGTCGGACGCCTCGTGGTGCAGTGGCTGATTCTCCAGATCGGGCGGATGCGGCAGTTTATTCTCGGCCATGTTCCAATGCCTCCACCAAATGCGGTTCGTTCACGGGCAGCAGCGGGCGCTTCTCCAGTTGCGTCAGGAAATAGGCGAGCCAGATGCCGCCGATTCCGATGGGCGCGGTGATATCCACCCAACTCAGGTGGAAGGCGCCTTTTTCGAAATCGGGCGTCACCAGCCAGAAGATGTCGATAAAGCGCATCAACAGGATGAAGACGGCCAGCGACGCCAGGAACTTGAAATTCCGTTTGAGATCGCGCGAAAGCAAAAGCGCGAAAGGCAGCGCAAAGTGCCCCAGCACCAGCGCCAGCGCCAGGTATTGCCAGCCGCCTTTCAGCCGCTCCAGGTACCACGGAATTTCGTCGGGCAAGTTGCCGGCCCAGATGATGAGGAACTGGGAAAACGAAAAATACGCCCAGACCATCACGAACATCAGCAGCAGCTTGCCAAGATCATGCAGATGACGCGCCGTGAGTATCTCTGCGATCGGCCGGCGGTAAGACAGGAGCACCATCAGGGTGACGAGGAACGCCATGGACGAAAGGCCCTGTCCCGCGACAAAGAGCAAGCCAAACATGGTCGAGAACCAGTGAGGATCGAGCGACAACACCCAATCGACCGCCATGAAAGTAATACTAAAGCCCCAGAAAACCAGCCCGGCGCCGGAGATGGCAGCCATTTTCCCATGAGCGCGCACACCGCCCTCACGGTCCTCGACGGCCGACCAGCGATTCAGAAACCAGGACAGGAAGCACCAGCCCAGGAAGTAGACTGCCGCGCGAATCAGGAAGAACGGGACGTTCAGATAAGTGTGCTTATGTTGCAGGATCGCGTCGGCAGCCACGACGTTGGCGTGCGACCAGCGATAGAGGTTGGGGATACCCACTACGATCGGCAGAAACAACAGGGCCAGCAACGGCAGCGTGCGCGACGCGGCCTCCGCCGGCCGGCGGATCACGACACCCCAGGCGCCACCGGTCAGGTATTGCAGCATCAGCCAGGCCAACGAGCCGAGGCTCACACCCAAATAGAATACGTACGACCAGAGATACGAGCGATAGAACTGGTTGGGCGAAACCAGGAATAACCCCGCGAACGTCAGCAGCAGCCCCACCACGCCTGCGGCGAGAGAGCGCGCGCGCCACTGGTGGAAGTCCTGCCGTAGTTCGGTGGACGCGTTGAAATCGAGCGATTGCGCGGTCATTGCGCGCCTCCCTGATCCAGTTGCGCTTTGGCATTCGCGGGAACGTCGCTGACGGAGGCGTTCTGGCTCATTTGGAGGGCGCGGATGTAAGCCACAATGGCCCAGCGGTCGGCTGGCTGAACCTGGGCGGCGTAGTCGGGCATGGCGCCGAAGCCGTTGGTAATCACGTCGTAGATATAGCCGTTGGGCGCCTGCCGCAGCCGGTCGATATGGTAGGACGGCGGATGCCTGTAGCCGCGGCGCACGATCTTGCCGTCGCCCGTGCCCAGGCGGTCATGGCAGGGCGAGCAATAAATATTGAAGCGCTGCTGGCCACGTTCAATGACTTCCTTGGTGACGGGAAACGGGAAGGTGTCGACAAATTTGCCGTCCGGACCTTTGCCGGCGTAAAACTCAGTGTCGTCGTCCAGGTGGCCGCGTGCTACCGTGCCCTCGATGAGCGGACGCTCGGAGCGGCCATCGCCGAAGAAATCGGCCGGCCGCAAGGGAATGTACTTGGGCTGGTCCTGCATGTCCTGGCGGCAGGCCACGGTGGAAGCGAAGGCCACGAGCACCAGGGATCCGAGCTTGAAATTAATGCGCAACTTCGGACACCTCTTTCGGATCGAGCGTCTCCAGAAACTCGGCGGTCTTTTCGCGATCGAACAGCGGGTCCTCGGCTTCGATGCACAGGAAGAAACGGTTGCGCGAAGCCGTCGCGAATCGCGGAACGTTGAACAGGGGGTGGTATGGCATGGGCAATCCACACAGCGCGAGCAGCCCCAGCACCGCGGAGATCGCGGCGAAGAGGATGGTCAACTCAAAAGTGATGATGATGTACGCCGGCCAGCTATGCAGCGGGCGGCCGCCGACATTGATGGGGAATTCCCAGACCGTAACATAGTACTGGAGCAAGTACCCGGTAAGCCCGCCGGTGATGCCTCCGAGGAGTACGATCAGTGGAAGCTTGTTCTTGTGCAGGTGCAGCACGTCGGTGAGTTCTTCAATCGGGAAGGGCGAATAGGCATCCAGCTTGCGGTACCCCTTCTCGCGCGCGGCCCGCGCGGCGCTCACCAGCGAGGTGGGATTGTCGAACTCGGCGGTAACGCCATAGATCGGCTGGCTCAACTTCGCACCTCCTCTTCCACCTTGGCCTGAGGCAGCAGCGTGCGAACTTCAAAAATCGAAATCATGGGCAGCAGTCGGATGAACGCAAAGAAGAGGAACAGAAACAAGCCGATGGTGCCGACGAAAGTGGCCCAATCCCAACGGGTTGCCTGGAAGATGCCCCACGACGATTGCAGGAAATCCTGCGCCAGGCTGCTGACGATGATCACATAGCGCTCCAACCACATGCCGACGAGCACTACCATTGAGGAGAGGAACAGCAGCACGGGAGAGTTGCGGACTTTTTTGATCCAGAGGAATTGCGGCGCCGCGATGTTGCAAGTCAGCAGAAGCCAATAAGAGAACGCATAGGGGCCGGTCATCCGGTGCCAGATGGCTCCGGCTTCGTAAACATTCCCGCTATACCAGGCGGTGAAGGTTTCCATTATGTATGCGTAAGCCACAATCAAGCCCGTGGCCAGCATGACTTTGCCGCAATTATCCAGGTGCTTATCCGTGATGAGCCCCTGCAAGCCGTAAACGCTGCGCAGCGGAATGGCCAGCGCCAGCACCATGGCGAAGCCGGAATAGATGGCGCCGGCGACGAAATAGGGCGGGAAGAAGGTGCTGTGCCATCCGGGGACAATGGCGATGGTGAAGTCGAAGCTCACCACCGTGTGCACGGAAAGCACCAGTGGAGTCGCCAGGCCCGCCAGCAGCAACGAAGCCGTTTCATAGATGCTCCAGTGCCGCGCCGAACCGCGCCAACCCATGGCCATAATCCCGTAGGCGAAGCGCGCGAAGCGGCTCTGCGTGCGGTCGCGCAGCGTAGCCAGGTCGGGCATCAACCCGACATACCAGAAGAGCAGCGAGACGGTGGCATAAGTCGAGACCGCAAACACGTCCCATACCAGCGGGCTGCGGAATTGCGGCTGCACTCCCATGGTGTTGGGGTAAGGAAACAGCCAGTAGAAGAGCCACGGGCGGCCCAGGTGCAGCAGGGGAAACATGCCGGCACAGGCCACCGCGAACAGCGTCATGGCTTCCGCGAAACGGTTGATGGAGTTTCGCCAGCGCTGATTGAGCAGCAGCAGGATGGCCGAGATGAGCGTGCCGGCATGGCCGATTCCGATCCACCACACGAAATTCGTAATGGCGAAGCCCCACATCACCGGCGTGCGGATACCCCAGACGCCCACGCCCTTGGCCATCAGCACAACCACTGACAGGAGGAAGAGCATGAGCAAGGCGAAACCGATGGTGAATGCAGCCAACCAGAACCCCGGCGTTTTGCCGGTCAGGACCACGCTGGCAATCTGATCGGTGACGGTGCCAAAGGTGTAGCCGGGCGCGATGATTTGTGGGGACGGCCGTTCCGCCACTTGTGATTCGTCTGCCATTTCGCCCTAGACCTCCAGCTCCGGATTGGGATTGCGCAAGCTGGCCAGATACGTAGTGCGCGGCCGCGTGTTGAGGTCGGCCAGCATGCCGTAATTCAGTTTTTCGGCCTTCATTTTCGAGACGCGGCTGGTCGGATCGTTGATATCGCCGAATACGATAGCTTCGGTGGGGCAGGTGGCCTGACAGGCCGTCTGGATATCGCCGTCTCTGACCTTGCGGTTTTCCTTCTCCGCGTCGATCTTGGCGTGGTTGATGCGTTGCACGCAGTAGGTGCACTTTTCCATGACGCCGCGGCTGCGCACGGTCACATCGGGGTTGTGCAGCAGTTTCAGGCTGGGCGTCTCGTAATCGGAGAAAAGGTAGAAGTTGAAGCGCCGCACCTTGTAGGGGCAGTTGTTGGAGCAATAGCGCGTGCCCACGCAGCGGTTGTAGACCATGTCGTTCAGGCCTTCGGCGCTGTGGTTGGTGGCTTGCACCGGGCAGACCAGTTCGCAAGGCGCATTTTCGCACTGCATGCAGGGCACCGGCTGGTTGTAGATTTCCGGTTCGTTGACCTCGCCGTTGTAGTAGGTGTCGAGGCGGATCCAGTGCATGGCGCGGCCGCGCCGCACCTGGTCTTTACCCACCACGGCGATGTTGTTCTCGGCCTGGCAAGCCACCACGCAGGCGCTGCATCCCGTGCAGGCGTTCAAATCGATGGCCATGCCCCAGGCGTGGCCTTCGTACTTCCACTCGGGATAAATGGTAAGGCCGCGCGGCGGCTCTTCGGCGCCCGCGTGCACCGATTCCGGCTCTTTCAAATACTCCGCGAGCGTGCCCTGATGGATGACGTGGCGGCGCGTATCGAGCACATGATCGTTTTGCGTGGTGGCGATGTCATAGGAGCCCGGAATCTGTTTGGCGGCGAGCCCCACGTCGTGCCATAGCGCTTTTCCGGTGCGCAGGCCATAGGGGTTGAAACCCAGCCCGGTGCCGGTGCGCCCGGCCTTCGTACGGCCGTAACCCAGGTGCAGGACCACGCAGCCATCCACCTGACCGGGTTGCGCCCAAACCGGTGCGCGCAGCGTGCGCCCTTCGTAGGTCAGTTCCACCATGGGGACGCCGCTGTAGCCGGCATTCAGCGTTTCCTTGAGCACGCCAAGCTGGTGCGCCGTGGCCGGGCTCATGATGGCCGCATTGTCCCAAGTGAGTTTCGTGATGGGTTTGGGAAGCTCCTGCAGCCAGCCGTTGTTGGCAAAGCGGCCGTCGTAGATCGAGGGGTCGGGGCGGAAGATCACTTCCAGCTTTCCGCTCAACCGGGACTTCTGAGCGGGCGCAGAAATGGCTTCGCCGCGCAGGGCCGGCGTCTTTGCCGGCAGGGCGGAGCCGGCCACGAAGCCATCGTGCACCGAGCGCCTCCACCAGCTTTCGAAGTTGCCGCCGGTATGCGCGCCAGCCCAGTAATCCTTGACGATCGCGTAGGGGCTCTTCTCAGGGTCTTCGGTCAGCATCTGCAAAACCTGGCTGGCCGAGCGGCCCTCATAGAGCGGCTGGATCAGCGGTTGCTGCACGGTCACGGTGCCGTCAAAAGCGCGGGCATCGCCCCAGGTTTCGAGGTAATGCGTCTCGGGTAGATGCCACTGGCAGATTGCCGAGGTTTCGTTCTCGTAGAGGCCGAGGTGAACGCGCATGTGGGCCTTTTGCAGGCGGTCGCGCATTCCCAATTCCACCGGCGCGTCGAAGGCCGGATTGCCGCCCAGAATCAGCAGCAGTTGGACCGCGCCTGCATCGAGATCTTTGACCAAGTCTTCGAGAGAGGCGAGTTGATCGGCCGGGTTGACCTCCAGCGGATCGGTGTAGAAGACAGTCTTGCCCACGTTGCCCAACTTCGCGTTGATGGCGTGGGCCAAAGCGTGCACGATGGGGGGCTGATACTCGCCGGCGATCACCAGGCTGGCACCGGCGTTCTGCTGAAGGTCCTTGCCGATACCCGGAATCCACTTATAGACGTCGCCGTTCTCGCCTTTGGTGGGCCCGTTCGCCACTTTGAGCTGGGCCGCCAGAGCCCAGGAGAATTCTTCAATGTCGGCGGCGCGCAGCGGGAGGCGATGATCGGCGCGGGCTCCGGTGGGAGTGGGCATGGGCTCGACGGCATAAAGCCGGTTCATCGCCGTTTGGCCGCCCTGCACGCGGCGGCGCGCGGAAAACTGCCGGGCGTAGCGGAGGCTGCCGTGACCCGAAGCCAGGAAGTCGGAATCGAGCGACACAACTACGTTGGCTTTGGACAAATCGTAATAGGTGTTCAGCGGCTGGCCGAACGCCATCACTGCCGCGGCGCGCGCGCTGTGTGGTCCGGCCGGCTCCCACTGATGCCACTTGGCGGCTGGATAGAGCTTGCGGATGACCGCCATCTGGCTCGCCATGGTCGGCGAAGTGATGGTCTCGGTGAGAATGCGGATGCCCGCGCCGTTGGCAGTGCGCTGAACCGCCAGAATCTCGCGCAGGCTGCCGAAGAAGTCTCCCCACGAGCGGATTTCGCCGAGGTACGAGAGCGTCTTCGTCCGATCCGGATCGTAGAGCTGAAGCACGGAGGCCTGCATGAAAGCGTCGGCCGCGCCCAGCGACGCCGGATGCTCCGGATTGCCTTCAATCTTAGTGGGACGCCCTTCGTGACTTTCGGCCAGTACGCCGGTGGCCACACCGTTCAGCGTGGTCGACGTGGCGTAGAACAGCGGACGCCCGGGGACGAGTTCCTCGGGCTGCCGGATGTACGGCATGATGTGTTCGGTGGGCTGGCGCGTGCAAGCCGTCAGACCGGCCAGGGCCAGCGAAGCACCCATGATTTTGAGAAAATTGCGGCGGCCTTCGACGCTGCTTTCGTCGTCGCTCCAGCCGACCGCCTGGCGGGGAAACTCACGCTCGACCAACTCCTCGAATTCCGGCGTTCCCGCCAGTTCTTCGAGGTTCCGCCAATACTCGCGGCCGTTGGTTTTGCCGTTCAGCAGCGCGCGAAGCGCCGGCAGATCGAGTTTTTTCCTTGGTTCGCTCGTCATTCGTTCGTCATTCGTTCATCTGTGGCAAGTGGAACAGCTTGTCAGCACTCGTGTGGATTGGATGTCGTATTCCTTCATCAGGCGGCGTCCGATCTCTTCCTGGTCGCCGGCCGGCTGGTAGCCCATGGTGGTGATGAATGCGCGCGGCCGGAGGACTCGTTCGGGATGGCGGTGGCAGTCCAGGCACCAATCCATCTGCAGCGAGTTCTCCTGCCACGTAAGCGGCATCCGGTCTACCCGGCCGTGGCAGCTTTCACATCCGACTCCCTTGTTGACGTGAATACTATGGTTGAAATAAACGAAATCCGGCAAATCGTTGACGCGTGTCCATTCGATCGAATTGCCGGTCCGGAAACTCGCGCGCACCGGCTCCAGCGTGGGACTGGTGCTCCAGATCTGCGAGTGGCAGTTCATGCAGGTCTTGGTGGGCGGAATGTTGGCGAAGCTCGATGTTTCCACGGTGGTGTGGCAATAGCGGCAGTCGATGCCGAGTGCGCCCACATGGTGCGCGTGGCTGAAAGGCACGGGCTGCTCGCGTGCCACCGTGGCGCGCGTGGTGTAGGCGCCGCGATTCAGTTGGTCGAAAGCCCAGCCCGCAAACCCAACGATGAAGATCGCGCCGAAAATCGTGATACGCGCGAACGTGTTCGTGCTGTGATGAAAGATCTGGGACATGACTTTATCTCAGTCCCAGCCGAATGGTTGGATATGTGTCAGTTCGCATCAGGAGACAGCAACAACTATCCCAACTACCCTCTATCCCGACTTACCCTCGTTGCAAAAGCTGCATCCGGCTTCCCGAATGGGTGCCGCTTCTAACGGATGCAAAAAATTGCAATTTGATTCATTGTAAAAGACCGCCGCGCAAAATTCATTTCCCCTCGCCAGCATTACGTAGCGCTGCAATATTCAACACGTTACTTCCGTTCGTACAGATACACCATGTCGTCGTAATGGCTTTCCCGATCGCTCGTCGCTACCGCGAACTGCGACTTCCCCTTGGCCCCGGCATCGCGGTTCC
>Ga0335078_10016486_pt1 | contig 10963 bp, 11 predicted proteins | sample Lox_Sample_32_FD_206711 | JGI IMG/M metagenome (GOLD analysis project Ga0335078, IMG submission 206711) | Soil microbial communities from Loxahatchee National Wildlife Refuge, Florida, United States - Lox_Sample_3.2 | ecosystem: Environmental > Terrestrial > Soil > Wetlands | place: USA... | reverse complement strand
AAGCGCTGGGATATCCTCTTCCACGCCTTCGGCGCTCGGAATTGGGGGCCCGCTGCTCTGCCACATTGCAAATTTGGAGGCAGACAACACTATCACTGTGAACTGGGAATGACGAATTCGATGCCGCGGTCTTCGTTGTCGCGCTTGGTCGCTGCGAGATTCAGATCGGAAAGCGGGACCTTTCTGGCGTGCGACTCGTTGAAGATCCAGATCGTCTTGCCGACGATGGCGTAGTTCTCCACTTCTTCGGTGTGTCCGTCGCGGTAGACCAGCACGGTTTCCGCATGGATCTGGGCACCTTTTGACTGAGCTGAACTCTCCTGCTGCGCGCGCAGCTGGTCGACTTCACTTCTTAGGTTGCTGATCTCGTCCTGGGTTTGACTGTCGGGCGAATAGTCGTAGCTGGGAGTCGCGTACACGTAGGGCTGCGCCTGATAGTTGTTGGCTTGATAGTTCGAAGCTGTGTAGTTATCGGAGGGGTAGTCGAACGAGTTGTCCCAGGCGCCCCAATCCCAGCCCCAACTCCAGCCGGGCCACCACGAACCGCCCCAACCCCAGCCCCACAAGGGATAGCCCCATCCCCACCAGGGATAACCCCATCCCCAGCGATACGGGTAGCCGCGCCAACCCCAACCGTGACCATTCCAACCCCAGCCGTGGCCATTCCAACCCCCGCCGTTGTTGTGCCAGTTATTGTTGTACGGCGGTCGGTAAGCGCCGGGATAGCCGGGAGCACGATAGCCGCTGGGATAACCGGGTGCGCGATAGGAGCCGGTGTAGGAAGGAGCGCGATATCCGCCGGTCGGGCCGTGGTAGCTGTATCCGGCGGAGCCATGTGCGGCGTAGCCGCCACCGCCTCCGGAGAATGCGTGACCGCCACCACCCATAGCTCCGTGACCGCCGCCGCCTCGCTGTCCCCAGACCGGAAGCGTGAGCAGAGCACACAACCCCGCACTCAGAACCCAGCGCCGCATAGCCGTATTATCGCTCCAATTGATAGACGCGGAAAAAAGAAAACGGGATGGAGAGAATTTGTGGGCGGGAAGGGCACCGGTTTCAGAATGGCACAGCCGGGCAGCAATGGTGTTCCGACTCGGCGTGACGCTACTTCCTCTCGGTCTTGCGTGCAGATACCTTCTTTGCAGGTTTTGGCTCCAGCGTCTCGGGCTCTGCAGCTTTGACCCTGCGAATGCGGATGGCGTGCCGCAGCGCCTCCCAATCCTTCACGGTCTGGTTCGCGTAGGCGACGCCGAAGCTCGCCATCGCCTCGTCGAAACGGCCGGATGTTCCGAGATATCCCGCCAGCGCAGCAGGATCTCCGGAGCGTGCGTGGCCCTTGGATAGAAGTTCGCCCACCATGTGCGCGTACTGCACCAGGCCGTTGCCCTTCAGGTCATCGTCCTCGATCGCAGCCTTGTGATCATGCAACTGGCGAACGACATAGTCGCGACCGTCAATCGAGGTCCATCCCAGAAACAGATCCGACTGCATCTGCATCGCACGCTGGCCTTCGATAACTCGCTGGCCCTGATGTGCGGCGATGCTACCCGGAGCCACATAAGATGCGTAGGCCGAAGGCGGCTCTTCCTTGACCTGGAGGAAGAGCGGATCGGCGATGGCGCCGGCGAACATCAGCAAAATGTAGTCGCGCGTGCCGACGCTGCCGGTGCCGACCACGCGAAAGGCCACATCTTCCGGCTGATATTGCAGGAAGAAATGCGCGCGCTCCGCCAGGAGCGTCTTCACGTAAGCATCAAGGGACTGGATTACGGCGTCAGCTTCTGCGCGCCGCACATGGAACTGGCAAGGTTTCTCGTCGCGAAATCGATGCTTACCCTTGGCGAAGACGGTCAGCTTGCGCAGATTGTGGTCCGGCGTGCCGCGCTCCGCTTTGCGCAAAACCGACTTCACCGGCGTGGCGACGCGAAAGATCTGGTAGCGCGCCAAATCCACCATCGCCATCTCCGAGAACATGCGCATGAATTCGCGATAGCGCTCGACGAAGGCAAGCACCGCCGCCCGGCAGATTTTGTCGGAGTTGCCGGCCTCGCGCCCGGCCAGAATCAGGCTCGCCGCCATGCGCTTGATGTCCCACTCCCACGGGCCAATCACGCTCTCGTCGAAATCGTTGATGTCGAAGATGAGGCGGCCATCGGGAGCTTCAAAGGCGCCGAGGTTCTGCACGTGCGCGTCGCCGCAAATGCGGGTCATCAGACCGGTGTAGGGTAAGGGCGCGAGATCGGCGGCCATCAATGGCACCGCACCGCGAAAGAAGCCGAAGGGCGACGCTGCCATGCGCGCGTACTTGATGGGCAGCAGGTGGGCAATGCGGGTGCGATTGGCTTCGTGCAGGAGATCGACGACGTCGAAGGTGCGCTGCTTCGCGCTCCAGACACCCTGGTCGACACGCTTGACGCGGGTGCGGAGAGAGCGGCCAAAGCTGCGGCGCTCTTCGCGCGTGCGGTGGGCAGGATCGATCGCAGGTATGGCGGACAAAACAGAAGGCATGATACATGGGTTGAGCAGAAATGCAAACGTGGCTGGTGTTCGCGGTTCGCTCTTGCTTCTCGCTCTTCGCTCTTCGCCAGAAAGCGTTGCGGGCATGAGTATTGAATAGCGGAGGAAATGTAATCTGAAGAGTGAGGAAAACCGGATCAACGTCTGGAGCCTCAGAGAAGAGCGAAAAGCGAATAGCGAAAGGCGAAATCGTCATGAAAATCGCATTTCTTGGTCTCGGCAATATGGGGTTCCCAATGGCGGGGCGGTTGATTCGCGCCGGGCACGATGTCGCCGTGTGGAATCGCACGCCGGCAAAGGCCGAGCCGCTGCGCGCTGAAGGAGCGAAGGTCAGCCAATCGCCTGGGGAAGCGGCCAAGCAGGCGGAGGCCGTTGTGACCATGCTGGCCGACGATCACGCGGTCGAATCGGCGGTGCTGCATTCTGGCGGAGTGATCGACAGCCTGCCGCGGGCCGCGACGCACATTTCGATGAGCACCATCAGCGTCGACCTCTCAAAGAAGCTGGCCGAACAGCACGACCAGCGCGGCCAGCATTACATTGCCGCTCCGGTGTTCGGGCGCCCGGATGCTGCTGAGCAGGGCAAGCTCTTCGTTGCCGCCGCCGGTGCGAAAAGCGTGGTCGAACGCTGCCTTCCGGTTCTGGAGGCGATTGGACAGCGGGTCTTCGTGATGGGCGAGAAGCCCGAGATGGCGACTGTGGTTAAGCTGAGCGGGAATTTTCTGATTGCTGCGGTAATCGAGTCGCTGAGCGAGGCGATCGCGCTGACGCGCAAGTACGGTATCGAGCCGCATCAGTACGTTGAGTTCCTGACCAACACGTTATTTGCGGCGCCGGTTTACAAGACTTATGGCGGGCTTATCGCCGACGCTAAACACGAGAAGGCGGGCTTTGCCCTGCGGCTGGGCTTGAAAGACGTCAAGCTGGCGCTGGCTGCCGCCGACCAAGTCGACGCCTCTCTGCCGATTGCCAGCCTGATCCGCGACCATATGCTGATGGCCATCGGGCGTGGCTTCGACGGGCAGGATTGGAGCGTTCTGGGCAAGCTGGCCGCGGAAAATGCTGGGATACAATGATTTACGTGTTGTAACACATTTGCTACTTTTGCCGGCCTCCAACATCCAATGGAAAGCGAGTAGAAGCTACTAAGGCACACTCGACGGTGTGACCCTTCCATTGGAGCAAGCACATGATCACCATCAGGCCATCGGCGGAGCGGGGCCATGCCAATCACGGCTGGCTGGATACCCATTACAGCTTTTCGTTTTCCGATTACTACGATCGCAGGCACATGGGCTTTCGCGACCTGCGGGTCATCAATGAGGATGTGGTCAGCGCGGGGCGCGGCTTCGGCATGCATCCGCATCGCGATATGGAGATCCTCACCTATATCGTTGACGGCGAACTGAGCCATCGCGATTCAATGGGACGCGGTGCGACCATAAAACGTAATGACGTGCAGCGCATGTCGGCAGGAACCGGGGTCATGCACAGCGAGGTCAATCAGTCGGACCAGCCGGTGCACCTGCTGCAGATCTGGGTTCTGCCGGAAGCCGAGGGCTTGACGCCCAGCTACGAGGACCGGACCTTCTCGCCGGAGGAGAAGCACAACCGGCTGCGGCTGATCGCTTCGCACGACGGACGCGACGGCTCGACGACCATCAACCAGGATGCCAGCGTGTATGCGTCCGTACTGGACAGCGGCAAGTCGGTGGAGCTGGAGTTGGAGCCGGAGCGCCACGCCTGGGTGCAGCTGATCAGGGGAGAACTTGACATCAACGGCAGCAGGTTGACAAAGGGTGATGGAGCGGCGATCAGCGGCGAGAGCACACTGAAGATTGCCAGCAACAGCGGCAATGGTGCGGCGGAGTTCTTGGTGTTCGATCTGGCGTAAGGTCTTTATCTGCTCGGGTGGAGTACGCCTTAATGCGTACTTTGGGGGCGCGCAGCTGTTGAGTCGGCTTCAGCACTGAGCTAAGAGTCGGCAGGAGTTAGCTCGGCGGCTAAAGCCGGCCCGAAATTACCACAGCATCTAGGCACGCCTGAAAAGGCGTGCTCCACCCAAAATCCCAGGTTAGCGTCCAACAGGAAGGACGCGAACCTGGGGCACCAACTCGCATCGCTCTAATCCAACCTATAATTCCTGAATGCCCTTCAAGCGCACGGCGCGGACGTACGACGAGGAGTCGCTGTACGAGTACGCGATCGGCGCGCTAGGGCGACGCATGCGCACAGTCGCCGAGATCAAGCGACTGATGCGCAATCGGGTTGCTGCGCAGCCGGAGGGCGAGGCGCTCATCGAACTCGTTGTCGTGCGGCTGAAGGCGCAGAAGTATCTCAACGACTCCAGCTACGCCGAGAGCTACTCGCGCTTGCGCAAGGAGAACGAAAAGTTCGGTCGGATGCGCGTAGTGCAGGATCTCAAGGTCAAGGGCGTACACGCCGACATCATCGAGAAGTCCGTTCATGCTGCCTACGACGAGGTCAACGAAGAGCAGTTGGCGCGCGAGTTTCTGCGGCGCAAGCGCATTGTCAAACCGGCGGATCAGAAGCAGGCTGCCCGCGTTTTTCGTACCCTCGTCCGCGGCGGCTTTCCGAGCCGCGTCATTTTTCGCATACTGAAGAAGTGGGACGTGGATGAAGAGACGATTACGATTTTGGAAGAAAGCAGTTAGCAGCCAGCGGTCAGCATTCGGTCAAAGGAAATCGTGTCTTGGGCTGAGTGCTGATTGCTGACTGCTGACTGCTGATGATCAATCAGGAACCAGCCATGCCACGAAAGCTTGACCACACCGCAGCCTGTGACCATCTGTCGCGGGTGGACCGTCAACTAGCGCGGATCATTGCGCAATCCGGGCCGTGCCGGCTCATGCAGGAGACAACGCAGAGCATCTTCGCCGCGCTGATGGAGTCGATTATCTATCAGCAGCTCAATGGCAAGGTTGCAGCGACAATAACCGGTCGCGTCAAAGCGCTGTTCCCGGAAAACACAAAACGGATTCGCACCCGACGCGGCCTTGTCGACGGCTTTCCTACTCCGGAGCAGATTCTGGCAGCATCGGAGGAGCTGCTGCGATCGGCGGGATTGTCGCGCGGAAAGATGCTGGCGATTCGCGACCTGGCGGCCAAGACGCTCGACGGCACAGTGCCGACCATACAGCAGGCGCATCGCATGAGCGACGAGGAGCTGATCGAGCGGCTCGACACAGTGCGCGGCATCGGCCGCTGGACGGTGGAGATGCTGCTGATCTTCCGGCTGGGACGCCAGGACGTGCTGCCCGTCGATGACTACGGCGTCCGCAAGGGTTTTGCGCGAATGCGCAAGCTGGTGGAGTTGCCCAAGCCGAAGGAACTGATGGCGTACGGCGAGCTCTGGCGCCCGTATCGCAGTGTCGCCAGCTGGTATTTATGGCGGGCAGCGGAGATGAAAGCGCTGCCAATGGCCGGGGCGAACACAGCAGGGGCGAAGAAAGCGATACTGCCCCGCCCTAGCCAACCGAAGGCGGGAACGGGGCACCCGAAAAAGAAAGCGCCTGCAAAGAGAAAGCCGTGAAGGCGCGTCTGTCATAATTCTCCGTCTCTGAACAATTCTCTGATTCTGCATAATTCGTCTGTTTCTGAAAGTGAGAAACATCATGAAAATGGCAGCAGTCGTTTTGTTAGCTCTGGCCGCCATCGTAGCGCGGGCGCAAGACGCGGCAGGGCATTACGTGTTGCGCGGGGTGATGGAGGTCGGCTCGGAGATGGTGCTCAAGTCCGACGGCAACTTCCAATGGGAGCTGGCTTACGGGGCAGCCGACTACTGGGCGAAAGGCACGTGGCACCGCGACGGCGATGCGGTGATACTGCACAGCACCGACAAGCAAGAGGAGCCGTTCAAATTCCTGCGCAGCGAGCCCGGCAAGCCGGCGCAGATTCGCGTGTTCGTGCTCGGCAAAAACGGCAAGGGCGTGGACAACATTGATACGTATCTGTTGATCGGCGATAAACCGCAGGAAGGCAGGACGGACGAAAGCGGCATGGCGACGTTTGCCGACGACCCGAAAGCGCGCGCAATTGTGCTGGAGGTGCGCGTCTACGAGGCGCAGTCTGCGCCGTTCAAGATCGATCCCGCAAAGAAAGACTACTATTTCGAGATCAACGGCGAAGCCATGACCGAAGTCCTCTTCAAGGATGAGCGGTTGACGATCGATGGGACGGCGCTGATCATGAAGCGCGTTCCCGATCACCCCATGCGGTATGAGAGGGAATAGTGACTTGCCGCTGTGATCGAAAGGGTTACCTCAACGGCTGAAGCCGACGTAAATTGCTCGCTCTAATGCGCGCCTGAAGGCGCGCTCCACTCACCAACCCTCTGGCTCAAACTTGAGAATCCAGCATCCTGAGACTTACAGCTAATCGCTGATTGCTGGCTTACGACGGCGTCTTCTGCAGGAAGTCCACGAATTTCTGCGCAGCCTCGCGCTCGCTGCCGGAAATCTGTTGGGGAATGATGGCCGGCACGGCGGTCGGGCAGGCTTTCAATCCTATGCAAACGTTGGTCGCTGAAGGCAGTGCGGCTTGGAGGGCGACGCTGGACTGAACATCGTCCGAAGAATTGAGGATGATGAGATCGATGTTGTCGGTATTGGCGGTTTGCCGGGAGAGCATGTCTTTGTAGTCGCCGGTTTCGCTCTCGATCATGATGGGAGCACCGGACGCCAGGCGGGGATTGCTGCCCTGAAAATCCAGAATCCGGCGGTCCATTTCGCTGCCATACGCCGAGCGAAGGTCGCGCAGAAGGTGTACTACCACTGTCGAAGACTTGGGCCGTGGCTTGCAACCGAACAGCAGGGTGACAAGCAGGATGGGCAGGACTGCCAGTACAAACCTCGGTCGTTGTGCCATCTGGACATCATATCTGGAGCAAGCAGCTTCGCCTAGCCGCAGCCAGGCGAAAATGCGCCCTCGCATCATTCAGGACTGAAGCCGGAATCAAGCGGCGGACAGAGTCCGAGTTAGCCCAAAAGTCTTAGGTTGCCAATGCCCGAAAATTAATGTCCTAAGCCAAGAAACACCCTTTCCCAACGTCCCGACTTCATAGATAATGCACGCTATCGAACTCTTGGTCCCTGGGTAAGGAAATGAAGCTCCGCGCGGTTTGTTGCCTGTCGTTGGGGTTGTGGGTTTGGCCGTTGGCCGCCCAACAGGCAAAGGTCATCGCCAGCCGGGGGGAGAGTTTTGCATTTCCAGCAGCCTATTCCAGCTCAGCTTCCCACCCTCTGCCTGCCGCTAGCACGTCTGTCGCAGCGGATGCCGACGTTTCCGGCGACGCTCTGGGACTGCCAGCCGGTCAATCGATCTACAAAGCCACGCTGACAGAGGTGCCCGTTGCGGTGTGCACGCAAGCGAGCGAGCCGGTGCTGGCGACGCCGAAGACCTACGCCTTCGATCATTTGCAATTGACCTCGGCCGCGATTAAAGGCACCTTCAGTCACGACAACCTGGTAAAGATGGCCCGCAACTTTGTTCCCGGCCAGCCCCTGCCCGACGCGCCCTCGTATGTCCCGCTGACGAAGCAGCAGAAGTTCGATCTGTTCGTGCAACGCAGCTATTCGTTCGACACCATCAGCGGCGCGATTTCGGACTCGCTCATCGCGCAGGCCACGGGCGCGTATCCCAGCTTTGGCGGAGGCATGGGCGGCTATGGCAAGCGATTGGCCGCAGCCACCGCGGGAGCGGAGAGCGCATCGTTCTTCGGCACCTTTGCCTTGCCCACTTTGCTGCACCAGGACCCGCGCTACTTTCGCGCGACCCAGACGGAAGTTTCGCAGCGCCTGGCTTACGCCGCAAGTCGTGTGATCATCGGGCGCAGCGATGACGGCCGTAACGTCGTCAACACTTCCCTCATCCTCAGCCAATTCATTCAGGCCGCGGTCTCGAATGCCTACATTCCTTATCGCAACGAGACGGTATCCGGAACGGTGGAGAATGCGCTAACCGGCTTGGGATCGGTGGCGCAGGCGCGCATTCTGAATGAGTTCTGGCCGGACATCATGTCCTTCGTCTCACACCACGAGCCGAAATTTGTCCACAACTGGCAGGACAAGTGGGACAACAGCAGCGTCGGGCAGAAGTGGGACAACAGCAGCCTGGGACAGTGGTCGAAGAAATGATTTAGGCCATCGTTCGGTCATGACAATTGTCATCCGCCGTCACTGACAATCTGCACTACCTCCGCGTCTGAAACTCTCCGACAATTGCAATCGTATTAGACGGCAGATGGTGCTGCGTCGCGATTTCCCGAACGCGGACCGGCCCTTTTAAACTTGCCGCAAGAATGCGATGCTATCCCTAGATAAAGTCGGTCCCCAGGTTGTTCCTATGCGTGAACTGAAGGACGAACTGGCATCGCTGCGCATCGATCGGGAAGCGCCGCGCCGCGGAAGGTGGCGGGCTCCGCTGGTGGTGCTGGTGTTGATCGGCGTGGCCGTGGTCGCCGGATTCTATTACGTCAAGTCGAATCCCGTATTCGGCGCGGTCGAAGTGGAGATGGTGCAACCCCGGGTCGAGAGCGCCAGTGAAGCCAATGCCGGGACGCCGATCCTCACCGCGTCCGGCTACTTGGTTGCGCGCAAGCAGTCGGTGGTCTCGTCGAAGATCCAGGGCCGCATCTCGAAGCTGCTGGTGGAAGAAGGCAGCGTGGTGAAAGAAGGCGACGTGCTGGCGACGCTGGACAACGCCGACGCTCAGGCCGCGATTGTGAAAGCCAAAGCCGACATCGAGTACGCCAAAGCCGACCTGGCTGAGGCGGAACGTCAAGAGCGCCTGCAGCAGGACCTCTATCGCAGCAAAGTCGTTTCACAGGATGCGTTGGATGCGGCCAAAGCCAAAGTGAACCTCGCGGCAGCTGCGATCGAGCAGGACAAAGCCAACCTGCAAGTGCAGGAGGCGTATCTGGACTTCACCACTGTTCGCGCGCCCTTTGCCGGCGTGGTGGTAAAGAAGATGACGGAAGCGGGCGAAAGCGTCGCGCCGATTCCGCCGGGCGTGAGCATCTCGACTTCGTCGGGAGCCATCGTCGCGATCGCTGACATGAACACGCTGGAAGCCGAAGTCGACGTGAACGAGTCGAACGTCGGCCAGTTGCAGCCGAATCAGCCGGCCGAGATCACGGTGCAGGCGATTCCGGATCACACCTACAAAGGCGTGCTGCGGCAGGTGATTCCGACGGCCGATCGCACCAAGGCAACCGTAACCGTGAAGGTGTCGATCCTGGATAAGGACAAATATCTGCGGCCGGAGATGAGTTGCAACGTGACCTTCCTGCAGCCGCAAAAGAAGACGCCGAGCGCGGGGACCGCACCGGTGCGCATCATTACGCTTCCGAAGGAAGCGGTGATCACACGCGACGGCAAGCAGCAGGTCTTTGCGATTGAAGACAAGCGCGCGCACCTGACGCCGGTCACCACCGGCGCCGATTTGCGCGGACAGATCATCGTGAAACAGGGTCTCTCGGGCGGCGAGACGATCGTGAACAATCCCCCGCAGAAGTTGAAAGATGGGGATGTGGTGAAGGTCAAAAGCTAGTGGCCAGTGAAAAGCAGGGGTCCCTCGACTGCGCTCGGATGACACTCGGAATTTGTCTGGCGAAGTGTGAAGGGCGAAAAGCGAATTGCGAACCAGGAGCAACATGAGCACAACGAACACAATCACGACGACTGCCGTCAGCGTGCAGAATGTGCGCAAGGTGTATCAGCGCGACAGCATCCAGATCAAAGTACTCGACGGCATCAACCTCGAAGTCCCGCAGGGAGAGTTTGTTGCGCTGATGGGGCCGTCGGGTTCTGGCAAGACGACGTTGCTGAATCTCATCGCCGGCATCGATCGCGTGACCTCGGGCAAGGTTGTAGTTTCGGGCACCGATCTCACTCCGCTCTCGGAGGGCGAGCTGGCCAAGTGGCGCAGCCGCAATATCGGATTCATCTTTCAGTTCTACAACCTGATTCCCGTGCTGAATGCAGTGGAGAACGTCGAGCTGCCGCTGCTGCTGACTTCGCTGTCGGGACGCGAGCGCCGCGAGCGCGCAATGACCGCTCTGCGGATTGTTGGGCTGGAAGATCGTGCGAAGCACTATCCCCGGCAGCTCTCCGGCGGACAGGAACAGCGCGTCGCCATCGCGCGCGCGGTTGTCACCGATCCCACGGTGCTGGTCGCTGACGAGCCGACCGGCGATCTCGATCATCAGAGCGCGGAAGAGATCCTGACACTGATGGAGACGTTCAACAAGGAGTTTCACAAGACCATCCTGATGGTGACGCACGATCCGCGCGCCGCCGCCAGAGCGCGGATTCAGCATCATTTGGATAAGGGAGTGTTGAGCAACTAAAGGCCGGGCACTTAGCACTTGGCATTTAGCAATTAGCCAAAGCGCTTTTGTGACCGCCGCCGACTGCACGTAAGCATC